>Ga0160442_100144_pt1 | contig 69190 bp, 60 predicted proteins | sample HID1971M_E1MG_FD_108252 | JGI IMG/M metagenome (GOLD analysis project Ga0160442, IMG submission 108252) | Enriched millipede-associated microbial communities from UW Madison campus, WI, USA - HID1971M_E1 MG | ecosystem: Host-associated > Arthropoda: Insects > Digestive system > Unclassified ... | reverse complement strand
TCGTCGTCGTCGGGGGCGGGATCATCGGGCTCGCGACGGCTGCACGGCTCGCGCGCCGCGGCGACGACGTGACGGTCCTGGAGAAGGAGCACGAGCTCTCCTGCCACCAGACGGGCCGCAACTCCGGCGTGATCCACTCCGGGCTGTACTACGCGCCGGGCAGTCTCAAGGCGCGGCTCGGGACCGCGGGGGCCGCGTCCATGACGCGGTTCGCCGCCGAGCACGACGTGCCCGTCGCCGTCACCGGCAAGCTCGTCGTCGCCACCGACGCCGGCGAGCGCGACCGGCTGCGCACGCTCGCCGAGCGCGGCACCGCCAACGGGGTGCCCGTGCGCGAGCTCGACCCCGTCGAGGCGCGCGAGCACGAGCCCGAGATCGCGTGCGTCGGCGCCCTGCGGGTCGAGACCACGGGCGTCGTCGACTACCGCGCCGTGTGCGCCGTCCTCGCGCGCCAGGTGCGTGACGCGGGCGGGGTGGTGCTGCTCGGCCGCGCGCTGCGCGGCGCGCGCACGGTGGGCACCCAGGTGCGGGTCGACGTCGAGGAGGTCGGCGCCCACGCCGGGTACGAGCTCGTCGCCGACGCCCTCGTCGTGTGCGGCGGCCTGCACGCCGACCGGCTGGCGCGCGCGTGCGGCGTCGACCCCGGTGCCCGCATCGTGCCGTTCCGCGGCGAGTACTTCGACCTCGCCCCGCGCGCCGCCGACCGCGTGCGCGGCCTGGTCTACCCCGTGCCCGACCCGCGGTTCCCGTTCCTCGGCGTGCACCTCACGCGGGGCGTGCACGGCGACGTCCACGCCGGGCCCAACGCCGTCCTCGCCCTCGCCCGCGAGGGTTACCGGCGGCGCGACGTCGCGTGGCGGGACGTCGTCGACGCCGCGTCCTGGCCGGGCCTGTGGCGTCTCGCCGGCCGCAACCTCGTCCCCGGTGCCGCCGAGGTGGCCCGCTCCGCCTCGCGCACGCTGTTCGCCGCCTCCGTCGCGCGCCTGCTGCCCGGCACCACCGCCGCCGACCTGCACCCCGCCCCCGCCGGCGTCCGCGCGCAGGCGCTGCACCGCGACGGCCGGCTGGTGGACGACTTCCTCGTGCGCACCGCACCCCGCCAGGTGCACGTGATCAACGCGCCGTCGCCTGCCGCCACCGCGTCGCTGGAGATCGCGCGGCACGTCGAGGCGGAGCTGGACCGGACCCTGCGCGCGACGGCGGCGTAGGACGTCGCACCGACGCCCGCCGCCCGTCCGTCAGCCGCCGACCGTGCGGCGCAGGTACTCCCGCCGGGCGGACGCGTCGGGGACGTCACGGCGCAGCTCCTTCTCGGCCGCGGCCGGCGACAGCCGGACCTGCTTCTCGATGCTCCTCGTGCGCACGGCGTCGGCCACCAGCGCCCCGGCCGTCGTGACGAGCCGCGGCCGCGCGGCCGAGTACAGCGCGCCGCCCCGGTGCGGGTCGCCGGGGAGCCACGGGAACGGGACCCGGGCGTCCTGCACCTCGGCGGCCCGGCCGAGCGCCCCCGCGCGCCGCACGAGGGGCGCCAGGGGCGCGACGACGTCCTCGGCGAGACCGAGCACCCGTGCCGTGCGCGCGACGACGAGGGCCACGGGCCGCTGGACCCGGCACGCCGCGGCGCGCGCGACGACGTCGGCCAGCGCGCCCCGTTCCGCGCCGGCCGCCAGCAGCGCGAACCGGACGTCCGCGAGCCACACGAGGCGGTTCGCCGCCGCCTGGGCCGCGTGGAAGGCGAGCAGGAGCACCGTGTCCGCGGGGTCCGGGCACCACAGCGACTGCCCTCCGCCCACGTCGACCTTCCGGCGTCGCGTGATCATCCCGTCGAGGTCGGTGCGGAACCGGGCACGCAGCGCCGCGGGGACGGCGTAGTCCCAGTGCAGGTCGACGTGGGTCCCCTGGGGCGCACGGATCGCGTACTCGGCGCGCATCTCGGCGAGCATGAGCGGCCAGTTCCGGTCGACGCCCTCGCACCCGGCCTCCTCGAGCGCGGCGACGGCGTCGGCGAAGGCCCGTCGCGGCACGTACAGGTCCAGGTCGTAGTACTGGCGCAGGTCCGGCGCGGGCCAGAGCCCGGCGGCCGCGACCGGGCCCTTGCCCACCAGCCAGGGCACCCCGGCGTCCTCGAGCACCTTGCCCAGCCGCACCGCCTCGGCGACCGTCCCGAGGTGCCGGAGCGCCTGCTGACGCCGTGCCCGGCGCAGCGCGGGGCGCCAGGCGTCGGGGGTGCTGGGCTGCTCGGCCAGCAGCCGGGCCAGCGCGGGCAGCACGCGGTGCTCGGACGCCGCACGGGCGGCGACGTCGACGTCGACCTCCGCGGCGAGTCGCGCGACGTCGTCGCGCCCCGTGCCGGCACCGCCCTCGAGCCGCGACGGCGCCACCGACTCCACCAGGAGGCGGGCCGCGGGCCGCAGGTCCGAACGTCCGGTCACGCCGTCGAGCGTAGGCAGCGGCGCGGACGGCGCCGAGGCCGGCGTCGGGTGAAACAGGCGCCGGGGACCAGGATCACCCTGCCCCCGCACCGGTACCCGGTGGCACGATGATCGCGGTAGCGGTGGCAGGGACGGGAGGTCCGGGTGACCCAAGACTTCGTGGACCCGGTCGACCTGCGCGTCGAGGCCAGGTCCGGTCGCCGCTCCCCCCGTCGCCTCCTCGCCCTCTGCCGGCGGTCGCTCCGCCTCGTCCGGGAGGCCGCGCCGCGCCCGTTCGCCGCGTCGGTGGTGCTCCAGGTGGCGGCGGCGCTGCTGCTCGCGGGCCAGGTGTGGTCGGTCAAGATCCTGCTCGACGCCATCCTGGGGACGGCCGACGGCGACGTCCGGCCGACGGCGCTGGTCGTGCCCGTGGCCCTGCTCGCCGTCCTGACGGCGCTCACCGCGCTGACGTCCTCGGTGCAGTCCTCCCTCTCCCGCTACCTCGGCGAGCGCGTCGCCCGGTCCATGTGGCGCCGGGTCCTCGGCGCCGCCACCGCCGTGCCCCTGCGCAGCTTCGAGTCGTCCGCGTTCTACGACCGCCTGCGGCGCGTCCAGGCGAACGCCCTGAGCCGCCCGTACCAGGTGACGCGCGGCATCCTCACCACGCTGGGGGCCGGCGTCTCCGCAATCGCCGTGGGGGCCACGCTGGTCGGCATCGCCCCGGTCCTGCTGCCCCTGCTGCTGCTCGGCGGCGTCCCGCTGATCCTGACCAGCCGCCGGGAGAGCCGCCTCGAGTTCGACTTCGACGTCGACCAGACGCCGAACCAGCGCCTGCGCGCCTACCTCACCTACGTGCTCACCGACCGCGACTCCGCCAAGGAGATCCGGGCCTTCGACCTCGGCGGCCCGCTGGGGAGCCGCATGGACGACGCGTACGGCACGTACCTCGGCTCCCTCGGGGCCCACCTCCGCCGGCGGACGGTGCTCTCGTCCCTCGGCACCCTGGGCACCGCCGTGGTGCTCGCCGCCACGCTCGGCGTCCTCGTGATCCTCATCGCCCGGGGTGAGCTCGGCGTCGCCGACGCCGGCGCCGCCATCGTCGCGATCCGCATGCTGCAGGGCCAGATCCAGGCGGTGTTCGCCGGCGTCCAGTCCGTGTTCGAGTCCGGGCTCTTCCTCGACGACGTCGAGGAGTTCCTGCGCACCGGCGACGCGGCCGGGGTCGAGGCGCAGGGCGACCCGGCCCCCGAGCGGTTCGACGCCGTCGACGTCGACGACGTCTCGTTCACCTACCCCGGCGGCGCCGCCCCCGCGCTCGACGGCGTCTCCCTGCGGGTCGAGGCCGGTCAGGTGGTCGCCGTCGTCGGGGAGAACGGGTCGGGCAAGACCACGCTGGCCAAGGTGCTCGCCGGCCTCTACGAGCCGGACGCCGGCACGGTGCGCTGGGACGACGTCGACCAGGCCACGCTCGACCGCCGGAGCCTGCGCTCGCGGGTCGCGGTGATCTTCCAGGACTTCGTCCGGTACGCGCTCCCCGCGGCCGAGAACATCACCGCAGGGAGCCCGCACGACGACGAGCGCGTCCGGGCGGCCGCCCGCGCCACCGGCGCCGACCGGTCGCTGGAGGCCCTGCCCGACGGGTACCGCACCGTGCTGTCGCGGCTGTTCCGGGGCGGGCGCGAGCTGTCCGGCGGTCAGTGGCAGCGGGTGGCCCTGGCCAGGGCCTACTACCGCGACGCCCCGCTGGTCGTGCTGGACGAGCCCTCCTCCGCGCTCGACGCGCGGGCGGAGCACGAGCTCTTCTCGTCCCTGCGCGACGTGCTGGCGGGGCGGACCGCCGTGTTCATCTCGCACCGCTTCTCCACGGTGCGCTCCGCCGACCGCATCTACGTCATGGACGCGGGGCGGGTGGTCGAGGCGGGCGACCACGCGAGCCTCATGGCCCTCGGCGGCCTGTACGCGGAGCTGTTCACGATCCAGGCCGCGGCCTACACCGAGCCGACGGCCTGAGCCCCGGCGGGCACGAGCGCCTCCGCACCCGGGAGGGCGCCCGTCAGCACCGTCTCGATCAGCTCCTCGACGACGTCGGGGCGGAACGGCGGCCCCCACGGGACCCGCGCGAGCAGCACGGGCACCCGGGCGGTGAGCCGCACGAGCCCGGCGAAGTGCCGCGCCGTGACGGTGTGGTCGCGCCACTCCGACAGGCGGGGGAACCGCATCAGCGTGAGCGCCGCCTCCCGCGGGAGCAGCCGCTGCACGCGGAGCTCGTCGTGCGTGCGGTCCGGGAACGGGATCACGAGGGCGGCGAGCGGGGCCGGGCTCCTCCGTCCGGCGCCCGCCGCCGCGCGGTCGGCCAGGTGCAGGGCGCGCCGCGCGTCCCCGCTGGTGCGCAGCGGCGCACCCGCGGCCTCGAGCTCGTCGGCGAGCGCCGCCGCGCCGTCCCGCAGCCGCACCTCGGCGGCCCCGCGCCGCGGCACGACGGCGCCGTCGGGGGAGGCCGGGGAGCTCACGGTGTCCAGGACGAGGACGTCGTCCGTCACGAGGGTCCCGCCGGCGCGGCACAGCAGGGTCGCCATCGTCGACTTGCCCATGCCGGACCGTCCGACGAAGCCGATCGTGGCCGTGCCGCCGACGCCGCCGACGCCGCCGACGCCGCCGTCCCGGGCGAGGTCCACCGCGCTCCCGTGCAGCACGAGCTCGCCCCGCCAGGTCAGCACGAAGGCGAGGAACGCACCGGCAAGCAGCACCGCCGCGACCCCCTCGTCGCCGTCGGGGGCCGGACGCCACGTGGCCCGCGCCCCGTCAGGGGAGAGCTCCACGTCGAGCACCCCGTCGAAGCGCAGCACCAGCCGGCCGTCGTCGAGCAGCACCGCCCGGTACCAGTCCCGCCCGTCGCGCACGTGCTCGAGCACGGTCCGGCCGGACAGCGTCGCCTGCTCGCGCCCGGGACCGCGACGCAGCACGAGGTCCGGCGTGCGACCGGTCGTCGTGCCGCGGGGGGCGCGGTCGAGGTGCAGGTCCACGTCGCTGTCGACCAGCAGCCCGTAGACGTCGTGGCGGTAGGTCGCGAGGGAGGTCATGCGGGCACGGCTCCTTCGCCGAGGGAGAGGGGCAGGAAGTCGGCCGACCCGTCGGGGTCGAGGTTGACCCCGTCGACCACGAGCCAGGCATGGGCCGAGACGACGCCGTCGCGCTTGGCCACGCCGACGACGAGCCGCGGGTGCCGCCGGCGCAGCACGCGGCCGGCGCACAGCGCACGACGCAGGCAGGTGGAGCCGAACGGGGAGAGCCGCAGCACGCGGCCCACGGCGCGCAGCCGGCGCGCCTCCGTCGCGGTGAGGCGCAGCGCCGCCACCGCGGCCGAGGACGCCTCCTCCGCGCTCGCGAGGGGCGCCCCCATCACGCGGGCCGTCCGGGGCAGCCGTGCGGTGCGCAGGAGGGCCTCCACCGCGACGACCGTGCCCGCCGCGTCGAGCGCCACGGGGACGCGGCCGAACCACCGGGCTGCGGAGCCCACGACGGTCATCGGGACTCCCCCCGGGCGAGCCAGGCCTGGTGCAGCAGCAGCCCCGTGACCCCGGGCGGGCGCTCCCCCAGCCAGAGGTCGCGGAGCAGGCGCACGTCCACGAGGCGGTCGTCGACCCCGCTGCCGTCCCAGCCCGCGGCGAGGTCGCGCTCGTCGTCCCCGAAGCGGCTGCCGTTGAACGACGCCTTGGACCGCCGGGACAGGACGGCGTCCGGCAGCAGGTCCGCGAACAGGAACCGCATGGTGTCGGTGCGGCCCCGGAAGCCCCACGCGCCGCCGTCGTGCGCGAGGGCGCGGACGAACCGCGGGTCCTGGAGCGGGTGGTGCCAACGGACGCCGCGGTCGTCGGCGAGCGCCTGCACGTTGCGCGCCAGCACCCGCGGCACCCGCTGCGCCGTCGTCGCCGCCGTGGCCCGGTCGTACCGCCACGGGGTGCGGGCCAGCGCGGCGACGTGGCGGCGCAGGGCCGCGCGGGCCGGGGGCCGCAGCCAGGGCGGGGCGCCGATCCACGGGTTGTGGGCGGTGAGCGGGCCCAGCGGCAGCGCGGGCCCACCGACCGTGGCGGCCAGCTCGCGCAGGTGCCGGAGCCCCTGCGGGCGCCCGTGCGCGCGGGCCACGGTCCAGGGCGTCACCCGCCGGGCGCCCAGCACCTCGTCCCCGCCCTCGCCGCTGAGCAGCTGGGTGCCGCTGCCGAGACTCTCCACGAGCAGGTTGGCGTGGGCGGCGGCGGGCCAGACGAGGCCGTGCCGGGCCAGCGAGGAACGGGCGCGGTCCCCCAGGAGGCGTTCCTCGTCGGTGACCGGGACGGTGACGAGCCGGCCGGCCAGGTCGAGGTGGCCGAGCACGACGTCCTGCCACTCCGACTCGTCGGCCTCCCGCAGGCCCGGGTAGACGAGGGTCACGGGCACGGGCAGCGGCAGGCCGTCGCGCCGCGCCACGTGGACCGCGACCGCCAGCACCGCCGACGAGTCGCGCCCTCCGGAGAACGAGACGACGGCCGGACCGGCGCGCAGGGCGTCCGCCACCACCGCCTCGAGCACCGCGCGGGCTCCCCCGCCGCCGTCCGCCGCGGGGGGCGCGTCGTCGGGCACCGCGTCGCGGCGACCCGGGCCGAGCGGCATGCCGACGGCGACCTCGACGGGCTCCAGCCGTTCGAGGCCGTCCTCGGGCACCCGGTGCACCTGTGCGGCGTCACGTGCGGTCGTGCGCACCTGCGTCCCCCTCCCCTCGGCCGGACCGGAACGGAGGGTGCGGGAGCGCGACCTCGTGCCCCCGCACCCCCACGGTCAGGACGTCTTGTCCGGCTCCTCACCCCAGGTGAAGAACAGGAAACGGTCGTCGTTCCCGTTCAGCCCCTGGGCAAGGGTGAGGTCGCGGACGCTGCCGGCCTCGGTGATGCGCGGTGCCTCGTACATGGGAGGATCCCCTCTCGGTGTTCCAGCAGGACCGGCTCAACGTCGCGCCGCGCGTGATGCCCGGTCAAGCGTGGCGAACAGATATCACCCGCTGTCCGCGCCCTTTCATCCGGCAGCGGATGAGATGCGGGTGAAAGGCAGCGCATTCCCGGCGGGACACATATTCGGAGCCCTATCCTTTTTCCGTCCGACGGCATCCGTCGGGGGCAGACCAAACGGGTTTCCGGGCCCGCGGCGAAAGGCATGAGATGCGGCTTCGCGAGGACGGCGTCACCTGGCAGGAGATCGACGGCGAGCTGGTCATCCTGGACCTCGAGTCGTCCACGTACCTCACGACGAACAGCGCCGGCGCGTTCACCGCGAAGCTGCTGCAGGAGGACCGCACGACCGGCGACCTCGCGGAGGCGCTCGCCGTCGAGTACGACATCCCCGACGACGTCGCGCGGCGCGACGCCGAGGCCTTCGTGGACGCGCTCCGCGACCGCGGGCTCCTCCTCGAGGGATGACCGTCCGAGGGACGAGCGTCCGAGGGGTGCCTGCGCTCAGCCCGTGAGCTGCGCCAGGTCGTGCCGCACCATGCGGCCGACGATCTCCTCGAACGCGAGCGTGCCGCGCCACCCCAGCACCGTCCGGGCCCGGTGGGCGTCACCCACCTGCTCCGCCGGGTCGGCGGGGCGCACGAACCGCGGGTCGACCGTGACGTGCGGCTCCCAGTCGTGGACGCCGGCCGCGGCGAAGGCGGCGGCCACGAAGTCGGCGACCGACCGGGTCGTCCCGGACGCCACGACGAAGTCGTCCGCGACCGGGTGCCGGGCGGCCCGCATCATCGCGTCGACGTAGTCGGGCGCCCAGCCCCAGTCACGGCGCGCGTCGAGGTTGCCGAGCGCCAGGGTGCCGGGGCCGCCGTGCGCGATCCGGGCCGCGGCGACGGTGATCTTGCGGGTCACGAACGTCTCCGGGCGGCGCGGCGACTCGTGGTTGTAGAGCACGCACGTGGAGACGCCGAGCCCTCGTGCCCGGAACACCCCGGCCATCTGGTGGGCGTACGCCTTGGCGGCGCCGTAGGGCGACGACGGCCGCACCGTCGTGCCCTCGTCCTGCGGCGCGCGGTCGGGCGTGCCGAAGATCTCCGCGCTCGAGGCCTGGAGCACCCGGACCGCCCGGCCCGTGTCCTCCTGCAGCCGCCATGCCGCCTCGTAGAGGGCTACCGCGCCGAGCCCCGAGACGGCGCCCGTCTCGACGGGGTGCCGCCACGAGTACGCGACCGAGCTGACCCCGCCCAGGTTGTAGATCTCGTCCGGCCCCGTGCGGCGTACGAGCTCCGCGAGGCCCTCGGCGTCGCGCAGGTCGCCCACGTGGAGGCGCACCACGCCAGGGAGCCCGACCGGGCGCTCACCGGCGCGGACCAGCCCGTGCACCTCGGCGCCCTCGGCGGCGAGCCGCTCGGCGAGGTACGACCCGTCCTGGCCCGCGACACCGGTGACGAGAGCGACCGTCACGGGCGCATCCCGGCCAGCTCCGCCTGCTCGTCCAGGTCGTTCTCGACCATCATCGCGACCAGCCGCTCGAAGTCGACGCGCGGCTCCCAGCCCAGCACGTCGCGCGCCTTCGACGGGTCCCCGATGAGGAGATCGACCTCCGCGGGCCGCATGAAGCGCGGGTCCTGGGTGACGTAACCGCTCCAGTCCTCGACGCCCACGCACCCGAAGGCCGCGTCGAGCAGGTCGCGGATCGAGTGCGTCCGGCCGGTCGCGACCACGTAGTCGTCCGCCTCGGGCTGCTGGACCATCCGCCACATCGCGTCGACGTAGTCGCCGGCGAACCCCCAGTCGCGGCGGGCGTCCAGGTTGCCCAGGGTGAGCGAGTCCTGCAGGCCGAGCTTGATCCGCGCCACCGCTTGCGACACCTTGCGGGTGACGAACTCCGGACCCCGCCGCGGTGACTCGTGGTTGAACAGGATGCCGCTGGAGGCGTGCAGCCCGTACGACTCGCGGTAGTTGATCGTCATGTAGTGCCCGAACACCTTCGCGACGCCGTAGGGCGACCGCGGCCACAGGAGGGTCGACTCGCGCTGCGGCACCTCCTGCACCTTGCCGAACATCTCCGAGCTCGACGCCTGGTAGAAGCGCACGGCAGCGGGGTCGTCGCCCGCGTGCAGCCGCACCGCCTCGAGCATGTTGAGCACGCCCTTGCCGGTCACCTCGCTGGTGAGCGTCGCGTTCTCCCACGAGTAGGCGACGTAGGAGATCGCGCCGAGGTTGTAGACCTCGTCGGGCCGCGCCGCGGCCAGCGCCCGCAGCAGGGACGAGAGGTCGGTCAGGTCACCGGTCACGAGCCGCACGTCCGGCACGGTGCGCCGCACGAGGTCGAGCTTCGGGTTGTTCTGCCCGCGGATCAGACCCCAGACCTCATAGCCTTTCGAGAGCAGGAGCTCGGAAAGGTACAGACCGTCCTGACCGGTGATACCGGTAATCAGTGCTCGAGGCATTTCGCTCACCGTTCCTGTGCGCCGATTCAGCACCGTCCCCCGGCGGCACCCCCCGTTCCGGGGACGCCACCACGCTAGTCACGAAATGCCACGGGCCGACCTTCCTCGTCGGGTGAACCACGGGCCCCGCAGGGTGAATCTCCGAGCGCCCGGAACACCATTCGCGCCAAAGTTCATCCGCACCGATCTCTCGACGGGAGAGAGCCGACCGAGAACCATCGGGTGCATGTCGTGGCCCGCCCTCGCCGGACGTCGTGAGCATGTCCGGCGTGCCGCCGTCCTGGCGGCGTGCTTCGTCGCCCTGTACGTGGCCGCCGTCGTGACGCCGGCGGGACAACTGGCCGACGACCAGCTCCTGGGGCTGACGACCAGCGCCGGCCTGCTGACCCGCACGGTGGCGGACGTGCTGCGCAGCGGGCTCGTCGTCCTCGCCGCAGGCGTCGCGGTCTCCGTCGGCGTGATCGCCGTCGCCCGGGGCCGCTGGTGGTCGGCGATCGCGTGCGCGGCGACGACCCTGCTCTCGACCGCCCTGAGCATCGTGCTCCGCGACGTCGTCCTGCTCCGGCCCGTGCACGACCCGGACTACGGCTACCTGTACAACACGTATCCGAGCACGCACGTCACCGTGACCGCGGCGCTGGCCATCGCGATCGTCGTGCTGTGGCCCTACCGCACGGCGCACGGGCGCGTGGTGGTCCGGGAGACCGCGCTGGCGGCCGTCGTCGTCGCGTGCGTCGTGAACGTGCTGACCTTCGCCCACCGGCCCGCCGACGTGCTCGGCTCGCTCCTGCTCGTCGGGTTCGTGACGTCCGTGGCGGGCGCGGTCGACCCCCGGCTGGTTTCACCCCGGACGGAATCCAAGTTCACCCCGGCCGCGGGCCTGCGCCCGCAGGGTCCGACATAGCGTCGCCGTATGACCCTCCGCCGCCGCGCCGCACGGATCTTCGCCCCCGCCCTCGTCCTGACCGCGAGCTCCTTCGCCCCCGCGGCGGCCGACGGCGGCGACGGGCCGGGGCGCACCGCCTCGCAGGCCGTGACCTGGACCTGCACGGGAGAGCCGTGTCCCTGGGGCGAGCGCACGTCGGGCCATGCCGCCGTGTGGCCCGAGGGCGCGGTTTCGTCCCGGTACGGCTACACCACGTCGGCGGCGGTCTACCTGCCCGACGACGTCGCCGAGGGCGCGACGATCACCGTCCTCGAAGGGTCCGCGGGCGTCTGGGCGGGCCGGCTCGACAGCCCGCACCGGTCGCTCGCCGGCCTGTCCGCGGGCGACTCGTTCACGGTCGGCGACCTCCCCGCGGGTGAGGTGCTCTCGCTGCAGAACGACGACGCCGCGTTCGCCTACACGTTCACGCCGGCGGGCGGGACGCCGCCCGACCCGGACCCGACCCCCACGCCCAGCCCCACGCCGACAGCGACGCCCGACCCCGACCCCGACCCCGACCCCGACCCCGACCCCGGTGCAGCGTCCGCGTCCGTCACGTGGAGCTGCACCGGCGACCCGTGCCCGTGGGGCGCGTCGACGTCGGGCAACGCCGTCGCCTGGCCCGAGACGTCCGGCGCGATCACCTCGCGCCACGGGTACACGACGTCCGAGGCCGTCTACCTGCCCGCCGCCTCGGCCGACGGGGACACCCTCGCCGTCGTCACCGGCACGGCGACCCTGTTCGCCGGGACACCCACCGGCCCGCACCGCAGCATCGCGCGCCTGTCCGCCGGCGAGCAGCACACCGTCACGGGCCTCCCGCCCGACCAGGTGCTGTCCGTGCAGAACGACGACGCGCCGTTCACCTACGTGCACACCCCGGGGGACGTGCCGCCCCCGGACCCCGAGCCCACGCCGACGCCGACGCCGACCGTCCCGGCGGACGCCGTCGTGCTGGAGTCGACGCTCGCGCTCTGGCACTGCGACGCGCACGCGACGTGCGCGGACGACGGCTGGTCGCCGTGGGTGGGCGGCGCCGTCGCCTGGCCGGAGTGGGCCGCGCACGCCACGAACGCGCGCGAGGGCTCGAACTCCCGCACCGTGCGCGACCTCGACGGCGAGATCATCCACCCCTACATGGGGTCGTGGGCCGACGGCTGCCGGATCCAGGTCCTCGAGGGCGACGTGCTCGTCATCGAGTGGCGGCGCGGCACCGACACGTGGCGGCCCACGCACCTGTCCCCCGGCGACGTCCACACGATCGAGCTGACCGGGGACGAGGACGGCGCGATGATCGAGACGCCGGACACGCCCACCACGTTCAAGGTCGCGCTGACCGACTGCACCCCGCAGCCGGTGTCCTGACGGTCACGCGGGTCAGGTCTCGCCGCGATAGAGCGCCTCGTACCGGTCGACGACGCGCCCCAGCGTGAACTGCTGGACGCGCTCGAGGGCCGTGCGTGCGAGGGCGTCCCGGCGCGCGTCGTCGGTGAGGAGCTCGGCGAGCGCCTCCCCGACGTCCTCCAGGGGTGCCAGGACCGCCACGCGGCCGCCGTCGGTCACGTACAGCGCGCCGGGGTTGGGCGTGCTGACGACGGGGAGCCCGGACGCCATCGCCTCGACGTACGGGATGCCGAAGCCCTCGTAGTCGCTCGGCAGGCAGAACGCCCACGCCTGCTGGAAGGCGTGCGCCAGCTCGTCGTCGGAGAGCCGCCCGAGCACGCGGACCCCCGGCCCGGCGTCGACGGGCACGTCCCGGCTGACCATCCAGAGCTCGGCGTCGGGGTGCTTCGGCAGCACCGTCTCCTGGAACTGCCGGGCCAGCTCCGCGCCCCGCTTGCGGCCGTGCCAGTAGCCGACGAAGAGCACCACGGGGTGGTCCGCCCGCTGCGCGGCGTCGGGCCGGAACCGGCCCACGTCCGTACCGCAGGGCACGACGTCGCGCACCCACGGGTACCAGCGGCGCGTCTCGGGCGAGATGACGACGGTGTGGTCGGCGACGAGGGACGCGAGCACCTCGGACAGCCCGAGGAGCACCATCCGCGTCTTCTCCTTGGCGCCCTCGATGGTGCGCGCCTCCTCGAAGCACGACCCGGCGAGCGTGCGCACGTGCCGAGGCACGCGGCGGCGCCACAGCCAGTAGTCGTCGCCCCAGGCGTGCAGCACGTCGTAGGACGAGAGGTCCACGCGGCGCAGCGCGAGCGCGAACCGGAACGTGCGCAGCGAGCCCGTCATCCGCAGGTGCCGGTGCCCGTACACGGCCCCGTCCACCGGCGGGCAGTCGCTGAGGACGGTGACGTCGTGGCCGCGCCGCACGAGCTCGGTCGCGAGCTCGTGCACCTGGTAGCCGATGCCCTGCTTGCTGGTGCTGGGCAGGTAGTAGGAGACGATCGCGATCCTCAGCGGTCGGGCGGCGAGACCCGGTCGCGCGCCGGTGGTCATCGCAGGCCGTCCCGCAGCGCCTCGAGCCAGCCGCGGCCGTGCCGGAGGTCGGGCTCGAGGTGGTTGCCCTCGGCCCACTCGTTCCACGACTTGACCCACAGCAGCCGCTCGTCGGCCGGGCGGTGGGCGATCGACGCCACCGCCTGCCGCACGTTCTCCCCGAACTTCTCCGGGGTCGCGCCGTGCAGCACCACGCCCCCGCGGCCGGAGCGCGGCGTGTTGTCCCAGTTGGGGTAGACGCACGGCTGGACCAGGTCGCCGGTGCGGTTCTGCCCGGCCCAGTCCGTGGAGTACGGGAAGACCTCGGGCCCGCCCGCGAACCGGCGCAGGGCGCGCATCCGCAGCACCTCCGACCGCGACGTCCCGGCCGGCATCCGCATGTACACGCCGGCGTCGAACCCGTCCTCCTTGACCCGGTCGTACCGGGGCCCGCCGCCGAGCAGGTCGCTCATCTCCGCCACCAGGTACAGGCCCTCGAGGCCCGCCCGCCGGGCCAGCGACTGCCAGAGGTCGACGAAGTCCGCGGCGTCGGGCAGCTCCTCGGGCCGGAAGACGTAGAAGACGGGCCGGCCGCCCACGCGCAGGTAGCGGGGGTCGCGGAAGGCGGGCAGCACGGCCTCGAAGTGGGCGGTGAAGTCCTCCACGCCCGGGTAGTGCTGCTGCACCAGGACGCGGTCGGCCTCGCCGTGCCAGATGCCGCTCCACGTCTGGTTCGCCCACGCCAGGCAGAACGACACGTCGGGCGCGCCGGAGGCCAGCACCTCGGAGAACGGGCGCTCCAGGATGCGCCGCCCGTTCCCGAACCAGTAGTGCCAGTACGCGAACGCCTCCACCCCGTACTGCGCGGCCAGCTCCGACTGCGCGGCCCGTGCCTCGGGCAGCCGCAGGTCGTAGAAGCCGAGATCGGCGGGCACCAGCGGCTGCCGGTGCCCCGGGTAGAGACGGCGGGCCCGCGCCACGTTGGTCCACTCCGTGAACCCCGGCCCCCACCACGCGTCGTTCTCGGGGATGGGATGGAACTGCGGCAGGTAGAACGCGACCGCCCTGGCCTCCGTCGTGGTGACCTCCTTCACGGCCTCACCCTGCTTCGCCCCGTGCTCGCCGCTGCCGCGGGAGGAGCCCGAGGTCGGAGGGCAGCCGGACGACGTCGCCCGCGATCGTGCGGACGCCCGGGACGGTCCACCACCGCAGGACGGCGGCCGCGCACCGCACCTTCTCGCGCAGCGTCAGGGGCGAGCGCGCGACGATGCCGAGCAGCATCGGCGTGGACCGCGAGTACGGGAACGCCGTCCGTGGCCGGGACGGGTCCACCCAGGCCATCTCGGACTCCCGGGAGCCCCCGTGCCTGTCCGCGTGCGACCGGATCGACAGGAGCGGCTCGCCGGGCACCAGCACCAGCCTCCCGCGCAGCGCGAGGGCCGACGGGAAGAGCATCTCGCCGGCCGGCGAGACGACCACGCCGCCGGCCGTCCGCGCCACGGCCGTGTCCATGATCCCGAACTGCGTCTGCGTCACGACGCGCGCGAGCAGGACCCGCAGGCGCTCGTCCGGCGCGGGCCCGTCCAGCCGCAGGTCCGCGTCCGCGTGCTGCCCGACCACCGCCCCGTCCGCGTCGACGAGGCGGACGCGGGGGTACACCAGCACCGACCCCGGCGGGGCTTCGTCGAGGACGGCGAACGAGCGCTCCACGAGCCGGGGGTCGCACAGGTCGTCGTGGTAGGCCCACTTGAACCACGGGCTCCGGCACCGGTCCAGGAGGATGTTGGAGTTCACCGCCCCGCCGACGTTCGTCTCGTGCCGGTGGTAGGCGAACCGGGCGTCCCGCGCCACCCACTCCCGCGCGATCTCCTCGGTGGCGTCAGTCGACGCGTTGTCGGCGACCTCCACCTCGAAGTCGCCGTCGGTCTGCTCTGCGACGGACCGCAGGGCGTGGTCGAGGTAGAGCTCCCCGTTGTACACGGGGACCCCGATCGTCAGCCGCGGCGCGGCGCCGGATCTTCCTGACATGCGAACACCCCCATCTCCTCGAGCCGGGCGAGGACCTCGTCGTAACCGGCCCGGGTCCGCCGGCGCGCGTCGACCGCCCAGGCGTCCAGGTCGAGCGCCAGGGCCTCGCGCTTGTCGAGCAGGGTGTCGAGCGACTCGAGGAGCTCGTCGGCCCGGAACGCCTGGGCGTCGACCCGGTAGGCACCCACCCGGGCGTCGTCCGACAGCATCCTGACCTTGTCCGCGTGCTCGACCGTCACGAACGGGACCCTGCTGAGGGCCGCGGCGACCAGGACGTGGAACCTGCTGCCGACCACGGCGCGGACCCCGGCGATGTCGTCCGACAGCTCGTCGAAGTCCCGCGGGACGCGCACCTCGACCCTCGGCCGCGAAGCGTCCTGCGCGACGGCGTCGAGCACGCGACGTGCCACGGGCACGTCCGCCGCGTCGGAGACGACGACACGCACCGGCGTCCCCCGGTCGAGCAGGGCGCCGACGACGAGGGACATCTCGTGGTCGTACCGCTCCCGCTCGGCCGCGCTCGCGTGGGCCTCGCCGGTGGCGGACGGCACGTCGAGGACACTCACCACGACGACGTCCCGGGCGGCGTCCGACCCGCCGCCCGCCGCCCGCGGGGCGTCGGTCCGCGCCGTCACGATGTCGTCCATGAGCACGTCGCGCGAGGTGTCGGTGCCGCACGAACGGACCGCCTCGAGCGTCGCGGGGTCGCGGTAGGACCGCACCGTCGCGGTCGCGGCGGTGGCGCGGACCACCGCCCGGGTGCTCCTGCGCGTGTACCGGCTCCCGCCGACCGCGACCCACACGAACGGCGTCCTCGTCAGCCGGCACGCCACACCGGTGAGCAGGAGCGAGAGGATCGTCCCTCCGGGAGGCCCGCCGCGGCCCACCTCGAGGGCCCCGGTGCCGGGGACGAGGACGGCGTCGAACCGGCCGACGAGCCGCACCAGGTGGGCCAGGTCCCCGAACACTCGGACGCCCTTGGCCAGGCTCGATGCGTGCAGCGGGCCCCGGTACTCCCAGGGTGCGCGCGAGCTCAGCGACGGGCGGCCGAGCGCCGCCTGCGCCCCGCCCGGCTCCCGGCCCACCAGCGTCACCTCGACGTCGTGGCCCCCCTCCTCGAGCAGCCGGATCACCTGGGCCACCGACGCGTCGTTGCCCACGTTGGCGATGCCCGCCTCGCCGAGGAGCGCGATCCGTGCGGTCACGGGGCCCCCACCACCGGGACGGAGTCGGCCGGGGCCGTCTCGCGCCGGCTCCGGGGCTCGTCGTCGCGGGCGGTCGTCACGAGCCAGAACGGCACCCGGAGCAGGCGTCGCAACCATCCCGGCAGCGACCGCTGCACGGCCTCGGCGTCCTGCGGGGTCAGCCCGCGGCGCGTCAGCCACATCGCCCCGATCACGAGACCCAGACCGACACCTCCTGCCAGGGCGGCCGACGGCCCGGGGGTCCAGCCGAGCCGTCCCGTGCCCCACCACGCGGCGACGCAGGCGAGCACGCCGAGGAAGTACGGCGTGACGTCCCCCAGGGCCCGCCAGGTCCCGGTGCCCACCGCCCGCACCTCGGTGGCGATCAGGAGCGCGACGAGGACGAGCGACGAGCCGACGTTGCTGAGCACCGCGCCCCAGACGCCGAGCGGCGGGATGAGGAGCACCATGAGTCCCACGCTCACGACCAGGGAGGTCAGGTTCAGCCAGAGCAGCCACATGCCCTTGAGCCGGGCCGCCACGAACGCCTTGATGGGTTCCGCGATCACCAGGAGCCCGCCCGCGATCCCCAGGGCGAGCAGCACCTCGGGCACGTCGGAGAACTCCTCGCCGTAGATCAACGGGACCAGGAGGGCGAAGGCCGGCATCGCCGCGGCGACGATCGCCGCCATGACGGTCGACGACGCCCGCAGCGTCCTGCCGAGCGCGCGCCCGACGGCGTCCACGTCCACCTCCCGCAGCCCGGAGATCGCCGGCACCAGCGGGCCCACGAGCGACTGCGCGGGGGCGAAGAGGTGGGACGCCAGCCCGATGGCGAGCGCGAACACCCCGGCCGCCTGGACCTCCGACATCCACGTGAGCACCAGCACCTCGCTCCGGGACAGCACGAACGCCGCCACCATGCTGGCGGCCCCGGCAGGGAGCGCGAACCTCCAGAACCCCGGCGGGAACCCGCGGAGGCGGGGTCGCAGCATGGCGCGCCGGTACGTCCGGGAGACGAAGACGAGGAAGAGCAGCGTGCCCAGCCCGCCGGCCACGAGACGGACCACCCAGATCGAGTCGGCCGTGCCCACCGTGGTCGCGGCGACCACCACCAGCAGCTGGGCGACGAGGTTGACGATCATCGAGGCCTGCGCGTCCCTCGCGGTCTTGCTCTCGATGGCCAGCGCCTCGCCGGCCCCGCCGAGCAGGCACGGGAGGACGACCCCGAACGCGATGGCGACGGCCATGAGCCCCGGGTCGACGTCGACGAGCACGAGCACGGTCAGCGCGATCAGGGGCATCCCGACGACCGTCCGGTACCCCTTGGACGCGCTGAGGAGACGCGTGACCTCCGCGGTCCGCCCCGCGGCGTGGGCCTTGGCGCCGAACTGGACGACGCCGCTCACCACGCCGAGGTCGACGACCGTGCCGACCAGCACCATCACGGTGCCCAGGTAGGCGAGCCGGCCGTAGTCGACCACGCCCAGCGTGCGGGCGACGACGATGTTGACCGCGAACGCGAGCGGCAGGGAGACGGCGACGTGCACGAGCGTCCAGAGCGCACCCTGGATCGCCTTGTCCTGCAGCTCGCCACGCGAGAGCCCGTCGGTCGTCGTCACAACCGACATCGTTCACGCCCGACGGCCCGGTTCCGAGGGGTCGGGGCAGATTTCAGCCCCGCCGGGCCGGGTTTCACCCGGGGCCTGCGGGCCGGCCCGGCCGTGCCCGTGCCTAGCCTGGCGGGCAGCACCGCACCCGGTACCCCACGGACAGGAGGGCGCGCCGTGCTCGACAGGGACGACGATCTCGGCAGGGACGACCCCGGCAGGGACGACCTCGGCAAGGACGAAGCGGCCGTGCACGCCGTGGTGATCTGCAGCGTGCGACGGCCGGAGGTGCTCGCGGCCACGGTCGAGGCGCTGTCACGACAGACGGTGCCCGCGGACGTGGTGGTGGTCAGCGTGGTCGCGGACACCGACCTCCCGGCGGACGCCGACTGGGGCCCGTCGGTGCGCGTCGTCCGGTCCCCGCGGGGGTCGTCGGTGCAGCGGAACGTGGGGGTGCGCAGCCTCGTGCCGGAGCCCGGGTCCGCCTCCGGTCAGGCCCCCGGGCTCGTGACGTTCGTCGACGACGACGCCGAGCTCGCGCCCGACTACTTCGCCCGCATGCGGGCGTTCATGGCCGACCATCCCGACGTCGCGCTCATGACCGGCCTGGTCGCGGCCGACGGCGCCGCCTCCCAGGGCGAGATCCCCCGCGAACGCGCCCGCTCGATCCTGGCCTCCACCCGCGGGACGTCGTTCGTGCGCGACGTGCGGGCCGCGTACGGGTGCAACATGACCGTGCGGGGCGACATCGCCCTCGCGGAGCCCTTCGACGAGCGGCTGCGCGAGTACGCGTGGCAGGAGGACACCGACTTCTCCGTGCGCTGCGGCCGGCACGGGCGGGTGGTGCACTACCACGGCTGCGTCGCCGTCCACCTGGCCGTGGGCGGCGGGCGGGTCGACGGCCGCACGTTCGGGTTCGTCCAGGTCGTGAACCCGTTCTACCTGTGGCGCAAGGGCACGACGACCGGCCGCGAGCTGCTGCACGACTGGACGCACTCCCTGGGCGCGAACGTGCTGCACCTGGCCGACCGCGGGCGGCCCGACCGCGCGGGGCGCCTGCGCGGCAACCTCCTCGGCCTGGCCGAGGTCGTCCTGCACGGCGGGCAGCCCGAGGCCGTGACGCGGGTCGCCGCCCGCTCCGTGGGACACGCTCGGGAGGGCGCGGCTCAGAAGGGCGTGGCTCAGAAGGGCAGGCTTGTGCCCAGCACGAGCAGCCAGTCCCCCGCGCCCGCCGCGTTGTCCCCCGGCGTGGACGCCTCCCCCGACGGCGCGAGCTCCGACACCGGCCCCACGGCCGTCGCCGTGCCCGTCGACGGGTCGACCCACGCGGCCTCCGCCCCCGGGGCGAGGAGAGACAGGTCCAGGGAGACCGCGCGCTCGGACGGCACGTAGACCAGCGCCAGGCCGCCGTCCGGGGCGACCGCCGCCGTCGCGAGGTCCGCGTCGAGGACGTCCTGAGCCGGCTCCGCCTCCCCGCCGGCCCCGGCGGTGAGGAACGACTCCCGGGGCCGGAGGGTCCACCACGGCAGGGACGCCACCACGTCCCGGATCCGGGAGACCTGCGCGGCGCCCTCCGACTCCAGGCGCGCCTCCCAGCCGTCGTGGAACTCCCAGTCGTCCGTCCCGAACACGTCCCCGGGCGAGCCGGACGTGATCGCCCAGAGCACCTGGCGGCGCAACGTCTCCGGGGTCGTCGTCGGCCCGCCCGTGTTGTTCTCGCCCTCGTAGTTCGCCTCGCCCAGCAGCGCCGGCCGGGCGGGGGTCGCGGCGTACGCCTCGGAGACCGCGATCGGGGTGGGCCCGTACGTGTACACGAAGCTCCAGTCGACGCGGTCGCGCCAGTGGTCGTCGGCGGCCGCGGACGACACGTCCCGCAGCTGGGCGGTGAACGGCCGGTCGTCCCCCGTGGACCGGATGCCCTCGAGCATCGCCTCGAGGCACGCGTCGCGCTCCGCGGAGCGCGAGTAGTCGCCCCCGGTCATCCACAGGACAGGCAGGTCGGCGGCCCAGCGGGCCGTCATCGCCCCGAACTCGCGGCACGTCTGCGGCGACGCCCCCGCGAACGCGTGGTCCAGCGTCCACGAGTCGATCGGGTACAGCATCGCCGTGATCCCCAGCTCGCCCGCCCGCCGCAGCGTGTCGTGGGCCCGGTCGAAGTACGCCTCCTGCCAGCGCAGCACGTCGCCGTCCACGAACGGCAGCAGCCCGTCGACCGTCGCCCCGTCGTCGGACGGCGCGCCGTTCGCGACCGCGCCGACCAGCGAGACGAGCATCGCGTTGAAACCCTGCCCGGACCGGGCCGCCAGGTAGGTCTCGGCCTCGTCGGGGCGCAGGTCGGTCAGCAGCGACCAGGGCGCGTCGCCGCGCACGAGCACGGGGTCGCCGTCCTGGTCGACGAACGTCCGGCCGTCGGCGGAGACCCCCGTGATCCACTGGGGCTCGCCGCCGGTGGCCCGGGTGCCCTGGGTCGCCGTGAGCTCGCGGCGCGGGGCGTCCGCGGCGGGAGGCTCCTCCTCCCCCGACGCGGCGCCCGTCATGCGCAGCACCCCCCACGCGGCCAGGGCGACGAGCACCACCGCGACGGCCCCTGCCAGCGTCCCGGCCAGCACGGCCCGCCCGCGTCGCGACCGGTCATGCGGGCGTCGCATCGTGGTCCGTCCTCGACCGGGACCTCCCCCGGCCGGCCCTGAGCAGGTTCCGCTTCACGTCGCTGCCGAGCGAGCGCGCGTCGGGCACCGTCCAGTGCCGGACGACGGCGAGCGCGGCGCGGGCGCGCTCGGGCACGGGCACCGGGGCACGGGCCGCCTCGGCCAGCATCCGGGCGTTCATGTACCACTGGGGGAACGCGACCGGGCGGTGGAAGCCGGGCCGGTACGCCCTCGTCTGCTGCACCGGGTCACGGGCCTGCAGGTTCGTCATCTGCCCCTGGTGCCGACGCGCGAGATACCCGACCTCGGGCACCTGGACCCACGGCGCCCGCATCGCCATCGCCACCCCGAGCCCGAAGTCGCCGCCCCAGTAGTCGGGCAGCCCCCCGCGCTCCCGCAGCGCCGCCGTGCGGAAGACCCCGCCCCAGCCGACCACCTGCCACACCCCGCGGCGGAGGAACAGGCCGACACGGTCGGCCGGCCCGAGCGACAGGAAGTCGAGACCCTCGTCGTTCATCGCGCCCACCTCCCGGTCGTCCGGGTCGCACCACAGGACGCGCGAGAACGCGATCGTCGCCGCGGGGCGGCTCTCCAGCGCGTCGACGCAGGCCGTCAGGTGCCGCGGACGGACCATGTCGTCGGCCGCGTTCCACATGAAGTACGGCGCGCGGGCGCGGGCGAGCGTCCGGTTCCAGTTCCAGGGGATGCCGCCGTTCGCCTCGGCGGCGAGGTAGGTGAACCGCGGGTCCTCCTCCGCCACCGTCTCGGCGATCTTCCGGGTGCCGTCGGTGGACGCGTTGTCCGCGACGATCACCTCGATGTCCGCGAGGTCCTGCTCCTGCAGGGCGCGCAGCGTGCGTTCGAGGAACGCCTCCCCGTTGCGCACCGGCACCCCCACGGTCACCGTCACCACCGGACCACGGCCTTCCGCACCTCGTACGCCTCCGCGTACCGCTCCCGGCACTCCATGCCCCGCAGCCGCATCAGCCCGAGGAAGACCTCCGGGTCCCACCAGTCGTGGCCGCGCTGGGACGGGTAGTGCCGGTCGAGCAGCTCGACCTTCCGCCGCGCCAGCACCTCGGGCACGGGCACGTAGGCGGCGGGACGGCCCATGTCGCCGTCCCACTTGGGGATCTCGTAGTGCAGCACGAGGGCGTCGCGCCAGACGGTGGCGGCCAGCTCCCCTACCAGCCGGTGGTCCTGGTGGGCGTCGTCGGGGCGCGGGGCCAGCACCACGTGCGGCGCGGGGTGGCGCTCGGCGTGCTCGTGGAGCGCGCGCTTCGCCGCGCCCCAGTGCTCGGGCAGGCGCCCGTCCGGCAGCCCCGCGAACGTGGACGACGCCGTCGGGACGAACGCCTTCGCCGCCTCGGCCGCCTCGGCCTCGCGCAGCGGGTCGCCGGTGAGCGTGAGGAAGTCGGCCGCGGCACCGGGCCGCTCCGCCAGCGCGAGGAGCGTCCCGCCGCAGGCGATCTCGACGTCGTCCGGGTGGGCCGCGAGGCACACGACCCGCGGCCCGGACGAGCTCGGCTCCGAGCCCGCGTCCAGGCGCAGGGGGATCATTCCGCCACCTCCGCGAGCGGGGTGGGCGTCAGGTCCGGCCCGGGCACGACGGCGCCGGCGAGCCCCAGCAGCGCCGCCACGGTCCGCTCCTGGCCCGCCAGCACCGCGCGCGCCCGGGCCAGCGCCGGAGCCGTCCGCGCCCGGTCCGCGTCGGCCGTCCTGGCGGCGGCCAGCACCTGGTGGGCCACGGTCTCGGGGTCGAACCGGCCCATGTCGTGCGCCCGCCCCGGGTCCCCGAGCTGCTCCAGCAGCCACCGCTGCTTGGGCCCGTACCCCAGGGAGACGACCGGGACGCGGGCACGGATCGCTGCCACCAGGTTGTGGTAGCGGACGGCGACGACGGCGCGGCAGCCGCCGAGACGGCGCTCGAGGTCGGCGACCGAGCGGACGGCGGCGACCTGGACGTGGTCCGGGTCGCCGACCCGCTCCGCCACGTCCTGGGCCGTCGAGTCGTCGGCCCCGTCGCCCACCACGAGCACGACGTCGGCTCCCCCGCGGACCAGCGCCCGGGCCAGGCGGGCCGTGCGCTCCGCGTACGCGTCGCGCCCGTCGGCGGGCGCGTACCAGTCGAACCGGACGACGCCGACGGCGACGCGAGGGCGGGCACCGGGCGAGGCCGCCTCCGCGGGGTCGGGCAGCGGGAGGCCCAGCACGACGTCGGGCACGACGGGCGGGCGGCGCGCGCCGGCCGCGAGCGCGTCCGCCGACCCCGCGTCCCGCGCGCTCAGGTAGGTCGCCGTCCGCGCCACGGTCCGCTGCATGAGCCGGTGCGCGCGCCCTCCGCGGCGGTCCGCGCCGACCGAGAGCACCAGGTACGGGCGGCGGCGCAACCGGGCGACGACGGCGTACAGGGCAAGCTGGAACGGCGGGCCGAACGGGGACACCGCGTGCCCCTCGAGGATCCCGGTCCCCGGCACGACCACCGCGTCGAGCCCTCCCACGACCCGCCAGGCGTGCGGGACGTCGACCAGCTTGGCCGTCGCGCGCCTCCACCCGCGTCGGACGACGTCGGGGTCGGCGAGGGGCACGGCCTCGATCCCGCGCTCGGCCCGCGCCGCGTCCGGGGCGTCGGTGAGGACCACCGGGTGGACCATCGGCCCGCCGTGCCGGTCCAGGAGGTCGAGGACGGCGTCGAGCGACGCCTCGTTCCCGAAGTTGCGGTAGCCGAACTGGCCCAGCAGCCCGACCCGCACCGCGCGGCCGCCGCCCACGACCGTGGGCGGCGTCCGGGCGTCACGCGGTCGCACGGACACGTGCCGCCGTCGTGGGGACCGCGACCTCCGGCACCCGCCGGGGGCGCGACGTCGGGGTGTCCCAGACCGCCCACGGCCGGTCGCCGACGCGGTTCCGCTCCTCGAGGGCGTTGCGCTCCTTGAGCGTGTCCATCGGCGCCCAGAACCCGGCGTGCGGGTGCACACGGAACCGGCCGTCGCGGGCGGCGCGGACGCAGCCGTCCATGACCAGGTCGTCACCCTCGTCCAGGTAGTCGAAGATGCCCTGGCGCAGCACGAAGTACCCGCCGTTGATGCACATGCTCATCCCGGCCACCGGCTCCAGGTCGCGCATCGTGCCGTCCGGGTCGTAGCGCACCACGTGGAACGAGTCCTGCGGCGGCACCGCGAGCAGGGACCCGACGGCGTCCGTGGCGAGCAGCTCGTCGATGATGTCGTTCATCGGCGCGTCCGTGAGCACGTCGCCGTAGTTGGCGAGGAACACCTCGTCGTCGTCGAGGAACCGGCGCACGCGCCGCAGCCGCTCGCCGATCGCCGTGTCGATCCCCGTGTCGACGAACGTGATGCGCCACTCGCTGATGTCGCTGCCCAGCAGCTCCACCTGCTCGCCGCCCTTGGTGAGCACGAAGTCGTTGGAGTGCGTCTCCGAGTAGTGGAGGAAGTAGTCCTTCACCGCGTTGGCGCCGTGCCCCAGGCAGAGCACGAACTCCGTGTGCCCGAAGTGCGCGTAGTACTTCATGATGTGCCACAGGACGGGCCGCGACCCGATGGGCATCATCGGCTTGGGCAGCGAGTCGGGGCCGGACCGCATCCGCATCCCCAGCCCGCCGCAGAACAGCACGACCTTCATGACGCCCCTCCCTGGGCCTGCCCGTCGTCGGGCGTGTGATGGATGCGGCGGGGCGCGGCGCGCTCCCGCAGCGCGGGGGCCACGGGCCGCCCGGCGAAGAACCCCTCGGTGCCGCCCGCGTCGAGCGCGGCCTCGTAGACCGGCAGCGCCCCCGCGACGGCCTCGACGGTCCGGTCGACGTCCGCGTCGGAGTGCGCGGCCGAGATCACGAACGACTGCGCCAGCACGCCGCGGCGCAGCAGCTCGGCGAGGAACAGGGTGCGGTACGCCTGCGAGGGCGCGCCGTCGTGGTCCCGGGTGCCGAAGACCAGGCACGCCGGGTGCCCCGACACCGTCACCCAGCCGGTCAGCCCGACGGCGTCCACCGCCTGCTGCACGCCGGCGCGCAGCCGCTCGCCCTGGGCGGCCATCACGCCGGGCACGTCGCGTGCGGCGTACTCGCGGTGCACCGCCAGCCACGCCGCGAGGCCAGCCGTCTCCGCGCCGTGCGTCGTCGAGAGCAGGAAGACGCGGCGCGCGTCCGTCGCGAGGCCGCCGAGCTCCATGAGCTCGCGCCGGCCCGCGAGCGCCGAGACGGCGAACCCGTTGCCGAGCGCCTTGCCCCACGTCGACAGGTCCGGCACGACGCCGTACACGGTCTGGGCGCCGCCGGCGGACCAGCGCATCCCCGTGATGATCTCGTCGAACACCAGCACCGTCCCGGTGCGGTCGCACAGGGCGCGCAGCCCCTCCAGGTAGCCGGGCGGGGGGCTCGCGTGCGCGGTCGCCGCCTCGAGGACGACCGCGGCCACCCGGCCCTCGTGCCTGGCAAGCAGCGTCTCCACGGCGGCCAGGTCGCCGTACGGGAAGCGGACCGTGAGGTCGCTGATCGCCCGCGGGATCCCCGCGTCCATCGAGGTCGTGCCGATGAACCAGTCGTCCGTGGAGAAGAAGGGGTGGTCGGCGCACACCGCGACGAGGTCTCGGCCCGTGGCGGCGCGCGCCAGGCGCACGGCGGCGGTCGTGACGTCGGAGCCGTTCTTCGCGAACTTCACCATGTCGGCGCCGGGCACCTGCGCGCAGAACGCCTCGGCGGCCTCCAGCTCCCACCGGGTGGGCCGGGAGAAGCTCACGCCGTCCGCGACCGCTGCCGTCACGGCGTCCACCACGGGCCGGAAACCGTGGCCGAGCGTGACGCTGCGCAGCCCCATCCCGTACTCGACGTACTCGTTGCCGTCCACGTCCCACACGTGCGCGCCCGCGCCCCGCGCCAGCACCGGGGCCATGCGCTCCGGGTACTGGTCCGCCCCGCGGGCGTAGGTGTGCGCGCCGCCCGGCACGAGACGGTGCAGCCGGGCCTGTGCGGCCGTCGACAGGTCGAAGGACCGTACGGGCTCCGCGGGCTGCGTCGGGTCGGGCTGCGGAGCGTGCTGCGTCAGCTGCGTCATGGTGCCCCCGGGTGCGGTCGGGCGGTGGGTCGTGAAGCCTGGTGGGGCCGGCAGGGGGCCGGTCCCGCCGCCAGTCTGCGGCGCGTCCCGGCGGCGTTGAAGGGCCCGCGGGCCTTTTCATCCGGCGCAGCGGCCGACTTCACCCGACCGTCCCCGGCTCCCCGCGCACCGCCTTTCGTACCGTGTGGACATGCAGGTGCTGCCCACCACCCTCGACGGTGTCCTGGTCCTCGCCCCCAACCCGCACCGCGACGAGCGGGGGCTGTTCACGCGCACGTTCGACACCGCCACCGCTGCGCGCGCCGGCCTCGACCCGGCGGCGTTCGTGCAGGACAGCCAGTCCCGTTCCCGCCGCGGCGTCGTGCGCGGACTGCACGGCCGGGTGGGGGCCGGCGAGGCCAAGCTGGTGCGGGTGGCGCACGGCGCCGTGCACGACGTCGTCGTCGACGCCCGCCCGGGCTCGCCGACGTTCGGCCGGTGGGAGGCATTCCGGCTCGACGACGTCGACTTCCACGTCCTGTACGTGCCGCGCGGCTGCCTGCACGGCCACCAGACGCTCACCGACACCGCGGACGTCTGCTACCGCATCGACGCCGAGCACGACCCGGCCGAGGACGTCGCCGTGCACCACCTCGACCCCGACCTCGGGGTCCGGTGGCCGCTGCCCGTCTCGCTCGTCAGCGACCGCGACGCCGCCGCCGGGTCGTGGGTGGCGCTGGTCCAGCAGCTCGGCGGGGCGGGGTCGGGCCCCGGCGCGGACGTGCTGTAACCCCACGTCGGCGCGCCCCCGGCCCGCGTCGTCGCGGGACGTGTGACGGCGCACCACCGCCTCGAGCCTGCCGCTCCCCCTGGGGACGACGGCCTCCTCCACAGGTCTCGTCCGCACCCTCGCCGGCTCGAACCTTGCTCGATAGCGTCCTTCGTGTCACGGCGCGCCGACCGAGGAGGGGACGATGCCCGCCACCACCGCCCCGGCTCCCCCGTCCGCCGTCCCGGACCCGGCGACCGCCACCCCGGCGTCACGGCTGCTCGACGCCCTGGCCGCCCTCGAGGACGGGGTCGTCGCGCTCGCGGGGGCGGTCGAGGAGGTCGACCTGCACGACGTCGGTCGGGATGCGCTGGAGCAGGCGTCGGCCCGGCTCAGGACGGTCGTCACCCGGGTGGACGCCGCGCGGTGGCGCGTGCTGCCGGCGCTGGAGGCGGACGGCCGGTGGTCGCTCGACGGGTCGCGCACCTTCGCGCACTGGCTCGCCCGCGCCGAGAACGTGGGGCTGCCGACCGCGCGCCGCGACATCCGCACGGCCCACGCCCTGCGCGACGTCCTCCCCGCGACCGGCGCCGCCGCGCTCGCCGGTCGGCTCGGCGCCGACCACCTGCGCGCCATGGTCGACGTCGCCCCGACCTCCGAGGCCCGCCGCGAGGCGCTCACCGCTCCCGCGCCGGCCGCCGACACGTCGTCCGAGGGTGCCACCGAGAACGAGGCAGAGCCGGATGACGACGCGACCGCATCGACCGGCGCGTCGACCGGCGAGGAGCACCTGCTCGCCACCGGCTCCTGGTACACGCCCGCGCAGTTCCGACGGCTGGTCCGGCGGTTCGCGTACGTGACGGACCCGGACTCGGACGAGCGGGGCTACGCGCACGCCCGCGAGAAGGAGTTCGTCGACCTCTCGCCCACCTGGGACGGCTACCACCTCGCCGGGTTCCTCACGGAGGAGCACGGCCAGGTGCTGCGCGCCGCCCTCGACGCCGTCGCCGGCAAGCCGGCTGCCGGGGAGACCCGCACACCCGCGCAGCGACGCGGACAGGCCCTCGCCGACCTCGCGCGCGTCGCCCTCGACGCGGGGACCGTCGGGTCGGGCTCCGCCGTGCGGCCCCACCTGACCGTCACCGTCTCGGTCACCGAGCTCCGTCGCCTGGTCTCCGCCGGCAGTACCGCCGACCTCGGCTCTCCTGCCGCGGGCTGGCCCGAGTCGCTCGGCGTCGACCCTGCCGAGTTCGCGGACGGCCGCGGCCCGCTGCCCCCGTCCCTCCTGCGCCGCATCGTGTGCGACAGCGAGGTGACGCGGGTGGTCCTCGGCCCCGAGTCGCAGGTGCTCGACGTCGGGCGGGCCCGACGCACCGTCACCGGACAGCTGCGGCGCGCCGTCATCGCGCGCGACCGGCGGTGCAGCTGGCCCGGCTGCGACGAACCACCCTCACGCTGCGAGGTCCACCACGCCGTGACCCACTGGGCGGACGGCGGCAGCACCTCCGTCGACAACTCCGCCCTGCTGTGCTGGCACCACCACGACCGCGTCGACGCGCTCGGCATCACCATGCGTCGCGACGGCGGCACGTGGCTCTTCACCGACCGCCACGGCCGCCCCGCGTTCGGCACCGCGCCACCGTCTGCCGGAGCGGCGTCCGACGCCCGGCCACCAGGAGCTCGGGCGCCAGCGGCTCAGGCGCCCGTCGTTCCGCTCATCGGTGACCGCCGCGGTCCCGGCTGAGCGGCTCGACCTCGACGGGCTCGGGCTCCGCGACCACCCAGCGGCCCCCGAGCGCCTCCACCTCGGGGTGCGCGAACCGCACCTCGTCGAGGAGGTCGGGCACCAGCAGCAGCACCCTGTCGGGACGGATCTCGGCGAGGATGTCGGGCCCGAGCACGGGCACCCGTGGCCCGGGGCCGCCCGGCATGGACCGGCCCCGCTTCGCGGGGGACGCGTCCACCACGGCGAGGACGTCGTCCGCGGTGACGCCGGCGAGCGCGAAGAGCGCGACCGCGCGCGACGCGGCGCCGTAGGCGACCACCTTCCCCTCGCTCGCGTCGAGCCAGTCGCGCAGGGCCGCGGCCGACGCGGCGACCTGCTGTTGGAGCACCGCCACCGCCGACGGCTCCGTGGCCCCCGCCGCGGCCTCGGTCGCCAGCTCGGCGGCGACGAGTTCGCCCGCGGCGCGGGCGCGCCGGCGGGCGGGCTCCGAGCCCTCCCGCGCCAGCGCGAGCAGCCGCGTCCCGCCGTACAGCGGATAACGCCACAGGCCGACGGGGACGAGGCCGGTGCGGCGCGCCATCTCCACGAGCACCGTGAGCGAGTAGTACGCGTAGTGCCCGTGCCGCAGCGCGTTCCAGGTGCCGTCACGCACGATCACGGACAGCGGGTGCACGTGCAGCGCGAGGACGCCGTCAGGAGCGAGCGAGTCGAGCCGCAGGTCCCACGCCGCGCGCTGGTCAGCCTCGTGCATCAGGCCGAGCGAGTCGACGACGAGGTCGGCGGCGAGCCCGGGCACCGCGCCCGGCCCGTCCAGCGGCACGGCGTCGGGCACGATCTCCTGCACCCGCGCCAGCCAGGAGCCCCCGTGCGGGGAGCGCATCTCCTCCACCCAGGTGCCGGGGCCCAGCAGCCCACCCCCGACGAGGTCGGCCACGCCCGCCCGCGCCTGCGCGACGAGGGCGGCGGGCTCCACGCCGCGCGGTTCCTCCGGGCCGGTCGGGTCCTCCTCGAGCTGGGCCAGGCGGCACCGGTCGCACATCACCATGCGCAACGGGTGCACCGGGTCGGGGACGGGGGCCTCCGGCTCGGGGAACAGGTCGGCCGCGGGCTGCGCGCCCAGGTCGAGCACCACCGTGGCGCGGTCCGACCGGCACCACCGGCAGCGCCAGCCCGTCACGATGCCGGCCCCGATGCCGCTCACGTGCCCGGCTCGAAGACCTCGAGGCGCGGCAGGAACGTGACCAGCCGGCCGCCCCAGTCGGCGACGTGCGCGAGCTGGGCGGAGATCTCCCGCCGCAGGTTCCACGGCATGACGACGACGTAGTCCGGTCGGGCCGCGTCGAGCGCCTCCGGCGCGTGGATGGGGATGTGCATGCCCGGCGTGAACCGGCCGTGCTTGTACGGGTTGCGGTCGACGGCGAACTCGACGAGGTCGGAGCGCACGCCGCAGTGGTTGAGCAGCGTGTTCCCCTTGCCGGGCGCCCCGTACGCCACCACGCGCTTGCCCTCGCGGCGTGCGGTGAGCAGGAAGCGCAGCGCGTCGTCGCGCACGGCCGCGACCTGCTCCGCGAAGCCGGCATGCCCCTCCACGGTGTGCAGTCCCGCGGCGGCCTCGGCGGCGAGCACGCGGGCGACGGCGGCGGAGGGCTCCGGCGCGTCTCCGGTCGAACCTGCGTCGGGCGTCGGCACGGACCACGTGCGCAGCGAGCCGCCGTGGCTGGGCAGCTCGTCGACGTCCACCACGGTGAGCCCGGCGGCGGCCAGCACGCGCTGCGTCGTGAGCAGGGACAGGTAGCTGTAGTGCTCGTGGTAGATCGTGTCGTACTCGTTGCCCTCGACGAGGCGCAGCAGGTGCGGGATCTCGATCGACACGCGGCCGTCGTCGGCGACGAGCTGCCGCAGCCCGCGCGAGAAGTCGACGATGTCCGGCACGTGCGCGAAGACGTTGTTGGCGACGACGAGGTCCGCGGGCCCGTGCTCGGCCCGCACGCGCCGCCCCGTCTCCTCGCCGAGGAACTCCACCACCGTGGGTACGCCGCGCTCGACCGCGGCCGTCGCCACGTTGCCCGACGGCTCGATGCCCAGGCAGCGGATCCCCCGGTCGACCACGTGCTGCAGCAGGTAGCCGTCGTTGCTCGCGACCTCGACGACGAACGACCGCTCGGGGGTGAGGCCGAGCCGCCCGACCGCGTCGTCGACGTACCGCCGCGCGTGCTCCACCCACGACGCGGAGTAGGACGAGAAGTAGGCGTAGTCGTCGAAGATGTCCTCCGCCGGCACGTACGCGGGCAGCTGCACCAGCAGGCACTGCTCGCACACCCGCACGTGCAGCGGGTAGAAGACCTCGGGCCCGTCCACCTCCTGCGCGGTCGGGTAGCTCTCGCACGGCGGCGACATCCCGAGGTCCACGAAGGTGCGGGTCAAGGGGGCACCGCACAGCCGGCACGACGGCGCGGGCGCGGCGGACCCCTCGGGGGCGCCGGCGGCGTGCCGCGCCGCCGACACGGCGGTCATGCCGGCACCGCCGTGGTGCGCAGGTTCTCGAGGTCCAGGGCACCGCTGGCGGCGAGCTCGCTCACCCGGTGCAGGCGCACGAACCGCGGGCCTTCGAAGTCGTCGGCGGTGAGGCCGAACCGGTGGACGTCCTGCCAGATCTGCCGGATCCCGTCCCGCACCGTCCAGCGGGGCGCGGCGGCCGGGAGCTCGGCGCGGATGCGCGTGAAGTCGACCCGGTAGTTGCGGGTGTCCGCCCCCGCTCCCGCGGCGAACGTGACGGGCGCTCCGGTGACCTCGCTGACCTGCTCGGCGACGGTGCGGATCTGGACGACGTCCTCGTCGCGGCCCACGTTGAACGCCCGGTCGTGCACCACCTCACGGGGTGCCTCGAGCCCGGCGAGGAAGGCCCGCGCGATGTCCTCGACGTGCACGAGGGGCCGCCACGGCGTCCCGTCGGACGCGAGCCGCACCTCCCCGCGCGTGTACGCGGTGCCGGTGAGGTTGTTGACCACGATGTCGGCCCGCAGCCGCGGCGACGAGCCGTACGCGGTGGCGTTGCGCAGGAACGTGGGCGAGAAGTCGTCGTCGGCGAGCGCGGAGAGGCCGCGCTCGGCCTGGATCTTCGACTCCCCGTAGGGGGTGACGGGGTGAAGCTCCGCGCCCTCGTCGACGGGCTCGTCGCCCGCCGCGCCGTACAGGGAGCACGACGACGAGAACAGGAAGCGGGTCACCCCGGCCGACTTCGCCGCGCGCGCCATGCGCACAGCCCCGTCGGTGTTCACCGAGTAGGTGGCCTGCGGGTTCAGGTGCCCCAGCGGGTCGTTGGAGATGGCCGCGAGGTGGATCACGGCGTCGAAGCCGGCGAGGTCCTCGGGCCGCGCGTCCCGGACGTCGCCGGTGCGCTGCTCGTACCCCGTCACCGGCGGCCCGAAGTCGCAGCCGTCGTACCAGCCGGCGTCCAGGCCCACCACCTCGTGGCCTGCCGCCTGCAGGAACGGCACCAGCACCGCACCCACGTACCCGCGGTCACCATCGACGAGCACTCGCATGGTCCGTCTCCCGTCGTCGTCCGGCCGGTCCCGCGGGCAGGGAATCCCTCGGGCCGGTGGCGTCACCGCCGCCTCGACGCTAACCAGCGGCCGCCTCCCACCGTGAGGGTTGCCCGGGGTGAAAAGCCTCGTCACCCGGGTGATTCCGCGCCTGCGACGTTCCCCGCCCGCACCCCGGCGGCGAGGATCGGGAGCCATGAGGGTCCTGCGCATCTCCCACAGCGCGGTCGTCGACGCCTGGCGCGGCCGCGAGGCCGAGCTGCGCCGGCAGGGCGACCACGTGCGTGTCCTCACCGCCGCGGTCTGGGACGAGGGCGGCCGCGACGTGCGGCCCGCGCCCGGGCCCGACGAGGAGCTCGAGACCGCGCGCACGTTCGGCCGGCACCCCGCCCTCTTCCTCTACGACCCGCGGGCCCTGTGGCGGGTGCTCGGCGAGCGGTGGGACGTGCTCGACATCCACGAGGAGCCCGTCGCGCTCGCGACCGCCGAGATCCTGGGCGTCCGTGCCGCGCGTCGGCTCGTGGACGCGGCGCGCGGGCGCCGCACCCGCCCCGCGCCGTACCTCCTCTACTCCGCGCAGAACCTCCTCAAGCGGTACCCGTGGCCGTTCCGTGCGCTCGAGGCGGCCGCGCTGCGCGGCGCCGCCGCCGTCGTCACCTGCAATCACGACGCCGCCCGCATCGTGCGCTACAAGGGCGCCAGAGGGCTGGTGGAGCGCATCCCTCTCGGCCTGGACACGACGGCGTTCTCCCCCGGTGGCGACCGGCCGGAGCAAAGCGGACCGCGCACGCCGGGACGGGTGCGCGTCGGGTACGCGGGGCGGCTCACGGCTCAGAAGGGGGTGGACGTGCTGCTCGCCGCCGTCGCCCGGGACGAGTCCCTGGACCTCGTGGTGGCGGGGGCCGGCCCGCTGGAGGCACGGCTGCGGGAGTCCGCCGCCCCGCTCGGCGACCGCGTCACCTTCCTCGGCCCGCTCGACACCGAGGACCTGCCTGCCTTCTACCGCGGGCTGGACGTGCTCGTCGTGCCGTCGGTGGAGACCCCGGGGCTCGCCGAGCAGTTCGGGCGCGTGGCCGTCGAGGCGATGGCGTGCGGCACGCCGGTCGTGGCGACCCGGGTCGGGTCCGTGCCTGACGTCGTGGCCGGCGCGGGCGTGCTCGTCGCCCCTGGCGACCCCGACGCGCTGCTCGACGGCGTCCGGCAGGCCACGCGGCCCGAGACCGCGCGAGCTCTCCGCCTCGCCGGGATCGACCGCGCCCGGGAGTGCTCGTGGCCGGAGGTCGCGGGGCGGTACCGCGACGTCTACGAGAAGGTCCGCGGCACGACGGCGGACGCCCGCGGCACGGCCGTCGGAGAACCGGGGCGACGCCCGGCGCCCCGCGTCGAGGTGGTCGTCGTCGCCTACGGCAGCCCGGAGCTGCTGCACGCCGCGCTCGAGCCGCTCGCGGGGACGTTCCCGCTGACGGTGGTCGACAACTCGTCCGACCCGCGCCACCGCGCGCTCACGCAGGTCTTCGGCGGTGCCTACCACGACCCGGGCCGGAACCTCGGGTTCGCGGCGGCCGTCAACCTCGCGCTCGCGCACCGGCAGGATCCGGGGGCGGACGTCTTCCTCCTCAACCCGGACGCCGTCGTCGGGCCGGACACCGTCGCCGCGCTCCACGACGCCCTGCACGCGGACCCCGGCCTCGCGAGCGTCGGCCCGGCCCAGGTCGACGGCACCGGCCGCCCGGGCCGCGTGGTCTGGCCGTTCCCCTCACCCGCCCGCGCGTGGCTGGAGGCCGCCGGGCTGGGCCGCCTCCGGCTGCCGCGCGAGCGCACCTTCGTCATCGGCTCGGCGCTGCTGATCCGCGCCTCGGCGCTGCGCAGCGTGGGCGGGCTCGACGAGCGGTTCTTCCTCTACGCCGAGGAGACCGACTGGGCCTACCGGGCCGACCGCCGCGGCTGGCGGCACGCCGTCGTCCCGGCGACGCGGGTCGTCCACGAGGGCGCCGGCACCAGCACGGACAACCACGTGCGCGAGCTGCACTTCCACGCGTCGCAGGAGCGCTACCTCCGCAAGCACTTCGGCACGGCCGGCTGGGCCGCCGCCCGCGCCGGGCTCGTCGCCGGCGCGGTGGTGCGCTCGGCGGCTCTCCGTGGCCCGCGGCGGGAGTCCGCGCTGCGCCGGTTGCGTGCCTATCTCGCCGGACCCGCCCTCCTGGAGGACCGCGAGGTGGCGGCTCCGTGACCGCGCTCGGCTCGCGCCCTGTCCTCCGGGCGACGACGACGGTCACCACCTGGGCGGCCGTGCTCGTCGTCGCCGTGCTCGGCGTGACGTACGCGCTCGCGCACGACCTCACCCTCGGGGTGGCCGCAGCGGTCGTGGTCGCCCTCGTCGGCCTCGCCGTCTACGACCCGTCGCTCGTGCCGGTGGTCGCGATGCCCGCGTTCGTCGTCGCCGAGCGGGTCGGCGGCGACACCCTGAACATGACGCTCAGCGACGTGGCGCTGTTCGCCGCCTTCTGGGTGGCCCTCGTCTTCACCCCACGCCCCTTCACCCCGGCGCTGCGGTCGATGCTGTGGCTCTCGGCGATCTACCAGCTCGCCTCCCTGTTCGCCGTCGTCGCCACCCCCTTCCGCCAGAACACGGTCGAGTGGTTCCACGCCTGGGTCCTGGTGGGCGGGGCGCTCGTCGTCGGCTGGGCGGTGGGCCGCGTCGGGCGCGCGACGCTCGGGCTGACGCTCGTCACCCTCGTCGTCCTGGTGATCGCGCTGAACGCCTGCGCGATCGCCGCGGTGCAGCTCACCCAGGGCGACGTGTCCCCGGTCTACCCGAGCTGGCCGTTCCCGATGCACAAGAACCTCGCGGGCCCGATCTTCATGTCGGTCGCGCTCCTCGCGTTCGTCCGGCAACCGTGGCTGCACTGGCCCGCGTGGTTCCGGATCCCCGCGTTCTACGTGCTGGCCCTCGGCATGCTGGCCGTGCAGTCCCGGCAGGCGATCGTCGGCTTCGGGGTGGGCCTGCTCGTCCTCGCCCTGCGCCCGGGGCACGGGCCGCGGATCGGGCCCCGGCTGATGCTGCTCACGATGGCTCCGGCGGCGATGTTCGTCGCGGCGCGCGTCCAGGACGACCTGTCCGGCGACGACCCGTTCAACTCGACCGCGTTCCGCGCCGCCGGCATCGAGGGCGGATTCGACGTCTGGCGCGAGAACCTGTGGTTCGGCGCGGGCCTGCGCTGGTGGACCGCGGGGCCCGAGCCCGGGTTCCAGCCGCCGAACGCCGTCGCCGAGGTGCTCTCGTCCGTCGGGATCGTCGGCCTCGCCGGGTTCGCGATCCTCATGCTGGGCACCATCGTGGTCGCGTGGCGGATGGACCGCCGGTACGGCACGCTCGCCGTCGCTCTGCTCGCGTCGCGGCTGGTCGCGAGCCAGTTCGACCAGTTCTGGGTGTCGATCATCGTGTCACTGCCCTTCCTGCTGGTGGGCGTGTGCCTGGGCGCCGAGGGCCACGAGAAGGCGCCACCGACAGCCAGACCGCCGGCCAGGCCGGCGGCCGCCCTGCAGACGGAGTCGTCATGAGGATCGTCCACGTCGTCGTGACGGACGCGTTCGCCGGGGTGGAGGCCCACGTCGCCCGCCTCGCGCGGGCCCAGGCCGAGGCGGGCCACCGCGTGACCGTGGTCGGGGGCGCCGCGGCGGCGATGCGCGGCGCGACCGGCGACGGCGTCGAGCTCCGGCCGGGGACGACGGTGGCCGAGGCCCGCCGGTCGCTCGCCGCGGGGGCCCGGCCGGACGTCGTGCACGCCCACATGACCGCGGCGGAGACCGCCGCCTGCCTCTGGGCGCCGGTGCTCGCGCGCCGCGTGCCGCTCGTCGTCACCCGGCACTTCGCCCTCGTCCGCGGCCGCAGCGCCGCGGGCCGGGTCGTGGCGCACGTGATCCGGCGGACGGTGGCCGCGCAGATCGCGATCAGCCGGTTCACCCAGGAGCGGATCGACGGCCCCAGCGAGGTGATCGCGGCCGGCGTCGAGGAGCGGCCGCACCCCCGCGCGGCCGCGCTGCGCTCCCCCGTCGTGCTCGTCGCGTCCCGCCTCGAGCCGGAGAAGCGCGTGGACTCCGGCGTCCGCGCGTTCGCCGCGTCGGGCCTCGCCGGCCGGGGCTGGCGCCTGGTGCTCGCCGGCACCGGCTCGCTCGAGGTCGCGACGAAGGAGCTGGTGACGGAGCTCGGCCTCGACGGCGCCGTCGACCTGCTCGGGCACCGTGACGACGTCGCCGACCTGATGGCGGACGCCGGTGTCCTCCTCGCGCCGACCCCCGGGGAGCACTTCGGGCTCAGCGTCCTCGAGGCGATGGCGAGCGGCGTCCCCGTGGTCGCCGACGCGTCCGGCGGGCACGTCGAGTCGCTCGGCACCGCCGGGAGGCCCGGCCTGTACGCCACCGGCGACGTCGACGACGCGGCGCGGCGCCTGCGGGCCCTCGCCGACGACCCCGGGCTGCGCGACCGCTACGGCGCGGCCCTGCAGGTGCGGCAGCGGGCCGAGTTCTCCCTCGCGCACCAGGCCGCCGCCACCGAGCGGCTCTACCAGGGCGTGCTGCCGTGACCCCGGCCCGTGAGGCCGTCACCGGCCCCGACCTCGTCGTCATGTCGCTCGAGCCGTGGGACGACGTCTGGCGGCGCAACCAGCACCTCGTCGCGGGCCTCCTGCGCGCGCACCCCACGGCCAGGGTGCTCTTCGTCGAGCCCGTCCGCGACCCCCTGCACGCGCTGACCCGCAGGGTGGGGCCGCGGCCCGGGCGCGGGCTGCGGCCCGCCCCGGCCGTCGAGGACGTCGGCCCGCGCCGCCTCTGGCTGCTCGAGCCGACCAAGCTGCTTCCCCGGCGGGTCGCGCCGCACGGCGACGAGCGCCGCGCGGCGGTCGTCGTCCGGGCCGCGCGACGCCTCGGGCTGGCGCGGCCGGTGCTGTGGGTCAACGACCCGTACGGCGCCACCCTGGCGCGCGTGAGCGGCTGGCCCACCCTGTACGACGTCACCGACGACTGGACGGCGGCCGCGCGCGGGCCCGCGGAGTCCCGCCGCGTCGCGGACTCCGACGCCTACCTCGTGGAGCACGCCGCGGCCGTCACCGTCTGCTCCCCCACCCTGGCGTCCCGCAAGGCCGGCGCCCGCTCGGTCGTCCTGGTCACCAACGGCGTCGACGTCGAACGGTACCGGCGCCCCGCGCCCCGCCCGGCGGACCTCCCGTCCGGCCCGACGGCCGTCTACGTCGGCACGCTGCACGCCGACCGGCTCGACGTCGGGCTGTGCGAGGACACCGCCAGCGCCCTCGACGGCGTCGGCTCCCTGGTGCTCGTCGGCCCGGTCTCCCTGGAGCGGCCCGACGTCGACCGGCTGCGCCGCGCGGGCGTGGTCGTGCTCGGCGCCCGGCCGTTCGACGAGGTGCCGGCGTACCTCCAGCACGCCGACGCGCTCGTCGTCCCGCACGTCGTCGACGACTTCACGGACAGCCTCGACCCGCTCAAGCTCTACGAGTACCGGGCCGTGGGGCGGCCCGTCGTCTCGACGCCCGTGGCCGGCTTCCGTGACACGGCCGACCCGCACGTCGCCGTCGCCCCGCCGGAGGGGTTCGCCGCCGCCGTCCGGGACGCGCTCGCGGAACCGTCGCGCGGGCCCGCCGCGGCTGGTGGTGCAGGCTCCGAGGCGGACCCCGAGCCGATCCCCACCTGGGTGCGTCAGGTGGCCCTCATGTCCGACGTCGTCGACGCGGTCCGGCGACCCGCTCCCACACCTCGGTGACGGCGTCCGCGGTCCCGCGGGCGGGGAACCGCCGGGTCGCGTCGTCGTACGCCGCCCTGGCGCGCCGCTCGGCCGCGCCGGGGTCGTCCAGCACCGCGAGGAGCCCGGCCGCGAGCGCGTCCACGTCGCCCGGCGGGACGAGCAGCCCCAGGTCCCGGCCGGGCGGGCGGACGATCTCCGGGACGCCGCCGGCGTCGGTCGCGACCACGGGGACGCCGCGCACCATCGCCTCGACCACCACCTGCCCGAACGGCTCGGGCACGGGCGAGGCGTGCACGCAGACCGACAGCCGGTCGAGCTCGCCGGCCGGGTCGTCGCTGAACCCGACGACGTCGACGGCGCCGTGCAGCCCGAGCCGGTCGATCTCCGCGTGGAGCGCCTCCGCGTAGCCGTCCGCCCCGAAGAGCGCTCCCCCGACCAGGCGGAACCGCACGTCGGGGCGGCGGTCGAGCACCGTCCGCGCGGCCCGCACAAGCTCCAGCTGCCCCTTGGTCGGGCTCAGCCGGCCGACCAGGCCCACCACCGGGCGCGCCGGCGCCACCCGGGCGTCGTAGGCGGGCACCGCCTGGTCCGGGGCGTACCCGGGGTGGACGACGGTGAGGTCGCGCACCCCCGGGAGCGTCCGCGCGGTCGCCCGCGAGTTCGCGACGACCGCGCGCGGTCCCCGGCGGGCCAGCGCGCGCAGGAGCCGGACGGCCGCCGGCGGGAGGTAGTCGTCGGCGATCCGGTCGTGGACGTGCCACACCACCGGGACGCGGCACCACCGGGCCGCGAGGAGCCCCACGACGTCGGCGCGCAGCGAGTTGGTGTGCACCACGTCGGCGTCCGCGCGCCGGAGCACGGCGGCCACCCGGACCACCAGCCGGGCGGTCTCGCCCACGGCGAGCACCGCGCGCCAGGAGCCCGCGAGCGCGTGCCGGTCCATGCCCCGCGTCCGCGATCCGGCCCGCACCACCGCCGTCCGCACGCCCGCCGCCCGGAGCCGGTCCACGAGCGGGCCCTCGTCCAGCACGACCGCCCGGAGCTCGACGCGCCGGGGGTCGAGCTCCGCCGCGAGACGCAGCAGCGCCAGCTCGCCACCACCCAGCGCCGCCGTGTGGTCGACGACGACGACACGCAGGGGCCCGTCGTCCCGGGACCGACGGCGGCTCACGACCGGCGCGCGGTGCGCAGGAGCCGGCCGATCGTCGGTGCGACCTGCGCGGGGGTCGGCGGTTCGACCTCCGGGTCCGCCGCCGCGGGAGGCTCGGCGGTCGCCCGCGCCCCGGTGGGCGGGAACGTCGGCGGGTGCGGCGTCCGCGGCTCGGGCACGACCGCCTCGGGCACGACCGCCTCGGACACGGCCGGCTCGGACACGGCCGGCTCGGACACGGCCGGCTCGGGCTCCACCGGTTCAGGCTCCGCCGGCTCGCCGTAGGTCGACGCGTAGACCATCCGGCTGTCGCCCTTCACGCCGGCGAGCGCGACGCCGGTGAGGGGCACGCCGTTGATCCGCAGCCGCTCGGCCGCCTCGACCAGCACGGTCCGGACGGTCCGGCCCGCCGTCGCGACCAGCACGACGCAGTCCGCGAACGCGCCGAGGATCGTGGCGTCCGCGGCGGCGAGCACGGGCGGCGCGTCGATGACGAGCACCTCGCCCGCGTCCCGCGCCGCCTCGACCGTCTCACGGACCCGGTCTGTCGCCAGGTAGTCCGCGGGGTCCATCGTCGGGTCGTGGAGCGCGAGGAAGCGGAGATTGGGCACCTGCGTGGGCCGCAGCCCGTCGGGGTCCGTCCCGGGCCCGTTCGGGCGCGGGAGCAGGTCCTCCAGGTCGGGCCGGCGCAGGTCTCCGGACACCGCGCCGGTGGCCCGGCCGCTCATGGCCCACGACGCCGCGAGGTTGGCCGCGATGAACGACCGCGGCGCATGGGGGTCCGTCGCCGTCACCACGACCACCGCGTGCTCCCGGTCCTGCATCGCCACGTGGAGCGCGGTGCGCAGCTCCCGGATCGACTCCGTGAACGGGGAGGCGACGCGGCTCGAGACCGGTAGGACGGGCGTGCGCCGGTACGACTTGGCGGCCCGGGTCACCCCGTACAGCTCGGCGAGCACCGGCACGCCCGCCGCCTCCGCGGCGTCCGAGCGGCCCCGCAGCCGGGAGTCGAGGGCACGCCGCGCCAGGGCGAGCCCGATGCCGACCGCCAGCCCCGCGAGCGCGCCCAGGAGGACGATGCTGGCCCGCGGCAGCCCGACGACGACGGCGGACGAGCCCGTCGCCGGGGTGAGCACCTGGGCGGGCGTGACGATCGACTCGAGCGTGCTGTGGCTCGCCGACAGTGTCTGGTACTGGTCGATGATGGTCGAGCGCTCCGCGCCCGCCAGGGGGTCCTTGGGCTTGCTCTTCACCTGCTCGTCGACCGCGTCGAGCTGGGTGCGCAGGGCGTCGCGGCGGGCATCGATCTCGGCGATCTGGTCGTCGATCACGCCGGGCAGGCTCTCGACGTAGGCCGACGCGACGGCGTTCGCCAGCTCCACGGCGCCGGCCGGGGTGCCGGCCGTGGTCGTGATGGTCATGACCTGCGTGGCCGCGTCGTACTGGCCCGAGACCAGCGTGGCGAGCAGCCGCGGGCTCACCCCCGCGCCGACCGCCTCGCCCACCAGGTCGAGCACCCCCGGCGCCTCGACGAGGCGAGGGTCCGTGTCGACCGTCGTCGTGGTCGCGGGTGTGTCGCCGTCGCCGAGGTCGACGGCGTTGATCTGGACGGTGGCGGTCGCCTCGAACACCTCGGGCTTGCGCTCCGCGTACAGGAACGCGGCCGCCAGGGCGAGCACGACCGCCCCGACGAGGAGGTACTTGCCCTCCCACATCACCCGCAGGAACTCCCGGACGGTCATCGGCCCCCCACCTCCCCGTACGTCCCCGACGGCCGGGCCGTCGCGACCTCCTGCGCCACCACGTCCTGGAGCCGGGCGACGAACGCCTCCCGGGAGAACCCCTTCACGTGCACGCCGATCGCCTCCAGGTCCCAGGTGCGGGCGAGCGCGGCCTCGATCCCCTCGGCGACCGGCTCGGCGTCCGGGCGGTCCACGTACAGCCCCGTCACGCCGTCGACCACGGTGTCCAGGTACCCGCCCGTGCCGAGGGTCACCGACGGGACGCCGAACGCCGCGGCCTCCAGCGGCGTGAGCCCGTAGTCCTCGTACGACGTGGCCACCAGCAGCGACGCGTGGCCGTACAGCCAGCGCAGCTCCGCGTCGTCGACCTTGCCGACGAACCGCACCCTCTCGTCCGCCAGTCGTGCGAGCCGCTCGCGGTCGGGGCCGTCGCCGACGACGACGAGCGGCAGGCGCAGACGGCGCGCGGCAGCCACGACGACGTCGACGTTCTTGTACGGCAGCAGCCGGGCCACGCAGAGCAGGTAGCCGGGCGCGATGCCGGGTACCGGGGTCGTGGGCCCGTCCGGCTCCATCGCGGGCGGGGGCGGCACCACCTCGGCGTCGATGCCGTAGGCCTCGCGGACGGCGCGCCGGGCGACGGTCGAGACGGCCAGGTACACGTCGGCACGGGCTGCTGCCTCCGCGTCGGACGCCCGCAGCCCGGGGGCGAGGAGGTCGAGCGCGGCGCCGGCGATCCCGGTGCGCCAGCGGTCCTTCCAGGCCCGGCCGGAGGCCCCGGAGAGGTACCGGTCGCGCTGGTAGAGCCAGCGGGCGGGCGCGTAGCAGTACACGACCGTGCGCCGCGCGCCGCGGTAGCGGTGCGCCCAGCCGCTGGAGCTGGCGAGGAGCACGTCGGCGTCGACGGGCCGGCTCTCGACCGCGCCGCGGAGCAACGGCAGCGCCAGGCGGTGGTGGCGGCGCAGCGTGCCGACCCGGTCCAGCCTCGAGGGGCGCACGTCCACGTCCGCGAACTCGGGGAACGTCCCGTCGGGGTGGTAGAGCGTCGTGTAGAGCGGCGCCGACGGGAAGGCCCGGGCCATCGTCAGCGCCACCCGCTCGGCGCCGCCGCGCTGGGTCAGGTAGTCGTGCGCCAGTGCCACCGTCGGGCCCATGGTTCCTCCTCGTGCGGACGGTCGAGACCGCCCGTCGAGCGTAAGGAGACCAGGGCACGGAATGGGCCCCGCGACGGCCTTTCCACCCGGGTGAAGAGCCCGGTCAGGCCGCTGTCAGACCTTCGTGTGGAACTTGCCCTGCGCGGCGAGGAGCCCCTCGGCGAGCACCATCTCCACGGCGTCGGCGGCGTCGTCGACGAGGATCGGCAGGTCCTTGCGCTCGGTGGCGGAGAAGTCCTTGAGCACGTGGTCGGCGGTGTCCGTGCGGCCGGGCGGGCGCCCGACCCCGACGCGGACGCGGACGTAGTCCTTGGTCCCGAGGGCCTTGGTGATGTCGCGCAGGCCGTTGTGCCCGCCCTCGCCGCCGCCGGACTTGAGCTTGATGGTGTCGAACGGGATGTCGACCTCGTCGTGCACGACGACGACCTGGGCCGGGTCGACGCCGTAGTACTTCACGAGCCCGGCGACGGGGCCGCCGGAGGTGTTCATGTACGTGGTGGGCTTGGCCAGCACCACGCGGGGGCCGGGGCGCCCGCCGGGCAGGACGCCGAGCCGCGTCTCGGCGACGACGGCCTGCGCGCGGGCGTGCCGCGAGAACCGTGCGCCGGTGCGCTCGGCGAGCAGGTCGAGCACCATCTGCCCGACGTTGTGCCGGTTGCCCGCGTACTTCGGGCCGGGGTTGCCCAGCCCGACGACGAGCCACGGGATGTCGGTCATCGGCGTTCTCTCTCCAGCGTTCGGCGGCGGGTGCGCAGGTCACAGGGCGCGGACGCGCGAAGGGCGCCCGGAACCGAACGGTACCGGGCGCCCTGGGCGTGAAGCGGTGTCAGCCCTCGGTGGACTCGGCGGCCTCGGTGGTCTCCTCGGCGGCGGCCTCGCCCTCCTCGGCCTCCTCGTCCTCGGCGGCGGCCTCGGCGCGCGGCTCGGCGATCTGGACGACGGCGGCCTCGGGGTCGGTCAGCAGCGTGGCGCCCTTCGGCAGCTCGACCTCCCCGGCGGTGACGTGCTGGCCGGCCTCGAGGCCCTCGATGGAGACCTCGACCGACTCGGGCAGGTGGGTGGCCTCGGCCTCGACCGACAGGGTCTGGGCCTCGACGAAGTGGATGGTGCCGGGGGCGGACTCGCCCACGACGTTCACGGTGACGTCGACGGCGATCTTCTCGCCGCGGCGCACGATCAGGAAGTCGATGTGCTCGATGACGCTGTTGACGGGCGTGCGCTGCACGTCCTTGGCCACGGCCAGCTCGGTCTTGCCGTCCAGCTCGATCGAGAACAGGGCGTTGCTGTGACGCATCGCCAGCATGGTCGCGTGACCCTGCAGCGTGATGTGCAGCGGGTCGGTGCCGTGCCCGTACAGGACGGCGGGGATCTTGTTCTCGCGACGGATGCGGCGGGCGGCGCCCTTGCCGAACTCGGTGCGGGCCTCGGCGGCGAGCTTGATGTCGGACACGTGGATCACTCCTGGGATGTCTGTGCGTGCCGACGGCCAGAGGGAGCCGTCGGCTGTCCACGAGGGGGTGGTCCCCGCGAACTGCGGTTGCGTCGGCGTGGGACACGTGACGGACGCGATCGAGAGCGCGCCGTGGGGGCACCCGCAGAGCGCGGTGCACCGACAGCCGCCCAGTCGATCACGGAAATCCGACGGATCCTGCGCTGAAGGTGGCGGCCGGGTCGCAGGTTCTGGACCTGAACGACCTGGGTGACCGGCGCCCGTCAGACGTCCCTCGCCGAGGCAACCGAACGAGTATAGCCCGCCTCAGGGCGAAGCGTGCCAGCCCGGCGTCAGGGCTGGGCGTGCTCGCCCGTGCGGGCCCCCGCCCGCGCCGAGCCGCGCGGACGGTAGACGACCTGGGCCTGGAAGACGAACCGCACGACGAAGGCGACGAGGATGAGCACCGCCTGCACCAGCTCGGGGTGCGGCACGGCGCGCTCGACGATCCACCACAGCAGCAGCGTGCGGACCGCGGCCTCGGTGCCGTTGAACGCGAAGGACCGCACGAAGCGGCCCCAGAAGCCGTGCGCGCCGTCGCGCAGGTCCGCGAACACGAACCGCTCCTGCAGCAGGAAGTTGATGACGATCGTCACGACGTTGGCCCAGATCACAGCGGGGAGGTAGTGCACCCCGAGCCCCTGGAGACCCGCGAGGATCGCGAGGTTGAGCACGGCGCCGAGCGCACCGATCAGGGCGAACGGGGACAGCCGGCCGAACCGCAGCAGGGTGAGCTGCTGCACGTACCGCAACCCGTTGGCGACCGTCGCCTTGGACCGGCCCGCGAACCGTTCCCCGAAGACGAACGGCTCCTCGACGACCACGAGGCGCTGCCGCGCGAGGACCTCGAGCAGGATCTTGAAGCCCCGCGGTCGCAGCCCCGCCAGGTCGACGGCGCCGGGGCGCACCACGAAGAACCCGGTCATGGGGTCGGAGACGTCGCGCAGCTTGACGGGGAACATGGAGCGGGCCAGCAGCCCGGAGGCCTTGGAGACCCAGCGGCGGTAGCGCCCGTCGAGGCCGCCGGCATCGCCGCGGCCGGTGTAGCGCGAGGCGACGACGACGTCGGCGCCGGTCTCGCGCGCGGTGGCGAGCAGCACGGGCACCATCTCGGGCGGGTGCTGCAGGTCGCCGTCCATCACGACGACGCGCTCGCCGGTCGCGGCGCGCAGGCCGGCGACGACGGCGCCCGAGAGGCCGCCGTCGGGCACCTCGCGGTGGATCATGCGTACGGGCAGCGCGGCGGTCGCGGCGACCTGCTCGATGACGGCGGGCGTGTCGTCCTTCGAGTCGTCGACGAACAGCACCTCGACGCCCCCGGGCGCGACGCGACGCCCTTCGCCGTCGGGGCCGAGGGCGGCGGCGAGGCGACGGACCAGCTCGGCGACGTTGGGCCCCTCGTTGTACGTGGGGACCACCACGGTCACGTCCACCGTCATGCCACCGTGCCTCCCGTCGGGGACGCCGCGGCCCGGGACGACGCGCGCCCCGGGCCTCCGGCGTCGCTCAGGCGTTGCCGTCGAACAGGCTCGTCACGGAGCCGTCGTCGAAGACCTCGCGGATGGCACGGGCGACGAGCGGGGCGATGGACAGCACGGTGAGCTTGTCGAACCGCTTGTCGGCCGTGATCGGCAGCGTGTCGGTGACGACGACCTCGGTCGCGCCGCACTCCTGCAGGCGCTGCGCGGCGGGGTCGGACAGCACGCCGTGCGTGGCGGCCACGGTGACGGAGCGGGCCCCGGCGTCCATGACCACCTTGACGGCCTCGGCGATGGTGCCGCCGGTGTCGATGAGGTCGTCGACGAGCACGCAGTCGCGCCCCTCGACCTCGCCGACCACGCGGTTGGCGACGGCCTGGTTGGGGCGCGTGACGTCGCGCGTCTTGTGGACGAAGGCCAGCGGGCAGCCGCCCAGCTTGGCGGCCCACTGCTCGGCGACGCGGATGCGGCCGGCGTCGGGCGAGACGACGGCGACGTTCGACAGGTCCACGCGCGTGCGCACGTAGTCGACCAGCACGGGCATGGCCCACAGGTGGTCGACGGGGCCGTCGAAGAAGCCCTGGATCTGCGGCGTGTGCAGGTCGACGCTGAGGATGCGGTCGGCACCCGCCGTCTTGAGCATGTCGGCGACGAGGCGGGCCGAGATGGGCTCGCGGCCGCGGCTCTTCTTGTCCTGGCGCGCGTACGCGTAGAACGGCGCCACGGCGGTGATCGAGCGCGCCGAGCCACGCTTGGCCGCGTCGACCATGAGCAGCTGCTCCATGAGCCACTGGTTCACCGGAGCGGTGTGGCTCTGCAGCAGGAAGATGTCCGAGCCGCGCACCGACTCGCTGAACCGCACGTACGTCTCGCTGTTCGCGAAGTCGTACGCCGACACGGGCAGCAGCTCGATGCCGAGCTCCTTCGCCACCGCCTCCGCGAGCTCCGGGTGCGCCCGACCGGTGGCGAGGACGAGCGTGCGCTCACCGGTGCCGGGGATGAAGTTGTTCATCGCTGCGTGCTTCCTTCGGTCGGGTCGGAACTGTCGGCGGGAGGCACCACCGGGATGGCGCCGGTGAGGGCATTGTGCGCGGCGAGCTGCTGCTGCGCCTGCGCGCCGAGCTGCCCGCCCGAGCCCTCGGTGCGGGCGCGGACGGCAGCCTCGGCCGCCGGCGAGCCGGGCCAGCGACGCTCGACCCAGCCCTCGACGTTGCGCTGCTGGGCGCGGGCGACGCCGAGCGCGCCGGCGGGCACGTCCTTGACGATGACGGAACCCGCGCCCGTGTAGGCGCCGTCGCCCACGGTCACCGGCGCGACGAACATCGTGTCGGCGCCCGTCTTCGCGAACGAGCCGATCACCGTGCGGTGCTTCTTCTGGCCGTCGTAGTTGACCGTGACCGCGGCGGCGCCGATGTTGGTGTGCTCGCCGATCGTCGTGTCCCCGATGTAGGACAGGTGCGGCACCTTGGAGCCCTCACCGATCTGCGAGTTCTTGACCTCGACGAAGGTGCCGATCTTGCCCTTCGTGCCCAGCTCGGTGCCCGGGCGCAGGTAGGCGAACGGGCCGACGGACGCGTCCTCGCCGATGACGGACAGCGAGCCGTGCGTGCGCACGACGGTCGCGCCGGGGCCGACCTCGACGTCGGTCAGCGTGGTGTCCGGGCCGATCGTCGCGCCGGACTCGACCTTCGTGGCGCCGTGCAGCTGCGTGCCGGGCAGGAGCGTGACATCGGGGGCGAGCTCGACGTCGACGTCCACCCAGGTGGTCGCGGGATCGACGACCGTGACGCCGGCCTGCATCCACTCGGTGAGCACACGGCGGTTGAGCTCGGCGCCCAGGGTCGCGAGCGCCACCCGGTCGTTGACGCCCTCGACGAGCATCGGGTCGTCGCTGAGCACGGCGCGCACGGCGCCGCCCTCGGCCCGCGCGGAGGCGACGACGTCGGTGAGGTAGACCTCGCCCTGCGCGTTGTCGCGGTCCAGGCTGCCGAGCCCGCGGCGCAGCACCGCGGCGTCGAAGACGTAGACCGAGCTGTTGATCTCACGGATCTCCAGCTGCTCGGGCGTCGCGTCCTTGTGCTCCACGATCGCCAGCACGTCGCCGGTGCCGGCCTCGCGCACGATGCGGCCGTAGCCGTTCGCGTCCGCGACCTCGGTCGTGAGGATCGTGACGGCGTTGCCGTCCGCGTGGTGCGCGGCGAGGAGCTGGCCGAGCGTCGCGCCGTCCAGCAGCGGGATGTCGCCGGCGAGGACGACGACGGCGCCGTCCAGCCCGTCGCCCAGCGGGTGGTCGCCGCCGTTGGCGTGGTCGGCGTGCAGCTCGTCGTCGACGGCGTCGTCGTGCACGAGCTGGGCGGCCCGACCGGCGTGGACGCGGGCGTCGAGCGCGTCGAGCGCGCACTGGACGGCGCGACCCGTGCCGGGGATCTCGTCCTGGTCGACGACGAAGACCGCGGGGTCGACCTCGAGGGCGGCGGAGGCGACGAGCTCGCGCTCGTGCCGCACCACCACGGCGACGCTCTGCGGGTCCAGCTCGCGCGCCGCGGTCATCACGTGACCGAGCAGCGTGCGCCCGCCGATGCTGTGCAGCATCTTCGGTGTCGCGGACCTCATCCGCGTCCCCTGCCCCGCGGCGAGGACGACGACGGCCGCCGGTCTCGCCACCGCGTCGTCCTGAACGTCGTCCTGAACGTCGTCCTGAACGTCTTCCTGAACCACGTGTCCTGCGGCGTCCGGTCCTGTCGAGACCACGAGTGCTCCGTCTCTTCTCGGGTGTGCTCTGTCGATGGTGCCGAGCTCCGCCCCCAGGACTCGAACCTGGACCAAAGGCACCAAAAACCTCTGTGCTGCCGATTACACCAAGGCGGATCGGGCCCCCGGGCCGGGATCACGCCCAGCAGGCGCGGCACCGTCGGGCGTCCGTCCTCAGTCTGCCAGGTCCGACCGACCGCCCCCGCACGCGTCCCGGCCCTCGACACCCCCGCGCCGCGTGGCACGCGCCACACCCCGTGCGCCCCGGGGTCAGGGGCGCGCCCCCGACGGTGCCGCACCGCGCGGCAGCGTCACCGCGAGCTCGAAGCCGTCGGGGACGTGCGCGGCGGTGATCGACCCGCCGTGCGCCTCGACGATGCCGCGCACGATCGCGAGGCCGAGCCCGGCCCCGTGCCCCGTGCCGGGGACGGACCCACCGTCGGGGCCCGTGTCGGTCGTGCGCGCGTCGTTCGCCCGCCAGCCGACGTCGAACAGGTGGCCGAGGTCCGTGGCGTCGACGCCGCTGCCGTGGTCGAGCACGCCGACCACCAGATGGTCGTCGTCCGTGGTGTGCGCGGAGACGAGGATGTCGGTGCCCGCGGGGGCGTGCCGGACCGCGTTGGCGAGCAGGTTGCCGATCGCCCGGGTCAGCTCGCGCGGGTCGGCCCACAGCAGGTGGCCCTCGACGCCGGACTGGACGATGCGCACGCCGCGGCGGGCGGCGGCGTCCTGGACATCGACGACGGCGTCGGAGACGAGGTCGAGCAGGACGACGAGCTCGCGCTGCAGACGCAGGGTGCCGCTCTGCAGGGTCGACAGCTGGAAGAGGTCGTCCACCATCGCGGTCACGGTGTCGACCTTCGCGCGCACGGTGCGCACGTAGGCGTCCCGGTCGGGCGCGACGTCGTCGTCGAGCGCCTCGGTCATGGCGCGGATGCCGGCCAGCGGGGTACGCAGGTCGTGGGAGATCCAGGCGAAGAACTGCCGGCGGGCGGCATCGAGCTTGTCGATCTCGGCGCGGGCCGCGGCGAGCCGTTCGGACGTGTCGACGAGCTGGGCGTGCAGGTCGTCGAACTCCTTCCACCCGGCCGCGGCCGGCGCGACGACGCCGCCGTCCGCGATGCGCTGCGCGGACCGCGTGAGGGTACCGACCGACCGGCGCACGGCGCGGCTCGTGGTCAGCCAGGCCGCCGCCAGGCTCAGCACGGTGGACACCGCGACCACGGTGCTGAGCACGACCAGGTCGTGGCCGGAGATGAACATCTCGACCATGACCGCCACGACCGAGGCGACGATCGAGGCCACCGCCGCGGCCACGACGACGGCGAGCTGGGACACGACCGACCCGCGCCGGTTCCAGCGCAGCACGACCAGGGCGAGCACGGTCACCAGGGCCGTGCACACCGCCGTGGTGAGGACGATCAGCCCGACGTCGGCGGCGCCGAGCATCCCGTCCGGCATCACGTCCGGCATCAGGGTCATCGCGCGTCCCCCCGCGGGGTGAACCGGTAGCCGACGCCCCACTCGGTGCGCAGGTAGGACGGGTAGCGGGGCTCGGGCTCGATCTTCTCCCGCAGGCGGCGCACGTGCACCGTGACGGTGGACGCGTCGCCGAAGCTCCACCCCCACACCTCGCCCAGGATGTCGTCGCGGGCCAGCACCTGGTCGGGGCGCTGCACGCAGAACAGCAGCAGCTCGTACTCGCGGGTCGTGAGCGCGATCTCCTCGCCGGCCCGCCATGCCCGGCGGCGGCCCGGGTCGATGCGGAAGTCCCCGACGGTGAACGCGTCCGCCGGGGAGGCCGGCGCCCGCCGGCGCAGCTGGGCGTCGACCCGCAGGCGCAGCTCCTTGAGCGCGAACGGCTTGGTGACGTAGTCGTCGGCGCCGCGCTCCAGGCCCGCGATCCGCTGCTCGACGGCGCCCAGGGCGGTGAGCATGATGACCGGCAGGTCCGAGGTGCGCCGCACCTCGCGGCACAGGTCGTCGCCCGTCACCCCGGGCAGCATCCGGTCCACGACGAGCACGTCAGGGGGGTCGGCGCGCAGCGCCTCGCGCGCGCTCGCTCCCTCGCTGTACAGGGCCACGTCGTACCCGCCGGCCCGCAGGTAGTCGCCGACGACGGTGCGCACCGCCGCGTCGTCCTCCACGACCATCACCCGCGCCCGCCCGCTGCCCATGAGCCGACCCTACGCATCCGCCGCGCCGACGCCGGGCGACCTTACGGAACTGAAAGAACGGCCCGCTCGCCGCCGGCACGGTGCTTGCCTCGTCGTCGTCCCCACCTCCGAGACGAACAGGACACCGATCATGCGTGCGAAGGCACTCGCCACCACCGGGCTCGTCGCCCTGGCCCTGACCCTCACCGCGTGCGGCGCCGACGACGGCGCCGCATCCGGCGACGACATGACCCCCGCCGCCTCGCAGTCCATGCAGTCCGACGACATGCAGAGCGACGACATGCAGTCCGACGACCTGCAGTCCGACGACATGCAGAGCGCGGACACGATGGCCCAGCACGGCACGTTCGCCGGCCTGAACGACAAGAGCGTCGAGGGCACGGTCGCCGTCGAAGGCGACACCCTCACCCTGGAGGGCTTCTCCTCCGACGAGGGCCCCGACCTGCACCTGTACCTCGCGAACGGCACCGACGAGGCAGCGGTGGACGCCGGCACCGAGCTGGGCGAGGTCGCGTGGGACGAGGCCTCCCAGACGTTCGTGCTCGACGACGTCGACGCGAGCGGGTTCACCGACGTCGTCGTGCACTGCGACAAGGCCAAGGCCGTGTTCGGCGCGGCCACCCTGATGTGACGGCCGCCGTGCCCCGCACGTCGCCCTCCAGGTCCGCACGGGTCGCCCCGTCCCTCGCCGGGGCGGCCCGCGTGGCCCTCGGCGCGCTCTGGCTGCACGAGGGGATCCTCAAGTACCGGGCCGGGTTCGGCGCCGCCGACATCGGGTTCGTCGTCGACGGCGCGGCGAGCAACCCGCGGGTACCGGGGTTCTTCCAGGCGTTCGCGGAGGCGGGCCTCGGAGCCGCGCCGGGCCTCTTCGGCGTGCTGGTGCCGCTGCTCGAGACGGTGCTCGGCGCCGCGCTCGTGCTCGGCGTGCTCACCAGGCCCGCGGCGGCGGTGTCGGTCGTCGTGCTGGCGTCGTACTGGCTCGCCGACCTGCTGGTCTGGCAGTACCCGGTGATGGTCCTGCTGTCCGCCGTCGTCCTGATGTTCCCGGCCGCCGCCGCCGCGTGGTCGCTGCCGTCGCTGCGCACCGTCCTCGCGTCCCGGCGGCGCACCCAGGCACAATGACCTCATGCCCACCGACTCCCGAGCGTCCAAGCGTCCGCCGCGCGCCCGGATGACGGCGAGCCAGCGGCGCGAGCAGCTGCTCGAGGTCAGCCGCGGCCTGTTCGCCGAGAAGGGCTTCGACGGCACCAGCGTCGAGGAGATCGCGGCGCGCGCCGAGGTGTCCAAGCCGGTGGTCTACGAGCACTTCGGCGGCAAGGAGGGCATCTACGCCGTCGTCGTGGACCGCGAGGTGCGTGCGCTGACGTCCGCGCTGTCCGGCGCCCTCGAGCAGGGCGGGCATCCCAAGGTGCTGGTGGAGCGGACGGCGCTGGCCCTGCTCGGCTACATCGAGGCGTCGGAGGACGGCTTCCGCATCCTGGTGCGCGACTCCCCCGTCGCCCAGGCCACGGGCACGTTCTCCAGCCTCATCGGGGACGTCGCCACCCAGGTCGAGCACATCCTCGGCGACCAGTTCAAGGCGAACGGCCTGGACCGCCGGGCGGCGCCGCTCTACGCGCAGATGCTCGTGGGGATGGTCGCGCTCACCGGGCAGTACTGGCTCGACGCCCGCAGCCCCGACAAGGCCGAGGTCGCCGCGCACCTGACCAACCTCGCCTGGAACGGGCTGTCCGGGATGGTCAAGAGGCCGGAGCTGACGAAGTCCCGCTGACCCCCGTCGGCACGAGGCGGTCCAGCAGCCGGTCCACGACGGCGAGCGCCGTCTCGCCGGTGACGTGCCCGGCGAGGACCCCCTGGGTGAGCCCCGCGGCGGACGCCAGCACCAGCTCCGCGTCGAGGCGGGCCAGGTGCGCGTCCTCCGGGTCGGGCCCGGCGTCGCCACCTCGAGCTCGCAGCAGCTGCGCCGCGACGAGGTCGACGAGCACCCGCGGAGCGCCGCGCAGCTCCTCGGGCGTGACCGCCTCGTTCGTCAGGGCGGCGGCGTGGAACGCAGCGAGCACGACGGCGTCCGCGCGGCGGTCGTCGTCGAGCGGCAGCAGCGCGGCGAGCACGGCGCGCAGGACGGCGCGGGGCGGGGGTGCCTCGGCGTTCTCGCCGGCGCCGGCCGGTCCACCGCCGCCGAACCGCGCGGCCGAGTCCTCGACGACCGCGCGATGGGTCGCGACGAGCAGCCCGTGCTTGTGGCCGAAGTAGTACTGCACCAGCCGCACGGACACCCCCGCCTCGGCGGCGACGGCCTGGAACGTGGCCGCCTCGAGCCCGTCGCGCGCGACGACGCGGCGGCAGGCGTCGGTGATCTGGCGGCGGCGTTCGTCGTGGTCCACCCGTCGGGGCACGGGTTCTCCCCCTGTCGTCGGTTGCTGCCGGTGCTGGTCGACGGCTCGTCGGCCGGTGTTGATGATACGTCCGTACCACGTCAATGGTACGGTCATACCATCAACCGCGCGTCAGGAGGTCCGATGCCGTCGACAGGCCGATTCACCAGCGAGGCCGCCCGCACCGCGTACGAGGCGGCATACCGGGACCTCGAGGCCCGCTGGCCGCTGCCGTCCGACGACGTCCGGGTCGAGACCGCCTACGGCCCCACGCACGTGCGACGCTCCGGCACCGGGACCCGCACCCCTCTCGTGCTGCTGCACGGGCTGAACGGCACGGGCCTGAGCTGGCACGGCGTCGTGACCGCCCTGGCCGCGGACCGCGTCGTCTACGCGCCCGACGTCGTCGGCACGGCCGGCCGCAGCGAGCAGACCGCGGCGCTGACCGGCCCCGACGACTACGCCGCGTGGGGCGCCCAGCTCCTCGAGGGCCTCGGCCTGGAGCGCGCGCACGTGCTCGGCTACTCCGAGGGCGCGTGGTTCGCCGCGCTGCTGGCGTCCGGCGCGACCGACCAGGCGACCGACCAGGCGACCGACCAGGCGACCGGCCGCGTGGGTGCGCTCGTCCTCGGCGAGGGCATCACCGCGCTGGTCAAGCCGGACCGGAGGGTGATCCCGCGGATGGTCCGCGCCGCGGCCCTCCCGACGGCCCGCAACCTCGCCCGCCTCGACGAGTGGCTGACCCCCGGCGTGACGCTCGCCGACGCGGACCGCGCACTCGCCCGCGCCGCGATGCGCTATCGCCGTCGTACTCCGTGGCCGAGCCCCCTGCCCGACGACCGGCTCCGCGCCATCACCGCCCCCACCCTCGCGTTCTTCGGCGCGGACACGCGGCTCGGCGACCCGGTCGCCGCGGGGCGTCGCGTCACCGAGCAGGTGCGCGACTCCCGGGTCGAGCTCGTCCCCGGCGGTGGGCACGGCGTCCTGTGGCAGCTCCCCGACCGGGTGCTCCCGCTCGTCGACGGGTTCCTCCGGGAGCACGACGCCGCCTGACCGAGGACCTGTCAGGGCCACACGCACGTTCCCGTGCCCGTGGCCCTGACAACCCGTCCGTCACTTGCCGTCGAGGTACCCGTTCGCGTTGATGACGTACTTCGTCGCGGCGCCGGCGTCGAACTCGGCGTACCCCTGCGGGGCCTGGTCGAGCGTGATCGCCTTCGCGTTGACGTTCTTCGCGATCTGCACCCGGTCGTGCAAGATCGCCTGCATCAGCCCGCGGTGGTACTTCATCACCGGGCACTGGCCGGTGGTGAACGCCAGCGACTTGGCCCACCCCGTGCCCAGACTGAGCGACAGCGAACCCTTCTGCGCCGCCTCGTCGATGCCGCCCGGGTCCCCCGTGACGTACAGCCCCGGGATGCCCAGCGCGCCGCCCGCCGCGGTGAGCTCCATGAGCGAGTTGAGCACGGTCGCCGGGGCCTCGTGGTCGGAGTCCGACCCGTGCCCCTTGGCCTCGAAGCCGACGGCGTCGATGCCGCAGTCCACCTCGGGCACGCCGAGGAGCTGCTCGATCTGCTCGACCGGCCCGCCCTTCGTGAGGTCGACGGTCTCGCAGCCGAACGAGCGCGCCTGCGCCAGGCGGTCGGCGTTCATGTCCCCGACGATGACGACGGCGGCGCCCAGCAGCAGAGCTCCGGTGGCGGCGGCGAGCCCGACGGGTCCCGCCCCGGCGACGTAGACGGTGGAGCCGACGCCCACCCCGGCGGTGACGGCGCCGTGGAACCCCGTCGGGAAGATGTCGGACAGCATCGTCAGGTCCATGATCTTCTCGAGCGCCTGGTCCTTGTCCGGGAACCTCAGGAGGTTCCAGTCGGCGTACGGCACCAGCACGTAGTTGGCCTGCCCGCCGACCCAGCCGCCCATGTCGACGTACCCGTACGCGCTGCCCGGTCGGTCCGGGTTCACGTTCAGGCAGATGCCGGTCTTGCGCTCCTTGCAGTTCTTGCAGCGGCCGCACGCGATGTTGAACGGCACGGAGACGAGGTCGCCCACCTTGACGAACTCGACGTCCCGGCCGACCTCCACCACCTCGCCCGTGATCTAGTGGTCGAGCACGAGGTCTTTCGGCGCCGTCGTGCGACCGCGGACCATGTGCTGGTCGGACCCGCAGATGTTGGTCGCGACGGTCCTGAGGATCACGCCGTGCGGTACCTGCCGGCCGACGTTGGCCGGGTTCACCCCTGGCCCGTCCTTGAGCTCGAACGTCGGGAAGTCGATGTCGATGACCGCGACCTCGCCCGGACCCTTGTACGCGACCGCGCGGTTGGTGTCTGCCATGGTGCTCCTCCTCGAACACACCCGGCCCGGTCTGAGCCGGTCTCCCGACCGTAGGCGCGCCGCGCGCCGCAGGCAGGTCGGGCGCGGGTGACGTTTCGGCGAGGGCTGCCGTTGTGCCCGGCGCGGGGGTCTGCTAGGCCTGCGGGTATGAGCCGCGTCACCGTCCGACGCCGCGTCAGGCGCGTCACGATCGGCGGCCGCACCGCGCGCCGCGAGGACCTGCTCGCCGGCGAGGAGCCGCTGGAGATCCGCGTGGGCGGGCGCTCGTACGCGGTGACGATGCGCACCCCCGGGCACGACGTCGAGCTCGCGACCGGCTTCCTCGTCTCGGAGGGCGTCGTGACCGACGGCGCACAGGTCGCCGGGGCGCGCTACTGCGCGGGCGCCGGGGCGTCGCCCGGCGAGAACGCCTACAACGTCCTCGACGTCGCCCTGGCCGCGGGCGTGCGTCCCCCGGACCCGGCGCTCGCCCGGGAGTTCTTCACCTCCAGCGCGTGCGGCCTGTGCGGCAAGGCGTCGGTCGATGCCGTGTTCACGCGCAGCGCCTTCGACGTCGCGGGCGACCCGGTCGTGATGGACGCCGCGCTGCTCGTGACCCTCCCCGACCGGCTGCGCGCGGCGCAGGACGTGTTCGCCCGCACCGGCGGTCTGCACGCCGCCGGCCTGTTCGACGCCGCGACCGGCGAGGCGCTCGTGGTGCGCGAGGACGTGGGCCGGCACAACGCCGTCGACAAGGTGGTCGGCTGGGCGGCCGCGGCGGGGATGCTGCCGCTGCGCGGCACGGTGCTGGTGGTGTCCGGGCGGGCCAGCTTCGAGCTCACGCAGAAGGCCGTCATGGCGGGGGTTCCCGTGCTCGCCGCGGTCTCCGCGCCGTCGTCGCTCGCCGCCGAGCTCGCCGACGAGGCCGGTCTGACCCTGGTCGGCTTCGTGCGCGACCCGACGCTCGTCGTCTACGCCGGCGACCACCGCGTCGTCGAGCAGGGCCAGACCGGGCGGCACGACGACCCGCACGACGACGCGCACGACGACGCGCACGACGCCCGCGGGCACCACCACCGGGAAGGGGACGCCGCATGACCGCCCAGCAGCCGGGGGACGTCCGGGACGAGGGCGAGCCGCTGGAGCCGCAGCCCGTGGAGGTCCGCCCGCCGAAGGACTGGGCGGCCGGCGTGCCCGGCATCGTGCACGCGCTGGTCCCGGCGCTGCGCGACATGGGCCCCACGCGCACGGCACGCCTGCTGCTGTCGATGAACCACCGCGACGGTTTCGACTGCATGAGCTGCGCCTGGCCGGACCCGGACCGGCGCAAGCCCGCCGAGTTCTGCGAGAACGGGGCGAAAGCCGTGACGTGGGAGGCGACGCCGCTCGTCGTCGAGCCGTCGTTCTGGGCCGAGCACCCGGTCTCGGACCTGCTCGCCCGGACCGAGCACTGGCTGGGGCAGCAGGGGCGGCTCGTCGAGCCGGTGCACAAGGCGGCCGGGTCCGACCACTACGTCCCCGTGTCGTGGGACGAGGCGTTCGCGATCGTCGCCGACCGGCTGAACGCCCTCGACTCCCCCGACCAGGCGTCGTTCTACACGAGCGGGCGCACCTCCAACGAGGCCGCGTTCGTCTACCAGCTGTTCGTGCGCGCCTTCGGCACGAACAACCTGCCCGACTGCTCCAACATGTGCCACGAGTCCACCGGCGCCGCGCTGGGCGAGACGATCGGCGTCGGGAAGGCGACGATCACCTACGACGACTTCGCCCGCGCCGACCTCATCGTGATCATGGGGCAGAACCCCGGTACCAACCACCCGCGCATGCTCACCGCGCTGGAGGAGGCCAAGGAGAACGGGGCCGGCATCGTCGCCGTGAACCCGCTGCCCGAGGCCGGGCTCAAGCGGTACAAGAACCCGCAGACCGTGCGCGGGCTGGCGGGGCGGGGCACGGGGCTCGCCGACCAGTTCCTGCAGATCCGGCTCGGCGGCGACATGGCCCTGCTGCAGGCGGTGTCGAAGCGGGTGCTCGACGCCGAGGCGGCCGCGCCCGGCACCGTCCTGGACCACGAGTTCCTCGCGGAGCACGCCTCGGGTCTCGACGCGCTCGTCGCGCACCTGGCGGACCTCGACGAGGACGCCGTCCTCGCCGCCACGGGCCTCACCAGCGCCGAGATCGACGAGCTCGCGGACCGCTACGTGCACGCCGAGCGCGTCATCGTGACGTGGGCGATGGGCCTGACGCAGCACACCAAGGCCGTGCCGACCATCAAGGAGATCGTCAACCTGCTGCTCCTGCGCGGGAACATCGGCCGGCCGGGGGCGGGCGCCTCGCCGATCCGTGGCCACTCCAACGTGCAGGGCGACCGCACGATGGGCATCTGGGAGCAGATGCCGGACAGCTTCCTCGACGCGCTCGACGCCGAGTTCGGCATCACCGTGCCCCGCGCGCACGGCCTCGACGCCGTCGGCACGGTGGAGGCGATGGCCGCCGGGCGCGTGAAGGCCCTGGTCGCCCTCGGCGGCAACCTCGTCGGGGCGATCTCCGACACGGGCGCCGCGGAGGAGGCGGTGCGCCGCGCCGACCTCACCGTGCAGATCTCGACGAAGCTCAACCGGTCGCACGCCGTCGTCGGCCGGGAGGCGCTCATCCTGCCCACGCTGGGCCGCACCGACATCGACCGGCAGGCGTCGGGCGAGCAGATGGTCTCCGTCGAGGACACGGTGTGCGCGGTGCACGCGTCGCACGGCAAGGTCGAGCCCGTGGCCCCCGGCATGCTCTCCGAGGTCTCGATCGTCACGCGGCTGGCGCGCGCCGTGCTCGGCGCCCGCCCCGGCGGGCAGGGCTCGCCGGACCGCCCCGTGGACTGGGCGGCGATGGAGCGCGACTACGACGTCGTGCGCGAGCACATCGCCCGCGTCGTGCCGGGCTGCGAGGACTACAACGCCAAGCTGCGGCGGCCGAACGGCTTCCGCCTGCCGCACGGCCCGCGCGACTCGCGCACCTTCCCCACCGCCGACGGCCGAGCCCACCTCACCGTCAACGAGCTCGCTCCCGTCGAGTGCCCGCCCGGCCGCCTGCTGCTGCAGACCATCCGCTCGCACGACCAGTTCAACACCACGATCTACCGCCGCGACGACCGCTACCGCGGCATCAAGGGCGGGCGCTCCGTCGTGCTGGTCAACCCCGACGACCTCGCGGAGCTCGGGATCGCGGACGGCACGACGGTCGACGTGCACGGCGAGTACCACGACGGCGTCGACCGCGTGCTGCGCGGGCAGCGCGCCGTCGCCTACCCGACGGCGCGCGGGTGCGCGGCGGCGTACTTCCCCGAGGCGAACGTCCTCGTGCCCCTGGGCGCGACCGCGGAGACCAGCCGCACGCCCGTGTCCAAGGCCGTGGTCGTCCGCCTCGAGCCGGCCTGACGCCGACGCAGTCCAGGGCCTCCGCGAGGTGGTACGCACCGCGCCGAGGTAGTCCAGGCGGTGCCGAGGTAGTCCGGGCGGTGCCGAGGTAGTCCGGGCGGTGCCGAGGTAGTCCGGGCTGTGCCGAGGTAGTCCAGGCTGTGCCGAGGTAGTCCAGGCTGTGCCGAGGTAATCCAGGCTGTGCCGAGGTAGTTCAGGCCTCCGGCGTGGCGCGCGGTGCGACGAGGGCCTCCGCGAGCGCCGCGAGCGCGGGCAGGGCGTCGAGCGCCGCGTCGCGCACGCCGTCGGGCACGCCGCCCAGCCGCCGCCCCCAGAACTCGTGGATGCGGGCGAGGTGCTCGTCGGCCAGCGGGGTGGCGACGAGCCGGACGGTCCGACGGTCCCCGTCGGCGTGCTCGCGCACGACGAGCCCGCGCGCCTCGAGGGTGCGCAGCGCGGTGCTGACGTTGCTGCGGGCGAGACCCGTCGCCGCGGCGATGCGCGACGGCGTCGGGCGGGTGGCGCGGTGGACCTCGCGGATCACCGCGACCTCGGTGCCGGTGAGCGGCACGATGTCGCGCAGCTCCGGGGACCGGACGTCCAGGTGGCGGGCCAGCTCGACGACGACGTCGGCGAGGTCGGCGAGGCCGGGCGTGACGATCGTCTCGTCGGGCATGGCCCGATCCTAGGCGCTCACATTAGTTATAGTTTCATAATCATTCATGCCGGGCCTGCCCTGGCACACCTCTGTCCGCCGCGCCCGCCCGCCGTCCCGCAGCGCGCGACGGCACCCCGATCCCCTGGAGCACCCGTGAGCACCGCCCCCGCCCTCGCCCCCGACGCGACCGCGTCCCCGCCCGCGCGCCGCCCGCTGCGCGGACGCCCCGGCCTGACGCTCGTCGGAGTCGCCTTCGGCCTCTTCCTCGTGGGCCTCGACGCCACCGTCGTCTCGATCGTCAACCCCGCGATCGCCGCCGACGTCGGCACCACGTTCGTGCAGCTGCAGTGGGTGACGCACAGCTACCTGCTCGGGCTGGCGGTCACGCTGATCCTGGCGGGGAAGCTCGGCGACCGGTACGGCCACCGCACCTTGTACCTGAGCGGCCTCGTCCTGTTCACCGTCGCGTCCGTCACCATCGGCCTGTCGACCACCGCCACCGGGCTCATCGCCTTCCGCGTGGTCCAGGGCGTCGCGGCCGGCATCCTCATGCCGCAGACCCTCGCCATGCTGCGCGCCACGTTCCCGCGCGAGAAGTTCGGCATGGCCGTGGGGATCTGGGGCGGCGTGTCCTCGATCGCGATCGCCGTCGGCCCCACGCTGGCCGGCGCGCTCGAGGCCTCGTTCGGCTGGCAGTCGGTGTTCTTCGTCAACGTGCCCGTCGCCGCCGTCGGCCTCGCATACGGGCTCTGCCTGCTCCCCCGCACCAGCTTCCCGGCCGCGGGCCGCTTCGACCTGCGGGGCGTCGTCGTGCTGGCGCTCGGGCTGGTGGCCACCGTGTTCGCCATCGTGCAGTCCGAGACCTGGGGCTGGGGCGACGCGCGCACCCTCGGGCTCCTCGCGCTCGGCGTCGTGGTCGTCGTCGGGTTCGTCGCCCTGGAGGCCCGCACCGAGGCGCGCACGGGCGACGCCCTGCTGCCGCCGTCCCTCTTCCGCGGCACCACTGTGGGCACCGGCGGACTGATGATCGCCGCCAACTTCTTCGTGCTGATGGGCTCCACGTTCGTGCTGCCGATGTTCTTCATCAACCTGCGCGGCGTCACGGCCCTCGAGGCGGGCCTCATGCTGCTGCCGATGTCCGCGGTCTCGATCGTCTCGGCGCCCGTCGGCGCCCTCCTCGTCGCGCGCATCGGCACCCGCGCCACCGGCACGCTGAGCCTCGGCCTGACCGCCGCGGGCCTGCTGGTGCTGCTGGGCTCGACGGCCACCTCGCCGTACGGCGTCATGGCGGTCGCCTTCGTCGTCCTCGCCATGGGCACCGGCATGACCATCACCGCGGGGGCCGAGGCCATCGTCGGCTCCGCGCCCGTGCACCTCGCAGGAGTCGCCGGGGGCTTCCAGTCCACCTGCATCCAGATCGGCGGCGCGCTCGGCACCGCCGTGATGTCCGCCGTCGTCGCCGCGAGCGTGCGCTCCGGCACCGAGGGCACCGGCCTCGACGACGGCGAGCTCCAGGGCCTCGCCCAGGGCTCCGTGCCGGCGGGGCTCGACACCGTCGCCGCCCGCGCCGCCGAGGGGGCGTACGTCTCGGGCGTGCACGCCGCGTTCCTGGTCGCCGCGGCGCTCGCCGTCGTCGTGGCCGTCGTCGCGGCCTTCTCGCTCCGCCCGAAGCGTCAGCCGAGGTAGTCCGAAGCCTGCCGAGGTGGTGGTCCGGTCCACTACCTCGGCAGGACGCGAACTACCTCGGCACGAGATCACACCCGTCAAGATTCTTGACGTCGAGAGACCGGAGTAGTCTCGCCGCATGGATGTGGAGGCACGGTCCGACGAGGTCGACCGGATCGTCGACGCGTGGCGCCGCGAACGACCGGACCTGGACGTCGAGCCGCTGACGGTGTTCTCGCGCGTGAGCCGGCTCGCACGGCACCTGGACCGTGCGCGCCGCGGCGCGTTCGCCCGGCACGACCTGGAGACGTGGGAGTTCGACGTGCTGTCCGCGCTGCGTCGCGCCGGCGAGCCGTACCGCCTGTCCCCCGGCGTCCTCGTCGCGCAGACCCTCGTGACGAGCGGCACCATGACCAACCGCATCGACCGGCTCGAGGAGCGCGGCCTGGTGGAGCGCCACCGCGCGCCGTCCGACCGCCGCGGCGTGCTCGTGCAGCTCACCGCCGCCGGCCGGCAACGCGTCGACGCGGCCATGAGCGACCTGCTCGACGTCGAGGCGCGCGTGCTCGACGCGCTGCCCGCCGCGGTGCGCCCGCAGCTCGCGGCGCTGCTGCGCACCGTCGTCGCGCAGTTCGACGAGTGACGCCCGTCCTCACCCTCTCGGAGAAGCCCGCCGCGTGACGTCCTACCCCTTCCCCTCCGCCCGCGACGACGGCGCCCGCGCCGGCCTGCTGCTGGCGGCGCTGCTGCTCGTCGCGCTCAACCTGCGCGCCCCCATCACGTCCCTGCCGCCCGTGGTCGACGACGTCGCCGCGTCGCTCGGCCTCACGCCCGCGGGTGCGGGCCTGCTCACCTCGGTGCCGGTGCTCTGCTTCGCGCTGTGCACGCCGTTGGCGTCGGTGCTGGTGGCGCGGGTGGGCCCGGAGCTCGCGCTCGGCGCCTCGATGGCGGGGGTCCTCGCGGGGACCCTGCTGCGCTCGGCGGGCTCGGTCCCGGCCGCGCTCGCCGGCAGCGCGGTCCTCGGTGTCGCGATCACGATCGGCAACGTCGCGGTGCCGGTGGTCATCACCCGCGACTTCCGCCGCCGGGCCGCCGCCGTGACGGGCGCGTACAGCGCGACGATGAACCTCGGGTCGACGTTCACCACGATGCTCACCGTGCCGCTCGCGACGGCGTTCGGCTGGCAGTGGGCGCTCGCGGGGTGGGGCGTGCTCGCCGTGGTCGCGATCGCGGCCTGGGTGCCCGCGGGACGGCGGCTCGCCGCCCGCGGCCGGGCCGCGGCCCCGCGCGGGGACGGCGGGGCGCGGATCCGGCCGCCGTCGGCCCGGGCGGAGCTCGACGCGCTGGACCCGCGTGCCCGGTCCGCCGTGCGGAGGCTCGTCGTGCTGCTGTCCGTGGCGTTCGCGGGGCAGGCCTTCGGCTACTACGCGGTGACCGCGTGGCTGCCCGAGATGCTGCACGACCGGCTCGGCATGACCGCCGCCGGCGCGGGCAGCGCGGCCGCCCCGTTCCAGCTGTGCGCGGTGCTCGGGTCGTTCCTCGTGCCGGCGGCGTTCTCGCGCGGGCTGTCGGCCCGCGCTGTCGCGATGCTCATGGCGGCGATGTGGATCTCCCTGCCGCTCGGGTTGCTGCTGGCGCCCGACCTCTGGTGGCTGTGGGTGGGGCTGGCGGGCGCCGCCCAGGGCGGCAACTTCACCGTCATCTTCACGCTCGTGGCGCAGCGCAGCCCCGGGGTCGCGGTGGCGCGGCGGTCGTCGGCAGTGGTGCAGACGGCGGGCTACGGGTGCGCGGTGCTCGCCCCGACCGTGATGGGCGCCGTGCACGAGGCGTCCCACGGATGGACGGTGCCGCTGGCCCTCGTCGCGGGCGTGCTCGCCGCGATGGCCGCGGCGATGTGGGTGGCGTCGGCCCGGTCCGCCGCCGACGGCGCCTAGCGGTCCTCCGCCAGGGCGATCGCGAGGGAGCCGAGCGCCCGCAGCGCCTCCTCCGCGTGCGCCTCGTCGTAGCCGCGGGTGCACACGGCGACGACCAGGGCGCCCGGCCCCGGCGTGCCGACGAACGCGACGTCGTGCCGGATGCCGTCCACCCAGCCCGACTTGGAGCCGTAGGGCACGCCCTCGGGCACGGCGGCGGTGAGCTGCCTGTCGGTCTGGCGCGCGAGCAGGTCGATCATCCAGAGCGTGCGCTCCGGCCCGGCGAGCTCCCCGGTGACGACCGCGGACATCAGCGCCGCCAGGTCGGCCGGTGTCGTGCGGTGCGAGTCGCCGCGGGCCTCGGCGGCCAGGTCGCTGTACTTGCGCCCGACGACGCTCCCGGCGGCACCGACGTCGGCCAGCGCACGGTTGCACGCGTCGAGGCCGACGAGGTCGATCACCATGTTGGTGGCCTCGTTGGACGACACGACGATCATCCGCTCGACGACCAGCCCCACGGGCATGGACGTGCCCGGCGGCGGCATGCCCGGGTCGAGGTCGTCGGGCTCGATGCGGTAGTCCGGCTCGCCCGGCACCTGGGAGCGGAACGTGTCGGTGCTGGCCACCTCCTCGTCGAGCGTGATCTCTCCGGCGTCCAGCGCGCGGGCCGCCGCCACGAGCACGGCCAGCTTGACGGTCGACGCCGCGTAGAACGGGGCGTCCGCGTCGCGCTCGGCGAGCACCTCGCCGCCCGCGCGCCGCACCTGGAACGCGACGACGGGGACGCCGTCGGAGTGCGTGCCCGTGGCCGGCATCAGCGCACCCCCGCGACGTTGTGGGTGGGCTCGTGGCCCTCCCCTTCGGCGTGTCGGGGGCGTGTCGCGCACCCACAACGGTGGTGGACGACGGCGGCGAACGCGGCCGCGAGCGCGCGGGCCTGCTTCTCGTTCTCCGGCGCACGCTCGAGGGCAGCGGCGAGCAGCGCGTCGCGGTCGAAGCCCAGCTCGGCGAGCTCGTCCGCGTCCCAGGTGCCGATGCGCTCCGGCGCCGCCTCCGGGTGGAACTGCAGCCCCCACGCGGCGTCGCCCACGCGGAACGCCTGGACGCCGCACGCGTCGCTCGTCGCGAGGTGCACGGCGTGCGGCGGCAGCCCGGTGATCGAGTCGACGTGGCTCTCGACCATGCGGACCTCGCCGCCCTCGGCGAGCTCCCCGAGCGGGCCCAGCAACGCGTCGTCGGCCGCGTCGTCGAGCAGGCGCACGGGGCACAGCCCCTTCTCCGTCTCGCCCGACCGGCCCGTCACCGTGCCACCCGTGACGTGCGCGAGCACCTGCCCGCCCAGGCAGATGCCCAGCACCGGGACGCCGGCGTCCAGGGCCTCGGCGACGAGCGCACGTTCGTGCGGCAGCCACGGGGCACGCTCGTCCTCGTCGGGCAGCAGGCCGCCGCCCAGCAGCACGAGGCCCGCCACCCCGTCGGGCGCCGCTGCTCCCCCGTCGGCGAGCGACGGGACCTGCTCCACGAGGTCCGCGCCCGGCACGACGACGGCGGCCGCGCCGTCCGCCTCCAGCCAGTCGGGCAGGCGGCCCGGGCCGCTGTGCGGGGAGTTCTGGACGAGGACGACGGTCGGTCGGCGGTCGGTCACGGTCAGCGCTCCCTGCTCTCGAGGACGGGGCTGTCGGGGACGGTCTCGGGCACGGGGGCGGTGTCGTCGCCGAGCTCGTGGTCGGCGGGGTCGTGCTCGGCGTCCCGCTCCGGGCCGTCCGTCGTCGCGGCGGCGGACGTCGGACGACCGCCGAGCGCGGCCGCCTCCCGCGCGAAGTGGCACGCGGCGGCGTGCGGCAACGTCGCCGCGCCGCCCCCGCGGGGACCGGCGTCGCCCACGCCGCCGGGCCGGCCGAGCGGCACGAGCACCGGGTCCTCCGTGCGGCACGGCGCGGGCACGGCGTCCGGCCCGTCGCCTGCGCCCCCCTCCTCCGCGGCGAGCCGGCGGGCGAGCCAGCAGCGGGTGTGGAAGCGGCAGCCGGACGGCGGGTCGGCGGGCGACGGCGGGTCGCCCTCGAGCATCAGCTCGTCGTCGCGGTGGGCGGTCGGGTCGGGCACGGGCACGGCGGACAGCAGCGCCCGCGTGTAAGGGTGGTGCGCGTCGTCGTACACGCCGGGCCGGTCGCCCTCCTCGACGACGCGGCCCAGGTACATGACGGCGACCTCGTCGGCGATGTGCTGCACCACGGCAAGGTCGTGCGCGATGAACAGGTACGACAGCCCCAGCTCGTCCTGCAGGTCCTCGAGCAGGTTGATGACCTGGCCCTGCACGGACACGTCGAGGGCGGAGACCGGCTCGTCGCACACGAGCACGCGCGGCTTGACCGCGAGCGCCCGGGCGATCCCGACGCGCTGGCGCTGCCCGCCGGAGAACTGGTGCGGGTACCGGTGCGCGTGGTCGGGGTCGAGACCTACCAGCTCGAGCAGCTCGCCCACGGCACGGCGGCGGCCGCCGGCGGGGACGGCGTCGCGGTGAATGCGGAACGGCTCGGCGACGATCTCCCCCACCGACATGCGCGGGTTGAGCGACGTGTACGGGTCCTGGAACACCATCTGGACGTTGCCGCGCAGCTCGCGGCGGGCGGCGCGCGACATCGTCGACACGTCCTCGCCGTCGACGAGGACCTGCCCGCGCGTCGGCTTCTCGATCCCCACCAGCACGCGGGCGAGCGTGGACTTGCCGGAGCCGGACTCCCCCACGAGGCCGAGCGTGCGCCCGCGGCGCAGCGCCAGCGAGACGCCGTCCACGGCCTGCACCTGGCCCACCGTGCGCTTGATGACGGTGCCCCGGCGCACCGGGTAGGACTTGGCCAGGTCGCGCACCTCGAGGACGACGTCGTCGGACGTCGTGGGTGCGGCGGCGGGGTCGGTGGTGACGGTCTCAGGCACGGGCGCCTCCCAGGAGCTCGGCGGCGAAGTGGCAGGCCGACGACCGGCCGGGGCCGACGTCGTCGAGCGAGGGCTCGTCGGTGCGGCACACGTCCTGCGCGAGGTCGCACCGCGGGTGGAACGAGCAGCCCGACGGGACGCGGCCGGGCACCGGCGGCCGCCCGGGCACGACGGGGAGCCGTCCTCCGGCGTGGTCGTCGACGGCGTCGAGCCGCGGCACCGAGCGCAGCAGGGCGCGCGTGTAGGGGTGTGCGGGCGCGGCGTACAGGTCGCGCACGGGCGCGTGCTCCACGGCACGGCCCGCGTACATCACGGTGACGTCGTCGGCGACGCCCGCGACGACCCCGAGGTCGTGGGTGATCAGCACCAGCCCCATCTGCCGCTCGGCCTGGATCTCCGCGAGCAGCCGCAGCACCTGCGCCTGCACGGTGACGTCGAGCGCCGTCGTCGGCTCGTCGGCGATGAGCACGTCCGGGTCGAGGGCCAGCGCGGACGCGATCATCACCCGCTGCCGCATGCCGCCGGAGAACTGGTGCGGGTACTCGTCCACGCGCTGCGCCGCGTTCGGCACCTTGACCAGGTCGAGCAGCTCGACCGCGCGTCGTCGGGCCTCCCGCCGCGACGTCCCGGTGCGCGCCCGCAGGGACTCGGCGAGCTGGTAGCCCACGGTGTGCACCGGGTTGAGCGCGGCGAGCGCGTCCTGGAAGACCATCGCGACGTGCGTGCCGCAGTGCGCGCGGTGCTTCGTGGGAGACAGGGCCAGCAGGTCGGTGCCGCGGTAGCGCGCGCTGCCCCGCACGACGCGCGCGGTCGGGGGCAGCAGCCCCATCACGGCCAGCGAGCTCACGGACTTGCCGCAGCCGGACTCGCCCACCAGGGCCAGCGTGCGGCCCGCCTCCACGCGATAGCCGAGCCCGTCGACGGCGCGCACCGCGCCGTCGTCGGACCGGAACTCGACCGCCAGGTCCTCCACCTCGAGGAGTACGTCGCCGGCGGTCCGCCGGGCGTCGGTCGGGGGTGTCAGGGTCTCGGTCACAGGGATCACCGGAGCCTCGGGTCGAGGGCGTCGCGCAGGGCGTCGCCGAGGACGACGAGCGCCAGCACCGTGAGGATCAGGCACCCGAGCGGGAAGAGGAGCAGGTAGGGGTAGCCGCCGGTCACCCACTCCGCGCCGTTCGTGATCATGATCCCCCAGCTGATCGCGGGCGGTCGGACGCCGATGCCGAGGAACGCCAGCACGGCCTCCGCGCTGATGACGCCGGCGATCGCCGTCGGGACCAGCGCCGTCACGGGGCCGATCGCGTTGGGCAGCACGTGCCGCACCATGATCCGCAGGTCGGAGGCGCCGAGCGCGCGGGCCGCGGTGACGTAGTCGAGGTTCTTCGCCTCGAGCGTGCTCGCGCGCACGTATCTGGCGTAGCCCATCCAGCCGAAGAGGGTGAGCACCAGGGCCGGCAGCAGGATGACGTCGAACGCGCCGCTGCCCACGCTCACCTTGCGGAACAGCGACAGCAGGAGCAGCGCCGCCAGCAGCAGCGGGACGACGAGGAACACCTCGATGGTGCGGGACACCACGGTGTCCACCCAGCCGAGGTAGTACCCGGCCAGCAGGCCGAGCACCACGCCGATCACGACCGACGCCCCGACCACGACGAACGCCAGCAGCAGCGAGGGCCGCGCCCCGTGCACGAGCTGCGCGAGCATGTCGCAGCCGTGCACGTCGGTGCCCAGCGGGTGCGGCTCGCCGAACCCCTGCGGCCGGGTCTTCGAGTCGCCGATGACGCAGCGCTGCGGGTCGGTGCTGGTGAACAGCAGGGGGAACGCCGCCATGACGGCGAAGAACACGACGACGGCCGCGGACACGAGCACGTCCGGCCGGCGACGCAGGCGGCGCCAGACGTCCCCGCCGAAGGAGACCGACGCGTCGACGGGTGGCGCGTCCGGCGTGGCGGTGGCGGCGGTCGGCTCAGGCATAACGGATCCTCGGGTCCAGGGCGGCGTAGGCGATGTCGACGACGAGCATCACGACCACCGTGACGGCGGCCAGGATCGTCACGATGCCGAGCACGAGCGCCACGTCGGCGCCGCGGACCGCCTCCCACAGCACGCCGCCCATGCCGTAGATGTTCATCATGCCCTCGGTGATGACGGCGCCCGCGAGCGCCTCGGTGAACGTCAGGCCCACGGCGGTGACGACCGGCACCGCCGAGTTGCGCACCACGTGGTGCGCCACCACGTGACGCTCGGTCAGGCCTCGCGAGCGCGCGGTGCGGACGTGGTCGCCGGTGTACGACTCGAGCTGGCTCGCGCGCACCAGGCGGATGAACGCCGCCGACCCGGCCAGGCCCAGCAGGATCCCGGGCACGAGCAGCGTCGCCCACGGATGGTCGTCGTCGAACGACGGCCGGAACAGGAGCGCGGGCAGGCTCTCCGCCCCGAAGGTCTCCGTGGCCCAGGCGTTCAGCGGCACCGCGAACACGTACCGGTAGACGAGCAGCAGCACGAAGATCGGGAACGCGTCGATCAGCACCGACGTCAGCCGGATGCCGTGGTCGGCCGACCGGCCGCGCCACTTCGCGGCCACCGTGCCGAGGCCCATGCCGAGCAGGAACCACACGATCGTCACGACGAGGAACAGCTTGAGCGTGTTCGGCGCCGCCGTCGCGACGATGTCGGTGACCTCGCGCCCCCGCAGGTTGGTGCCGAAGTCGCCCTGCGCGTACGCGCCGAGCCGCTCGACGAAGGGGCCGAGGCACGGGTTCCCCGCCTGGTCGTAGCAGGGGTCGTCGAGGCCGAAGCGCTGCTCGACGGCCGCGAGCTGGGCGTCGGTGGGCACCCGCTCGCCGAAGAACGCGAGCGCGGGGTTGCCGTTGACCTGGATCGCGAACGTCGTGAGCAGGTGCAGCACGAACATCACGAGCAGCAGGGTGGCCACGCCCAGCAGGGAGCGGCGGAGGATGTAGCGGCCCATTCACAGTCTTTCTGGTGGTGAGTCGGTCGGGCTCGTCGGGACCCGCGGCGGGTCCCGACGAGCTCGACCGGCGACGTCGTCGGCCGGCGTCGCGCGTCACATGCCGTTCGTGACCTCCAGGAGGCGCAGCTTCGGCTCGCCGCTGAACGGGTCGAGGACGACGTTCGAGACGTTCTCGCTGTAGTAGTAGGAGTTCACCGAGAAGACGACCGGCACGGTCGGGAAGTCCTCGGCCAGCACCGCCTCGGCGTCCTGGTAGTGCGTCACCGCCTCCTCGAGCGTCGCCGCCTCGTCGCCCGCCGCGATGGCTGCCTCGAAGTCCTCGCTGTAGTAGCCGAACTCCGTGTTGCCGTTCTTCGCGTCGCCGCTCGCGTACACCGGGGCCAGGTAGTTCTCGTTCAGCGGGTAGTCCGGGAACCAGTTGGCGCGGAACGGACCGGAGAAGTCGCGGGCCGACCGCCGGTCGAAGTAGTCCGGCGTCGGGTCGAGCTCGTACGGGATGCCGAGGTTCTCCTGGACGGAGTCGCCGATCGCCTTGAACAGCGCCTGCTCGGTCTCGTCCTGGCCGAGGTGGATCGTCAGCTTCTCGCCCTCGGGCCACCCGCCCGCCTTCTCGAGCGCCGCCTTCGCGGCGGCGGGGTCGAACTCGCACCACTGGCACGTGCCGGCCTCGCCGCCGGGGACGCCGTCGGGCACGACCCAGCTGTCCGCGGGCACGCGCTCGCCGGGCAGGAGGGCGTCGATGATGCCCTGCCGGTCGATGGCCAGCGAGATCGCCTTGCGGAACTCGACGTCCGTCCAGGGGCCGTCCTCGTAGAGCGGGAACGCCAGGTAGGTGAGCGCCGCGCCGGGCCCCTCGACGTACCGCTCCTGCAGGTCGGGGTCGTTCTGCGCTGCCACCATCTCGGCGGGCGGCGGGACGGCGAAGTCGAGGTTGCCCGCCTGGAAGTCCGGCCAGTTCTCGGTGCCGGCGTACTCGGTCCACTCGATGGCGCCGTAGGCCGGCGACTCGTCGAGGGTGTAGTCGTCCCAGCGCGAGGCCGTGAGGCTGACGCCCTGGTCCCACTCGTCCACCTGGAAGGGTCCGTTGCCGATCGGCTTGACGGCGCACGCCTCGATGTCGTCGAGGCACTCCTGGGCGATCGGGTAGAAGCCCGTGTAGCCGAGCATCGTGCCGAACCCGGCGAACGGTCCGGTGAGCGTGACCTGGAGCGTCTGCGGGTCCACGACCTCGAGGCCCGAGAGCTCCTCGGCGGCGGGCTCCACGGTGACGTTCCCGTCGTCGTCCGTCTCGCCCTGCATCTCCTCGTAGCCGGCGATCCGCTCGAAGAAGTAGTTGTTCGCCATCGCGTTCGGGCCGTAGGCGGCGTAGTTCCACGCCCTCGCGAACGCGTCGGCGTCCACCGGCTCGCCGTTCTGGAACGTGAGGTCCGGCTTGATCGTGATGGTCCAGACCGTGTTGTCGTCGCTCTCGACGCTCTCGGCGACGTAGTTGTACGGCTCCGTGGTCT
>Ga0160442_100143_pt1 | contig 69331 bp, 42 predicted proteins | sample HID1971M_E1MG_FD_108252 | JGI IMG/M metagenome (GOLD analysis project Ga0160442, IMG submission 108252) | Enriched millipede-associated microbial communities from UW Madison campus, WI, USA - HID1971M_E1 MG | ecosystem: Host-associated > Arthropoda: Insects > Digestive system > Unclassified ... | reverse complement strand
TGGCATCGTCAAAGTCGCAGCCGTCAAGGCGCCGGGCTTCGGCGACCGTCGCAAGGCCATGCTGCAGGACATCGCCGTTCTGACCGGCGGTACCGTGATCTCCGAAGAGATCGGCCTGAGCCTGGAAAGCACTACCCTTGAGCACCTGGGTAACGCCAAGCGCGTGACCCTGTCCAAGGAAAACACCATCATCGTTGACGGTGCTGGCGTTCAAGGCGACATCGAAGCACGTATCAACCAGATCCGTGCCCAGGTTGCCGAGACTTCCTCGGACTACGACCGTGAAAAACTGCAAGAGCGTCTGGCCAAGCTGTCCGGCGGCGTTGCGGTGATCAAGGTTGGCGCTGGTTCCGAAGTTGAAATGAAAGAGAAGAAAGCCCGCGTTGAAGACGCCCTGCACGCTACCCGTGCAGCCGTTGAAGAAGGCGTGGTACCTGGCGGTGGCGTTGCGCTGATCCGCGCTCTGCAAACCCTGAACGATCTGAAAGGCGACAACGCTGATCAGGACGTAGGTATCGCTGTTCTGCGCCGTGCCATTGAAGCACCGCTGCGTCAGATCGCTGCCAACAGCGGTGACGAGCCAAGCGTTGTGGTCAACGAAGTCAAGAACGGCAAAGGTAACTTCGGTTACAACGCTGCGACTGGCGAATACGGCGACATGATCGAAATGGGTATCCTGGATCCTACCAAGGTCACCCGTTCCGCGCTGCAAGCTGCATCGTCGATCGGCGGTCTGATCCTGACCACCGAAGCTGCGGTAGCTGATGCACCGAAGAAAGACAGCGGTGCTGGCGGCGGCATGCCAGACATGGGCGGTATGGGCGGCATGGGCGGCATGATGTAAGCCAGCCTTACCCCTGTAGTAAAAAACCCCGTCTGCGAAAGCAGGCGGGGTTTTTTATTATTGCCCGGATCAAAAGATCGCAGCCTGCGGCAGCTCCTACATGGAAATGCGTTCCCCCTGTAGGAGCTGCCGCAGGCTGCGATCTTTTGATCTTCGTTCAGGCTCAGGCCGTTTGAACATTGACCACGGGCTCAACCCTCGAAGCAGGCTTATACAGAATCCAGTAATAAGACCCCAGGCAAATCAGCCAGCAAAACACCGCCGTCCACACGTTGTGCGAGAAAAAGTGTGCCCCCTGCAGCATCCGGCCGATGGAAAACACCGAACCCAGGGCAAAGGCGAAAACCAGTGCCGCACGTGCCATGCGTGGACGGCGATCACGCAACACGAAAAACAGCGCAAACAGGGTGAAACCGGTCGCGGCGTGACCGCCAGGCCAGCAACGACCCGGTTTCTCCGTGGCCGGACGCGGGCTCAACAATTCGCTGTAGGTCTCGTGGCCGCCGAACTGCTCGAGGCTCCACGGGCATTGCACCGCCGTTACCGCTTTCATCGGGGTGACGAAGGACGTCGCCAGCCCCAGGGACAGCACCAGGCAGCCCAATTCCCGCTTGAACGGTTTGAGCCGGGTCATGAAGAATGAACCGGCAAAGCCGAAGATTGCCAGCACCGAAAAGGCGATGACCAGTTGCTTGGCCCGGTCGTGCAGGACGGTTTCCAGGAAATAACTGTGCCGCCCGATGAAATCCCCGGCGACCGGGTCGTAGAACAGCCTGGCCAGGTCCATGTCCAGGGTCGTCAGTTCGAGTAATACCAGAATGATGGCTGCAATGGCGGGAACACCCAGGCACACCCAGAAGTTGAGCGGTCGGGAAGCGGGGCGTGCAGAGATCGAAACCATGGCAAATCCTTGGTCAGTGGAATGTTCTTGAGTACGCAGCCGCGCGGAGTCTGCGCTCTATCCTGTCGTCAACCTGTGAACCGATAGTGAAAAAAACGTTGAGGCTCGAGCCGGTCATTTCGCCAGGCAAACGCCTGCACACAACCCTGGCCCTGAGGCTTACTTGGCCTTAAGCTGCGCGGGCCAAGACGGCCGTCACTGTGTACGGAGAAGATGCCCATGCGAATTTTATTGGTTGAAGACAACCGCGATATCCTGGCCAATCTGGCCGATTACCTGGGACTCAAGGGCTATACCGTGGATTGCGCACAGGACGGCTTGTCGGGCCTGCATCTGGCAGCCACCGAGCATTACGACTTGATCGTGCTCGACATCATGTTGCCTGGCATCGACGGTTACACGCTGTGCAAACGCCTGCGCGAAGATGCCCGCCGCGACACTCCAGTGATCATGCTCACCGCTCGCGATCAACTGGACGACCGGCTACAGGGCTTCAAGTCCGGTGCCGACGATTACCTGATCAAACCTTTCGCCTTGTCCGAACTGGCGGCGCGGGTCGAAGCGGTCATGCGTCGCACCCAGGGGGGCGGTCGCCGGACCTTGCAGGTCGGCGACCTGAGTTATGACCTCGACACCCTGGAAGTCACCCGTGAAGGCCGCTTGCTCAAGCTCAATCCGGTGGGCCTGAAGTTGCTGGCGGTACTGATGCAGAAAAGCCCGCATGTACTGCGCCGGGAAATTCTCGAAGAGGCCCTGTGGGGCGATGACTGCCCGGACAGCGACAGCCTGCGCAGCCACGTCCATCAATTGCGCCAGGTGATCGACAAGCCGTTCGCCAAACCGCTGCTGCAAACCGTGCACGGTGTGGGTTACCGCCTGGCCGAGGGGCGTGATGGAGTTTAAACAGAGCCTTTCGCAACGGATCATCATTGCCTTTGCGCTGATGAGCGCACTGGTGGCGGGCGCCTTTGCCATGGGTATCGTCTTCACCGTGCACCTGGTGGAAGAAAAACTGATCTCGGCGGGCCTGGGCGGCGATTTGCAGCGCCTGTTGCTGATGGACAACGTTTCGGACTGGAGCCACCGCCCGGAACCGGACCAACTGTTCTATTTCAGCGGCGGGCCGGGCGATTTCGAGTTGCCCAAGGATTTGCGCCACCTGGACTCGGGGTTTCACGAAGTCTTCCGCGAGCAGCTGTCGTACCACGCGATGGTCGAGATCGTCGATGGCCGGCGCTATGTCCTGTTGCAAGACCAGAGTGACTTCGAAGAACGCGAGCGGGTGCTGTTTGCCGTGGTATTGGTGGGGTTCGTGTTGAGTCTGGCGCTGGCGGTGTTCCTCGGCTGGGTACTGGCACGCAAGGTGATGGCGCCGGTGGTCAGGCTGGCGCGCCAGGTACGTCATCGCGATCAGTTGCTGGGCCTGGCGCCGCCGCTGGCGCCTGATTATGCGGCGGATGAGGTGGGTGAACTGGCCGTGGCCTTCGACGCGACCCTCGGCCGTTTGCGCCAGGCGCTGACCCGCGAGCGCATGTTCACCAGCGACGTCAGCCATGAACTGCGCACACCCTTGATGGTGCTGGCCAGTTCCTGCGAGTTGCTGTTGGAAAACCCCGGCATCGATCAGCGCGGCCGCGCTCAGGTCGAGCGAATTGCCCGCGCCAGTGAAGAAATGCGCGAGCTGGTACAAACCTTCCTGATGCTGGCTCGCACTCAGCGCGAAGATGCCGGCATGTCTGCGCAGCAGACGTTGGGCGAAGTGGCCGACGGGTTGATCAGCCTGTGGCGCGAGCCGATCGAGACCAAAGGTCTCAAGCTGATCGTCGACTGGGGAAGCCCACACACGACGCGTTACAACGCGACGCTCCTGCAGGCGGTGATGGGCAACCTGTTGCGTAACGCGCTGCATTACACCGACCGTGGGTTTATCCGCCTGAGCCTGATGCCCACGGGGTTCATGGTCGAGGACAGTGGTGTGGGCATTCCCGAGGAAAAACGCGAAGCGATGTTCGAACCTTTCGTGCGGGGTAACGAGAAACGCGGAGAGGGCTTGGGTCTTGGGCTATCGTTAGTACAAAGGATCTGTGAAAACCAGGGCTGGAGCGTCATCCTGACGACCATGGAACCCAATGGCTGTCGTTTTCAGGTCCAGTTCAATACATCGAATGTGAATTGATCGGTATCGCTGAATTGTAAAACCTTGAAATGATTCTGGGTTGTACATGACAAATTTTTCACAATTGCATGACCTGAAACTGACACATCGCTACCTAAGGTGGTCGGCATCAGAAGCTCAGGAGAGATTGAAGATGGTGGATGGCCCGATCAAACTGGATTTTTCCAACAAGTACGACGATCAACACGCCCAACGTTACCTGCAAAAGCATAAGGATGGCGTTGGCCGCCGCTTGTCCCACTGGCGCGACGTGCAAATGGCGCGCAAGGCGCTGGCGTTGGTTGGCGAGCCGGGCCTGGTCCTCGATCTGCCCTGCGGCGCGGGGCGTTTCTGGCCGATGCTGGCGGAAAAACCCAACCGCGTGATCATCGGTGCCGACAACTCCGATTCCATGATCAAGATCGCTACACAGTCGCAGCCGGCTGAAGTGGTGAAACGGGTACAACCCTTGCAGACGTCTGCGTTCGACATCGCGTTGCCGGATAACGCCGTCGACAGTATTTTCTGCATGCGTTTGCTCCACCACATCGGTGAAGCCGAGCATCGACTGGCGATCTTGCGCGAGTTCGAGCGCGTCAGCCGCGACAGCGTCATCCTCTCGCTATGGGTCGACGGCAATTTCAAAGCCTGGAAACGCAAGCGTGCGGAGAGAACCCGTGGGCAGGAAGGTTACCAAAATCGATTTGTGTTACCGGCAGCTGTCGTAGAAAAAGAATTTGAGCAGGCAGGTTTCCGTATTCAGGAACGTATCGACTTTTTGCCGCTCTATGCCATGTGGCGAGTTTACGTATTGCGCAAGAGGTAACAGATGGCAGAGCAGTGTGCAGCAGGATCGGGCCTGGCCTCCCAGGACCGATTCGATTTCTTCTGGAATCAGCGCGGAGAATGGGTGGAAGAGCCCAACGTCCGGCGCGGTGGTGAGAGTGGCGTGCAGCGCCTGATGGGCAGTGATGGGCAGTTGCTCTACGTAAAACGCCAGACCGGCCATATCCATCGGGGGCTCTTGCACCCTTTCGGACGGCCGACGGTGTTGCGTGAGCGTGATGCACTCACCGGCCTTCGCCTACTCAATGTTCGAGTTCCGGAAATCGTTTTCTGTGAAGCACAACGCGATCCCGTGCACAAATGGCGCGCATTGCTGGTGACCAAGTCCCTGGACGGCTTCGAGGAAATCGAGAAGTGGTACGAAGGTGGTGGACGCGAGCGCCATGGCGAGGCTGTGCACGATCGCGTGCTCAAGGACCTGGCCGATAATCTGGCGCGCATGCACAAGGGGCGTTGGCAACACAGCTGCATCTATATCAAGCACGTATTTGTTCGCGTCACCGGTGAGGGCGAGGCGGCCAAAGTCGAGGTTGCCTTGATCGATCTGGAGAAGTGCCGGCAGCGCTTGAGCGCCCGCCAGGCGGCTGCCCATGACATGAAGCAGCTGCGCCGCCACTCGTCATTCAGCACGACGGACTGGAAGAAACTCGTCTATTTTTATGAGACGGCGTTTGGCAGCGCTATCAAAGGTTTATAGAAATGAAACTTGAAGTTGCGCGAGGTTTGTTTCTGGTAGGAGCCTTGGCAGTTGCTTCACTCGCGGTGGCGGCATGGGAGCAGCCCCGCACGCAAGTCCTCAGTTCAGTACACAGTGATGCGCACTGTCCGTTGCCACGAGTTGCCAAGGCATCCGTGGCCACTCAACCCGATCATGATCTGTTGCTGTTCATGTTCGGACTTTCTCAAGGACTGAGGCCGCAAAGTTGAACAGATTGAAGCCCAAATAAAAGGCCTCGCTAAATGCGAGGCCTTTTGTTTAACGGCAACATCAAAAGATCGCAGCCTTCGGCAGCTCCTACAGGGTGAACGCTATCCCTTGTAGGAGCTGCCGCAGGCTGCGATCTTTCAAGGTTTATCGGGTCTGGCCAGCAGGGTATACACGCACGGCAACACAAACAGGGTAAACAACGTACCGATCGACATCCCCGTGGCGATCACCGTACCGATGTCGAACCGGCTCACCGCGCCCGCCCCCGTGGCGATGATCAAGGGCACCATGCCAAACACCATCGCCGCCGTGGTCATCAATACCGGACGCAGACGAATGGACGCGGCTTCCTCCACCGCTTCGCGGGGCGTCAGGCCCTTGTCCTTGCGCAACTGGTTGGCGAACTCGACGATCAGGATCCCGTGCTTGCTGATCAGGCCGATCAACGTCACCAACCCGACCTGGGTATAGATGTTCATGCTCGACCAGCCGAGGAACAGCGGCAGCAATGCGCCGCAGATCGACAGCGGTACGGTCACCAGGATCACCAGCGGGTCGCGGAAGCTTTCGAACTGAGCTGCGAGCACCAGGAAAATGATCGCCAATGCCAGGGCGAAGGTGACCCATAGCGCACTGCCTTCCTGGACGTATTGCCGCGATGCGCCGGCATAGTCGAAGGCAAAGCCTGCCGGCGCTTCTTCCCGGGCGATCTGGCGCACGGCGTCGATGGCTTCACCCATGCTCACCAGCGGTACCCCGGACAGGATCGCCGAGTTGAGTTGCTGGAACTGGTTCAGTTGCCGCGGCCGCGCCCGGTCGGTCACACTGATCAGGGTCGAGAGGGCGAGCAGTTCGCCCTGGGTGTTCTTCACGTAGTAATTGTTCAGCCAGTCAGGGTTATCGCGGAAGGGCCGTTCGACCTGGGCAATGACTTTGTAGCTGCGCCCATCAACGGTGAATCGGTTGATTTCCGCCTCACCCAGCAAGGTCGCGAGTGTCCCGCCCAGGTCCTGCATCGACACACCCATCTGGGCCGCTTTGGCACGATCGATGTCCACCACCACTTCCGGCTTGTCGAAGGCCAGGTCGACGTCGACGAAAGCGAATTTGCCGGACTCCATCGCGCGTTTTTTCACTCGGTCGACCACCTGCAGCAGCAACTCGTAATCGTTGGCGGTGTTGATGACGAACTGGAACGGCAGACCCTCGCCGGTGCCCGGCAGGGAGGGCAGGTTGAAGCCGAAAACCTGCAACCCGGAAATGCTTTCCAGCTTGGCCTGGACCTCGGGCAGGATCTCCATCTGCGTGCGGCTGCGGTCGTTCCAGGGCTTGAGCAGGAAACCGCCGATGCCCGATTGCACACCGTTGAAGCCGTTGATCTGGAACGATGAGTAGTACTCGGGAAACGCCTTGAAGATCTCGATGAACTCGTCGGTGTAGGTGTTCAGGTAGTCGAGGTTGGTCGGTTGGGGAGCGTTGGCCAGCATGAAAATGATGCCCTGGTCCTCATCCGGTGCCAGTTCCGACTTGGTGAACTTGAGCAGCACCGGAATCAGGCACAGCACGATCACCGCGAACACCAGCACCACTGGCCGGGTGTTGAGGGTGCCGTGGAGCATTTTCTGGTAACGGCGCTTGAGGCGTTCGAAAATCATGTCCAGGCGGTGGGCCAGGCCCGTGGGGTTTTCATCGTGGCGCAGCAGCAGGGCGCACATCATCGGTGACAGGGTCAGGGCGACGATGCCGGAGATCACCACCGCACCGGCCAGGGTCAGGGCGAACTCCTTGAACAAGGCCCCCGTCAGGCCCGTGAGGAAGCCGATCGGCGCATACACCGCCGCCAGGGTGATGGTCATCGAGACTACCGGCATGGCGATCTCCCGGGCGCCCTCGATGGCGGCGTCCAGCGGTGTCTTGCCTTCCTCGATGTGACGGTGGATGTTTTCCACCACCACGATGGCGTCGTCCACCACCAGGCCGATGGCCAGCACCATCGCCAGCAGGGTCAGCAGGTTCAGGGAGTAACCCATCATCTGCATGAAGAACATCACGCCGATCATCGACAGCGGAATGGTGACCACCGGGATCACCACCGAGCGCAACGCACCGAGGAACAGGAACACCACCACGATCACGATCAGCACTGCTTCGAACAGGGTCTTCACCACCTCGTCGATCGACGCCTGGATGAACAGCGTGGCGTCGTAGGCAATTTCCCCCTTGAGGTTGGGTGGCAGCTGGGCCTCCAGTTCCGGCATCAGCTTGCGCACTTCCTTGATCACGTCCAGCGGGTTGGCTGCGGGCGTGGCCTTGATGCCGATGTACACCGAGGGCGTACCGCCGAAGGAGCTGATGGTGTCGTAGTTCTCCGCGCCCATCTCGACCCGCGCGACATCGCTTAGCAGCACACGACTGTCACCGTCGACCTTGAGCGGGATTGCGGCGAAGGCTTCGGCGGATTTGAGTTCGGTGTTGGCGTTGATGCTGGTGACCACGTACTCGCCTTTCACTTCGCCGGCGGCGGAAAGGAAGTTGTACTGGCGTACCGCGTTGGTCACGTCGCTGGCGCTCAGGCCAAAACCGGCCAGCTTCACCGGGTCCAGCCACAGGCGCATGGCGAATACCTGGTTGCCGAGAATCTCGGCTTCGGCCATGCCCGGCAGCGTCGCCAGTTTCGGCTGGATGACTCGCGACAGGTAGTCGGTAATCTGCGGGTTGCTCAGTTCCTTGCTGAAGAAACTGATGTACATCAGTGCCGAGGCGTCGGCGGCTTCCTTGCTCAGCACCGGGTCTTCGGCATCCTGGGGCAGCTGGTTCTTGACCTCGTTGGCCTTGGCCAGCAGTTCGGTGAACAAGCGGTCGCTGTTGGCGCCGATGCGCGCATAAATCGAGATCACTGAGAAGTTCTGGCGACTGACCGAGGTCATGTAGTCGATACCCTCGGCGCTGGCCAGGCTCTGTTGCAGCGGTTGGGTGATGTAGCCCTGGATGGTTTCGGCGTTGGCCCCGGGGTACGCGGTGGTGACCGTGATCAGGGCATTTTCCATTTGCGGGTATTGGCGCAGCGGCAACTTGCTCCAGGCCTGGAAGCCCAGCAGCACAATCAACAGGCTGACCACGGTGGCGAGCACCGGGCGACGGATGAACGGGTCGGTAAAAGCCATTGGGGGTTCCTTGATCAGTCCGCGCGAGGCTGACTGTTCTTCTCGGCCAGGGTCTTGTCGTCGCTGATGGCGATGTGCGCACCGTTGTCCAGTTTGATCTGGCCGGCCGTGACCACTTTTTCGCCGTTCTTCACACCTTTGGTGATCACCACCTGGCCGTCGCGGCGTTCACCGGTTTCGATGAAGCGCCGTTCAGCGATCAGGACCGGCTGGTCCTTGTCGTCCTTTTCGAGGCTGCCGTCTTCGGCCTTTTTCTCTGCGACCACATAAAGGGAGTTGCCATAGAGCGTGTAGGTGATCGCGCTTTCCGGCACGACGATGCTCGGTTGCGGGTCGGGCAACATCACCTGCAGGCTGGCGAACATACCGGGCAGCAGCTTGCCATCGGGGTTGGCCAGGGTCGCGCGGACCTGCATGTTGCGCGTGCTGTTTTCCAGTTTCGGGTTGATCGCACTGATGGTGCCGGGGAAGGTCAGGGAAGGGTAGGCCGCGACGATGATTTCCACCGGCTGGCCGATGGCGACCTTCGGCACCGACTGCTCGGGCACGAAAAAGTCGACGTAGAGACTGCTGAGGTCTTGCAGGGTGGCAATCATGGTGCCACTGGCCAGATAGTCGCCAACGTCCACCTGGCGAATGCCGATGGTCCCGCTGAAGGGGGCGACGATGCTTTTTTTGCCGAGCGCCGCCTTGAGTTGATTGACCGTGGCCTTGCTCTTTTTCTGTACCGCCGACAGGCGATCGAACTCGCCTTTGGAAATGGCCTGGCTGCCCACCAGCTGGCTGCCGCGACCGTAATCGAGTTGGGCCAACCCGAGGTCGGCCTGGGCGGTTTCGAGCAAGGCGCTTTCCACGGCGCTGTCCAGGCGCAGCAGCGGTTGACCGGCCTTGACCTTCTGCCCGGACTCGAACTGCAGATCGACGACCGTGCCGTCGGTCTCCAGGCTCAGGTCCACGCCTTGCAGCGCCTTGAGCGTGCCGACCGTGGGCAGGCGGGCCTGCCATGGCCGTTCGGTTGCCGTGGCCACGGCGACGCTGATCGGCGGTTTGGGCGCGGAGAAGCCTTGGATCATCGTGTAGATGGAGAAGGCTTTGTAACCGGCCAGGACCAGCACGACCAACAGAACAACACCCAACATGATCAGCATGCGGCGACGCAGCATATTTCCAGTTCCTTGGAGAAAATCAGGTGAGACAGTGGGGAACCTTACCCCGACTCCGCAGGTGATTCCAATGGATGTTTTTTGGGGCTTCCCCCCATCTGTAGGAGCCGGCTTGCCGGCGAAGGGGTCGCTGGATTTGCAGCGATCTTTGGGGCGCCTTCGCCGGCAAGCCGGCTCCTACAGGATCTCCATCAAGCCATCAAGTGAAGATGGTTGTCCCAGAGCCCCGCAGGCAGCTCCAGCGGTTTTGCAAGCAGATTTGTCTGGCGGCAATCGTAGTAACGGCAACGGCCCTGGCCCGAGGTCACGACAAACCCGTCGGCCACCGCACCCACCCCGGCGCAATCGGGCAGTGGCGCATCCAGGCGCACTTCGCCGCTGTCCAGGTCCCAGATGAAAAAGCGATTGCCCCGGGGCGCGGTCAAGGCGACCAGGCGCAGGTCGCTGTGCACCGCGACGCTGGCGGTGTAGTGCCCCATGGCCTGCAATTGATGCTCGGGCACCGGGAACGCCACGAATGGCTGGCCGGGACGCTTGATCGCCAGCAGCTCCGAGTGCTCGTGAGCCGCCCCCATGAATTGCTGGCCAGCAACGATGGTGCCGTCGCTGGCGATGCCCAGGTGACGCACGCTGTTCATCTGCTGGCCGAGGGTTTCCTTGCTCAGCAGGGTGCCGTCGCGCTGCATCAGCACCAGGCTGGGCTCCATGGCATTGAGGTTCATCTCGACCCGGCTTTCGGCTTCGGTGCGGATGCCGCCGTTGGCCACCACCAGGATCTCGCCATCGGGCATCCACGACACTTGATGCGGGCCGATGCCGTGGGTGGGGATCTCGCCGCTGTGGACCAGGCGTTCGCCTTCGAACTTGTAGACACCAAGCAGGCCGCGACCCGGATCAGTGGTGTCGTTTTCTGTGGCGTACAGCCAGTCACCACTGTGGTGAATCACCGCATGTCCGTAGAAGTGCCGGTTCGGCTGCGACGTCACGGTTTGCAGCAGCGTGCCGTCTCGCAGGTCGATCAGGTAGCTCTCGGTGCCCGGACGCCGGGCAACGAACAGCGCGATCGGCAGCGCCGGGTGGTTGATGATGTCGTGGCAGCGCTGGCCGACCTGGGTGGCAAACACCCGGGTGCCGTCCAGTCGGTAACCGACGGCGTAGTGCTTGCCGTCGGTATCGTCCCGCGCCGAGAGCAGCAGCGGGCTTTCATCCTTGTGCCTGGACAGCGTCCAGCCGCCCAGTGTCACCGCACCCAGCAGCAAACTCCCTAACTTCAGCGCCTGGCGTCGCAGCATGGAACTTGCCCTCATCAGTCACCGTCGTTGGCGTTGAAGCCCAGTTGGATGCCCAGCGCCTTGGCCAGCTCGCCTTCGTGCAGGCGGTGGACGACGTTCAGGCTGTCGTAGAGATCATTGAGTTGCTGGCGACCGGCGTCGTCGTCGAGCATTTCGGTCAGCGAGCGCTGGCTGCTGGCGAACAGTTTCAACGAGGCGGCGTAGGCCGCGTCGATCTTGTCGGCCAATGGCTTTTGATCGCTCGGCAACAGGCCGCGCAGGCCTTTGTTGTCGACACCTTCCCACACCGTTTTGGCGGCGGCGAGGCTGGCCTCCAGGGCGCTCAGGGACGACTGGCTACGCCACGCATCGGCCTGGAACGGCTGCGGCACGCCTTTGCTCTGGCGGCCCATCGGCGTGCCGAGCTTTTTCTTCAAGGTATCGAGGGCGGTCACCTGCACACGCAGCAGATCGGCGATCGCTTCGTGGGAGTCGGCGTAGCGCTGGTTCGGGAACTTGCTCATCTGCGCGAGCATGCCGTCGGTGTTGTTCCAGCTCTTGAGGATCTCTTCGGCCAGCTGTTTCTGGCGCTCGCCAATGGCGATCAGCAGCGGGCAGTACTTGGCCTTCTGCTCGGCGTTGGCCACATCAGGCTTGCTGTCGAACAGGATGTATTCGTAGGCCGACAGGCCTTGCACCACGACGCTGGACTTGGCCAGCGCCGCGGCATCGATCTGTGGTTGCGCGGTGACCAGTTGTTCGACCTGACGACCGACCAGGTTCTTCTTGTCCGGCCAGAACTGCACTTGCCAGGCACGGTTGCCCTCGGCCAATGGACCAATCAGCAGCGGTTGCAGCTCGGCCCAGGCTTTTTGCGCGTGCAGGAAGTCGGCACGGGCGGTTTCGAGGTTTTCCTTGCCTTCGCAATAGGCGAGGGCGCTGACGGCCAACTGGCGGTCGGCTTCAACCCAGCGGGTGTAGGTCGGCAGGATCACCGACTTGGCGATCGCTGCCGAGGTGACGGCCTGCGGGTCCTGCGGCGAGCAGGCGCCCAGGGCGAGTGCGGCAAGGCTGGTGAACAACAATTTGGGACGGAACATGTCGGGCTCCCGCTGGAAGATGCGTATTAAAGGGAATTCAGGAACGCCAGCAACGCAGCGCGCTGCTCGGCATTGAAAGTCAAAACCTGTTGCTGCGCCGCTGTTGCCTCGCCGCCATGCCAGAGCACGGCTTCAAGCAGGTTGCGGGCGCGGCCGTCATGCAGGAACTGGGTGTGGCCACTGACCGCCTGCGTCAGGCCAATGCCCCACAACGGCGGGGTGCGCCAATCGCGGCCACTGGCCTGGAACTCGGTGCGGTTGTCGGCCAGGCCTTCGCCCATGTCGTGCAGCAGCAGATCGCTGTAGGGGCGAATCACTTGATTGGCCAGTTCAGGTTCGGCGGCGTTGGCGGCGGTGGTGTACTTCGGGGTGTGACAGGACTGGCAGCCGGCCTGGTAGAACAGGTTTTTGCCGGCCAGCACCTGGGGCGTGCCGACATCGCGACGCGCCGGCACGGCGAGGTTGCGGGTATAGAACAGCACCAGGCGCAGGATGTTGTCGCTGACTTCAGGCTCGCCATTTAGGCCGTTGCCGCTTGGTGCCTGTTTGCAGGCGGTTTGCGCGTCGGTGCAGTCGTCAAAGGGGCGAAGGCTGGTCGTGAGGCCCATGTCACCGGAAAACGCATGCACATTTTGTTGATTGAGGTTCGGTTGCCCGGCTTTCCAGCCAAATCGCCCGAGCACGGTTTTCTGCTGCACGTCATCCCAGACCCGGTTCGGACGCCCGGCAATGCCGTTATTGGCCTTTGCCTGCGCTTGGGCATTGGCCAGGATCGCCTCTTCCGGGATGGCCTCCAGCAAGCCCAGGCCAATCATCGGCGGCGCCACCCGGGCCGAGAATCGCGTGTCGGGGTGCATCGGGCCGTAGTTCAGTTGGGTAATGTTCAGGCTCGGTTTGCGCAATTGGACTTCGGTGCCGTCCTTGAAGCGAATCGGCACCGGCGTGTACTCGACCCGCACCTTGCCTTCCGGGGTGACGCCAGGCACGGCCATGTCCTGGAACTGCCCGCCATAGACCGGCTCCGGTACGACGCCCTGCTGCTCGATGACCTTGGCGTAGGCCGGGGCGTCAGGAATCGACAGGCGTACCAGCATAGACACGGCATTCGACGCATCGGCGGGCGGCGGGTGACCGCGGCCGTCCTTGATATGGCAGCCCTGGCAGGCATTGGTATTGAACAGCGGGCCGAGGCCGTCGCGGGCGGTGGTGGTCGATGGCGCGATCACCCAGGGGCTGCGAAAGAAACTGTTGCCGACGCTGAAGTCCACGCGCCGTGACGGCGGCAGGTTGGCGGAGGGCAGCGAAAAGGCGTTCTGGTCGGTCTTGCGCACGGTCGTGCTGCCGCCGGAGCGGGCTTCACCGGGTTCGGCCTGGGTGAACTTCGGGGCGTCATCGCAGGCACTCAGGCACAGGGCCAGCAACAGTGCGGACAAGCGAAGAGGCAGCGAGGGCATCAGACATCCTGCAAGACGAGCAAAACAAGGGCGCAAAGTCTAACAGGGCAGGGGGTTTTGAATAAGAGGAATTATCGTTTGCCTGATTTGGGACATAGACCCAGGCCTGACGCACCCAATACATATGTAACGCACCAGGGGGTTCTCCCAGGGGCACGATGGGGGCTGTTTACCCACAGAAGAGATTCGCCATGCTGCATGAACCTTCATCCCTGGCAGCGTTACCTGCCGTCCGGGACAATTCCTTGCAAATCACCCAGAGCAGGAAGTTGTCGGCACTGAGTATCCAGACCGCAGAGCTGTTCCAGGGCCAACCTGCCTTCCATGCTTTCGTGCAACAGCACTTCGACAAGGCGTTCCCTGATCTGACGCCGTCGCTGGATCTGCTGCGCAGCTTTATCGAGTGTCTCGAAACCGACGACGCGTCCACCGGGGAGCCGGACGACACGTTCGATATCCAGTCGATGTCGTCCAGCCTGATGGACGCGGTGGTGCAACGTATCGTCACCGGGCAAGCGGCGGACTTTACCAGTCGCAAGGCCCGCTTCTATCGAGTACCCGAAGCGGGCGGGGAAGCGACGCTCCTGACCGCGCTCACGCCCGGGGCGTTCGATACATTTCTCGATGACCTGGCCGGCGGGTTGCTGGCGAACTATGGACAGTACCTGGATGAATACTGGGCTGGCGCCGTGGGCCCGACCGATTCGCGAACCCGCAAGCAATGGTTGATCGAGACTCGAACCGAGGCGCTGAAAGCCGAAGTCGCCTTGCTCAAGGGTGATGGCCTGCTCGACGCCACCGATGAGGCGCTGTTTGGCAAAGTGTTGCGCTACCCGACCGCCCAGGCTCGGCAGATTTTAAAAAGTTATCGTCCTTGTGTGTATGGGCTGGCCCTCACGGACGATGAGGCAGCCCATATCCCGCTGCATGGTGCGTTCATCCTGACCGCACGGGACCCGCAAGACTCGGAGGTGAAGTGGGATACCAAGGACGCTGCCCCGACGATTCGTCCCGTTGCGCCGACAGCCAATGTGGGCCAGGTGTTGTTGTTTGTCCCCGCCATGGGTCTTGAGGCGTTCGACTCGTTGGCCAGCCTTGACCGCGAACTGCATCGAAGATTGAGCCATGGCGCCGAGTTCACGACGTTGCTGGCCTTGGTGGCCGACAAGGACCAGGCCCGCGGCCTGGCCTTGCATCGTGCTGCCCCTGAACGCGATCGGGTGCACTACCTTGAGCGTCTGGACTCTCCCTTCAGCCATGGCATTGAATCGCAGTGCCTGCTGATTCGCGAAAACCTCGCCTCGACCGTTGACAGGTACCAGGATACGGGGGCGCACATCGATAAGGCGGACCTGCCCTGCGGATTTGACCGGGTGACCGATTTGCGCAGGGCCTTTGATGTCGAGCAGGTCTTGTGGGCGCGGATCAAAAAGCGCTGCCGGGCCCGGTTGGCGGCCTTTCTGCAGGATGCCGACGAAACCGACAAAAATGCCTGGGCCACAGCAACGGCCAGTTATGGCGAGGAACTGGCCAACCTGTCCGAGCCCGAAGGGTTTCCGTCATTAACCCAGTTCAGCAACCGCCGTGACCTGTTGGCCTACAGCAATCGCCGACTTCGCGCGGCCCTCGAGGGCGAGTATGGCCTGACGGTCAATCCGGACGACATCATCGTCCACAGCAAGGAGCCATCAGTCCCTCCGATTGTCGTTCCCCCCGGCGCGCCCGGCTCCACCATCCGCGATCCCGGCGAGCCGCTGTACAAGCACCGCAAGCGGACGTTGACCGAGCTGGCCCTGGAAAATGTCGGTGGACTGGATTTCAACTTCACCCATTTCTCCAGGATGACCTTGAAGGTCGAGGGCAGCGACAAGCCCGAGGAAGCCTTGCAGCCCGAGGATATGCAGGCAGCGAAATCGGCCGAGACGTTTGACGACTTGAGCCTTGAGCAGGTCAAGGACCTGGTCCGCAGGCTCAACGTCGGTAAAAATTACGACGCTTTTTTGAAGGACGCATTGATCACTTCCCCGCAGGCGGCGGTTCGTAAGCAAGCTTATGCCCGGGTCATGGAACGGCAGCTGCGCCTGGACGCCATTGAAGCCAAGATCAATGGCGATTTTTACCCGGACCGGCTGGCACGTGGTTTCAACTGGGTACAGGCGGTGCTCGATGCGCCGGTCGACGACGATAAGCGTCGCGAGGTCGAGGGGCATCGGGTGGTGGTAGAACATTTGAAGCTGCGCGGTCAGCGGGTACGCGGGGTGTTGTTGTTCCGTACGTCCGCGGCCGGCGGTTCAATTGTGGCGTATACGCCCCAGGCGCCTGGCGGGCGGGTGTTTCATGAGTTTGTCGCTGAGCGCTTCACGCTTGATTTCACCCATGACAGTCAATGGCGGGAGTATCTGGTTGGGCGGGTAGAGCGGGCGTTCCAACCCCATGTCCGGTCCACGTTGAGAGGTCGGGGCGACCTTTCAATGGTTCACATGTCCAGGATTGCCAACAACCTCTTTGAGGACGCCTACGAAACCGAGGTCAATTTTGCGATCAACGATGCAGCGGCTCAAGTGACCACCACCGAGCAAACCAACGTCGAGACTGGAATCAGCGTTGCCACCACGGCGCTCGATGTGCTGATGATGGTATTGCCGGTGCGGGTGACCTTGCCGATCGGCCTGGCCAGGAGCCTGTATTCCGTCTTCAACGTGGTGGAAGCGGCGAGCCTGGGAGACCGAACCGCCGCGGCCCATCACGTCGTCCGGGCATTGGGCGAGTTTGTCGGTGCGTTGGCCGATGGGTTTGTCGGCTCGCGACATGTCAGTGGCGGGCTGAAGGTCGCTCCAGGCGCGCGATGGTTGAACCCGGAAATGGCGCTAGGGAAAAAGCCCGAGGGGCTGTTGCCCTTGCCGGGGTGGGAGGGCAAGGGCATCCACTACAGAACATCGAAAGTCGATGGTTCAAAGCAGTATTTCCTCAATGACCGAAACCACTGGTACTCGATCATCGATGAAGGTTTCGAGGACGCCTGGCGAGTCAGGGACGCTCGCAAGCCGATCCAGGGGCATTACTCACCCATTCGCCAGGATTCGGCGGGGCACTGGGAAATCGGCACTCATCACGATGCGCCCGGGTTGGGCGGCGGAGTCACCGAGAGAGCACTCAGGGATGTTCGACCGTTTCTTGACGAAACACAGGCCAGGCGCGTGTTCGACTCGTTCCTTTTTCCGCGAGGACGTCAAAGCGAGTTCGAATTGAGTCTGGTTGATCACCTGCGCAGAGGGATGGACCTGAGTGTTTTCGACCCGTACCTGACGATCTCTCCCCATCGTTTGCAATTACGCCTCAGAGGCCTGGATTTCTCGCGCTCATGGAGCGGCGGCGAGGTTACCGACACCAGTCGACCGGCACCCGTCGAGCCGACGCCGGGGCCGAGTCGACCGGCTCCCGCCCCGTCGCGCCCGGCCCGTCCAGCCAATGAAAAATTTGCCGACTGGGGGCAAGTCATTGATGCGACCCAGCTTCAGTTGCAAAACGCGCAAATGGGGATCTATCGACGAACGGCGGGCGACCCGGCGTTGGTGGGGCGCGACTACGTCAAGATCGACGAGCGCTATTATCCGATCCTGCCTGCCGGGGGAACCGTGAGAGAGGGGCTGGTTTTCATGTACGACCCGGCCATCGAGATCAATAATTTTGTGCAATTCGAGCAGTTGCTGCGGTCTGATCTGTTCAGCCAGCCAAGAGTGGCCACCTTCAGTACGACACTGTCCCGGTGGGTACATCCGATCGAGTTGCCTTTCGAGAAAAGTATCGCTGCGTACGTGGAGGATGGGTTTGCGACGTTGACCGTGGATTCGCGGTTGCAGGTGGCCAACCGCCTGTTCAATCAGGCCAATCCAGCGGGGCCAACCGGCTGGGGGATCACTTCGATGCGGCGCACCCTGCAGAACTGGCGTTTCGGGCCCTCGGCAACCCGAGCGTCATTGGGTGATCCGTTGTCGATGCTGCCGAGAGCGCCGAGGGCACTGGATGGGTCCTGGACGCTCAACAGCCCTCCAGGTTATTACAGTCGGCTGCATTTCAGCACTGAAGGGGTTGATGTGCTGTTGCATGACGCGCTCAGTAGCGGATCTGGAAGTACGCTACGGACATTGATGACCGAGCGATTGACCGGCAGTCGCTACCAGGTGGTCCCCGGCGGTGCCGGGTCCGAGCTGATTTTCCAGCGTCCGGGGCGTGAGACGCTGTATTGGTTGACCTTACGCAGCGTCGTGGGGGACGTGGTCGAGGGCGGCAGCTATGTCGGTCCAAGGACTCACCAGATGGACCCTGCAACCCGTGCGTTGTTCGTTCAAGCTCAAGCTGACAACAACCTGGTGACATTGATCGGCGGTATCCAGCGGCCGGTGGAGGGTGGCGCGGTGAATATTTTCGTTTTCCGCATCTGAGGCAAGCGAAGCGACAAAAAAATGCCCCGAACGTGTCGGGGCATTTTTATGCACAGGCTGGCCTGCGTTGATCAGAACTCGTGATCAGCGTTGTCCGGGTTCAGGTCGCTGATCCCCAGTTTGCCGGCGGCGGCTTCGATCGAACCGGTCTGCTTGACCAGGGAGGCGATGGCGTCACGGACGATCTGGTTGCCGGCGGTGTTGCCGGCAGCGATCAGCTGGTCGTAGTGCTCACCCTTGTTGGCGTGATCGACGATGACCTGCATCTTGGCTTCGGTGGCGGCCAGGTCGGCCTTGAGCGCGGTGTCGGCAGCCGGGTCGGCCTTGGCCACCAGGGACGACAGGCTGGCGCCGGTCATTTTGGTGCCATCGACGCGGGTGTATTCGCCCAGGTACACGTTACGGATGCCTTTGGCATCGTAGAACTGCGAGTTGTGGGTGTTGTCGCTGAAGCAGTCGTGTTCGTCTTCCGGGGAATTGGCTTCCAGGGAAACCTTCATGCGCTCGCCCGCCAGTTCGCCCAGGGACAGGCTGCCCATGCCGAACAACATTTTGCGCAGGCCGCTTTCAGCCGGTTCCGCTTCCAGGGTGGCGCGGTAGTTGTCGGCCACGTTCGGCTTCCAGTTACCGACCATTTCTTCCAGGTCGCTGACCAGCAATTGCGTCACGGACTTCAGGTAGGCGCGGCGACGATCGTTGTGACCGCCGGTGGCGCCTTTGCCTTCCAGGTAGTCCGAAGCTGGACGGTTGCCGGCGCCAGGGCCGGTGCCGTTCAGGTCCTGGCCCCAGAGCAGGAATTCGATGGCGTGATAGCCAGTGGCGACGTTGGCCTCGGAACCGCCCAGCTCGTTCAGGCTGGCGAGTTTTTCCGGGGTGATGTCCTTCACGTCGACCTTGTCTTCGCCGACCTGGATTTCAGTGTTGGCAATGATGTTGGCCGTGGCGCCTGGGTTACCCAGTGCGTGCTCGTAGGATTTGTCGACGTAGTCGATCAGGCCTTCGTCCAGTGGCCAGGCGTTTACCTGACCTTCCCAGTCGTCGATGATGGTGTTGCCGAAGCGGAACACTTCGCTCTGCAGGTAAGGCACGCGGGCGGCGATCCAGGCAGCCTTGGCGGCTTTCAGGGTGTCGGCGTTCGGCTTGGCCAGGAAAGCGTCAACGGCGGTTTGCAGGGTTTTCGCAGTGGATTCGGCATCGCTGTAAACGGCGAACACGATGTCGGCGTAATGCGCGACAACGGCCTTGGCAGCGGCTTCGTCGACCTTGCTGGCAGCGGCAGGTGCAGCGGCTGGAGCGGCCGGGGCAGCAGCGGTGCTGGCCGCTGGCGCAGGAGCGGCCGCTTTTTCTTTGTCTTTACCTTCACCGCAACCGGCGAGGGAAATTGCGATGGCCAACAGACTGGCGGTAGCCAGAGGCATACGAATCATGGCGAACATCCTGCTTCGAGAGGGGGTGGTATAACGCGTCCAGCGCGCAAAACTGCGACATAATGCAAATCTTTCGCATTATGTGTAAAGGGTTGTGGTTGGAAATATTTCTTATTCACCTTGTGGGAGCGAGCTTGCTCGCGATGAACGTCAGGGCGCCGCGTTTATTCAGACCGCACGCGTTATCGTTAACGTCCATCGCGAGCAAGCTCGCTCCCACATAGGGATTACAAGATGGCGGCGTTACTACGCTGGGCCTGCCTCAGGTAAGCGCTCAACTCCCGCGCCGGCAGGGGTTTGCTGTAGAAGTAGCCCTGCCCCTCGTGGCAGCCCTCGGAGATGATGTAGGCCTCCTGCTCCAGGGTCTCCACGCCTTCGGCAATCACCTGCATGCCCAGGCTCTTGCCCAGTTGAATGATGGCGCGAACGATGGTCGCGTCGTCGTCGTCATCGAGCAGGTCCTGCACGAAGCTCTTGTCGATCTTGATCTTGTCCAGCGGCAGGCTTTTCAGGTAGCTCAGTGACGAATAACCGGTACCGAAGTCGTCGATCGCGATCAGCGCGCCGGAGCGGCGCAGGCTGAGCAAATGCTGGGCGGCGGTGCTGATGTCTTCCATCAGGCCGGTCTCGGTGACCTCCAACTCCAGGCTACGCGGTGGCAGGCGATACATTTGCAGCAGGTTGTTGACCACCCGCGGCAGCTCGGCGTGGTGCAACTGCACGGTGGACAGGTTGACCGCCATGCGCAGGTCGCTGAAGCCCTGGTCGTGCCACTCTCGCAACTGTTTACAGGCCTGGTCCAGCACCCACTCGCCGATGGCGATGATGGTGCCGTTCTGCTCGGCCAGCGGGATGAACAGGTCCGGAGGTACCATCCCGTGCTCCGGATGCTGCCAGCGGATCAACGCTTCGACGCCGACCACCCGGTGATCGCGATAGCTGATCTGCGGTTGGTAGACCAGGTAGAACTGGTCGCGGGTCAGTGCATCGCGCAGGTCTTTTTCCAGTTCGCGACGCCGACGCATTTCGGTGTCGACGCTGGCGATATAGAACTGATAGCGGTTGCGCGAGCGCGTCTTGGCCAGGGTCATGGTCTGCTCGGCTTTTTGCAGCAGCTTCTCGGTGCTGTCGCCATCCTCGGGGAACAGGGTGATGCCAATGGTCGCGCGCAGGCGGATCTGCTGGTGATCCAGGTCAAACGCCGCTTCCAGGTCATCGAGAATGCTTTGCGCCAGTTCGGCGGCTTCGTAGGGTTGCTCGATATCGGCCTGGACCAGGGCGAACTGGTCGCCACCCAGGCGGGCGAGGGCGCCCAGGCGTCCGCTGTGGGCGCGCAGGCGATCGGCCAGGGCCAGCAGCAACTGGTCGCCGGTCTGGTAGCTGAACTGTTCGTTGATGCCCTTGAAGTCATCGAGCCCGACACACAGCACCGCGACCCGGCGTTGCAGCTTGCCGGCATCGACCAGGATCTTGTCCAGCTGCGTCTGCAATTGCTGGCGGTTCGGCAGGCCAGTGAGGAAATCGTACTGAGCCATGCGCAGCAGGCTGTTTTCCGCTTCGTGGCGCAGGTGGGTGTTGCGCTCGATGGATTCGAGCAACTGGTTGGCGGTGTTGATCCACACCCCCAGTTCGTTTTTCTCGTGGCCCTTGAGCAAAGGAATCTTGTGCTCGCTGGGGCGGTCGGGATTGATTTCGGTCAGGTGCTCGATGATGCGCGACAAAGGTTTGGTCAACAGCCAGTGATAGACCAGGTACAGCACCAGTCCCATCGCCAGGGCACGCAATACCCCGGAAATGAAGATGATCACCGAACTGACGATAAAACCCTTGCCGTAGGTGGCGGTGTCGAGGGTGATGCTCAGGTCGCCGTAGTACTCGCTGTAAGGGCCGCGTCCCACCAACTGGGTGGTGAAGGTGCGTTCCTTGCCGAGGATCAGGTCGGTCAGCCAGCGACTGCTGGAGTGCTGCAGCTCACGGGATTTCTGCGCCAGCATGGCTTCGTTGGGATGGCCGATGGACGCCTGACGCACGGCATCGTCCTGGAACAGGCCTTCGATCACCTGCATGCCCATTTCCCGGTCCAGGCTGTAGACGGCCTGGGTCGAGGGGTCGCGGAACATGTCGAGGATGCGTTCGGCATCGCCGGCGACGGCCTGGCGTGTTTATAGGCATCGAAAACAATCTGCGCGCAGCTCAAGACCACGCCGACGATCAATGCCGACAGGAGCACGACCCGGAGCAACTTCACCGACAAGCTGTTCTTGAGTTCCAGCTTCAAAGGGTTATTCCTTGTTCCGTGCGGGTAGCGTCAAGTTGCCATGAGTATTGGCAATCCCGTGATGGCAGTCAAAGGGACAATCCACCCTGGGGGAATTTGCCTGCTGCTTGGCCGATTTGCTGTGGTCTGGGGCGATTGCCCAATGAGTACTGTGTCGGTAGTCGAGTCCTTCAACTTGAGGGGATTGGGACAAAATTTCCTTTTGTTTGATGTTAGACGGCTGTGGCGCTGAGGCAAGGGGCCGAGTGCCGGTTTCAGGGCACAAAAAAGGCGACCCTCTTGCGAGAGTCGCCCTGGTTTTAACTACGGTTGTCGCTTATTCCGACAGTTTGTACGCAATCACATAGTCACCCTGTTTGGTGCCCAGTGAACCGTGACCGCCAGCCACGACCAGCACGTATTGCTTGCCGTCCTTGCCGGTGTAGGTCATCGGCGTGGTTTGCGCGCCGGCCGGCAGGCGACCTTCCCACAGTTGCTTGCCGTTTTTCACGTCATAGGCTCGCAGGTACTGGTCGAGGGTACCGCTGAGGAAACCGACACCACTGGCGGTGGTGAAGGTGCCGCCCAGGCTTGGTACGCCCATGCTCAGGGGGATCGGCACTGGCGAGCTGTCGCGCACGGTACCGTTCTTGTGCATCCAGATCTTTTCATGGGTGGTCAGGTCGATCGCGGCCACGTAGCCCCACGCCGGCGCCTGGCACGGCAGGCCCATTGGCGACAGCAAGGCTTCGAGCACCACACCGTACGGCGCGCCCTTGTTGGGTTGCACGCCTTCGGTTTCGCTTTTGCGCGGGCCCTGGGCGGCGATTTCGGCGGCCGGGATCATCTTCGATTTGAACGCCATGTAGCTCGGGTTCACGAATGCGATCTGACGCACCGGGTCAACCGAGATACCGCCCCAGTCGAACACGCCGAAGTTACCGGGATAGACGATCGAACCCTGCAGCGACGGCGGGGTGAACGGGCCGTCGTAGCGCATGGATTTGAAGTCGATCCGGCAGATCAGTTGGTCGAACGGCGTGACGCCCCACATGTCGCGCTCCTGCAGCGGCGGTGGCATCAGGTTGAGGTCGGATTTCGGTTGGGTCGGCGAGGTGTGGTCGCCTTCCACCGCGCCTTGCGGCACCGGCACTTCGTTGATCGGCACGATGGCCTGGCCGGTGCTGCGGTCCAGCACGTAGATGCTGCCTTGCTTGGTCGACGTCAAAACGGCCTGCTTCACGCCGTCAGCGGTTTTCAGGTCCATCAGGGTTGGCTGGCCGCCGACGTCCATGTCCCACAGGTCATGGTGGGTGAACTGGAAGTGCCAGCGCACTTTACCGGTGGCGATGTCCAGGGCGGTCAGGCCGGCCGCGTGCAGTTCCGACTCGGGGGTACGCGCGCCGCCGAACTGGTCCGGGGTCTGGTTACCCATCGGCAGGTAGAGCATGCCGAGTTTTTCATCGACCGCGAACATCGACCACATGTTTGGCGAGTTGCGGGTGTAGGTCTTGCCCTCGGCAATCGGCGTGGTGTCGTCCGGGTTGCCGCTGTCCCAGTTCCACACCAGTTTGCCGGTGTGCACGTCGAACGCGCGGATCACGCCGCTCGGCTCGTCGGTGGAGACGTTGTCGGTGACGTGGCCGCCAATCACCACCAGGTCCTTGGTGACCGCCGGTGGCGAGGTGGAGTAGTAACCGCCGGCGGTGAAGCCGCCGATGTTGGCGCGCAGGTCGACCTGGCCTTTGTCGCCGAAGTCTTCGCACATCTTGCCGGTGTCGGCGTTCAGGGCGATCAGGCGGGTGTCGGCGGTCGGCAGGAAGATCTTGCGCGGGCAAGCGCTGGCCGGGGCCGGGCTGGCCGAACCGGTCGGGCTCTGCTCGGAGGCATACACCGCGTCATCGTGATAGGTCACGCCACGGCAGGTCATGTGCGCCCAACCCTTGAAGTTCGCCGCGTTCTGCGTCGACAGCTTCGGATCGAAACGCCAGATTTCCTTGCCGGTGTCCGGGTCCAGCGCGATCACCTGGCTGTGCGGCGTGCACACGTAGAGCATGCCGTTGACTTTCAGCGGGGTGTTTTCGGCGGTGGTTTCACCCGGGTCATTCGGCCCTGGCAGGTCGCCGGTGCGGTAGGTCCAGGCCGGTACCAGCTTGTTGACGTTCTGCGGGGTGATCTGCGCCAGCGGCGAGTAACGGTCGCCATGGGCGCTGCGGCCATAGGAGTTCCAGTCACCGTCAGGCATGGCCGGGGCGGTGTTGGTCATGCCCGGCACGCTGTCGCGGTCCAGCTGACCCTTGATTTCACCCGGGTTGGTGAACTGGCTGGCCAGGGCGGTTGCGCCCGCGATCACCACGGCCACGCTCAGGGCGCCGGTGCCCATGGGGGCGGAGCCATTACGCAGCAGTGGACGGCGGAACCACGGCAGCAACATGACCAGGCCCAGGGCGAACAGCATCGCCAGGCGCGGCACCAGTTGCCACCAGTCGAGACCGACTTCCCACAGTGCCCAGACGGTGCTGGCGAACAGCACCAGTGCGTACAGGCCCAGCGCGGCGCGGCGCGCGGCGATCAGCAGGATGCCGGTCAGCGCCAGGCCGATACCGGCCAGCAGGTAGTACAGCGAACCGCCGAGCATGCTCAGCTTGATCCCGCCGGCCAGCATGGCCAGGCCCATTACCAGAAGCAGTATGCCGAGCAAGGTCGGCAATAGACGGCTTCGACTCAAAGCACCTTCAGTGCTCATAGTGTGGTTCTCCGTGACGTTTCAAGTGGTCCCGCGCAGGTTCACTGTAGATGACGATCCCGCGTGGGCATGGTTCAGATATATCTATCGGGTTCACGCAATCCCCTGTAGGAGCGAGCTTGCTCGCGAAAAACCTGAGAACGATGCGGGGTGTCAGGTTTTCGCTGCGTTATCGTTCACGACCATCGCGAGCGAGCTCGCTCCTACAAGGGGTTTTGTGGTGTTGGTTAGAAGGACGACTGGATCTTGATCCCGCCAATCAGCGCGTCATCGACCTCGTTCACGCCACCGGGGTGGCGGATGTATTGCAGGTTCGGGCGCACGGTCAGCCAGTTCGTGACGTGCACGCCGTAATAGAGCTCGGCGCTGTATTCGGTGTCCTGGGGCGGCAGGAAGGTCGGGTCGTCGTAGTCGAAGACAGCCTTGGCCTGATTGCTCGCCTCGGCATTCTTGCGATACGCCGGGTTGACGTGCACGCGGGCCATGGCAAAGCCGATGTCATCCCTGGCGCGGGCATCGAACAGTCCCTTGTAGACGATGCCGGCCTGGACATAGTTGTCGATGGCGTTGGTTTTCTTGTCGTGCATCGTGCCGTTGGCGAACAGGCTCAAGCCGCGGGAATGGTCGCTGGCGATGCTGGTGACTTGCTGCTGGATGCCCAGCCACACGCCGTGCTTGCTTGACGCGCTGCGGTAAGCCTCGCCACTCAGGGCGGCAGGCTGGCCGTGGCTGTCCTTGTAGACATCGGTGGCGTTGGCGTTGCTGTAGTAATAGCCGGCACGGTATTCACCTGGCAGGCCATTGAGCTTCGGCGTCCACACCAGTTCCACCGGCAGGATGGCCCCTTGGGTGCCGCTGCCACTGAGCTTGAAGCCGTTGTCGCGATCGAGGTTCGACGGGTTTTGCTCATAGGCGCCGACCTGCGCGTACAACTCGGGTGTCAGGTGATACTTGACCCGCATCGCCCACTGGCTGACGGGCCAGTTGTACCAGATGTCGCCCACCCAGTTGCCGACCTGGGAGCCGCAGAACGCCAGGTTCTGGAAGTCGCAGGGAAAGCTGTTGAAATCTTCGCCCTCGCCGAAGCGGCCGACCTTGATGTCGAGCTTCTGGTCGAGGAATTTCTGCTGGTACCACATCTGGGTGAGACGCGTGGTCTGGCCACGACCCCAGACTTCCTGGGCCGAGGTGAAGCCGCCGACCCGTGGGTCGTTGATCCGGTCGTTGCTGATGTTGTTGCCGCTGCGCTTGGTGATGGTCAGCTGGAACTCGGCGTCGTCCCAGCCGAGGATTTTCTGCAGGTCCAGGTGAGTGCCCAGGGCGAACTGATCGCTGTAGCGAGCGGTACGATCGTGATCGTAGCCGCCATGCAGGTTGCTGCCCATTTCGCCGGTGTATTCGATCTTGAAATCGTAGCCCTTTGCCGAGAGTTCACTGCGGGTGCCGTTCCAGTCACCGAGCATCCACGGTGAGTCGCTGTCGAAGGCGGGCGCCGCCTGGGTGCAAGTGGCGAGGCTGAAAGCGCCGAGGCCTGTGAGCAGGCATGCGACAGGCGTAAAGACAGCGCTGTCTTTCGAGAATCGTAATTCAGGCATAGAGAAGGAATTCTTGATCTTTTTCTGAGGGATGAACGTAAACGACAGAAGCAAAGCTGACGGCAGAAGCGTTTCAGCTTGGGCGGGCGTAAGGATAATGTTCTGTTACAAATAGAGAAAGCGCTTTTACCGACATGCATCCTTTCAGATTTGGTAACAGTCCTGCAGGAGCTGCCGCAGGCTGCGATCTTTTCCGTTTCACCTACATTTAACGTAAGGTGCGCGGCTTCCAATTCCCACTCTGCTCGAAGGCCTGGCATGAACGAACACAACCCCGATCCGCTGCACGGCGTGACACTGGAACAGATCCTCAACGCGCTGGTTGAACACTACGAGTGGTCGGGGCTGGCCGAGCGCATCGATATCCGTTGCTTCAAGAGCGATCCGAGCATCAAGTCGAGCCTGACGTTCCTGCGCAAGACCCCGTGGGCGCGGGAGAAAGTCGAACGTCTATACGTGAAACTGATGCGCACCAAGCGCCCGGTTTGACATGCCGCCCGCGCAGGGTATGCAGCGACGCTTGATTACACTGGCGGCCGTGCTGGGCTGGGCCGGCCTGAGTATCCAGCTGTACCTGATTTTTTTTGCGCGCTGGAATTTCGGCGCCAGTTTGCTCGGCGGCCTGGTGAGTTTCTTCAGCTACTTCACCGTGCTGAGCAACACCCTGGTGGCGACAGTGCTGACCTGTGCAGCGACGTCCCGCGAATCGGCGGCGCGTCGCTGGTTCCTGCAGCCGTGGGTCAGTAGTGGCATTGCCGTGAGCATCGTTGTGGTCAGCCTGGCCTACAACCTGTTGCTGCGTCATCTATGGCATCCAGAAGGCTGGCAATGGCTGGCCGATGAGTTGCTGCATGACGTGATGCCGCTGCTGTTCCTGGTGTATTGGTGGCGTTGCGTGCCCAAGGGCAGGCTGCGGGTGGGACACATCGGGTTGTGGGTGATCTATCCGCTGGTCTACTTCGCCTATTCGCTGCTGCGTGGGCATGTGCTGGCGGTTTATCCCTACCCATTCATTGATGTCGAGAAACTGGGTTATCCACAGGTGTTCATCAATGCCGGGGGATTACTGGTGGGGTTTGTCTTGATTGCGTTAATGGTGATCGGCTGGGATCGGTGGCTGGGGCGTCGTGTCAAAGTCCTGGATTTGTAGTGTAGGTAACATCGCCATCGCCAGCAGGGCTGGCTCCCACAAGTGTGATGTATACAAGATCCCATGTGGGAGCCAGCCTGCTGGCGATAGGGCCGCTGGTCGGAACTGTTATTTCTAACAGTTTCCCCCAACAAGCCCGCAGCGGATAAGTCTCCCCTGAAGCCAAGTGCCGGCTTCTGCCGTGCACCTGATGGCTAAACTAAGGAGCTTTTATCATGGCCAATCCTGCGCCAACGCTGAATATCAAGGTCAGCGGCTCTCCCTTGAAAGCAACGATTACGCTCGCAAAGTTCAAGGGACCTCTGTGCCTCTGCATCCCCAATATCGCAAAGCTTTATCCGGAAGGCATTGTCTATGCCATTATCGGCGATCCTGAAGACCCCGAATTGAAAGGTGCCGACATCGCCGCAGGCGAGTGGGTACTCTCATCGCCAGCTGCAGAACCGGAAGACGGTGAATATCAACAGAGGCAAGACCTGGAGGTCGAGCTGTCCCTGGCGCAGTTGCAATGGTTCAAGGGTCGAATAGTGGAATTGCGTTATCAGGGAACAGGAGAATCGAGTCTGACTACAGATTCAGACCCGATTTTACTCACCATCATTTGAACCAGCATGGCACCACAAGGCTCCCACTAGGGTGTGGTGTACACAGATCCCATGTGGGAGCCAGCCTGCTGGCGATGGGGCCCTGAAGCCGGTCACTCCTCGTCGCTGTCATCCAGCCGCCAGTAACCCACGGCCTTGACGAACTGCTCATCCAGCCCATGCTCATCGAGCAACACCCGACGAATCTGCCGCGACACTTTGCTCTCGGTCGCCACCCACGCGTACAGGCTGCCGGCGGGCACCTGGATCTGGCGCACGGTGCTCAAAAGATGATCCTTGCCCCCTTCGCGCAGCACCCAGATTACATTGACCTCGGCAGCACTCTCCAACACTTGCTGTTCCTTGCCGTTTTCCACTTCGACAATCACCAGCGCCTTGCGATTGGCCGCCAGGCCTTCAAGGCGTCGGGCGATGGCGGGCAGGGCGGTCTCGTCGCCGATCAGCAGGTAGCTGTCGAAGATGTCCGGCACGATCATCGAACCCCGTGGCCCGCCGATGTGCAGGAACTGCCCGGGTTGGGCTTGTTCGGCCCAGGTCGAGGCGGGGCCGTCGCCGTGCAGGACGAAATCGATATCCAGTTCCAGGGCATCCAGGTCATAGCGGCGCGGGGTGTAGTCGCGCATGGCCGGCTTTGGGCCGTCGTCCTTGCCGGCGCCGAGCACCAGGGTGTCCAGCGCTGCCTGTTGTTCCGCGTTCTGCGGGAACAGCAGCTTGACGTGATCGTCCGTGCCGAGACTGATGAAACCGGCCAGCTCAGGGCCGCCCAAGGTAATGCGGCGCATGCGCGGGGTCAGGTCGACGACGCGCAGGACTTCAAGTTTGCGACGTTTGATCTCGTGCATCACACGGTGAATGGTTGAGGTATCGACTGCGGTCATTCGGCGATCTCCTGGCCAGCCTGAACGGCTGGGCCGTCGACAATGGCTTTGGCGGTGTTGTTGAGCAGGGTGGCGACGCGCTGGATCTCTTGCGCACTCCAGCGGCCGTGGTGCAATTGCAGGGCATGGCGCAGGTTATGCACCGCCTCGTGGATTTCCGGCGGGCGATCATGACCGCGCAGTGAGCGTTTGCTGACATCGATGCGCACCCGCACGCCTTCGAGGGCGATGGCCTGATCGCTCAGGGACAGGCGGCCGGCGTCGGTCACGCTGTAGCGTTTCTTCCCGCCTTCGGCATCGCCCTGGATCATTTCGCTTTCTTCCAGAAAGGTCAGGGTGGGGTAGATCACACCGGGGCTGGGGCTGTAGGCGCCGTCGAACATGCCTTCGATCTGGCGGATCAGGTCGTAGCCGTGGCAGGGCTGTTCGGCGATCAGGGCCAGCAACAGCAGTTTCAGGTCGCCGGGGGCGAATACCCGGGGTCCGCGACCGCCGCGTTCGCGGCCGGGGCGTTTTTCGAAGCCGTCGCGACCGTCGCCGTGTTCGCGGTGGGGGGAATGATGGTCTCTCATTTTTTCCTTCTCCTGTTGTGTCTAGATACAACGTAAGATATATCTTGTGCCCCGTGCAAGCTTTTTTGACCAGCGGTCGGTAGGTGCGCCGCGCCCGTCGGTCCGGCGGGAGAAAGGAATGCTGGCTATTTTAGAGTAATTAAACTAATTATCAGGCTTCCAACTATTGTCAGTAGTTAGTTACTGGCTAAGTAGTATGGTTCTTACAGAAGTTGTTTTAGTTTTTGTCTGTATGCTTTTTCAGATAAAACTGTGTGTAGGATATGGCTGATGGGTAAATGTCGTAGTTGTCTGATTTGAATGCTTTTTCTGTCGATGCGTGAGTCACTTTTACTACATGTTGCGCAGAGTTTTCGTACTTACTTTCTTAGGAAATTGGTCAATCATTCTCCGTGTCGAAAGTTGAACCGAAACGCCATCATTCTGGTTGTTGGCACGGATCATCAAAACTTTCTACAGACCAATCCTTTGAAAACACAGGTACTCGACAATGTTCAAGAAGTTTGCAATCGCCGTCCCGATGACCCTCCTGGCCCTCAGCACTTCGATGGCGTTCGCTGCGGAAGAAGCGCGCACCTCCATCAACATCACCGCTGATATTCCGAGCAAGGTGTTTCATGCCCAGCCTGTGAACCCGGATTTCGGCAAAGACGAAAATATGCGGTACCAGTTGGGCACCGGTACCTTGACCGATGTAGCCGGCATGTTCGACATCCAGCACACCAACGGCTCGGTGAATGCTTACGTCGAAGGCGGCCCGCAGCCATTGTTCAATGGCAATCCAGCGCAAAACATTCCACTGACCTACACCTTCAACGGCGTAACACTGACCGGCACTTCTCAGGAAGTGGTGGGTGACACCGAGTCCAATGGCGGGATGCGTGCCGAGATGCGTATTACGGCGGCCAAACCGGGCGATGGTCAGACCGGCCTGTACACCGCCAATCCAGTGGTGGTCTTCGACGCCATTCCTCGCATCACCCAGTAATACGGTTATTCACCAGGGCACAGTCCCTGTTTGATGACAAATACCGGTCGACGGGTAACTTCTGTCCGTCGATCGGGTTTCAATGCATTTATCTTCAGAGAATTCCGTTCATGTTCCCGATGACGCCCATCGCGACGGCGCTTGCCCTGTGTTTTTGTGCAAGCGCCCTGGCTGCGCCCATGGATAACAGCCAGACGCCTCGAAGTTTGCTGGCGCAAGCCAAAGGTTTACCGAGTGAGTTTGAAGAGCACTTCTTTGATGTGCCGCTGGCGGTGCGCGTGGAACTTGATCAACAATTTCTCGGTGAGGCGATGGTCGTGTTATCGCGCGACGATCGCATCACCCTCGTTGACTTCACTGATGTCAGCGACAGCTCCATCAAGGCCAGTGAACGCGATACCTGGTCGAGCTATCTCAAGCAAGGCATAGCGCTGGGCGGGTGTCAGGCCAAGTGCCCGGAACAGCTTTTGGCCGTGCACTACAGCCTGGAAAATTCCCTGGTTTCGATCCTGACCGAAAACGCCGAGCGCGACGACCAGGTGCAGCGTTACTACAGCCTGCCCGAAGGCGGCAGTACCGGCTTGATCGTGCGCAACCAGTTGAACCTCAACGGTGGCCAGAACCAGGACCTGGGTGGGCGTTATGGCCTGGAGGCCAGCAGCAGCCTGGGCAACTGGACGCAAGCGGCCAACATTCAATTGTCTCGACTGGGTGGCCTGGATAACCAGCTCTATCACTCGGTCAACGAGCTGTACACCCAACGCGAACTGGAGGGCAACTTCCTGCGCCTGGGGTTGTTCACGCCCTCGTCCGAAGGCCTGACCCGCCAACCGCGAACCTTCGGCACCAGCCCCGACACCGCGGTGGGCGTCATGTATGGCAGCTCCGACAGCCTGGCCATCAACAACCCGAAACCGGCGGTCTATCCGGTCTACGTCACCGCCAATCGCCAGGGGTCGGTGGAAATCTACCGCGACGGTCTGTTGATCAATACCCAGGCCGTACCGGCCGGATTGCAGACCCTCGATACCCGGCCGCTACCCGGCGGCATTTATGAAGTGGAAGTGCGCCTGATCGAGGACGGCCAGATCACCTCCAGCACACAGGAGCTGATCTACAAACCCAACAATTGGCGCAATCACGACGAGCGCTGGCGCTACAACCTGTTTGCCGGCCGTGAATCCAAGGTGCTCAGTAACTGGGACGAGCAGGACGACGGCGACATGACCGCCGGCGCGGCCTTCAACTTCCTGCTGCACCCGCGGGTCATCCTGGGCTTAAGCGGGCGGCAGGTGCGCGACACGTTGCAATACGGCACGTCGGTCGATTGGGCCATCGTCAACAATGCCAATCTCTTTGCCAACGTCTACCAGACCGAAGACTACGGCACCGGCCTCGATGTGCAGGGGCTCTGGTCCTATGGCAGCGGCAGCATCGTCGCCAGCCACACCCGCAGCTGGCTCGACACGACCCGACTCTACGACACCTTGCCCGATGGTACACGGGTGCGGCAGCGCAACGTGTTTGTCGGCCAGACCAGCAACTCTTCGTTGTCGGTGAATCATCGGCTCGACAGTAAAAACTCGCTCAACGCCCGGGTCTCCCACAGTGAAGGCAACACCGAAGGCACCGGCGTCGATCTCGGCTGGACCCAGCGCACGCGCCTGTTCGGCAGCGATGCCAACTGGCGGCTGTCGCTGTTCGATCGGCCTGGCAGTTACAGCTCCGGTGACGATAGAAATCGTGGCGTCGACTTGAGCCTGACCCTGGCCTTGGGCGGGCCGGGCGAGCAGATCTCGGGCAGTATCGGCTCGCGCACCGACCGCGATGGCGGGCGGGACAACAATGCCTCGGTCACCTACCGCAAGGACTTGCAGGATCACCTGCTGCAGAGCGTTTCGGCGACGGCCATCACCGATACTTATGGCATCGGTCTGAACGCCATGGCGACCATGACCTCGGACCTGGTCAACGGCGACGGTTTCATTCAGCGCTCGTCCTACAACAACGACCTCACCGGTGGCCTGAACCTGGACAGCACCGTGGCCGTTGGCGGACAGAAAATGGTCATGACCAGCCAGTACCACCGTAACGGCGCCGGCATGATCATCGACGTGGAGTCCGATATCGAGGGCATTGCCCTGCGTGCCGACGACCTCAGTGGCGGCAGCGCGGTGCTGCGCCCGGGGCGAAATTTCGTGCCGATCACCGCCTACAGAAGCAGCTCGGTGAGCTTCGATTTCGAGGGCAATCACGTGCCTGCCGCGACCATCCAGCCCGCCCGTTCGAGCTATCACCTGAACAAGGGTGGCGTGGAATATCGCCAGGTCCGCGTGATGAAAACCCTCACCGTGCTCGGCCGCTTGATCGACCCCCAGGGCAATCCGCTCAAGGGCCACCACATCATCAACCACGCCAGCCGCGGCGTGAGTGAAGTGGACGGGTTTTTCTCCATGGAAATGAACGCAGGCTCACCGACGCTGGAGGTGCGCCACGGCAACCAGTTGCTCTGCCAGTTCCGCCTGGACCCGAGCCTTGGGCGCACTGAAAACAACGTGTTGATGATCGGCGATCTGCGCTGCACGCCGGATACGTTGGCGGGTATCGGGCAGGCGGAAGGGGAGGCGGGTTAATCCGTCTCGGACGTATTTCAAGGGGGCAGGACAGTGAAGTTTTTTCGCGTATTACCGAAGCGGTTGTGTGGCAGCGCCGCGTGTTTTTTCAGCTTGGCGATGCTGCTGCCGGCTTCCGTGGGGGCGGTGACTCAGCAAATCAGCGCCACCTTCCGGCCGGATCCGACAAACCCGCAGTACAACGAATTCATCAACAAAACCCCGAACAGCGGATTTTGCCTGGATAACCCATCGCAATGCCGCGAAGCTAATTTATTCAGCCTCCGATTACCGATTCCTTCCCATTCGATTGCCACGATCCAGGGACTGCATTCGAATCCACGCCAGGGAGCCATGTTCAACATACCCTCGGACTGGCAGGACATTGTTGTGACGCATCCCACCGCGCCGCCGCAAGTTGTCAAATTCCGGGTTGCAGGTATGGGCGTCGCCTACATGCTGCCACTTCCCGCACCGGAATTGACGGATGGGGCCGGGCACAATTTTGTGTGGGAACACGGAATCTGGATGCACGCGGGGCCACCTTGCACAGGTCTTGACGGGGCGGGCGATGACATTGGTTTCAACAGCTTCTGGAGACACCCGGTGGGTGCCGGGGTGTGTGCCAAGCGTGCGCTCGTCAATATCCCACAGCCCTTTCGTTATCTGACATTCGACATCACCTATGAGCTGACGACCCCCAACCCGCTGCAAATGGTCGCGGGTCAGTACACCGGCCAGCACGTGTTTCAAGTAGGTCCCCATAAGGATTTTGATCTCGGCGACATCATGCAGCCCGAAGACAACGTGATCGTGCTCGACTTTGTGCTGGATGTTGAACACATATTGAAAGTTGAGATTCCTCCTGGTGGTAACCGCGTTGAATTGGAACCCCAGAATGGCTGGCAGAGCTGGTTGCAACAAGGCCTGAAACCGACGCGTCTGTTCCGCGACCAGACATTCAGTATTTCCACCAGTTCGCGTTTCAAAATGAACCTGGAATGCCAGTACTCACAAGACAGCAAGACCTGCTCTTTGTATGAGCCCCGGTCCGGACATGGGGTACCGCTATTGGTTAGCGTGAGCCTGCCCCATGGGTTGACCGACGCTGACGGGCAAACCATCAACCGCCGCAGGTTATTGCTGGATGGCAGCGGTACCGAACTATTCCAACCAGGCATCTATGTGGACCGTAAACCGGGAACGCTGCATTTCGAGATTGCCCAGAACGAAGTTGCGGAAATGATCAAGCCGCGACAACTGCGGCATTACTCGGGCCAGGTCACGATTATCTGGGACTCCGAAGTCTAGGTCTTTGCGTTATTGCACATCCATTCGACGAGGTACAGGACGATGAAACGTCTGTTGGCAACTGTTGGTTTTTGTCTGCTCACCCAGGTGGCCCAGGCCGCCCCGAACATCAATATCGGCACCGTGTATGACTATCTGGACGGGGACAAAAGTACCTTCTTGAAACGCGTTTTCAATGGCGGCGACAGTACGGCGTTCGTCAAGGTCAACATCCTCGAGATTCTCTACAGCGCCGATGGCACATCACAGGAAGTGCCGCTCAAGACCCATGCCGACGGCAATTCCCGCGATGGCCTGATGGCCAGCCCGGCTCGGCTGATCGTGCCGGCCAACGGCATGCAGGGCACACGCCTGTTGTTCATGGGCGAGCGTGACAAAGAGCGCTATTTCCGCGTGCGTTTCGTGCCGGTGGTGCCCGAGAAAGAGGATGAGTTCGCGGTCTCCAGTGAAGAGCGCGATGACTATAAAAAGGAATTGTCCGCCGGGGTCACCGTGTTGGCCGGTTATGGCGCGGTGTTTTTTGTACGGCCCAAGGACACGGTTTTCAACAGTGCAATCGAGAATGACCCGGGCAACTATCGAATCCGCAACAACGGCAACTCCGTCGTGGTGGTCGATGAGTTTCGCGACTGCTCGATCAAGAACGAACAAGACTGCCAACCCACCACCAAACACCACATTCTCGCGGGCCGCACGTTCACCTTCGAAAAACAGGCGGGTCGTCAGTACCACTTCACGCTGGTGGAAGGCCAGAGCAGCAAAAAACTTGATGTGAAGGGATAACGCCATGTTCAAGAAGCTTTCACGGGTGCTTGTTGCTACGACCTTTGCGTGGGCCAGCCTGTCGACATTTGCGGCCCGGGAAGTGCAAACGTTCGACGTGTTCGTCACCATTCCGACCCTGGGGTTTTACGTCATTCCCGCTGACCCCGGCTGGATCCACCGCGAACAACAACTGCCCTGGAATCTGAGCGCCTCGACGCTGGGCGGCTTGCGCAAGTATTTCGACGTCAAGAACGAAGCGGGCGCCATAGAGGCCAGGCTTGAAGGTCGGCCCTATTTGTCCAACGGATTCGCGGCCCATGACATCGGCTTGCAGGTGCTGTTCAACGGCACGGCGTTGAGCGAACTGCAAAGCAGCGAAGTGGTTTCCCTGAGCGATGCGGCGCCGGGTAAACGGGTGTTGCTGGAAATCCTGCCCATGCCACCTGCCGATGGAGTCTACAAACCCGGCAGCTATTTTGGCAGCGTCAATTTGATCTTCAATGCAGTGATGCCGGGGGCCTGAGCCCCCGAGCTGTCCCTGTGCTATCGAGACAGAATTTTAAGGGGATAACCATGGGTTTTGTGCTTGGGCGATCGCTGGGTATCTGGGGTTTGATCAGTCTGCTAGGCACCCTGTTCGCACTGCCGGCGCACGCAGTGGTAGCCGAGATCACGGCAGTGTTCGAGCCCGACTCGGGCCAGCCGCAAAGGAATGAATTCGTCAATACCACGCCATCCGAGGGCTTCTGTCTTCAGGTCCCGCAAGCCTGCAAACCCTTTGAGCTTTTCAGTCTCATCGGGCGAATTTCATTCACTGCCAATGCGCCCATCCAGGCCAACCATACAGATCCTCGTCAGGGGGGGATGGCCCGAGTACCCTCGGAATGGAGAGACGTTCGCGTGACCCATGAGTCGGGTGACTCCAAGGTGCTATCCATACGGATTGGAGGTATCGGTCATGAGTCGGCCGTGCCACTGCCGGTTGCCGAACTGACGGGCGGTGGGTATTGGAACGATCTCTGGGAGCAAGGCGGATGGGCGTATGCACCGGCGCCATGTCAAGGCGTTGGTTGGTTTACCCATGGACCCCGGGGCTACAACAGTTTCTGGAGAGTGCCCGTCGGAGCGGGGGTATGCAGTAAAAAGGCGCTTTTCGATATTCCACTGGCCTTCCGGTATCTCTATTTTGTTTACGCCTATGAACTGCGTACGCCTACCCCGTTGAACATGGTGTCAGGACAATACAGGGGCTCGATTACCTATTCGGTCGGTCCTCACAAGGATTTTGATATGGGCGATGTCATGATTCCAGATGACACCCAGCTGACGCTCAATTTCACCCTGGATGTTCGGCATACCCTTAAGGTCGAAACTCCCCCCGGCGGTAATCGCGTGGAGCTGGTCCCCCAGGGTGGCTGGCAATCCTGGCTCACCCAGGGGCGCAAGCCGACGCGTCTGTTGCGCGACCAGACGTTCAACATCTCCGCCAGCTCGCGGTTCAAGATGAGCCTGGAATGCCAGCACTCCCAAGACAGCAAGACCTGCTCGTTGTATGAACCCCTGTCCGGTCATACCGTCCCGCTGTTGGTCAGCGTGAGCCTGCCCCATGGGTTGACCGACGCTGACGGGTTAGCCGTCAATCGCCGCCGGTTGTTGATGGATGGCAGCGGTACCGAATTGTTTCAGCCAGGCATCTATGTGGACCGCAAACCGGGAACGCTGCATTTCGAGATTGCGCCCGACGAAGTCGGGGAGATGATCAAGCCGCGACAGCCCCGACAGTATTCGGGTTGGGTCAATGTCATCTGGGATTCGGAGGTATGAATGCACGCCCCTGAAGATGACCTTCAGGGGCGTATCCTGGCCAGGGATCGACTACTGCCCGGCGCGTTGCAGGGCCTCACGGGTCAACCGCCTGCTCAGTTGTTGTTCCTCGTAACCGATGTCGTTTTGTAACCCTTCGTACACCGCGTCGCTCATTCGCTCTGCGGTGAGCACGGTGGTTGGCGCAACATTGAGTTGCGTGGCGAGGTCCAGCAACCTTTGCTTGCTCATTTGTCGTTGCTCAATCGACGATCCTGGCGATTCAGACCAGGCGCGTTGTGCGTCCCGCAGTTCTTCGAGTAGATCGTTTTTGAGCTCGAAATTTCGGGCATTACGCTGGAACTCACGCGGGTAAGTGTTGCGCAGGTAGGTTTCCCAGAATGTCTGGGTGAGCATGTCGTTGATCAAGCCATCGCCTTCTCCCATCGAAATCACCGTATCAAAAGCGGTGTCGAGGGTCTCGGCACTGACACCGGCAACTTCTCGATAAAGCATTGCCTGCGATTGCCACGGCAGACCCAGGCGCTCAGCCAGTCCGGTTTCATAGGCCAGGAACACTTCGACTTCATCGGGCGTACCGGTACGACTGCCGAAATCGGCGCGGGCGATGTCATCGACCCGCATCAGGCGCGCGGCACCTTTTGCCAGCGTGACCAGTTGGCTTTCCAGGACGGTGGCCGACGTCGACAAGGCATAGGCTTCGGCTGCGAGCACCTTGATGCCCATGTGGTTGAACACCTGGGCCCCGGCATCGGCGCAGGTGGTAGGCGATGTTGCCATCTCGAACAGCTCTGTGCGCAGGTCACTGTCCAGGTCCATGGCTTCGATCATCCGCCACACCCTATCACTGAGTTGTTGGCGCAGGTCACCTCCCGCAAGATAATCGGCAGACCGCGTCTGCTTCTGGATCAAGGCGAAAAAATCTTCGGCGCCCGGCTCGTTCATCAAGTCGTGCCAGGCTTCCACTCTGAAAGTCCCCAAACCGGTCGCCTGGTCGCTCCACCACTGGGAGTCGTCCGACATGGGCCATTGATCGATCGCTCGATCGGCCATGGCCGAATAGACCTGCTCGGCATTCAGGCCTACCGAGCGCCTGTAGTCCTGGTAGGCGATACGATTGGCGTCCGAGAGGTCTTTCACATAGAGCCGTGCCCGCGCCACGAGGCGCGCGTCATCGGAACCCGGTACCACGCTTGGAATCTCGGTGAGCGGGTTTTGCATCAGGTCCAGTAGAAAACCCCGCGGCCGGCGCTTGTTGAGCAGGCCCTCAGGCCAGGTGGTCGCGCCGGTATTGCTCAAGCTCAGGATCTTCAGTTTTGGCATGCGCTCCACGTTTGGCATCAATCCCAGCTGCGGGTTGTCGTCCAGCCTGATGGTTTCCATGCGCGTCAGGTGCTTGAGGTGCTCGACAGCGCGCGGCGTCAACCTGATCCGGTTGCTCATCAGGCGCAGGGTTCGCAGATAGTGCATGGCGCCGATACCTTCCGGCAGTTGCGTCAATTGGCAGCCCCTGGCACTCAATTGTCGTAGTTTCGAAAAGTTTTTCAGCAGGCCGCCGGCGTTGGCGGAAAACGTCGTGCGATCCAGGTTCAGGGTTTCTATCTGATCGAGGAAGCGCTGGATATCCGGCAGCTTTTTCCACCACAACTCGAGATCGTAGCGGCTTAATTCGGCTGAGAGGTCCAATACGTAGCCGTCTTCAAGGCGCGTGCTGCGCTCGCCGAACACGGTCGACTTCCTTTCGAAACATTGCATGAGCCGGTCGGCAATATGCTGCCCACCACCGTTTAAAAACCCGTTCCTGTCAGGGCCCCAGTGCTCCGGTTGCTGGTCGCGCCATTTGTCGAGAATTTCACCCAGCTCGTACTGTTCGCGTTCCAGGCGTTTGAGCGTCTCGAGCGCTTCGTCTGGCTCGCCCAGCGAATCTACAAATACCGCGACCTCCCGTTCATTGAAATGCGGATAGATCTCTCGCACCCGTTCTTCCGGCGTCTCTGCAACGGTAGAAAGGCTCGGGCCACGCAGTAACCGTTCGGTCTGCAAATCCTGGGTCGCGCGAATCGGTGGCTCGGCCAGCACGGTCCGACGTTCAGCCGGTGCCTCGGTTTTCACCATCACCCACTGCTTGAACTGCGCGCCCTGGCCGGGTCGATAACCCAGGCGAGCACGTTGGTCGGCGGGTAGCGCGTTGAGCACTGCCTGGTAAAAATCATCGGCTGCATGCAGTGGGGTGTTTGAAGCGTCATAAACGGCATATTTTCCCGGCTGCTCCCTGATCAGTTTGCGCAGAGTCGAAGCGTCCTCAGGGCCAACACTGCAACGCAAGTCACCGTCGTAGGTGCCGTCATGGACTTCGATACGCAAATCACCGAACGAATCGGTGAAAATTCTCAGGGTGTTCAGCACCAAACGTTCCGTGTCCGCCACCATCTGCACATCATCCTGGAACCCTTCGTAGGCATGATTGGTTTGTGCTTCGAAGGCTGCTTCACGGGCCAGGGATTTCAGGCGCAACGGTATCTGTTGATGGTCCGTCATGCGTTCAAACTCGGTGGCGCTGGCACGGGTCAGCAGCGTCTGCGCCACATTGGCCGGCAAGTCCGGGAACGTGGTGCAAAGCAGTTGAACGGAGGGGGTGTCGTAGCTTTGCGCAGCCCGGTAGAGCTGATTGAAAATATCCGGTTCGAGGCTGTTGGCCTGATCAGCCAGGCGATTGCGCAAGGCCTTGATCTGCTCCTGCTTGGCGGGGTGACTGCCGATCAAGTCGCGCAGTTCTTCGTTACTCAGAAAATCCACAAGGCTTTGTGGCAGTTCACCGCTGGTGATGTGAGAGAGGCTGACGGACAGGGTTTGCGCCGGCGTAGCCTCGGCATTGCCATAGTGACGAGAGTGTCCTGTGAGATCGGCGTTTTCGTAGACCTTCAGGGCTTTTTCCGTGGGCCAGCCTTCCAGATAAGTCGCCAGCGGTTCGAACCAGTAAGCGGTCGGTTCTAGCGCGTCGCCGGTGCGGATGTTTTCGATGGCTTGGCGGGTCTGCTTCTGCAGTTGCAAGCGCTTGAGGCTGTCCGCCAGGAGCGGTGGTGGCGGGGTGTTGTCGACGTACATCCGGCGCAGCTCGCCGTCCTCGGTACCACTGATTATGCGGGTTTGCTCAAGCTCGGTATCACTGAATCCGTCCACGCCATGGCCGAGTCGACGCATCAGCGTCGGGCTGTCCCAGGTTCGCGGGTTTTCAGCTTCATGGGTCCAGGCGCCCAGGCCATTGTGCTCAAGCTCAGGTGAATAGGCGTTCGGGCGCTGTGGGTGCTTGATACGATAGCGCTGTGTTATCGGGTCTTGCCGCTGGACTTCGTAATGCTGGTTATCCAGCGCCAGGATGTGCTTGCCTTCGTGGGTGTGCAGTCCCAATGCATTGGGTTGGCTGTCGGCCGGCAACTTGAAATCTGGTAATGCGTAGGGGGTGAGATCGGGGTTCCACAGGCGGGTCTGACCCTCGGGGAGTACGACAGGTTTCAGGCTTTCGATGAATGCCGAGAGCCTCAGCCGGGGGATTTTCCCAAGCTCGGCCCCCGCCGCGAAAATCGCCAGCTCCACGACATTGGTCACCACGGACACGATATGTTCGGCGGCTTCGATCCACAAGCCTTCGGCCAGGTCTACCAACGACTCGATAACGTCACTGGTGATCTGGTAGGCGGTATAGGCCATCATCAATTCGCCCAGGCCGGGTACGAACGGGGTGAGGACCATCAGCGCGACATTGAAGATGTCGGAAACTATTTTTTTGAAATTGTCCCACCAGGCCCAGCGGGCATTGCTGTCGGTGTCGGCGGTGGACACGGCAATGTGCTTGGCGTCGTTAAGGATCTTGTTCAGTTTTTTCTGAAAGAGATGTTCCCAGAGGTCACCGCTGACCGGTGTCACCGCAAACTGCAGGTGCGGGGTAGGCACGGGCTCCTCGCGCCATGTCGGACGTTGATCCAGGGGCTCCTTCTGATGCCATTCAATTGTGAACAGACGTTGCTGCAGCCCGGCAAAAAACGCCCCGCGCTCGGGCTGATCGACGAACTGGCTGAAGTATTGACGATAGGTCATGCCGCTGGAAGGGATGAAGTTGTTATCGCGCAACTGGCGGGTCAGTTCGTTCAGGAAGTCGGTGACCGACGGGTACTCCTTCAGGGGATGTTCCGGATCATGAGGGAGGTAAGCGATGATCGGCGCGACCTCGCGGGTTCGCTCAAGGTCTGGCGAAATCAGCACGATGCCGGTCAGCGCCGTACCCATGATCGACAATTCGCCGAACTGTACTATTTTGCCCTTGAAGGTGAGGTTGCGCTGGCCATCGAGCATGGCGAGTACGAGCTGAAGGGTGTCGCGCTGGATGTCGCCAGTCATCACGGCCAGTTGTGCAGCCGCCGTGAACGCGGCTTTTTGGCTTTTGACCACGCTGCGTTTCAGGTAAGTCTCTGCGACCGGATCGCCGGGTAGCAAAAAGCTTTCAAGGTGTTCGGTGTATTGCGCGCCGATGTCCAGTTCGCGACACAGGGTCTGGAACTGGGCAATCGACATTTTGCGTTTGATCGGTTTGATGTCGAACAGTCCGCGTTCATCGGGCTGACTGATGAAATCGGAATCCGCTTCGCAGGTTTCGGAGAGGGCGAAGTTATGCAATGCGGCGTCCAGCAGGGAAACAGTACGAGTGGTGACGCCACTTGAGATATTGAGGGCATACCAGGGTCGTTCTTTAGGCAAGTAAAGATGTAAGTGAGTTGTTCGAACGTCGTCATCGACGCCGTATTGTTTTTTCAGTGCAGCACTTAATAGCGGTTCGGCGAATTCGTAAATATTTTGTAGCTTGTCCAGGGCCTTATCGACCTTGTTGTGTGTTGCCCAGAGTTCCAGGTTGGCATTTTTCAGCCGGTTGTGATTGTAGTTCGAGGCTGTCGTGACCCAGCGCGAGGGGCCCTTTTTAGCGGCGTCCAGTGCCTGTATCCGCTGCAGGGAAGCCGCCTGGATGACAGAAGGAATTCGATTTTTAATGAAATCGTAGTGGCGGCCATTATTATCGGTTGTACGTCCTTGTAGTTCATTCACTTTTAATAAACCTTGAGTACCAATGGAAGTCACCAGCCTATCTTCCATCGCCCAAAGTAAAAGTCTGAATTCTTGCTGTTAAACCGCTGTTCGTCCGTACGAAACAGCGGGATTTTCCATGCCGAAAATAATTAATTACTACCCGGGTTCCTCAACGCCGTGCCACCTCTACGGGCAGGCACTGTGTATTACTCCCTGGTTGCAAATAAGGGGTGAGGATCGGCGCCATGCCTTTGAGCACTTGGGTTGGCAACGCCGAAGTGAACGTGAACGCCTCGGCCGAGCGCCCCGGCACGAATGCAGTCAGGGTGCCGAAATGATGGTCGCCGATGTAGAACACGAACGTGGCCGTGCGGTTGAGTGACTTGGAGCTGAGAATTCGCCCACCGGAGCCAATGGCTTCGATACGGTTGTCGCCAGTGCCGGTCTTGCCGCCCATGGCCAACGCCTTGCCATCCGGGGTGATGAAACTGCCGGATACACGTCTGGCCGTACCGGCGTCCACCACCTGCGACAAGGCTTCGCGCATGGCCGTGGCGACTTCGGATGGCATCACCCGTTTACCGACGTCCGGGTCGTTGATCAGCTTGGTTTCGTAGGGTGTGTTCGCCGCGAAGTGCAGGCTGTCGATGCGCAGGGTCGGCATGCGCACACCGTCGTTGAGGATGGTGCCGATCAGCTCGGCCAGCGCCGCCGGCCGGTCACCGGAGCTGCCGATGGCAGTGGCCAGCGAGGGCACCAGGTGATCGAATGGATAGCCAACTTTCTGCCAGCGCTGGTGGATGTCGAGGAACGCTTCGATTTCCAGGATGGTGCGGATACGGTTGTCACGGGCGCCCTTGTGACGGCTCTTGAACAACCAGCTGTAGACTTCCTGGCGCTCGAACTGGCTGGCCTTGACGATGTCCTTGAACGTGGCGTCCGGGTGGGTCAGCAGGTAGCCCATCATCCACAGGTCCAACGGGTGGACCTTGGCGATGAAGCCCTGGTCGGGCAAGTCATAGGTGCCGGGGCCATAGGCGAGGTACAGGCGTTCGAGGCGCTCGTCGGTGAGTTTCTCCTTGTCGGTGGACTTTTCGCCTGTGAGGTGCGAGCGCACAAAGGTGTTGAAGCTTTGCTGGCTGGCGTGGGGTAACAGGTAACGGTGTACGGCGGCCAGGCGGATGGGGGTCGGGCGCATGCTGTCGAGGAAGGTCTCGAGCCGCGCCTGGGTGTCCTTGTTCTTGTATTTCTTCCAGAACTTGAGCAGGAACGACGTGCCTTCGCGGTCGGCGAACGAGGCCAGGTATTCCTGGCGCCGAGGGTCGCGATCATCCTTGAGCAGTTCGGCCCGGTTGTTGGGGCCCGAATAGGTGGTGTAGCGCACCAGGTCGCGCATCAGGCGAATGAACGGCAGGTTGATCGACTCACGCAGGGAATCGCGCAAGGTCGGGTTGCGCCCGTTGTCTTCCTTGCGGAAGTTATGAAACACATGCAAGCCGCCACCGGTGAAAAACGCTTCGCCGGGGCTGGCGGAGTACTTGCGATCCAGCGCGGCGCCGAGCATGGGTTGCAGGCTGTGGTCCTTGTTCTGGATCAGGTAGTCGACCACCCAGCGGCTCAGGCGATCCTGCTCCGGCACCTCGGCTTTCTTCAGGTCCGGGACGCTCATCTCGGCATATTTGTCGTGCAGCTCGGCAATGATCTGCAGGTAAGTGGTCAGCACGCGCATTTTTGCCGTGGAGCCCAGTTCCAGTTTGCTGCCTTCATTGATGTCGAACGGCTGGTCGGTGCTGTCGGTCTGCACCCGCACCCGCGAGCCATCCGGGGTCAGTTCGAACAGGGTGAAGCTGTAGCGCACCTGGGTGGTGCTGGTGGGGGTCAGCAAGCGTTCGCCCATCAGGCCGATTTCAGCGGCATAGGCAGGGTCGGCCAGGCGCTTGAGGTAGGCGGTGGCCTGGGTTTGCAGGTCGCCTTGCAGGGTGCTGGTGGCCGAGAGGTCGAGCCGGTCGAGATCGTACAGCGGACGATTGAGCAGCCCGGCCAGGCGGCTGCGTGCCACGCTGATGCCCTTGTTGGTTTCGATCGGTTGAATGGTCGGTTGGGTGGCCCAGTCGCGATAGGTCACTTTGCTCGCCAATGCCGCGGCGGCAAAGGGCGCATCGATCACGCCGTTCTGTGCCAGCAGGCGAATGTGGCTGTCGGTGAGGTCGGCCAGTTCATCGCGACCTTTGGTCAGGTAATGGGAAGGTCGGCGCTGGGCAATCATCAAGGACAGCATTTCGCGCAGGGCCAGGCCTTTGTCCGCCAGGCTCTTTGCATCCGTGGCGTCGCTCGCCAGGGTTTTGTTGGCCGTGTTGAAGTCGGCGCCGTACCACACGCGCAAACCCTCGGCCATGCCGTGGACCTCACCGTGGCCCGGCACCGCCGACAGCGGCACGCTATTGAGGTAGTCGCGCACCACGTTCTGCCGGGCGATGAGCGTTTGCGGCCCATCCTGATAGGCGCGCACGGTGGCGGAAACCATCTGGCGAATTTTTTCCCCGCCCGACACGGTCAATCCGTCGGGTGAGTGCCGATACTTCTCCAGTTGCGTGGCCAGGGTACTGCCGCCTGCCGATTGACCGGGCAGGTGCAGCATCTTGGCGACCTGGGTATAGGCCGCCATGCCGAATCGCGGCCAGTCCACAGCCGGGTTGGCCAGGGGCTGGCGTGGGTCGAGCAGAAAGCGGTTTTCGATGAACAGCAGGCTGTTGACCACAACCGGCGGGATCGCCTCGAAGCTGGAATAGAGCTGTTGCGGATACTTGTACTGGTACAAGGGGTTGGCGCGGCAATCGGTGATCGACAATCCCGCCTGGATTTTCTCCGCATAAGGCACGAACAGGCCCTTGCCCGTGTAGTCCATCAGGGCAGGAGAAAACCGGGTCTGGGCGGAAATCACGTAATCACGCTTGAGCAGGCGCGGCAGGAACTCGCCCAGCGAGCTGTAACCCAGGCGCAAATCGAAGGGGCCAGCGCCAGGGTAGCGGATCGAGTCGGTGGGACCGGGTTTGAGTTCATAGCTCAGGGTCTTGGCGAACTTGCTGGCTTCCCGAGCTTGAAACCGTGACGTGCGCATCTCCTTGGACGCCGCGAGGCCCAGGACAATTGCAATGATCACCACTAACAGCCAAAACGCTTTCCAGCCGTGCTTGACGCGACTGCGAGGAGGTTTTTCAGGTATTGGCGCTTCATCCACAGGTTCAGTCTGGACCACGTTTTTACTCGAATCGGTTTGTTCTAAAGCGCCCATAGTCGATTGATCCATTCACGCGCAGATTGATCGGACTTGTCTGAAGCTTAGTAGTAGCTGCCGCAGGCTGCGATCTTTTGATCCTGCTTTCACACAACAAAGTCAAAGGATCGCAGCCTCGTTGCACTCGGCAGCTCCTACAGGGCCGATCCAGAGGCGTCCAGAGCATTACCGAAACATGACGACGCACCAATACCGTGCAATACTCGCCGCCGTTTCAAAAGCGAAAAATCCTACAAAGCCTAGGCAATCCATCTCCGTAGATAGCGCTTTTACCGAGATTTACACCTGATTTTTGTGATTTATAGAGTGAAAATCTCTGTCGCGAGCTTTTTATACTGCACCCCCCGCTGATCGCGCAGGTTTTGCCCTGCAAGACGGTTCTGCCCATGAAGCAGGATCGGTTACGGGAGGCGCTGGCTTATCGGTCAACGCTTCGCCGCTCGGTGGATATATCCAATAACAAGACGAGGTTGTACCCCATGCCCGTAGGCAATCAGTTGCCCCACGGCGAGACCGCTCAAGGCGGCCCGCTCAAACGCGAACTCGGCGAACGGCATATTCGCTTGATGGCGCTCGGTGCCTGTATCGGCGTCGGTCTGTTCCTGGGTTCGGCCAAGGCCATCGAAATGGCTGGCCCGGCCATCATGCTGTCCTACATCATTGGCGGCCTGGCCATCCTGGTGATCATGCGCGCGCTCGGCGAAATGGCCGTGCACAACCCGGTCGCCGGCTCGTTCAGCCGTTACGCCCAGGACTACCTCGGCCCGCTGGCGGGCTTCCTCACCGGCTGGAACTACTGGTTCCTGTGGCTGGTGACCTGTGTCGCGGAAATCACCGCCGTGGCGGTGTACATGGGCGTGTGGTTCCCCGATGTGCCGCGCTGGATCTGGGCGCTCGCCGCGCTGGTCAGCATGGGCTCGATTAACCTGATCGCGGTGAAAGCCTTCGGTGAATTCGAATTCTGGTTCGCCCTGATCAAGATCGTCACCATCATTGCGATGGTATTGGGTGGTATCGGCATCATCGCCTTCGGTTTCGGCAACGACGGTGTGGCCCTGGGGATTTCCAATCTCTGGACCCACGGTGGTTTCATGCCAAACGGCGTGCAGGGCGTGTTGATGTCCCTGCAAATGGTCATGTTCGCCTACCTCGGCGTGGAGATGATCGGCCTGACCGCCGGTGAAGCGAAGAACCCGCAGAAGACCATTCCCAGCGCCATCGGCTCGGTGTTCTGGCGGATCCTGCTGTTCTACGTTGGCGCGTTGTTCGTGATCCTGTCGATCTACCCGTGGAACGAAATTGGCACCCAGGGCAGTCCGTTTGTGATGACCTTCGAGCGCCTGGGCATCAAGACCGCCGCTGGCATCATCAACTTTGTGGTGATCACGGCCGCGCTGTCGTCCTGCAATGGCGGCATCTTCAGCACCGGGCGCATGCTCTACAGCCTGGCGCAGAACGGCCAGGCCCCAGCCGGTTTCGCCAAGACCTCCAGCAACGGCGTGCCGCGTCGCGCCTTGCTGCTGTCGATTGGCGCGCTGCTGCTGGGCGTGCTGCTTAATTACCTGGTGCCTGAGAAGGTGTTTGTCTGGGTGACGGCGATTGCCACCTTCGGCGCGATCTGGACCTGGGTGATGATCCTGCTGGCCCAGCTCAAGTTCCGCAGAGGCCTGAGCGCCAGCGAGCGTGCCGGCCTCAAGTACCGCATGTGGCTGTTCCCGATCAGCTCTTACCTGGCGCTGGCGTTCCTGGTGCTGGTGGTCGGCCTGATGGCGTACTTCCCGGACACCCGCGTGGCGCTATATGTGGGCCCGGCGTTCCTGGTGCTGCTGACGGTGTTGTTCTATGTGTTCAAGCTGCAACCGACCAATGCGACGCAAGGTGCGGTGGGTTCGGCTTCGTAAGTCGTAACGCCTGAAATGCAAAAGCCCCGGTCAAATGATCGGGGCTTTTTTCATCCTGTAGCTGGCTTGTCGGGTCGCCGCATCGCAGCGAAGAAGCCCGAAAGGCCAGCGCAATACTCAAGACCGCCTTCGCCGGCAAGCCGGGCTCCTACAATGTTTTATGTTTGGCACGAATCCGTGGCTGTCCTCGCTCCCACAGGGGATCACCAGTGCACACAGATCTTGTGCACGGCGCCAATCAAAATGTGGGAGTGAGCTTGCTCGCGATGACTGCTGATCAGTCAATCAAGATGTCATCTGACCCACCGCTTTCGCGAGCAAGCTTGCTCCTACAAGGGATCTCCAGTGCACACAGATCTTGTGCACGGCGCAAATCAAAAAGTGGGAGTGAGCCTGCTCGCGATGACTGCTGATCAGTCAATCAAGATGTCATCTGACCCACCGCTTTCGCGAGCAAGCTCGCTCCCGCAGGGGATCACCAGCGCGCACAGATCTTGGGCACGACGCCAATCAACCTGGGCTGGCTTGGCAGCGAAGGTGCCCGGAAGACCAGCGTAACACTCAAGGCCGTCTTCGCTGCGATGCGGCGACTTGACAAGCCAGCTTCTACAAGGCGGCGACGGCGGGAGCCGGTCGATTCAAGCGCTTGTTGAATTCCAGCCACGCCCCCAGCAACGCCATCAACCCGGCCCCCACCAACGCGGTGAAGACCTGCATGGCGAACGCATCGTCCGTCAGCGCATTGAGCATGTCCGCCAGGGGCGCCAGCAACACGCCCAGGCAGAAAATCTCCAGGGAAAAACGCCCCATGCGGCAGCATTGCTGTGCCAGCCAGTTTTGCGTCCAGCCGGTGTCGGGCAACAGTTTCGCGGCGACGTAGGCCAGCGCGAGGAAGTGCAACAGGCGCACAGGCGACAGGTTGGTCTTGCTGATCGGGTACAGCAGATTGCTCAGGCTCGCAGGCATCAGGGCGTCGTGGATCTGCGGCCAGCGCCAGGCGACCGTCAGCACCGCGGCGATCAATGCATACACCGCCGCCGTCATGAACAACGGCTGGCGCACCAGCGGCCGGGTGTCGGGCAAACGTGGGCGTTGCGCATGAATCGCCGCCGCGCCGCCGAGGATAAACAGCAGTTGCCAGGCCACGGGGTTGAAGTACCACACGCCATCCTTGATCGCGGCCAGGTTCCAGCCAAACAACGGTACGGTCAGGTACAGCGCAAAGGACACCGCCACCACCGGCCAGACCTTGCGCACCAGTATCGGCAGCACCAGCGGCAGGCCCGCCAGCAGCACGATGTACAGCGGCAGCGGGTCCATCAGGTTCGGTTTGAAGCGCAACAGCAGCTCATCGATCAAGGCCTGCTGGGGGTCGCTGATGAAATGGTGCATGCCCATTTCTTCCACCAGGTCGCGGGTTTCCACATGGCTGTTGGCGAAGAACACAATGCCCATCAGCATCGCCAGCAGGAAGATGTGCACCACATAGAGCACCCAGGCGCGGCGCAGGATTTTCACCCAGGCGATCAGCAAACCTTCCCGCGCAAGGACTTTGCCGTAGGCCAGGACGGCCGCGTAACCGGCCAGGAACACGAAGACTTCGGCGGCATCGCTGAAGCCGAAGTTGCGCAGGGTGATTTGACCCAAGGGGTTGTGGGGCACGTGATCCCAGAAAATGAAGATCAGTGCCAGGCCGCGAAAAAAATCGATCCGGTGATCGCGCGCTAACGTCATGACGGCAGGCTCGCTGGTAAACAGGTATTGAACAAAGGATGGGCCGAAGGCGCAAAAAGTTGCTTGCCGCCTATTGGCGGCGCGCAGGGTGGACTGATTCGCTGGTAATTGCAAAGGCGGGGTATTGCGGGATGTCTCCTGAGGTGGGCGCAGAGCCCGACCGCTGGTCTGAAAGGTCGGTATTCCTGCGATTTCTGACAGTAGACAAGCTCAAATGTTTGTGTGAGCAGCGTTCAATCGCAGGAGCGTCACGTGAGACTTTCATACAAGGGCTTGTCCAGCTACACCGTGATCGGCGTCGCCAATACGCTGATTCACTGGCAAATCTTTTTTCTCTTGAGCGTGGGCTTCGGCTTGACGCAAGCGGCCAGCAACCTGGCAGCCTTTTGCGTAGCGGCCTCGTTTTCCTTTTATATGAATGCGCTCTATACCTTTGATGCCAAGGCGTCAGTCGGCGGTTACCTGTTGTTCATGCTGGCGATGGGGGCGCTCAGCCTGGGCGTCGGCCATGTCGGCGATGTCTGGCGGTTGCATGGGTTGCTGACCGTGGCGCTGTTTTCTGCGTTGAGTCTGGTGTTCGGTTTCCTGTTTTCCAAGTACGTGGTGTTCCGTGAGCGTGACGTATGAAGGTTTCGCTTATCGTCCCGGTGTTTAACGAAGAACAGGCGATCAATCTGTTTTACCAGGCGGTACGACGAGAGTTGAAACTCGACGCGACCGAAGTCGAGATCGTGTTCATCAATGACGGCAGCTCCGATGGCACGGCCGAACAGGTGGCGGCCCTGGCGCAGGCGGACGAACAGGTCCTGCTGATCAATTTCTCGCGCAATTTCGGCAAGGAACCGGCGCTGTTTGCCGGGCTGGAATATGCCAGCGGCGATGCGGTGATCCCCATGGACGTAGACCTGCAGGACCCGATCAGCGTCATCCCGTTGTTGATCGAACAATGGCAAAAAGGCGCGGATGTGGTACTGGCCAAGCGCCGCGACCGCGCCGCCGACAGTTACTTGAAACGCCACAGCGCAGCGCTGTTCTACCACCTGTTGAATCGAATTTCCTACACCCGGATCGAGGAAAACGTCGGGGATTTCAGGCTGATGGATCGCAAGGTGGTGGACGTGATTCGCACCTTGCCCGAGCATCAATTGTTCATGAAGGGCGTGCTGTCGTGGGCCGGCTTCAACACCGTGGTGGTGGAGTACGAACGCGCCCGGCGGGTGGCGGGGGATAGCAAGTTCAACGGCTGGAAACTGTGGAACCTGGCGCTGGAAGGCGTGACCTCGTTCAGCACGGTACCGCTGCGGTTATGGACGTACGTCGGCGGATGCGTGTCGATCTTTGCCGTGCTCTATGCGGTGTACATGGTGCTGGACAAGATTTTCTTCGGTAACAGCGTGCCCGGTTACCCTTCGTTGATGACCGCTATTCTGTTTCTCGGCGGCGTTCAACTGATCGGCATCGGCATCCTCGGTGAGTATGTCGGGCGGATCTACATCGAAGCCAAGCACCGGCCGCGCTATGTGGTCAAGGACATCGTCGGCGGCAAAGACAGGCGCAAACCCTAGCATGGGCAGGTTCAGCGATTTCTTCACCAAGGAACTCACTCGACGCCAGGCCTGGCTGTTTTTTCTGCTGGCGACCCTGGTGTACGTGCTGCCGCTGATCCTTGCGGATTATCCCTACATCGATGACAACTGGCGCTCGCTGTCGGCCGGCATGGCCTGGGCCAAGGAAGGGCGTCTGTTCGCCGAGTTGTTCTACAACGCGCTGACCTTCAGCAGTGGCGCGCCGAACATTTTTCCGCTGCCGTTGTTGATCGCCACCCTGGCCATGTCCTGGGCACTGACAAGCCTGACCTTTCATCACTTCCGCGAACCGACCTTCGGCTGCTGCCTGGTGCTGTTGCCGCTCTGGTACAGCCCGTTCTTCCTGCAAAACCTGACCTATCAATACGACGGCCCGGTCATGACCTTGAGTGTGGTGGCGGTGATCTACGCCATCACCTTTCGTCACCCTTCGCGCAGCCTGCAATGGCTGGTGCCTTCTTTCCTGATTGCGCTGGCGCTGGGCCTGTATCAAATCAGCGTCAATGTGTTTCTCGGCCTGTGCTGTCTTGAAGTGCTCAGGGCGGTCAATGACAAAGTGGCCTGGCCGCGCTGGGGCGGTTTGATCGGCTGGAGAATCGCCCAGCTGTTTCTCGGTTGGCTGATTTACCTTGTCAGTGCATACCCCTTCATGGGGCAGGGTCGCACGGTGTTGCTGGACTGGGCAGCGCAGCCTTTGCTGCAGATCCACATCAACATTGCGCGGGTGCTGGAAAAAGTCGTGCTGCTGTTCCATGGCGGATTTGCCTGGGTGGCGGCCGGGTTGGTGCTCTGTGCCATTGCCGGTGCAGTGTGTTTGGGATTGAAGGTTATCGAGCGCAAGGACAGCGGGCCGAAGAGACTGCTGATCGGCCTGCTGTGTTTGCTGACAGTGCCGGTCGTGGTGTTGTTGGTGTCCGGCGTCGCGCTGGTCTTTCGCGACTTCAACGAAGGCGCCAGGACCCTGATGGGATTCGCGGTGTTGCTGGTGCTGCTGTTCTACTTGAGTCACCTGGCCCTGGCCACACTCCACGAACGCTTGCCGCTGTTGTTGCTGGTGCCGCTGCTGGCCATGTTGTCGTTGTCGTTCGCCTATGGCCGGGTCCTGACGGTGCAGAAAGCCTTCGCCGGCAGCGCGCTGAGCAGCCTTGAACATAACATCGCCAGCCATCAACCCTTGCGTGACGCCAAGCGCATCTACATGTCGGTGACCTATTCCGATCACTGGCTGCTGGGGGCGGCGGGTTCGTTCAAGCAGATGCCGGTGTTGCATTACCTGCTGAACGTCGACTTCTACATGCTGGCGGAAAACCTGCCGAAAGTCGGCATCACCAACTTGGTGGCGGAGAAGGAGCGGCGCAATGCGACGCGGGTGGGTTATCTAGGTTACACGCCGTTGGTGGAGAGCCAGTTCTACCGGATCTACCTGATTGGCGATTACGGATTTATCGTCATGAAAGAGCCGGCCCCGATCAAATCGCTTCATTGGTAAAGCGCAATGTCGGAGCCGTGAAGGTCAGGCCGCAGCCTCTTCATTGGGTTCGAAACTGTCCGCCCGCGCCATCTGCCACATCCGCGAGTAGAACTCGCCATTCACTTCTCCGGTCAGCAACTCCCCCGGCTTGAGGAACACATGCAGCTGCGAGAACAACTTGATCTCGGTGGCCGACATGCGCCGCACCAGGTGCTTGGCCGACAATTGCGATGGATGTTCAAGGCCGGCGGCAGCGAGCATCTCGGCCAGGCCCTTGAGGGTGTTACGGTGGAAGTTGTAGACGCGCTGGGCCTTGTCCGGTACCACCAGCGCGCGCTGACGCAGGGTGTCCTGGGTGGCGACGCCGGTCGGGCATTTGTTGGTGTGGCAACTTTGCGACTGGATGCACCCGATGGCGAACATGAAACCGCGCGCCGAGTTGGCCCAATCGGCACCGATGGCCAGCACGCTGGCGATATCGAACGCACTGACGATCTTGCCGCTGGCACCGAGCTTGATCTTGTCCCGCAGGTTCAGGCCGACCAGGGTGTTGTGCACGAACAGCAGGCCTTCGCGCATCGGCACGCCGATGTGGTCGGTGAATTCCACAGGCGCGGCGCCGGTGCCACCTTCCTTGCCGTCGACCACGATGAAGTCCGGGAGGATGCCGGTTTCCAGCATGGCCTTGGCGATGCCCATGAACTCCCACGGGTGACCCAGGCAAAACTTGAAGCCTACAGGTTTGCCACCGGACAGCTCGCGCAGTTGCTGGATGAAATGCATCATCTCGATCGGCGTGGAAAACGCACTGTGGCGGGACGGCGAGATGCAGTCTTCGCCCATCAGGATGCCGCGTGTGTCGGCGATCTCGCGGGTGACCTTGTGCTTGGGCAGGATCCCGCCGTGGCCGGGTTTGGCGCCCTGGCTCATCTTGATTTCGATCATCCGCACCTGGGGCGTTCGGGCCTGTGCGGCGAAACGCTCGGGGTCGAAGCGGCCATCGCTGGTGCGACAGCCGAAGTAGCCGCTGCCCAGTTCCCAGGTCAGGTCGCCACCGTGTTCGCGGTGATAAGGGCTTATGCTGCCTTCGCCGGTGTCGTGGGCGAAGTTGCCGAGCTTGGCACCCTGGTTCAACGCGCGGATGGCATTGGCACTGAGCGAGCCGAAGCTCATGGCCGAAATGTTGAACACCGACGCGCAATACGGCTGGGTGCATTGCGGGCCGCCGACCGTGACCCGGAAACCGCTCGGGTCGCTCAAGGGCGCCGGGCGCATCGAGTGGCCGATGAACTCGAAACCCGACTGGTAGACGTCGATCAAGGTGCCGAACGGTTTGTCGGCGCTTTCATTCTTGGCCCGGGAATAGACCAGCGAGCGCTGGGCCCTGGAAAAGGGCAGGGCGTCGCTGTCGGATTCGAGCAGGTATTGGCGGATTTCCGGACGAATGCCTTCGACCAGATAGCGGATATTGCCCAGGATCGGGTAATTGCGGCGCACTGCGTGGGGGCTTTGCAGCAGATCGAACAGGCCGATCAGGCTGAGTACGCCGGTGACGGCAGTGATGGGCCAGAGCCAGTCGTGTTGGAGGAAGGGCAGGCTGGCGAGGGTGAAGATCACGCAGGCGGCAAAGAAGGCGTAGCGGCTCAGGAGTGACAGGCTCATACGGTTTCCTTGGGTTCGGACTCGAAAACTTTGGCAATACACAAACCACCTCGCGATGGCGGTGCGTCAGCCAACATCAATGTCGAATATAATGGCGTTTTTGAGTCAAAGGCCTTTTTTATGTCAACGTCTGTTGCCCAGCCCTCTGCCCTTATCCACATCGCCGCCGCCCTGTTGATCGGTCCCGACGGGCGAACCCTGCTGGTGCGCAAGCGCGGTACCCAGGCATTCATGCAACCGGGTGGCAAGATCGAGGCCGATGAAAAACCGGTCAGCGCACTGGCCCGGGAGCTGGAAGAAGAGTTGGGTCTGCTGATCGATACGGCGCATGCCACGTTCCTCGGGCAGTTCTTGGCCCCCGCCGCCAATGAGCCGGGTTTTGTCGTGCAGGCCGAACTGTTTCTGCTGACCATCGATGCCGAAGTCACCCCGGCTGCCGAGATCGAAGAAGTGATCTGGATCGATCCGGCCAGCGACGGTGGTGTCGTTCTGGCGCCATTGACACGGGACCTGATCCTGCCGTTTTATCGAGCTTCGCTGACCGCTATCGCCTGATCATTACGCAAGGGACTTCGCCCATGATCCCGCTTCAAGACCTGCTGATTTTCGCCGCTGCCGCGTTGCTGATGGTGCTGACACCGGGGCCGAACATGATCTACCTGATCTCCCGTTCGATCTGCCAGGGGCGCAAGGCCGAGGTCACCTCGTTGCTTGGCGTGGTCGCGGGTTTCTTCGTGCATCTGTTCGCCGCCGCGGCCGGTTTGACCGCGGTGTTCCTGGCGGTGCCAATGGCCTATGAAGTGTTGAAGTGGGCCGGTGCGCTGTACCTGTTGTGGCTGGCCTGGCAGGCGGTCAAGCCGGGTGCGCGTTCGCCGTTCGAAGCGCAGCAGCTGCCACCGGACTCGTCGCGCAGGCTCATTACCATGGGTTTTCTCACCAGCGCCCTGAACCCGAAGATTGCGGTGTTCTACCTGTCGGTGTTCCCGCAGTTCATCAGCCCCGAGCACGGTTCGGTGTTCACGCAAAGTATCGTCCTGGGCCTGACCCAGATCAGCGTCAGTTTCTGCGTGAACCTGATGATCGCCCTGTTCGCGGCGGGCATCGCCTCATGGTTCGTCAGCAATCCGACATGGCTGGCGATGCAGCGTTATTTCATGGGCTTTGTCTTGTCGGCGCTGGCGTTGCGCTTGATGCTCGAGCAAAAACGGATGGCCTGAACATGTTGATTCAGCGACTGGATGCCAGCCATGCGCTGGACTATCGGACGATGACGCTCGAAGCTTACGACCGGCACCCCCGGGCGTTCACCTCCAGCGTGCGCGAACGAGCAACGATGCCCTTGAGCTGGTGGGAGTCGCGACTGACCGGCAAGCTGGATGTGGTGCTAGGCGCTTTCGACGAGGGCCGGTTGGCGGGCATCGCCGGGCTGGCCTTCGAGCCCCGGGAAAAGGCCCGGCACAAGGCGACGCTGTTTGGCATGTACGTATCCGCCGACGTGCGCCAGCGCGGGCTCGGTAGGCAACTGGTGCAGGCGGTGCTGACCGAGGCGCGGACCCATCAACATCTGCGGGTGATCAAACTGACCGTCACCGCCGGCAACGATGCCGCATTCAACCTCTATCGGCGCTGCGGCTTCGTCCAGTTTGGCCTGGAGCCGATGGCGGTGCGGGTGGGTGAGGAATACTTCGACAAGATCCACATGTGGCGCGAACTCTAAATCCGCCCCGATCAAAGAATGTGGGAGCGGGCTTGCTCGCGAATGCGGGTCAACATTCAGCATTGAAGCTGACTGATACACCGCTTTCGCGAGCAAGCCCGCTCCCACATATCAACGAACGGCGCTTACCCCATCCAGCGTCGAAAATGACGTGTCCTTGGCCGTCAGCAAAAAATCCCTCATGTACGGCGCATCGAGCATGTCGGCCCGAATCGCCGCATACAGCGTCGCAAACAAACCTTTCTCGCCCAGGCGCTTGGCCTTCACGTAGCCCCGTGAGCTGTATTCATGCAGCGCCCAATGGGGCATGCCGCACACGCCGCGACCGCTGGCCACCAGCTGCATCATCATCACCGTCAGTTCCGACGTGCGGACCTGGGCCGGCTCGACGTCGGCCGGTTCCAGAAAGCGCGTGAAGATATCCAGCCGGTCCCGTTCCACCGGGTAGGTGATCAGGGTCTCGCTGAGCAGGTCCTGCGGGACGATGTAGGCCTTGTTGGCCAGGCGGTGCTGGTTCGCCACCGCGAGCATGGCCTCGTAGGTAAACAGCGGCACATAGGTGATGCCTACCAGCTCCACCGGATCGGACGTCACCACCAGGTCCAGGTCGCCACGGGCCAGGGCGGGCAGGGGGGCGAAGGAGAAGCCCGACGCCAGGTCGAGCTCGACCTCCGGCCAGGCATCGCGGAACTGGTCGATGGTTGGCATCAGCCACTGGAAGCAACTGTGGCATTCGATGGCCATGTGCAGGCGCCCGGCGGTGCCTCCGGCCAACCGCGCGATGTCGCGCTCGGCCGCGCGCAGCAGCGGCAAGGTGGCATCGGCCAGTTGCAGCAGGCGCAAACCGGCGCTGGTGAAACGCACGGGCTTGGTCTTGCGCACGAACAGCGGCATCCCCATGCGTTCCTCAAGCTCCTTGAACTGATGGGACAGCGCCGACTGGGTCAGGTGCAGGCGGTCGGCCGCATCCACCAGGCTATCGGCTTCGCGCAAGGCGTGCAGGGTCTTCAGGTGACGGATTTCAAGCACCGGAGCGGCTCCATGAGTAAAACTTGTGATCAACACGAAAAGGTTGAGTTTGTCTCATGATGCACTGGCTGTCGACAATAGCGCCATCTTTTACAGGAGCAATTCGACATGGCCGTAGCCCACACCCTTGGTTTTCCCCGCATCGGTGCCGACCGCGAACTGAAAAAAGCCCTCGAATCCTACTGGAAGGGCGACCTCGACCAGCAAGCGCTGCACAGCGTCGGTCGCCAGTTGCGCGCCACTCACTGGCAATTGCAGAAAGACGCCGGCATCGACCTGCTGCCGGTCGGCGACTTCGCCTGGTACGACCAGGTACTGACCCATTCCCTGGCATTCGGTGTGATCCCCGAGCGCTTCGACAGCACCCGGGACGAACGCGGCCTGCCGACCCTGGACACCTTGTTCGCCATGGCCCGTGGCGCCACCGTGAGCTGTTGCGGCAGCGAGCACGGCCAGGCGCAATACGCCCAGGAACTGACCAAGTGGTTCGACACCAACTACCACTACCTGGTCCCGGAATTCAGCGCAGACCAACAGTTCAAGTTGAGCTGGGAACAGCTGTTCGACGAAGTCGAGGAAGCCAAGGCCCTGAGGCACACCGTCAAGCCCGTCATCATCGGCCCGCTGACTTACCTGTGGCTGGGCAAGGTCAAGGGCGACGACTTCGACAAACTCGAGCTGTTGGAGCGCCTGCTGCCGGTCTACAACGAAATCCTCGGGCGCCTCGCTGCCCAAGGGGTGGAGTGGGTACAGATCGATGAACCGATCCTGACCCTCGACCTGCCGCAGGAATGGAAAAACGCCTTTGAACGCGCCTACCACATCCTCCAATACTCGCCGCTGAAAAAGCTGTTGGCGACCTACTTCAGCGGCCTGCAGGACAACCTCGGCCTGGCCGTCGGCCTGCCGGTGCAAGGCTTGCACATCGACGCGGTGCGCGCGCCGGATCAACTGCTGCACGTGCTCGATCGCCTGCCGACCTACAAGATCCTCTCAGTGGGCCTGGTCAATGGCCGCAACGTCTGGCGCTGCGAGCTGGAACCGGTGCTGGCGCAATTGGAGTTTGCCCAGGAGCGCTTTGGCGACAACCTCTGGGTCAGCAGCTCCTGCTCGTTGCTGCACAGCCCGGTGGACCTGGAGCGCGAAGACAAACTCGATCCCGAGCTGAAAAGCTGGCTGGCGTTTGCCGTGCAAAAATGTGGCGAAATCGCCGTACTGCGCGATGCCCTGAACGACCCGCAAGCGCCCAAGGTGCAAGCCGCGTTGGCCGAAAGCCGTGCCATTGCCACCAGCCGCGCTGAATCTCCGCGCATCCATAAAGCCCAGGTGCAAGCCCGCATCGATGCCATTGGCACAGCGGACAGCCAGCGCCAATCGCCGTTTGCCCAACGCATCGAGCAACAGCGTGCACGGTTGAAACTGCCGACGTTCCCGACCACCACCATCGGCTCGTTCCCGCAGACCGGATCGATTCGCCTGGCGCGCCAGGCTTTCAAGCAAGGCAAGCTGTCGGCCAACGACTACACCGACGCCATGCACCACGAAATTCGCCACGCCGTGCAAATCCAGGAACGCCTGGGGCTGGACGTGCTGGTCCACGGTGAAGCCGAACGCAACGACATGGTCGAGTACTTCGCCGAGCAGCTCGAAGGCTATCTGTTCACGCGTTTTGGCTGGGTGCAGAGCTACGGTTCACGCTGCGTGAAACCGGCGATCATCTACGGCGACCTGAGCCGCCCGAAAGCCATGACGGTCGACTGGATCACCTATGCGCAGAGCCAGACCGACAAGGTCATGAAAGGCATGCTCACCGGTCCCGTGACGATGCTGATGTGGTCCTTCCCCCGCGAAGACGTGTCGCGCAAAGTCCAGGCACAGCAACTGGCGCTGGCCCTGCGCGACGAAGTGCTCGACCTGGAAGCGGCCGGCATCAAGATCGTGCAGATCGACGAAGCCGCATTCCGCGAAGGCCTGCCGCTGCGTCGGGCACAATGGCAGGAATACCTGGACTGGGCGGTGCAGGCATTCCGCTTGAGCGCCAGCGGTGTGCGTGATGAAACGCAGATCCACACCCACATGTGCTACAGCGAATTCAATGACGTGATCGAGGCGATCGCGTCGATGGATGCCGATGTGATCACCATCGAAACCTCGCGTTCGGACATGGAGTTGCTGCAGGCCTTCGAAGCGTTCGACTACCCGAACGACATCGGTCCGGGTGTCTATGACATCCACTCTCCACGGGTGCCGGACACGGCCGAGATGGTCAAGTTGATCAGCAAGGCGGTGAAGCGGATTCCGGCCGAGCGGTTGTGGGTCAACCCCGATTGCGGGTTGAAGACCCGCGCCTGGCCGGAGACTGAGGCGGCCCTGGTGAACATGGTGGCCGCGGCACGCCAGCTGCGAAGCCAACTGGCTTGAGGAACCCGCACGGGAGCGGATTGACCGCTCCCGTGCGGCCTGTCAGCCCTGATCGAAATGTCTGAGCGCCGCTGATTTCTTGCCGATATCGGCGTAAGGCAGGTTGGCGTTATCGGCGTGGGTCAAGGCACGGTGTTCAGGTAGCTTCAGATGCGCTTTCTCGAACTCGAGAAAGGCGGGGGCCGGCTTGGCGTAGTGGAAATGGGCATACCACAACAGCGTGGGAGGTGTTGCCGTCATGTCCCATATTTCGTATTCCTGCAAGTAATCGGTTCGCCGATCAGGACGTTTGCCCAGGGTTTTCAGCGCACTGGTCTTGCGTATCTCTGCGGCATTTTGGCTGATCAGATCATCGAGCATTCCATCCGTAGGGTTTTTGCTGCGCAGTGACTGACGGGTGCGCATCCGACGTCCGGTGGCAATCAATTCCACTGCCTTGTTACGCAGTTGCTCGATGACGGGGCTCTGTGGGGAAATGGCTTCGATATCGAGCGCCCGGCGCTTCAGTTCGTTGGCCTCGTTGACCATCATGTGCTCCAGATCGACCGGGAGCATATCCTGCGCTGCATAGGCTTGAATCCTCGACCGGTAGGCCGGCTGCGACTGCAGGCGATTACGCGCATCTTCGATCATGGCAGCCGCGTCCTTTTGCACGGGGCGAGCGATTGGCTCGGGAGGATTGAGCAAGCGAGACTTGCCGTTTGCACCCTGTTCCCATATTTCCTCGACACCACCCTTCCCGGTCAGGATGTATTGACGTTTCTGGGTCGTTGGTTCCAAGCGCTCCCCCCCGATCAACAAGTGGTCGTCTTCGGTGATGAAGACCTTCTTGCTGCGTTGCCCGGCCGGCACGGCTGGCGCGGGTTGGTCGATGCCCTTGCGTGCCCGTTGGGCCATTTTTTCGATACCCTCAAGCAAGGGCGCGACCGCGTCGAGATAAAAGTGCTGGGGATCGCTGGCGGTCCAGGCATTCATGCCGCGACGGAACTGGCTGTAGTGCTCGAGGCATTCCTGGAAAATCTGATTGCGTTGGGCTCGGGTGGCAGGGACCTCCTGCAGGCTGAATTGAGTGAACAATGCACGGTCGACGTTGATGCGCAGGCTTTCGGCTTGGGTCTGTAGATGGAACCAGGACAGATCCCGTACCGTGTTAAAGCGATTGACCGTCTCCAGAAGATGAGCTGTTCTCAGGTAAAGCAGAGTGGGCTCGTTGAGGCGTCCGTTCAACGCCTCTACTTCGGATGTCATTTGTGCCTTTTCGGTTCTGACCGTAATGCGCTCGTACCACCGGTTGAGGTCGCGCATTGCCGTTTCAATCTGTTCGAGGTGGCCGATGACTTCCAGGCGTAGCTTTCGAATGTCGTGCAGAATCCGAACGCGTTCGGCGAGCGCACTGTCTGGTAGTTCGTCCAGTTGATCGATTAGAGCGTCAATTCGGTCGGTGAGCGGATTAGACCGATGGTTGGCAAAGAAAACCCTCTGCTTTTGCCTGTCGGCGATTATCAGGGCGTCATGACTTTGCATTTCACTGAGCAGGCGTCGTTTGTTGCCATGTGCCAGGGGCGCCAGCTCGACCAGCGTCTGGTAATGCCCGCTGGCCAGTTCGATGTCGCCGATACAGGCTGCTTCGGTCTCCTGAATCAGGGCCGGACGGGCTTCTGCGGCAACACTGTTGTACTTTTCCAGTGCCGCATTGGTGCGCGAGACCCGAGCATCGATTTGCGGCGCCAGGTTGTCGGCGGCGTCGGTCAGTGCATTGTGACGACGAAACACCCGATCGGCCCACCACCTTGGCAGGCGTTCGCGAATGGCAGCAGGCCAGATCGGGTCAAGTGCATCGGCCAGATGCCCGAGCACGCCGCCGCCACCCAGCCCGCCGCCTTCGAAGGTCGACCCGTAAACGCCGAACCAGGTATCCCATTGGCCGGCTTCATCGAGCGCGATGGGTTGCCGGTAGGTTTTTTTCCGCGTGCCGCTCAGTCTCAAGCCGCGTGAGTCCGCACTGGGTTCAACCTGGAAGATGCGGCCCTGGCGCGTGATGAAGTCGCCGTCGGCATGCCGGTAGACATTGCGATAGACCCCGTGCTCGAGCGGTTGCAAGCCGGCCAGGGAAATCGGTTTTTCATACTCGTATCCGGCGAAGCGCTGGGCGATATGTCGTGCGTGGCGTGCTGACGTCGACCGCAATGCCGTGGCGCCTTTGCCAAGCGCCATCAACTGACGAGCACGCGCCAGCGAGCGGACGACGGTGGTCGAGCGGGTGGCCGGCGAAGTACCGGCGATGTCCATGGCGGCATCGATCAACGACAGCAACACCGACTCTATCTCTGCCAGGCCCTCAGCCACCTCGCCATGCGACAGAGCAGCGACCGCGTTGTTGGCACTGCTCCAGGCATCATAAAGCGCAACTCCCGCACCGACGAAGGGCACCAGGCCTATCGCCATCTTGATGTAGTTGAACGCTTTCGCACCGCTGAGTGCGTAGCGTTCCAGATACAGGTCGGTGCGCGAGCGCGAGTTGTCGCGATGGGCTTCGATCAGGCGGCCCATGTGGGCATTGAGCAAATGTTCGGCCAGCGACGTCGTCGATGGCCACGCCAGGCCAACGCCGATCATGGCGTCGAAATGCTTCAACACGGCCTGGTTGATGCGGCTTGCGTGGGCCTGCTCATTGCCTTTCAAGGCTCGACCGGCCAGGTAGCTGACCATCTCGCTGCGCAGGCACAGATTGAACAAGGCCCGGCGAGCGCTCTCCAGGCTGTCGTAGCGGCGCAGGCATTGGCCGTCGGGGCTGTCGGGCAGATACAGCAGGGTCATCCCGCTGACCTGTTCTTCGATGAAGGTCACGCCGGACAGGGTGGTCGGACCTTCGTTTGGCGTGTCCTTGCCGCCGGCACTCAGGTAGGCCGGGAACAGTACGATACGATTGCCGTTCGCTTGCCAGGCCTCAGGGGCCTGGGCATCGATGGCAATGGTCAGGACCTGTAGCTGGTCCTGGTTGATCTGGTTTTGCAGGTGCGCGCATTGACCCTGCAATTTGAGCATCAGGCGCCAGGGCTCGACCAGGCATTCGCGGCGATGCTCCCTGACGAAGGGCGTTTCGCTGGCCGAGCCCATGAAGGTATTACGGATCAGATCTTCGTAGCGCTGTGCAAGGTCAAGCTCGGGCAGGACCTTGCGCAGGTAGGTGTTTGTGATGCCGGTCACCAGTGCCTGGCGTTCGCTTTCGTCCGTTGCGTTGACGTGCACCCGCATCTGGGCCAGTCGCAGTGAAAGAGGCTCCAGCTGCATGGACGGGGTGTTATCGATATTGAGCTGGGCCAGCTCCTCGAGGGACATTCGGCTGCGCGTGGCACTGGGCACCGCCACCAGTTTTTGCGGGGTGCCTGGCGCCGCGCCGTCGGCCAGTTGTTTTTCCAGCTTGACCGAATCCGGCAGGTCCAGCTGGATGTCAAACTCCCCTTCAATCGAGAAGTCATCGCGCAACCGCACCTGGAGGTGTTGACGGGTGAATGCGTCACGGGGCGCCAGGGCTGCTTCCAGTTGTGCGTGACTGCGATGCATGGCCTGGATATAGGCCTCGATCAGCTTTTTCAGCTCGGCGCCGGCTGACACCGACAATGTCGCGAGCCAGGTGGGCAGACGCGAAGCCATGCCGGCACTGCGGCTTTGTTCCAGGCGCTGCGCCAGAGCCAGATGACGGGCTGGGTTAACCGGGACCTGCAGCTTGGCCAGGGTTTTGCGCCGCAGCTTTTCCAGTTCATCGGCGCGTTCTGCCGCCTGCGCCGGGTCGGCATGGCGCTGGCGTACTTGCGCGGCCTGTTCTTCAAAGCGACTGATCTGTTTATCCTGGCTGTAAAGCAACGGATCGCAACTGATTTTTGTCAGCTGCAGGGTCAGCTCCGGATCCTGTTCGCGGATCTTGAACAGTTCCAGCTCCAGGTCCCTGCGACTGGCGAAGCGTTGCAAACCGCCGCCAATGCCGGGCCAGTAAATCAGCAGGCTGTGAGGCGCGGCGGGATCGAGCAGCACCTGGGAGCGGGTGATGACAAACGGCCCCTCCAACGCCTGGGTCTGGTTGCCGCTGGTGTGTTCGATCAACGACAGACTGGCCGCCACGACATCGGAGTCGGCTTCGTCAGCCGCAGACGGTTCCAGGATGGCCTGGAGCATGTCGAACTGGGAACTGTCGAGCTGATTGAGCGACCTCTGCAGTTTGGCCTCGGCCTGCAACCCGTCCTTGTGGGCCTGATAAAGCGCGCTGGACTCTCGGTTGAAAGTCGTCAGGTCGAGGACGCGCGATCGGTAAAGCAGGGCGGATGCGGCCCTGTCGGCAGCCTGTTCCGCCGTTTCCAGGGCCTTGAGGGTGTCCTCGAATATCCGCTGAAGGTCAGTAGCGCTGTCCTCTCCCAGCAGTGTTTCCAGCGCCGCCTGCTGTTGGCGAAGCGAGGTCAGGCGCATGGCCAGGGGAATATCGGCAGACAGGCTATCGAACAGCGCTGATCGATCCTCGTCGCCAAAGCCTTCGGTCAACTCCAGGCTCTCAAGGCTTGGCGCCTGGGCAAACGCTCCGGCACGCCGGGCTTGCAGTTCGGGCGCAAACAGGTCGCTGATGCCTGTGGTCAATGGCCCGGTAGAGGTCGTGTACTGAAAACTGTAATGGCTGGGTAACTCGGGCGGAGCAAGTAGTTGCGCGGACAGCCAATGCTCCATGTCGCTGCGCTCGTCGAAGGCCTGGACGGGAACCGGGCGAGAGGGCAGGTAGAGCAATTGCGCGACGGGTTGCTGGTTGCCCACGGTGATCACCCAGGCCGCCGGGATTTTCCAGAGGCTGTTGTCACTCAACTTCAGCGCCAGTTGTTCGCAATGGATGGGCTGGTCGTCCAGATGTACCGTCTCGGTCCCGGCGTCCAGCATCAACCAAAGCGGTTTCAATTGTTCGGCACCCAGGGTTCTCAGGGCGAACCCCAGTTGCGCCGCTGATTCAATGTGAGCGCGGTATAGCTGCTCGGCCCGATCACGGCGCGACAGCGGTGTACCCGGGGCACGGGCCTGCCAATAGGCCGTCGCGCCTTCATCCAGCGGCGCGCTTGCGAACAGTGCCTGCAAGCTTTCCTGACAGGCTTGCCAGCTCGCCAAGGCGCTTTGCAACAGGCTCTGGTGGGGATTGCTGGTCAGCGTTGAAAACTCGGGGATGGCGGTCGGCGAGGAGGGTGCGAGTGTTGGGAGTCTTTCGGTCATGATTGCGTGGCTCATCCATGAGGAGCGGCGGGTCCACTCCTGATCAAGCGCCATTTAAGAAAAATCCCCTGTGCCGGTGGCACTACATAGTTATCGCATCGACCATTGAGCGGCATTCATGAAACTGTCACGCAACTGTGGCAGCGCGCTTGAACAAACTTCATCAGACTCGCGCTCTACTGGGGTTCTGCGTTTTGGTGTTTTTCCATGGGTGCTTGGTTCTTTTCACGAATGGTTTTCCTGGCCGCACTGTTGTGCGGCCTGCCGTCTCTGGCGGCGTCTCGCTGTGACGTCAATGTTGCCACCCAACGGGTTGATCTGGCCCAGGTAAGCCTGGCGTACCAGAGCATTGGCCGTGCGTCCGACCCGGCACTGCTGCTGGTGATGGGGCTGGGCGGGCAGTTGATTCACTGGCCCGACGAGGTGGTGGTCGCGCTGTGTCAGCAAGGTTTCCGGGTGATTCGTTATGACAATCGCGATGTCGGCCTGTCGACCTGGCGGCAGACGCCGGCCGAGGCCAACCTGACCTTCGAAGTGCTGCGCTACAAGCTCGGCTTGCCTGTGTCGGCGCCATACACCCTGACCGATATGGCGGACGACGGACTGGGGCTGATGGATGCGTTGCACATCGAGCAATTCCACGTGCTGGGCGCGAGCATGGGCGGAATGATTGCCCAGCACATGGCAGCGATGGCGCCACAACGGGTCGAGAGCCTGACCCTGATCATGAGCACTTCAGGAGCCGAAGGCTTGCCCGCGCCAAGTGCGGCGCTGTTGCAGTTGCTGGCGCGTCGGGGTGCGCCCAACCGTGAAGTTGCATTGGAGCAGCAGGCGGACCTGCTGGCGGCACTGGGCAGTCCGGCGGTGACTGATGATCGCCAGGCGTTGCTGCAGCAGGCGGCACAGGCGTACGACCGGGCATTCAATCCCGAGGGGGCCAAGCGCCAGATCCTGGCGATCCTGGCCGAGCCGAGCCGGGTGGCATTGCTCAACCAGTTACGGGTGCCGGCACTGGTGGTGCATGGCACGGCCGATCCGTTGTTGCCGGTGATGCATGGCGTGCACCTGGCGGCGCATCTGCGTGGCAGCCAGTTGAAGTTGATACCGGGCCTGGCGCATCGTTTTCAGGAAGCGTTCAAGGCGCCATTGCTGGCAGCCGTGTTGCCCTATCTGCGGGCGCATCGCGAGGACACTTCGCATTGGGCGCAGATCGAGCCTGTGGCTGACCACAACCTTCTTTAGCGCACGGATCAGCCGTGCAGGCGAACCCAGACGCTGACCAATGCCGTCGCCGCGATCAACCACGCCACGGCCGCGACGGCCAGCGACGCCTCGAGGCGCATTCGATCGACCATCACATACAGGGTCGCCAGGTAGATGAAGTACGGAATGATCGACCACATGCCAAACACGATGGTGGTCTTCAGGTCATCCAGCGAACGGCCCTTGCCGACGATGTAATGGGCGATGAGGGCAAAGGTCGGGAACAGCGGCACAAGCCCGGCGATGTAATAGTTCCGGGTCTTGGCCAGGGCGGCGAGGATCACCACCACCGCCGCGCCCAGGGTTGCTTTGAGTATCAGGTCCACACAGGTCTCGCTTAATGGCTCAGGCCGTACTTTTTCACTTTGTCGAACAGCGTGGTCTTGGCCATGCCCAGTTCCAGGCTGGCCTGGGTCAGGTTGCCGCCGCTGCGTTGCAGGGCGTCGCTCAGCAGGTTGCGCTCGAAGGCCTCCACCGCTTCGGCGAAGGCCAGGCCTTGGGCGCTGCCGCCCGCACCGGGTTTCTTGAACGCCGGCAGGCCCAGGGCAAAGCGCTCGGCGACGTTGCGCAGTTCGCGCACGTTGCCCGACCAGTCGTGGCTCATCAGGTTTGACAGGGTCTGGTTGTCGAGTTCCGGCGCGGCGCGGTCGAAGCGCAACGACGACTGCTGCAAGAAGTACTCGAACAATTGCAGGATGTCTTCGCGGCGCTCGCGCAGGGGCGGCAGTTCCAGGGTCACCACGTTGAGGCGGTAATACAGGTCGCTGCGAAATTCACCGGCCTTGCTCGACTGGTCGAGATCGGATTTGGTGGCCGCGATCACCCGGCAGTCCACCGCCACGCTCTGGTTCGAGCCGAGACGTTCGAGGGTGCGCTCCTGCAACACCCGCAACAGTTTGATCTGCAGGGGCAGGGGCATGCTTTCCACTTCGTCGAGGAACAGCGTGCCGCCGTCGGCGTGTTCGATCTTGCCGATCCGCCGTTTGCCGGCGCCGGTGAAGGCGTTGGCTTCGTGGCCGAAGATCTCGCTTTCGAAGAGGTTTTCCGGCAGGCCGCCGCAGTTGAGTGCGACGAATTGCCGGGTGTGGCGACGACTGAAGTCGTGCAGGCAGCGCGCGACCAGTTCCTTGCCGGTGCCGGTCTCGCCCTCGATCAGCACGTTGGCTGAAGTATCGGCGACATTGGCGATCAATTCGCGCAGGTTCTGCATGGCCGGCGAGCGGCCGATGATCCGCCCTTCGAGGGAGTCGCGCTCGGCCAGTTGCCGGCGCAACGACGAGACTTCCCGTGCCAGGCTGCGTTGCTCCAGGGCACGACGGGCGACATCCACCAGGCGTTCGGGCGAGAAGGGTTTCTCCATGAAGTCGTAGGCGCCTTTCTGCATGGCGCCGACGGCCATGGAAATGTCGCCGTGACCGGTAATCAGCACGACCGGCAGGCTGCGATCGCGGGCCTTGAGTCGGTTCAGCAGTTCCAGGCCATCGATGCCCGGGAGGCGAATGTCACTGATGACGATGCCGGCGAAGTTGTCGCCGACCCGTTCCAGGGCTTCCTCGGCGCTGCCGACACCGATGCAGGGAATGTCTTCCAGGGTCAGCGCCTGTTGGCAGCCGAGCAGCACATGGGGGTCGTCTTCGACGATCAATACACTAAGGTCGTTGTTCATATTGGCTCAGCGGGAGTGGGGCTTACCAACGGTAAACTGAGGACGAAAGCGGTACCACCGCTGGCCGGGTGCTCGACACCCAGGTGACCGCCAGTGGCGGCGGCCAGGCTCGCGGAGAGTGTCAGGCCGAGGCCCAGGCCTTGTTCGCCGGGCTTTGTGGTGAAAAACGGTTCGAACAGGTGCTTGCGCGCTTCGGCATCGATGCCGTGGCCATTGTCCCGTACGCGCAGCCGATATTTACCATCGAATACTTCGCCTTCGAGCCACAGTTCCGGCTGCGGTTGCGCCTGCATGGCGTCCAGGGCATTGCCGATCAGGTTGACCAGGATTTGCTCGAGGCGGGTCTGGTCGATCCGCACCTGCACATCGTCGAAGTGCCGATGCAATTGCAGATGGGCGCTTTCCAAGCGCCCGCCGAGCAATTGCAAGGCGGCGTCCACGGCTTTGCCGAGACAGGCCTGGCCCTTGTCGTCACCGCGCCGGGCGAAGGAGCGCAGGCTGGCGGTGATCCGGCCCATGCGGTCGATCAATTCGTTGATGGTCTTGAGGTTGGTGCTGGCCACGTCAAGCTGACCGCGCTCGAGAAAACGCACGGTGTTGCCGGACAGGGTGCGCAACGCCGCCAACGGCTGGTTCAATTCGTGGGCGATGCTGGTGGACATCTGCCCGATCGCCGCGAGTTTTCCAGCCTGCACCAGTTCATCCTGGGCACGGCGAAGCGTCTCTTCGGCTTGGCGGCGTTCGCGGATCTGACCCTTGAGCCGTTCGTTGCTGGCGCGCAGGTCGGTGGTGCGTTCGGTAATCCGACGCTCCAGTTGATTGTTGGCTTCCTGCAAGGCTTCCCGGGCGGCCAGCCGGGTGGCGATCACCTTGCGCCGCTCGTTCCAGGCAATGAGCAGGAACGCCACCAGGGCAAATGCCACGGCGACCAGAATCCCCTGGTTGATCGCTTCTCTGCGCAAATCCTGGAGTGGCGTGAGCAGGGTGAAATTCCACGGTGTATCGCTCAAGGGCCGGGTTTGCGACAGGTAGCTGATGTTTTCATCATCGGAGACCAGTTCGCTGTTGGCGGGGAAGGTGAGTTTTTCCACGCCCTCGGACAGGGTTTCCCGGGCCAGCGGTTGCAATTCGTTCAGCGGAAACCAGTAGTACTGGAGACTGCGGGCGAGTTTTTCCTTGGTGTCTTCGCTCAGCGGCACCACTGACTTGAGGCGTCGCGCCGGATCGCTGGAGAGAATGATGATGCCGTTCTCGTCGCTGACGAAGGCTTCCAGGCGCGCGCGCTGCCAGCGTTCTTCCATGGCTTCGAGGCGTACCTTGACCACCGCGACGCCGATGATCTTGCCGTGTTCTTCCAGGCCATGGGCCAGGTAGTAACCGGGTTCGCCGTTGGTGCTGCCGATGCCATAGAAACGTCCGGGCTGGCCGCGCACGGCGTTCTGGAAATAGGCACGGAAGGACAGGTCTTCGCCCAGGTAACTGTCGACATCGCGCCAGTTGCTGGTGGCCATGACACGGCCGGTGGTGTCCATCACGTAGATGGCGCGGCTGCGGCTGCGCCGGTTCAGGCCTTCGAGGTAATCGTTGACGGTCTGCCGGTGTTCCGGCGTCGGGTCGGCCAGCAGCCTGGAAACACTGGTTTCGAGTTCCAGCAGGCTGGGCAGGTAGGTGTACTTGCTGATCTCGCTTTCGACGGCGCGGGCGTGCAGTTCCAGCTGGCGCTGGCCGTTTTCGCCGAGGCTGCGGATCCCATAGTGTTCACTGGTCCAGAAGCCGATATAACCCAGTCCGATCATCAGCGCGATGATCAGCGGCGGCAGGAACAGATGGCGAATCAGGCGGGGTTTCACGGCGAGTGATGGCGACGTGGCGCGATAGAGAGTGGGGTCGCATTTCATCACAGATGCCTTGGGTCAACCACAACACAAATCTTGAAATCACCGCTGACCCAATGTGGGAGCGGGCTTGCTCGCGAAGACGGCGGCACATTCAAAACAGGTGCGACTTTCACACCGCTTTCGCGAGCAAGCCCGCTCCCACATTTGGGGAGCGGTGTTTTCTTAGTGTTGCAGAATCTTGTTGAGGAAGTGCTGCGTACGCTCGGCACGGTGGCTGATGTCGCCGAAGAACTCCTCTTTCTTGCAGTCTTCGATGATCTTGCCCTGGTCCATGAAGATCACGCGGTCGGCCACTTTGCGGGCGAAGCCCATTTCGTGGGTCACGCACATCATGGTCATGCCTTCGTGGGCCAGTTGCACCATCACGTCGAGC
>Ga0160442_100134_pt1 | contig 74390 bp, 68 predicted proteins | sample HID1971M_E1MG_FD_108252 | JGI IMG/M metagenome (GOLD analysis project Ga0160442, IMG submission 108252) | Enriched millipede-associated microbial communities from UW Madison campus, WI, USA - HID1971M_E1 MG | ecosystem: Host-associated > Arthropoda: Insects > Digestive system > Unclassified ... | reverse complement strand
GTAAATCCATTACTACAACCATGACCGAATCAAGGCGAAACTCGGCGGACTGAGTCCTGTGGAATACAGAACCCGATCCGTTGGCTAGCGACAAAGACCGTCCAACATTTGGGGGTCAGTTCACGAATGTGGGAGCGGGCTTGCTCGCGAATAGGCCAGCACATCCGCCACAAAATCTCGCCCATCGCCACCTCCCCTACGCTTAGGTAGGATGGTCTCTCCATCCCCCAAGGTTTTCACGTCATGTTCATCGGTGTCCTGCTGGTCATCACCTGGCTGATCCTGCTCCTGCGCTATCCGACCAAAGCCTTGCCCGTGTCCATGGCCGCCGCCGTAGGGCTGGGCATCGTCGCCACCTGGGTCATCTGGATGGACCACCGCGAACTCAAACAGCTTGAACGCCTGGAACTGCGCATCAGCTACGCACCGCAACATTGCCCTGCCGACCGGCCGCTGCAATTGACCATGAGCAACGGCAACGACGTGCCGCTGACCGAGTTGCGCTGGCGCGTCGCCGCTTATGCGCCGGGCGACACCGTCAACCTGGCCGACAATCAGTACACCGCCCCTCGCTATCGCGGGCCTGGCGAATTGCAGGCTGGGGGTAGCTGGGAAGATTGCCTGCCCATGCCGCCGTTGCGCCCCGGCTATCGCCCGGAAACCCTGGAGTTTCGCGCCGAGCGTTTGCACGGCACTTTCTCCGACTGACCTCTCCCCCACTTTTTTGCACAAGGACCGCGCCATGCCCGTTGCGTTGATTACCGGTTGCTCCAGCGGCATTGGCCGCGCCCTGGCCGATGCCTTCAAATCTGCTGGTTATACCGTCTGGGCCAGTGCCCGCAAGACTGAAGATGTCGCAGCGCTGACCACTGCCGGTTTTATTGCCGTGCAACTGGACGTCAACGATGGCCCGGCACTCGAACAATTGAGCGAACGGATCAACCAGCAACACGGCAGCCTCGATGTGCTGATCAATAACGCCGGCTACGGTGCGATGGGGCCTTTGCTCGATGGCGGCGTGCAGGCGATGCAGCGCCAGTTTGAAACCAACGTGTTCGCCATCGTCGGCGTGACCCGGGCGATGTTTGGTGTGTTGCGTCGGGCCAAAGGGATTGTCGTCAATATCGGTAGCGTTTCCGGGGTTCTGGTCACCCCTTTCGCTGGGGCTTACTGCGCGTCGAAAGCCGCGGTGCATGCCTTGAGCGATGCCTTGCGCATGGAACTGGCGCCGTTTGGCGTGCGGGTGATGGAGGTGCAGCCGGGGGCCATCGCTTCCAGTTTTGCCAGGAATGCCGGGCATGAGGCGGAGCAATTGATCACCGAACAATCGCCGTGGTTTCCACTGCGAGAAGGCATTCGAGCACGGGCCAAGGCGTCCCAGGACAATCCGACGCCGGCCAGTGAGTTTGCCGCGGGGCTGCTCAAGGCCGTGCAGCAGAACAAACCGCCGCGGCTGATTCGTCTTGGCAATGGCAGCCGGGCGTTGCCATTGATGGCAGGGTTGTTGCCCAAGGGCTTGCTGGAGTCGGCGTTGATGAGGCGGTTCGGGTTGCGTGGGCAGCTCTGAGACCCGGTCGACGCCTTCGCGAGCAAGCTCGCTCCTACAGTGCGTTGACCACTACCGTGCAGGTAATCCCCGCCGCCAGTAGCACCCCCTCCGGCACTTCATCGATGTGAATGCGCACCGGTACCCGTTGCGCCAGGCGCACCCAGTTGAAGGTCGGGTTCACGTCGGCGATCAGCTCGCGGCTTTCCGGGTTGTCGCGGTCGTAGATGCCGCGGGAGATGCTTTCCACGTGGCCCTTGAGCACTTCGCCGCTCATCAGTTGCATGTCGGCCTTATCGCCCACGCGCACGTGGGGCAATTTCGTTTCCTCGAAGAAGCCGTAGACCCAGAACGAGTTCATGTCGACCACGGCCATTTTCGCTTCGCCAATGCGCGCGTAGTCGCCACGATGGACATTCAGGTTGGTCACGTAGCCGTCCACCGCCGCACGCACTTCGGTGCGTTTGAGGTTCAGTTGCGCCGCTTCGAGTTGCGCCTGGGCCTGTTGGTAATCGGCCAGGGCCGAGTCGGCGAGGTTGCTGGCGTCGTCGCGGTTTTCCCGGGAGATCACCAGGTTGTCCATGTCGGCACGGCGATGGGCGTTGACCTTGCGCATCTCCCAGGTCGCCTTGCGTGACGCCACCAGCGACTGCGCCTGTTTCACCGCGAGGCGGTAGTGCTCGGGGTCGATGCGCATCAGCAGGTCGCCCTTCTTCACCAATTGGTTGTCGCGCACCGGCACGTCCACCACTTCGCCGGTTACGTCCGCAGCAACGTTGATGATGTCGGCGCGCACCCGGCCGTCGCGGGTCCACGGGGTCTGCATGTAATGCACCCAGAGTGTGCGGCCGATCCATATCGCCAGGGCCAGAACCAGCAGGGTGGCGAGCAGGCTGAAGAGCTTTTTCATCAGAGCATTCTCAACGATAAACAGTCAGCGCCATGGCGCCGAACAGACAGGTAAACAGGCTCAGGCGCAGCAGCGCCGGGTGCCAGAAGAAGCGGTAGAGGTCGAACCCGGACAGGAAGCGGTCCAGTGCCCAGGCCAGCGCCGCCGCAATGAAAAACATCAGGGTCATGGTCGGCATGTAAACGCCGTGGAAGGCGATTTCACGGGGCATGGTCAAGTCCTTGGGGCTTGGTGTTCGTGTAGGAGGCGAGCGGCGATTGCGGGTCGAGTAGCGAGGTGCGGATAAAGTGCAGGTAGCTCTTCACCCGGCGCAGCGCCGAGGTGTCGAAGTGCGGGGCGAAGGGTTCGTCGGTGGCTTGCACGCGGCTGATCGCATGATCGACGGCGATCAACGCGCGCTCCAGATTGCTCTGGCCCGGTTGCAGGAACAGCCGCACCAGCGCACGCCCCATCACGCGGATGGACTGGCGCCACGGCTGGGACTCGGCATAGGCCGGATGCACCGGCAGGATCGCCTGCTCCTTGCGCAATTCGATGATCGCGTGCCCGACTTCCAGCACAACGAACATCCAGCGCAACAGCTGCCGCTGCACCTGCGGCTGGCCCGTCGCGAAACCGTAGGCCTGATGCACCAGGTCGCGGGTGCGGCTTTCGAAACTCGACGCCAGGCCCTTGAGCTTGCCGCTGATGGCGTAGACCACCTGGCTGCGCAGGTCCTGCTCCAGGCGCTGCCACAACCAGCGGCTGTTCGGCGGCAGGATGATCGCCCCCGCCGCCGCACACACCAGCATGCCAAGCACCATGGCGATGTAGTCGTTGATGAAGGCGTAAGGGTTGTAGACGGTGAGGTTGTCCGGCACCGAACCGGTGCTGAAGAAGATCAGCAAGCCGAGGCCGACGCCGGCGTACTGCGGGCGCGAGGCCAGGAATGAACCGAGCACGATCACCGGCGCGAGCATCACGCACAGCAAGGGGAAACCGTCGATCCACGGGAAGATGAAAAACATCTCGACGAAGCCGATCAGCGCGCCGAGAAACGTCCCGCAGGCCATCTGGAATGCCATGCGTTTCGGGTTCGGCGTGGCGGCGGACAGGCCCACGGTGGCCGCCGCAATGAGCGTCATGGTCGCCCCGCTCGGCCACGCCGTTGCCACCCAATAACTGCCCAGCACCACCAGAATGAACGCAGCGCGAATCCCTGAGGCTGCCGACACCAGCCAGTTGGTTTGCGGGGTGAAGGGCTCGTCCCAGCGTTCGCGCTCGTGGCTGTGATCGGCCAATGAAGCGTGGGTCTGTGCATAACTGTGCAAGTCGTCAACGAAGCGATAGAGCAATTCGTAGGCGGTGTGGAAATCCAGCAGCTCGGCATCGCTCGGCTCGCTCTCCTGGAACACCGCCCGCAGGCTGCGCACCCGTGCTGGCAAACCGGCCTTGTAGGCGGTCAGCGCCGAGACCAGACGCGCCGCATCGGCACTGGTCAGCGCGCGGCCGCTGAAGCCGTCGAGCAATTCGGCGAGGTCCTGCAAACCGGGCTTGATGGCTGCCACGGCGTGATCGGTGTCATTGCTGCGCAGGCGTTCGAGCAACTGGTGCAAGGCGTTGAAACGCGTGGTGATGCCCATGAACTCGCTGTTCAGGCGACTGAGCCGACCGTTGCGTCGACGCATGTGCGGGTCTTCGAACACGGTGACGCTGCGCAGCCCCTCCAGGCCCACCGCTTCGGCAATGAAGCGCACGTTGCCGGCCTCGAAAGCCTCACGCTGGCTGCGCCCGCGCAAGCCGTCGGTGACAAACAAGGCGAAGACTCCGAAGCGCTGATACAGGGCATTGCGCATCGCGGCACTGGCGGTTTGCGGCAGGATCGCGGCGCTGACCAGGGTCGCGCAGAGAATCCCCAGGGAGATTTCCAGCACCCGCCAGACCGCCGCCATGAACGCGCCGTCCGGATGGGCCAGCGCGGGCAACCCGACCATCGCGGCGGTGTAGCCGGCCAGGACAAAACCGTAGGCGCGGAAGTTGCGGCAACGCGCCGCGCCGGCCGAGCAGATACCAACCCAGATCGCCAGCGCGCCGAGGAACAGTTCGGTGTTCTGCGCAAACAGGGCGATCAACGCCACCATCACTGCCGAGCCGGTCAGGGTGCCCAGAAAGCGGTAGAAACTCTTGGCGAACACCTGGCCGCTTTGCGGCTGCATGACGATGAACACGGTGATCATCGCCGTGCGCGGCTGCGGCAATTCCAGGCGCATGGCCAGCCACAGGGTCAGGAACGCGGCGAACAGCACCTTGAAAATGTAGACCCAGGTCACGCCATCGCTGCGTGCCCAGTCGAAGAAGCCCCGGCGCCATTCAAGGGAGTACAGCCAGCGCAAGGGTGCGGGCAAGGGGGTCATGGATTCCTGCTCTGTGAAACCTGTGGGAGCCAGCCTGCTGGCGATAACGGAGTATCAGTTGACATCAATGTTGAATGTGCTGCCCTCATCGCCAGCAGGCTGGCTCCCACAGGTATTGTGTTCAACGCAAAAGGCTCGGGGTTTTCGGTGCCTGGGTCTGGCTGTCTTTCGGTACATCGTTGCCGGCACCCAGCCCACCGCCCAACGCCGTTACCAGTTCGGCATGCGCACTCAATCGCGCCGCCTGCACCTGCTGCTGCACCTGCTGCTGTTTGAACAACAGCGTCTGCGCGTTAAGCACATTGAGGTAATCGGTCAGCCCGCGCTGGTAGGCGATCATCGCGATGTCGTAGGTCTTCTGCGCGGTGGCCACCGACTCGGCGGCGAAGGTTTGCTGCTTGTCCATGGACTCGCGGCGGATCAACTGGTCGGAGATGTTTTTCAGCGCGTTGACCAGCGTCTGGTTGTATTTGGCCACGGCGATGTCATAACCGGCCGAAGCTTCACCCAGCTCCGAGCGCAAGCGCCCGCCGTCAAAGATCGGCAGCGAGATGGCCGGGCCGACGCTGTAGTTGAGCTTCTTGCCGGTCAGGAACTCCAGGGCGCCGCCACCGGTGGCCATGTAGCCCAGGCTGCCGACCAGGTCGACGTTGGGGTAGAAACCGGCATGCGCCACGTCAATGCCCCGCGCCTGCGCCGCCACTTGCCAGCGACTGGCAACCACGTCCGGGCGTTGACCGAGCAATTGCGCCGGCAGCGTCGACGGCAGTTTGAGTGCGGCGCCCAGCGCCAGTGTCGGCCGCTGCAACTGTGCGCCCTCCCCCGGCCCCTTGCCTGCCAGCGCGGCCAGTTGATTTCGACTGAGGGCGATTTCTTCGTCCAGGGCGTCGATCTGACGGTGGGTTTCCGGCAGCGGCGTCTGGGCCTGGCTGACTTCGAAATGGGTGCCGATGCCGCCGTTCAAGCGCTTCTGCGCCAGCTCGAGGATCTGCTCTTGCTGCTGCAATGTCGCTTCGACGATGTCCCGTTGCGCGTAGTGCAACGAGAGTTCGATGTAGACGCGCACGATGTTGTTCTGCAATTCGAGCTGCGCCTGGCGCGCTTCGGCGACCGTCATGTGGGCCATGTCCACGGCGCGCTCGGTGGCATTGCTTTCGCGGCCCCAGAGGTCGAGGGCATAACTGAAGCCCAGTGCGGCGTTATTGTCCCAGGTGGTGCTGTTGGCCAGCTCACCGGGACCGTAGAACTGATCGGTGGGCCAGTTGTGGCGCTTGAGGGTGGACTCGCCATTGATCTGCAACGACTCCGCCGCTTCGGCAACACCGGCCATGGACCTGGCCTGGCGCACCCGCGCCGCCGCCATGGCCATGGTCGGGCTGCCTTGCACGGCGAGGTCGATCCAGCGATTCAGTTGCGGATCGCCATAGGCCTGCCACCATTGAGCGGTGGGCCAGTGCGCGTCCTGGGCGGCGCTCTGGATCGCTTCGTCCGTGGCCAGTGAATTGGCCTCCAGTGCCTTGCCCTGTGGGGCAATACCTCCGGTTCCGATGCAGCCGCTGATTGCCAGGGTTAAAACCAAAACACTGAGCGGCTGAAGCGCTCTGCTGATGCGACGCGGCACTGCTGCGATTTCCTGAATTTGGGAGGAGGCATACGGGTCCCGTGGGACCGGGGCAATTCTATGGGGCGGTCTGGATGGCGATAAGCTGGGATTCCTGTGAATCTTTGTTACCGTTAACGCGATAATCCCTTGGTCGGGGTCTCAGACCCTGAAACTTCGTGTCACAATTTGCCATCGAACCCGAGAGCACCCCATGGACACATTGCAAAACATGCGCGCCTTCAGCTACGTGGCCGAGGCCGGCAGCTTCACCGCCGCCGCCGTGCAACTGGACACCACCACGGCCAACGTCTCGCGCGCGGTCTCCAACCTGGAAGCCCACCTGCAAACCCGTCTGCTCAACCGAACCACGCGCCGCATCGCCCTGACCGAAGCCGGCAAGCGCTATTTACTGCGTTGCGAGCAGATCCTGAACTACGTCGAAGAAGCCGAAGCCGAGGCCAGTGACGCCCACGCGCGCCCGGCCGGGCAGCTCAAGGTGCACACCATGACCGGCATCGGCCAGCACTTCGTGATCGACGCCATCGCCCGCTATCGCAAGACCCACCCGGACGTGACCTTCGACCTGACCCTGGCCAACCGCGTGCCGGACCTGCTGGACGAGGGCTACGACGTGTCCATCGTGCTCGCCAGCGAACTGCCGGACTCGGGTTTCGTCTCCCAGCGCCTGGGGATTACCTACAGCATCGTTTGCGCCTCGCCCGCCTATGTCAAAGCCAACGGCTGCGCGCAAAAACCCGGCGACCTGCTCAACCACGCCTGCCTGCGCCTGGTGAGCCCGGTCATCCCCCTGGATAAATGGGCCTTCGACGGGCCTGACGGCCAGGAAATGGTCACCATCAACAGCTCGCCGTTCCTGGTGAACTCGGCCGATGCGATGAAAACCGCGATCACCAGCGGCATGGGCGTCGGTGTCCTGCCGCTATACGCCGCGATCGACGGGCTGCGCAACGGTACGCTGGTGCGGGTGATGCCCAATTACCGCTCCCAGGAGCTGAACCTGTACGCGATCTACCCGTCGCGGCAGTACCTGGATGCAAAGATCAAGACCTGGGTGGAATACCTGCGCGGGTCATTGCCGGAGTTGCTGGCGGCGCACCAGGCGGAACTGGCCGCGTATGAATTGAGCGGCAGCCTCGCCGGGGCACGGATGGCGACCTGAGACATAGCTGAACGACAGGTAAAAAAAAACCCGGACACCATGTCCGGGTTTTTTCATCGCCTGGGTTCGATCAATGCAGGATCTGACTCAGGAACAGCTTGGTGCGGTCGTTCTGCGGGTTGTCGAAGAAGTCGTTCGGCGCGGCCTGTTCGACGATTTCGCCCTTGTCCATGAAGATCACGCGGTTGGCCACTGTACGGGCGAAGCCCATTTCGTGGGTCACGCAGAGCATGGTCATGCCGTCTTCAGCCAGGCCGATCATGGTGTCCAGTACCTCTTTCACCATCTCGGGGTCGAGTGCCGAAGTCGGTTCGTCGAACAACATGATTTTCGGCTTCATGCACAGCGCCCGGGCAATCGCCACACGCTGTTGCTGGCCACCGGACAGTTGCCCCGGGAATTTATGCGCCTGCTCCGGAATGCGTACGCGTTCCAGGTAGTGCATGGCGATTTCCTCGGCCTTGCGCTTGGGCATCTTGCGCACCCACATCGGCGCGAGCGTGCAGTTCTGCAGGATGGTCAGGTGCAGGAACAGGTTGAAGTGCTGGTTCTCCATGCCGACTTCGCGGCGGATCGCTTCGATCTGCTTGAGGTCGTTGGTCAGCTCCACGCCGTCGACCACGATGCGGCCCTGCTGGTGTTCTTCCAGGCGATTGAGGCAGCGGATGGTGGTGGACTTGCCGGAACCAGACGGGCCGCACAGGACGATACGCTCGCCCTGCTTGACGTTGAGGTTGATGTCTTTGAGTACGTGGAACTGGCCGTACCACTTGTTGACGCCCTGCATCTGAATAATGCCTTCAGGGCTCACAGGCTGTTTGATTGCTTCGCTCATTTGAAGAGAACTCCTAACGCTTGTGGCCAGTGTCGAGCTTGCGTTCCAGATGCATGGAATAGCGCGACATACCAAAACAGAAAATCCAGAACACCAGGGCGGCGAACACATAGCCTTCGGTGGCCATGCCCAGCCATTTCGGGTCGGCGGCGGCTTGCTTGACGCTGTTGAGCAGGTCGAACAGGCCGATGATGATCACCAGGCTGGTGTCCTTGAACAGCGCGATGAAGGTGTTGACGATGCCAGGGATCACCAGCTTCAGGGCTTGCGGCAGAATCACCAGGCCCATGCTGCGCCAGTAGCCGAGGCCCATCGCTGCGGCGGCTTCGTACTGACCCTTGGGAATCGCCTGCAGACCGCCACGTACCACTTCAGCCACGTAGGCCGACTGGAACAGGATCACGCCGATCAGCGCCCGCAGCAGCTTGTCGAAGTTCATGCCTTCGGGCAGGAACAACGGCAGCATCACCGATGACATGAACAGCACCGTGATCAACGGCACGCCGCGCCAGAATTCGATGAAGGTCACGCAGACCACCCGAATCGCCGGCATGTTCGAACGACGCCCCAACGCCAGGACAATCCCCAGCGGCAAGGCACCGGCAATACCGACGGTGGCGATCACCAGGGTCAGCATCAGGCCGCCCCATTGGCTGGTCGCCACTTGGGTCAGGCCGAAGACGCCGCCGTGCAGCAGGCACCAGGCAATGATCGGGTACAGCACCAGGAAGCTCAGGCCATACACCGCTTTATGGTGAAAGCGCGAGATGAACAAAGGTGCCACGCCGATGACCGCCAGCCACACCGTCAGGTCCACGCGCCAGCGCAGTTCCGGCGGGTAGTAGCCGTACATGAACTGGCCGAAGCGCTGCTGGATGAACACCCAGCAGGCGCCCTCCTTGGTGCAGTCGGCCTGGCTGGTGCCCACCCAGTTGGCATCGAGGATCGCCCACTGCAGGATCGGCGGTACCACCAGGTAAATCAGGTAGAACGCGAACAGGGTCAGCAGGGTGTTGAGCCAGCTGGAGAACATGTTCGCGCGCATCCACGCCACTACGCCGATGCTGCGACTCGGTGGCGGCATGTCAGGTTTGAAAGTATGAGTGCTCATGCGCTTTTCCTTACCGCTCGATCAGCGCAATGCGCTTGTTGTACCAGTTCATCAGCAGGGAAATGCTGATACTGATCGCCAGGTACACGCTCATGGTGATCGCAATCACCTCGATCGCCTGGCCGGTCTGGTTCAGCACCGTGCCTGCGAACAGCGAGACCATCTCCGGATAACCGATACCGGCCGCCAGCGAGGAGTTCTTCGCCAGGTTCAGGTATTGGCTGGTCAGCGGTGGAATGATCACGCGCAGGGCTTGCGGGATGATCACCTTGCGCAGGGTCGGCCCGTTGCGCAGGCCCAACGAGTGCGCCGCCTCGGTCTGGCCGTGGCTGACCGACTTGATGCCCGAACGCACGATCTCGGCGATGAACGCCGCGGTGTACACCGTCAGCGCCAGGGTCAAGGCCAGCAGTTCCGGGATCAGCACCCAGCCGCCGACGAAGTTGAAGCCCTTGAGCTGCGGCATTTCCCAATGCACGGGCGCGCCAAAAATCAGTGCGCACAGCGCCGGGATGACCAGTAACAAGGCCAGGCCGACCCAGAACTTGTGGAACGGAACGCCGGTGGCTTCGAAGCGTTTGTTGGCCCAGCGGCACATCAGCACGATGGCGACGATGGCCACCACGACACTGATCACGAACGCCCAGAAACCATCGGCCATCAGCGCCGCCGGCATGTTCAGGCCGCGGCTGCTGACAAAGAAGGTGTCGCCGAAGTTGTGGCTGTTGCGCGGTCCCGGCATGGTCAGGAACACCGCGAAGTACCAGAACAGGATCTGCAGCAGCGGCGGAATGTTACGGAAGACTTCCACGTACACCGTCGCCACTTTGGCGATGATCCAGTTCTTCGACAGCCGTGCCACACCGACGATGAAGCCGAGGATCGTCGCCAGGATCACGCCGATGAAGGTCACCAGCAAGGTGTTGAGCAGGCCGATGACAAACACCCGGGCGTAGCTGTCCGCTTCGGTGTAGTCGATCAGGTGCTGGGCGATGCCGAAGCCGGCACTGCGCTCGAGAAAGTCGAAACCGGAGGTGATGCCCCGGTGTTGCAGGTTGGTTTGCGTGTTGTCGAACAGAAACCAGCCTAGCGAGACCACACCGATAATGGTGATGATCTGGAATACCCACGCACGCACTCGTGGATCGCTGAGGCTGAGCCTCTGCTTTGGTGCGCCGATTGAATTTTGCATGAAGTGCCCCGCAAAGAATGGAACAGAACATCACCCGGCGGTTGGCCCGCCGGGTGATAGAACCATCAGCGCACTGGTGGTGCGTATTGAATGCCGCCAGCGTTCCACAGGGCGTTCAGCCCGCGGTCGATTTCCAGTGGAGTGCTCTTGCCGAGGTTTTTCTCGAACACTTCGCCGTAGTTACCCACTTGCTTGACGACCTGCACGACCCAGTCTTTCTTCACTTTCAGGTCTTTGCCGTATTCGCCGTCGGTACCCAGCAGACGGGCAACGTCAGGGTTCTTGGTGCCCTTGGCTTCGGCTTCGACGTTCTTCGAAGTGATGCCGGCTTCTTCAGCGTTGAGCATGGCGTAGCCAACCCAGCGCACGATGGCCAGCCACTCGTCGTCGCCATTACGCACGACCGGGCCCAGAGGTTCCTTGGAAATGGTTTCCGGCAGAACCACATAGTCCTTCGGCGCAGCCAGCTTGCTGCGCTGGGCGAACAGTTGGGACTTGTCGGAGGTCAGTACGTCACAACGACCGGATTCCAGCGACTTGGCGCTCTCGTCGGAGGTGTCGAAAGTGATCGGGGTGTATTTCAGGCCGTTGCCGCGGAAGTAGTCGGAAACGTTCAGCTCGGTGGTGGTACCGGCCTGGATGCAGATGGTTGCACCGTCCAGTTCCTTGGCGCTCTTGACGCCGAGCTTATTGTTGACCAGGAAGCCGATGCCGTCGTAGTAGGTAATGAAACCCGGGAATTTCAGGCCCATGCCCGCGTCACGGGAGCTGGTCATGGTGGTGTTGCGCGACAGGATGTCGATTTCGCCGGACTGCAGCGCGGTGAAGCGCTCCTTGGCGTTCAACTGACTGAACTTGACCTTGGTCGCGTCGCCGAACACGGCAGCGGCCACGGCACGGCAGTAATCAGCGTCGATGCCGACGATCTTGCCGGTAGCATCCGGAACCGAGAAGCCAGGCAGGCCATCGCTGACGCCGCACTGTACGAAACCTTTTTTCTGCACTGCATCCAGGGTCGCGCCCGCCTGAGCGAACCCACTGACACCGAGTACCGCGGCTGCAGTCACGACTGCCAGGGTGGATTTCAACATCTTCATTCAAACCTCCAGTTTTGCTCTTGTTGTGTCGGAGCGTGAGTCCAGTCGCACCCTTTTGAGGCGGTGGTGACCCGTGTTGGCTTTTTTTAGGGTCAACCGACGTAGGACCGTAGCCATGAGTCTAGTAGGAGAAAATCCACATAATGGACAACTCACTTCTCACCAATCGGCCGAACGGGCTGTAGCCCTTTCTCGTTCGCGAAGCCCGTAGCGGCCACTGGCGAACATCCATTACCGGATTTTTGCTATCCCGCGGCCAGTCGTACACTGATAGTGTTACCGCCAGGCGCGAGATGAGTTGCACCGCTTCCCCATAGCAAAGCCCGTACCACACCGGCTGCTAAAGCGGTTAAGCGACAGGTCAATAGCAAAACTTGTAACCTTGCGACATCTTCGTAACTGATCAACCAGAGGCGCCCTCAGACCTCGCACTCAATGAGAGCGTCCGCACAAAATTGGAGCAACCATGACCGAGCCCTTGATTCTTGAACCTATCAAGCCCGCAGATGCCTGCGTCATCTGGCTCCACGGCCTTGGCGCCGACCGCTACGACTTCCTGCCGGTGGCCGAAGCGTTGCAGGAAAACCTGCTGACCACGCGCTTCGTTTTCCCTCAGGCACCGACCTGTGCCGTCACCATCAATGGTGGCTACGAGATGCCGAGCTGGTACGACATATTGGCCATGAGCCCGGCGCGCGCGATCAATCGCGAACAGCTGGAAGAGTCCTCGCAGAGGATCGTTAATTTGATCGACGTGCAGCGAGCCATCGGAATAGACGCCTCGCGAATTTTCCTGGCCGGCTTTTCCCAGGGCGGCGCCGTGGTTCTACACACCGCGTTTCTGAACTGGCAGGGCCCCCTGGGTGGCGTACTTGCCCTCTCCACCTATGCACCGACCTTCAGCGATGAGCTGGAACTGTCCGCCAGCCAGCAGCGCATTCCGGTGCTGTCGTTGCATGGCCAGTACGATGACGTGGTGCAGAACTCGATGGGCCGTAGCGCCTACGAGCATCTGAAGCAGCGTGGTGTCACCGTGACATGGCAGGAATACCCAATGGGGCACGAAGTGTTACCCGAGGAGATTCGCGACATCGGCGTGTGGCTGACCGAGCGTTTGCGCTAAACATCGATGTTTAAAAACGCCCTTTGATCCATCCCTCTACGCCGCGCCCGATTCTTGCATTACACTGGCCGGCGTACATTCCTTAACCAATTGATGAGATGACCGTGCTCAAAGCACTCAAGAAAATGTTCGGTAAAAGCGAGACTGAGCAACTCGCGCCAGTCCCCAGCGCTCCGTCTCACACATCCAGCCACCGCACCGACGGTCATCAGTCTGGTCGGGCCGCCCCGGTAGCGGCACCGAAACACGAGCCAAAGAGCGCAGCGGTCGCCGAGCCCGTTGTGCAAACCGCCGCCGAGCAACCGCGCAGCGAAGCGCCAAAACCCGCCAAACCACGCCGCGAACCCAAGCCCAAGGCGCCGGTGATTCCCTGGAAACTCGAAGACTTCGTCGTCGAACCCCAGGAAGGCAAGACCCGCTTCCACGACTTCAAACTCGCCCCCGAACTGATGCACGCCATCCAGGACCTGGGCTTCCCGTATTGCACGCCGATCCAGGCCCAGGTGCTGGGCTTCACCCTCGCCGGCAAAGACGCCATCGGCCGGGCGCAGACCGGTACCGGCAAGACCGCGGCGTTCCTGATCTCGATCATCACCCAGCTGCTGCAGACCCCGCCGCCGAAAGAGCGCTACATGGGTGAGCCGCGCGCACTGATCATCGCCCCGACTCGCGAACTGGTGGTGCAGATCGCCAAGGACGCCGCTGACCTGACCAAGTACACCGGCCTCAACGTCATGACGTTCGTCGGCGGCATGGACTTCGACAAGCAACTCAAGCACCTCGAAGCCCGCCACTGCGACATCCTCGTGGCCACGCCGGGCCGCCTGCTGGATTTCAACCAGCGCGGCGACGTGCACCTGGACATGGTCGAAGTCATGGTGCTGGACGAAGCCGACCGCATGCTCGACATGGGCTTCATCCCGCAGGTACGCCAGATCATTCGCCAGACGCCGCCGAAGAACGAGCGTCAAACCCTGCTGTTCTCGGCGACCTTCACCGAAGACGTGATGAACCTGGCCAAGCAATGGACCACCGACCCGGCCATCGTCGAGATCGAGTCGCAGAACGTGGCCAGCGAAAACGTCGAACAGCACATCTACGCCGTAGCCGGTGCCGACAAATACAAACTGCTCTACAACCTGGTCAGCGACAACGGCTGGGAGCGGGTCATCGTCTTCGCCAACCGCAAGGATGAAGTGCGGCGCATCGAAGAACGCCTGGTGCGCGATGGCGTCAACGCCGCGCAGCTGTCCGGCGACGTGCCGCAGCACAAGCGCATCAAGACCCTGGAAGGCTTTCGTGAAGGCAAGATCCGCGTGCTGGTCGCCACCGACGTGGCCGGTCGCGGCATCCACATCGACGGCATCAGCCACGTGATCAACTTCACGTTGCCGGAAGTCCCGGACGACTACGTGCACCGCATCGGCCGTACCGGTCGCGCTGGCGCCGATGGAGTGTCCATCAGTTTTGCCGGTGAAGACGACTCCTACCAGCTGCCGGCCATCGAAGAAAAACTCGGTCGCAAGATCAGCTGTGAAACCCCACCGACGCATCTATTGCGGGCGGTTGAGCGCAAGCGGCCGTAACGGGCGACTTGCAGGAAAAGGCGCAGCCGGAAACGGACTGCGCTTTTTTTTCGTCTGGTTTTTTCAACAGGCGCTTGCTCGCGATAACTAAAAGTCCATAATGGACAAAATAGTTTACTCGCCACTCACGGAGCCACCATGGCCAGCACCCCCTACGTGATCAACCAATCCCAGGCCCGCGAGTTGCTGGCCCAGGTCGACGTGCCGCAGATCCTGCGCAAACTGTTCCGCGACCTGGCTGCCGGGCAAGCCGTGCAACCGGCACAGCAACTGGTGGAATTTCCCCGGGGTGCCGGCGACTTCATCAACTACCTGGGCGTGCTGGCCGAAGAGGGCGTGTACGGGGTCAAGACCTCGCCCTACATCGTGGGCGAGCAAGGGCCGCTGGTGACCGCGTGGACCTTGCTGATGTCGATGCAGACCGGCCAGCCGCTGTTGTTGTGTGATGCTGGCGAACTGACCACTGCCCGTACGGCCGCGACCACGGCGGTGGCGGTCGATGCCCTCGCGCCGCTCACAGCGAGTCGCCTGGCAATCATCGGCAGCGGCAAAGTGGCCCAGGCGCACCTGCATTACGTGAAAGGTCTGCGCGAATGGCAGAACATCAGCCTGTACTCGCCAAGCCTGAGCGAAGATGCTGAAACGGTGAGCCTGCTGAAAAACATCGAGCCACGCCTGAACATCGTCGACAATCGCGAGACTGCCGTTCAGGACGCCGACGTGATCATGCTGTGCACCTCGTCCGCAGGGCCCGTGATCGATCCGTCGAGCTTGCGCAAACCGGCGCTGATCACCTCGATCAGCACCAACGCCCCGCGCGCCCACGAAGTACCGCCGCTGAGCCTCAACGACATGCAGGTATTCTGCGACTACCGTGTGACCACCCCGGGCTCGGCGGGTGAAATGCTGATTGCCGGCGAACAGCATGGCTGGGATAACAAGGCGATTGTCGGCGACTTGCCCGACCTGCTCAGCGAGAAAGTGCAGCGCCCCGGCTACGACCGTCATGTGTTTTTCCGCTCCATCGGCCTGGGCCTGGAAGACATTGCGCTGGCCAATGCCATCTACCGCCTGCACCCCTGACACCACACATCCCTGTAGGAGCCGGCTTGCTGGCGATCGCATCACCTCGGTTTTCCTGACAGACCGCGGCGCCTGCATCGCCAGCAAGCCGGCTCCTACAGGGATCATCGAACCTTCGGCATTTGTGTTTCACAGGAGACATTCATGAGCCAGGCAGACTTCATCATCATCGGCGGCGGGATAGCCGGCGCTTCCACCGGTTTCTGGCTGTCGCAGCACGCACGCGTCATCGTGCTCGAACGCGAATCCCATCCGGCCTATCACTCCACCGGCCGTTCGGCGGCGCTGTACACCGCCGCCTACGGCACCCCGCAAGTGCGGGCGTTGACCCAGGCCAGCCGGGATTTCTTCGACGCCCCTCCGACCGGTTTCTGCGAACACCCGCTGCTGACCCCGCGCGGCGAAATGACCGTGGACTTGACCGGTGACCCGGCCGAACTGAACAACCAGTACCTGAGCGCCAAAGCCACTGTGCCGCAAATGCAGTTGCTCAGCGCCGACGAAGCCTGCGCGCTCGTGCCGATCCTGCGCCGGGAAAAAGTCCACGGCGCGATCTACGATCCGACCGCCAGCGACATCGACACCGATGCCCTGCATCAGGGTTACCTGCGGGGAATCCGCCGTAACCAGGGCGAAGTCCATACCGACAGCGAAGTCCTGAGCCTGACCCGTGATGGCGCAGGCCTGTGGCAGGTGCAAACCAAGGACCAGACCTTCAGCGCGCCGGTCATCATCAACGCCGCAGGCGCCTGGGCCGACAAGATCGGCGAAATGGCCGGCGCCCGGCCGCTGGGCCTGCAACCCAAGCGCCGCGCGGCCTTCATCTTTGCCGGACCCGAAGGCGTGGACATCCACCATTGGCCGATGCTGGTCAGCCTCGACGAATCCTTCTACATGAAACCCGACGCCGGGATGTTCCTCGGCTCGCCGGCCAACGCCGACCCGGTGGAACCCCACGACGTGCAGCCCGAAGAACTGGACATCGCCATGGGCATCTATCAGATCGAGGAAGCCACCACCCTGACCATCCGCCGCCCGACCCGAACCTGGGCCGGCCTGCGCAGTTTCGTCAGCGACGGCGACTTGCTGTCCGGTTTCGATCCGCAGGTGCCGGGGCTGTTCTGGGTGGCGGCACAAGGCGGATACGGCATCCAGACCTCGCCGGCCATGGGCCAGGCCAGTGCTGCGCTCGTGCGCGGTGAAGCCCTGCCCGAAACCCTCAGCCGTTTCGGTCTGAACGCCGGCATGCTGTCCCCTGCCCGCCTGGGCTGACTATTGTCCTCAGGTGACGCGCCGACTCGATTGCGGCACACTTTCAGCGTCCTGAATCACGGGGCGCTGAAGCTGCCCCGGAGCCCCATTGTATGAACGCACCTGAACAAGATCCTGCCCTGAACGACACGTCCCTGGATAACTTCCGGGCGATTGCCGATGCCATCGCCACGCTGTTTTTTCCCCACGCCGAAGTAGTGCTACACGACCTGCGCACGCAAAAGGTCGACTACATCGCCAACAACCTGTCGAAACGGGAAATCGGTGACGATTCGGCGCTGGATGACATGCTCGGCGACGATGTCGGCGAACGCAACATCGGGCCGTACGAAAAGCTCAATTGGGATGGTCAGAAGATCCGCAGTCTCAGCACCGTGCTGCGCGACCGTGAGGAACTCCCGCTGGCAGTGCTGTGCATCAACCTGAATATTTCGCTGTTCGAGAATGCCAAGGCCGCGCTGGACCTGTTCCTGTCGCCGACCAAGCTGATTCCTCAGCCGGATTCACTATTCCGCGATGACTGGCAGGAGCGGATCAATACCTTCCTCCACGCCTGGCTGCGCGAACGCCAGCTGAGCCTGAACCTGTTGACCCGCGATCACAAACGCGAACTGGTGCTAGCCCTGCACGCCGAAGGCGCCTTCAAGGGCAAAAGCGCCTCCAACTATGTGGCCAATGTGCTGAACATGGGGCGGGCGACGGTGTACAAGCACCTGAAGGAACTCAAAGGCTGAAACCATACCGTACGATCACATCACCACGGTCGTCCTGACAGTCCGCGGTGCCCGCATCGCCTGTAGGAGCCGGCTTGCTGGCGATCGCATCACCACGGTTCCTGACAGTCCGCGGTGCCTGCATCGCCAGCAAGCCGGCTCCTACAGAGCGATGTTTACTCCAAGGCGGAAGCCGGGCCGAAGAACTCGTAACGGCTCTGCTTCTCTGGCACACCCAACGCCTTGAGGTGACGCTTGACCGCCGCCATGAAGCCCTTCGGCCCGAGGAAGTAAGCGTCCAGGTCGCGCTCTTCGGGCAACCAGGCGGCCAGTTGTTCCTGGCTCAACATCCCGACCTTGTGCGCCGCCGGGCTGACGCCGTCATCCTCGGCATAGCAGTAGAAACGCTTGAGTTGCGGATGACGCTCGGCCAGCCCGTCGATCCAGTCGCGGAAGGCGTGGACGCTGCCATTGCGCGCGCAGTGGATAAAGTGCACCGGCCGCTCGGTTTGCAACGCTGCTTCCAGCATCGCCAGGGTCGGGGTGATGCCGACACCGCCGCTGATCAGCACCAGCGGCTTGTCGCTGGCGCTCAGGGTGAACTCGCCCGATGGCGGGAACAACTGGATGCTCGCCCCTACCTGCAGTTGATCGTGCAAATGATTGGAGGCCCGACCACCGGTTTCACGCTTGACGCTGATGCGGTACTGGCCCTTGTTCGCCAAGGCCGACAACGAATAGTTGCGACGGATCTCTTCGCTATCGAGGATCAGCTTCATGCCGATGTACTGGCCTGGCTCGGCGGCCAGAATCGGCCCCTTGTCGGCCGGTTCGAAATAGAAGGAGGTGATTTCCGCACTCTCCTCAACCTTGGCCACCACGATGAATTCCCGCGCCCCGCGCCAGCCGCCCGGAGCCTGCTCTTTCTGGTCGTAGATGCTTTTTTCGGCACCAATCAGAATGTCCGCCAGTTGCCCGTAGGCCGCCGCCCATGCCGCGATCACCTCCGGGGTGGCGATCTCTTCGCCCAGCACTTCGGCGATTGCACGCAACAGGCACTTGCCGACAATCGGGTAGTGTTCCGGCAGAATCTGCAGGGCCACGTGCTTGTTGATGATCTTGGCCACCAGGTCGCCCAGCTGGTCGAGCTGATCGATGTGGCGGGCGTACATCAACACACCATTGGCCAGGGCGCGCGGCTGGTCGCCGGAAGCCTGGTGGGCCTGGTTGAACAACGGACGCACTTCTGGATACTCGGACAACATCATGCGATAGAAGTGGGTGATCAACGCTTCACCACCGCTTTCCAGCAGCGGCACAGTGGATTTGACGATGGCACGGTCTTGAACGCTGAGCATAGAGTGACTCCTGGGCAACGAGGGTTTCTTAACAGTTGCCCTATGCTTATCAGTTTCCGTGCCAAGAATTAAAACTATATAAATCAATGAGTTAATAACACAGTAGTCATATCGACACAGCGTGATCTATAGTCACATCGACTACATGGAGTCACTATGACTGCAAAATCCCTGTTAACCGCCCTGCTGCCCCTGGTCTCCGACCTGTCCCGTGAACTCCCCGAAGGCGAGCGCTATCGGCGCCTGCTGGAAGCCATGCGTGCCCTGCTCCCTTGCGACGCGGCCGCCCTGCTGCGCCTCGATGGCGAATGGCTGGTGCCGCTGGCCGTCGACGGGTTGAGCACCGACACCCTCGGTCGGCGCTTCAAAGTCAGCGAGCACCCGCGTTTCCAGGCCTTGCTCAGTAGCACCGGCCCCACGCGCTTTGCTGCCGACAGCGATATGCCCGACCCCTATGACGGCCTGGTCGATGGTCTCGACGATCACCTGGAAGTCCACGATTGCATGGGCTGCCCGCTGTTCATCGACGAGCGGCCGTGGGGCCTGCTGACCCTCGACGCGCTCAATCCGGAACAGTTCGAACCGGTCGAGCTGGATGCCCTGGAAGCCTTCGCCAGCCTCGCCGCGGCCACCGTCAACGCCGCCGAACGCATCGAGCGGTTGAACAACCGAGTCGAAGACGAACACCAGCGCGCCGAGGTCTACCGCCAGGCCAGCGGCCAGCAACACCGCGAGATGATCGGCCAGAGCAAGGCGCACAAACGCCTGGTGGAAGAGATCGACCTGGTGGGCGGTAGCGATCTGACGGTGCTGATCACCGGGGAAACCGGGGTCGGCAAGGAGCTGGTGGCCCAGGCCATCCATGCCGCCTCGCCTCGCGCCGACAAACCGATCATCAGCCTCAACTGCGCGGCGTTGCCCGATACGCTGGTGGAGAGCGAACTGTTCGGGCATGTCCGCGGCGCCTTTACCGGGGCGCTGAACGATCGCCGTGGCAAGTTTGAACTGGCCAACGGCGGCACGCTGTTTCTCGATGAAGTCGGCGAACTGTCGCTGACGGTGCAGGCCAAACTGCTGCGCGTGCTGCAAAGCGGCCAGCTGCAGCGACTGGGTTCGGACAAGGAACATCAGGTCGACGTGCGACTGATCGCGGCGACCAACCGCGACCTGGCCGAGGAAGTGCGCAGTGGCCGTTACCGCGCCGACTTCTATCACCGCCTCAGTGTCTATCCCCTGCTGGTCCCGGCGCTGCGGGATCGCGGGCGGGATGTGTTGCTGCTCAGCGGTTTTTTCCTCGAGCAGAACCGCTCGCGCATGGGCCTCAACAGCCTGCGCCTGAGCATCGACGCCCAGGCGGCGTTGCTGGCCTACGACTGGCCCGGCAATGTGCGCGAGCTGGAACACCTGATCGGCCGCAGTGCATTGAAGGCGTTGGGTAACTGCAAGGATCGCCCGAAGATCCTCAGTTTGAGTGCCGCCGACCTCGACCTGCCCCATGCCCGTGTCGAAGCCGGCGTCGAAGTCAGCGCCGAGCAACCCGCTGTTGTCGACGTCGAATCGGTGACGGGAGATTTGCGCGAAGCCACCGAGCGTTACCAGCGCCAATTGATCGGCGCCTGCCTGGAGCGCCACCATCACAACTGGGCGAGTGCTGCCCGGGAGCTGGGCCTGGACCGGGCCAATCTCGGGCGGATGGCCAAGCGCCTGGGGATGAAATAGCACCGTGGCGCATAACTTGCTTCCACAGCAACCTTCGCGGCGACATTCCGACGCCGCTGACTGCCCTCGGATGCGACTGACCGCTCAATGAATACGACGTTTTCCTGTGTAGGCTGTGGCAAATGCTGCAATGACCACCACGTACCCCTGACCCTGCCCGAAGCCCGGATGTGGGCGGCTGACGGTGGCCAGGTGATCGTGCTGGTGGAAGCCTTCCTGAGTAATGGCCTGGGCCTGTCGGCGCAGCAACGCGAGCATGCCGAAGCGCGCTCGGCGCTGGTGCGCAGCGGCGCCTGCGAGGTTTACGTTGCCATCACTTTTGCCGCCTATAGCACCGGTGCCTGCCGCCATCTGGACCAGGACAACCTGTGCCGCATCTATGAGCGCCGGCCGCTGGTGTGCCGCATCTATCCGATGGAGATCAATCCGCACATTCCCCTGAACATCGCCGCCAAGGAATGCCCGCCGCAATCGTGGGAAACAGGGCCGCAGCTGATTGTGGGTGGCCAACTGGTGGACCCGGAACTGGCGCAACTTATCCAGCGCTCCCGCCAGGCGGATCGCGACGACATCCGCATCAAGGATGCGATTTGCGCGTTATTGGGGATTCGTACGACGGCCCTCAAGGGCGACGGGTTTACCGCTTACCTGCCGGACATGACCGAGTTCGCCACGATCATCGACGAATTGGTCGGGCAGACGTTACCGGTATGGGAAAGTGAGTGGCAGTTTCATGTGTCGGGGGACGATATCGCGGGGCGCGTAATGGCGGCGGGTGCGCAGGTGGTGACTGAGCCACCCGCCGACTACGCGTTTATTTCATTGCGGGCGGCTTGATGCCACGATGGCCCGCTGGATAAACCTGAAACCTAACGCTTGCCCATCGAACGGCGTGTACCCGGAGGCGCCATCCCCGGCGTCTTGGTGTGGCCATTCTTGGCGCCATTCTTGTACCACGGCTGGCTGGCGTCCTTGTTGGCCTGCAGCTCACCCGGCTTGAATGGGAACTTGAACGCCGGGATAGCGGGTTTGGTCTCGCTGTCAGCGCTGGAGTCGACGCTGCCTGGCAGCTCTGCCTGTTCGGCGCCCAAGGCGTCGGCTACCGGCGGTTGTTTCGGGGAAGTCATGAAAAGCTCCGGGTGATGCACACTGTGTCGGGCCCGGTCAGCGAGCCGCGAAAGACGACAGTATAGCGGAATGGCAGCTGCAAGCTCCAAGCTGCAAGCGTCAAGTTAAAAGCGCTGGGGATAGCTTTTAACTTGCGGCTTGCAGCTTGAAGCTTGTAGCTTTCCCCCCCTTCTCCTCCGCCTGACGAGCCCCGCGCCCATGAAAAAGACCGTCCTCGCCTTCAGCCGCGTCACGCCAGAAATGGTTGAACGCCTGCAACAAGACTTCGACGTCATCGTGCCGAACCCGAAAAAGGGCGACATCAACGCCCAGTTCAACGAAGCCCTGCCCCATGCCCACGGCTTGATCGGGGTCGGTCGCAAGCTGGGTCGCGCACAACTGGAAAACGCCGCCCGGCTGGAAGTCGTGTCCAGCGTCTCGGTGGGCTATGACAATTATGACGTGGCCTATTTCAACGAGCGCGGGATCATGCTCACCAACACGCCGGACGTGCTCACCGAAAGCACCGCCGACCTGGCCTTCGCCTTGCTGATGAGCAGTGCGCGCCGCGTCGCCGAACTCGACGCCTGGACCAAGGCAGGTCAATGGCAAGCCAGCGTCGGTACCCCGCTGTTCGGCTGCGACGTCCACGGCAAGACCCTGGGCATCGTCGGCATGGGCAATATCGGCGCGGCCATCGCGCGCCGGGGTCGCCTGGGCTTCAACATGCCGGTCATCTACAGCGGCAACAGCCGCAAGACTTCGCTGGAACAGGAACTCGGCGCGCAGATGCGCAGCCTGGACGAGCTGTTGGCTGAAGCCGACTTCGTCGTCCTGGTGGTCCCGCTCAGCGAGAAAACCAGGCACCTCATCAGCCATCGCGAACTGGCCCTGATGAAGCCGAGCGCGATCCTGGTGAACATTGCCCGTGGTCCGGTGGTAGATGAGCCGGCACTGATCGAGGCGCTGCAAAACAACCGCATCCGCGGCGCCGGGCTGGATGTGTATGAAAAAGAACCGCTGGCCGAATCACCACTGTTTCAACTGAAAAACGCCGTGACCTTGCCGCATATCGGTTCGGCCACCCATGAAACCCGCGACGCCATGGCCAACCGTGCCCTGGCGAACCTGCGCAGTGCCTTGCTGGGTGAGCGCCCACAAGATCTGGTCAACCCGCAGGTTTGGAAAGGCTGATTGAACGATGGCACGTCTCTGGCTGGACGTGCCACTTTGCGCAACATTAAAAAAACGCTGAATTGCTATTGAAAGACGACATAACTTGCAATGCAGTCTCCGGCCGAACTTGTCTGAACAGTTATAAACTCCGAGCGATTAAAAGAGCACCAAACGTGCACTCGGAGAATACCCCCATGAATAAACTAACCACCATCTGTGTGATAAGGCGGAGCAAAATACTGATTGTCTTGACAGCGGCACTGTTCGGACTGATGACGCTGATCAACAATGTCACCGACTATGCGGCATACGCCGACTATATCGGGCACATCATCAGCATGAGCAATACCGAGGGCAACGATTCCCGACGCTACAGGGCAATCACCTCCAACATGTTTCATCATCGATTTTACTGGGCGATCATTTCGCTGGAGACCATTTTCACTTTCAGCTGCATGGCGGGAACTTATCAGCTTTACCGAAAAGTCGATGCTCCACGCCAAGAGTTTCACGAAGCAAAAAAATTCGCGATCGCTGGCCTCGTGACAGGCATCATTGTTTACCAACTTCTATACGTCACCATACTCAATGAGTGGTTTGACCTGGAGTACTCTACTCAACGTAATGCCAATGATTGGGCACAAAGAAACATTGAATACATGTTTCTTGCCCTGATTTATCTCACCGCCGTAAAAGACAATTGAACAGCCTGCTCAAGCCAGCTTTCCCGGCACGGCGCTGGCGCTCGCCCTGGGCTTGCGAAACACCAGCACGTTGCCCAGCATGACCATCACCAGGCCCACGAGCGCCGGAGGGGTCCATTGGTAGCCTTCGGCAAACGCCGAGACATTCAGCGCCACCACCGGAAACAGTACGGTGCAATAGGCGGCGCGCTCGGGGCCCATGCGCCCGACCAGGGTCAGGTAAGCGGTGAACCCAATGACCGAACCGGGGATCACCAGGTACAACAGCGAGCCGATGTAGCGTGCGTTCCATTCCATGTCGAAGGCAATGCCCTTGGCCAGGCACCACGCACACAACATCGCCGCGCCGTAGGCCATGCCCCAGGCATTGGTCGTCAGCGGCTTGAGCCCGGCTTTTTGCTGCAGGCTCGACAGCATGTTCCCCGCCGAGAAACACAAGGTGCCGCACAGGGCCAGGCCCAGGCCGAGTAAGGTTTGCGGGCTGGCCGTGTGCCCGACCAGCTCGGGCCAGAACAACAGGCCCAGGCCGAGAAAGCCCAAGGCGCCGCCCATCAGCACATTGCGGGCGATTTTCTGGCCGAAGAACACCCGTGCATTCAGCGCATTCCACAGCGTAGCCGTGGAAAACACCACGGCGACCAGGCCGCTGGGAATCCACTGGCTGGCGGTGAGGAAACACATGAAGTTGACACAGAACAGGCACAACCCCTGCGCCAGGCAAATCAGATGCCCGCGGCGGTTCATCACTTGCAGGCGGCGGCTGAGCAACAGGATCACGAACAGCACCAGCGCCGCCAAACCAAAGCGATAGACAATGGACACGGGAATCGCCACCACGCCCAGTTGCCATTTCAGGGCAATCCAGGTGGTGCCCCAGATCAACACAGTCAGCAGGTACAACGAAAGGTTCATGACAAAGGCTCCTCGGCTAGGTGCCCAGTGTCCTGCGCCACGATGCGCCCCACTTGCATAATCTTGCGCTTTTGTCCGGCGACGGGCTGGCAGGCGAACGCCTACGGAGTAGGATGCAAGGCGTTGGAGAGAACGATCATGCCCGCACTGGAAACCCTGCAAGTCTTTCAAGCCCTCAACCGCTCGCCCAATGCTCGCCTGGAGCACAGCGCCGAGCTCGGTGACGGCATGGCTGCGGCCCTGTGGAGCAATCATCACGACGCCCAGGACTACGCAGCGCCGAGTCACCACACCTTGTCCTGCTACATCGCCGGCGGCACCGGCACCTTCCGCCGTGACCAGCCCGGCACCAAGGGCGGCCCGGACAAACTGTGCATCCTGCCGGCCGAGCATCAGTCAGGCTGGGTGATCAACGGCGACATTCGCCTGGCACACCTGTATTTCAGCCCCGAGCAATTTGCCCTGGGCTGCGTCACCCTGCTCGATCGCGAGCCCCGGCAAATGCAGTTGCGCGAGCAAACCTTTCTCGATGACCCGCAGCAGGCGGCGCGCTTTCGACGCTTGATCAGCCTCAATTGGCACGAACCGGGCGAACGCCTGCTCACCAGCAGCCTGGCCCACGAGATGCTCGCCCATGCGCTGCTCAGCCAGGTCGGTGCTCGTCAGGATTTGCGCCTCAAGGGTGGCTTGGCTGCACACCAGCGCCGGCTGTTGGTGGAGTTCATTGACAGTCAGTTGGCCGAGGCCATCAGCCTGGGACAGTTGGCTGCGTTGTGTGCGCTGTCGGAGTACCACTTTGCGCGGATGTTTCGTGAGAGCTTTGGGTTGCCGCCGCATCAGTATGTGCTCGCGCGGCGACTGAGCCGGGCGCGGGAATTGTTGCGCTCAACTTCGCAGCCGTTGGGGGAGATTGCGTTGGCGTGCGGGTTTGCCAGCGCTAGTCACTTCACCAATCGATTTCGGCAGGTATTGGGGGGAACGCCTGGAGAGTATCGGCAGGCGTTTTTACAATAAAGCAAAACCTCATAACCTCCTCCAACACAATAACTAATTGTTTATCTAAAAACACAACTGAATACGACTAAACACTAGTACTTCTGACAGTACCCATCCACGCTCGGATAGATAACACTCCCCACTCAACCCAAGGAGTTTTATCCCATGTCCAAAACTACAGTAGACACCCTTAACAGCGAATCAAATACCATGATGATCCGCCTTGAAAGCTACCCTGAGATCTTTACCCTTTCCAACGCCCACATGGAAAATTATAGCCCAGGCCTAATTACAATGCAGGCCGCCATGCCTGACAAAAGTTACAGCATGTGGCTTAGGTTTGACAGCTCTATCAAAGAGGGAGACATCCATTTCTCCCAAGTAGACAAGTTCTGGTTCGAGGCAAAACAGAACAATGGCAGCAACGATGTCTATTCGCTCGTCCAAAGCGACGATTTCCGAATCAACGTCAAGTCAATTGATAAAGTTAAACGTAATTGCCAGCTTGATTTCCAAGTTCGCTTGCAAAGCGGATCCAGCGCTCCAACATTGTATGCAACAGGAAAAGTCAGCATTCAAGGCGAATAACGTCTGCTCAATTCACTACCCTTGCCGATAACACGGCAAGGGTAGTGCCAACCCTCATCAAAACTCCAACGTACTCGACAACGTCACCTGCCGCGAATCCCCCATCGACACGAAGAACCGGCTCGCCGCCGAGGTGTAGTAGGTGCGGTCAAACAGGTTCTTCACGTTGAGCTGAAACTTGACCCGCTGCCCATCGAGCTGGGTGTCGTACGTGGCGAACGCATCGGCGACGGTATAGCTCGGCAGGTCGAAATCATTCACGGCATTACCCGCTCGCTCCCCGACATAACGCGCGCCTGCGCCCACCCGCAGCTGATCGCCACCGATGAGGCTGCCAAAGTCGTACACCGCCGACAGCGAGCCGCTGTTCCTGGCCACGTTCTGCAGCTGCTTGCCTTTGTAGACCGGGTCTTCGGTCACTTCGGCATCGGTGTAGGCATAGCTGCCGATCATGCTCCAACGGTCGCTGAGCTGGCCGCTCAAATCCACTTCCAGGCCGCGGGAACGCACTTCGCCCGCCGCGCTGTAGAGGGTCACCGGGCCTTCGGAATTGGCCACCAGGACGTTGCGTTTGTTGATGTCGAACAGCGCGATGTTGCCCGTTACGCGGCCCGGCATTTCCAGCCTGGCCCCGACTTCCCAGGACTTGGCTTCTTCCGGCGCAATGCTGCCATCGAGCACTGTGCTGCTGCCGCTCAACGGCGCGATGGTCGAGTTGGGCTTGAACGATTCGGTGTAGCTGCCATAGAACGACAGCTCATCGGTGTAGCGGTAGACCAGACCGGCGCGCGGCACCCATTTCTGCCCGTTGCTGTCGGTGTTGGCCTTGAACGGCACGCCTTTGCCGGCGTACTGGTCGTACTCCTGGAAGCGTGCGCCCGCCACCAGGATCCATTGGTCGGTGAGGTGAATCGAGTCCTGCATGAACACCGAATCGCTGCGCAGTTTGTCGGTCTGGGCACTGTCGGCCGGGCTGACTGTGGTACCCGGCACTTCACGGCCGTACACCGGGTCGAGGTAGCTGAAGGTGGTCAGGCTTTTCTGGCGGATCAGGTCGGCGCGGTAGATCTTGCGGTACTCGTCATCGATCCCGAACACCAGGTCATGTTGCAAGCCGGCGACATCGACCTTGCCCTCGAGGCTGGCGGTGGTGAAACGGTCGGTGCTGATTGCATTCTGCGTGCCGTCCATGCTGCGTGTCAGCGTGCCCTTGCTGGTGTCGATGGCGGTCACGCGCACCTGGCTGGCGTCATAGGTTTCGCGATTCCAGCTGTAGCCGAAATGGGCTGTCCAAGTGTCGTTGAGTTCGTGATCGGCCTGGAAGTGATACAGGTCGGAGCGCCCTTCCATGTTGTTGAAGGGTTCGTCGAGCCGGCGATCCCGGGGGATGTCCAGCGGATGGTTGTCCCGGGGATCGATCACCGTGCCTCGGTCGAACGGGGTCAGGAACTCCCGGTGTTCATAGGCGAACAGCAGCTTGGTGCTTTCACCGAACCAGGCCAGCGACGGCGCCACCAGGGTCTCGCGGTGCACGCCGTAGTTGCGCCAGTAATCTTCGTCTTCGTGGTCCAGCACCATGCGGTAGGCGAAGCCGGAATCGCCCAGGGCGCCCGTGCTGTCAAAGGTGCCACCACTGCCGTTCTTGCCTTCGCCATAGGTCGAGCCCCGCAAGGTCAGGGCGTTGTACGGATCAAGCTGCGGCTGCTTGCTGACCATGTTGACCACCCCGCCGGGATCCTGGATGCCGTAGAGCAACGAGGCCGGGCCCTTGAGCACTTCAACCCGGTCCACCGTGGCGTTCATGCCCCGCCCCTGCACCAGCGGCATGCCGTCGCGCATGATCGAGCCGTTGCGGTTATCGCCGAAACCGCGGGTCATCACCGAATCCTGGGTGCTGCCCAGCGTGTTGCCCTGGGTGATGCCGCTGACGTTCGCCAGCGCGTCGTCGAGGTTGCGCGGCGCCTGGTCGCGAATGACCTGGGCCGGCACGACGTTGACCGTCTGGGAAACTTCCTGAAGCGGCGTCGAGGTGCGCATCACCGAACTGGTGGGTGGCGGCTGGTAGCTGGTGGACTGATCCATCACCGAGGTAATGGTGGTGGCACCCAGGTTCAGCGCGCCCTCGATCGGTAGCGGCTCCAGGGCCATGGTGTGGCCATCGATGCGGCGGAAGGTCAGGCCAGAACCGCTGAGCAAACGCTGCAGGGCCTGTTCGGCACTCAACTGGCCGTTGAGCGCCGGGGCATTGAGGGCGTAAGGCGCTTCATCGGTGTAGACCACGCTGATGCCGGTGACCTGGCTGAAGTCGCTCAAGGCCTGGGGCAGTGGTTTGGCGGCCATCGAAAAGCTGAACAGCGAACTTTGCCGGGCGTTGGCCTGCGCGGCCATCACCCCATTCAACGGCAGCAGCGCCAACGCCGCGAAGCTCAACGCAGACACACCCAACCACTGTTTGACCGAACCCGATATTGCCCTGGACTTCATGACTCATGACCTGTGTAGAACCGCAACGGATGCGAATGACTCGCAGTTTCAGTCACTACACGGATGGCACTCGGTTTTACCTCAGCAGAAAGTTGAAATATTTTTTTTGGACGTTGAGGTGTTTGATCTGACGCCTTCGCTGGCAAGCCAGCTCAGGGGACCGCGTTCAACCTGTAGGAGCTGGCTTGCCAGCGAAAGGGCCAGTGGCCTCACCGCAAAATGATCAGACGCCCCAGAACCTGATGCTGCTCAAACCCCAACACCCCCTGCAAGGAACTCAAAACCGCCAGCGGATTCTTGCTCGGGAAACTGCCACTAACCGTTCGCTTGGCCAGCTCATCATTGAGCAACACGATCCGCCCGGGGTAATACCGCTGCAAATCCTCAACCACATCGGCCAGCGTCGCCTTGTAGTAATTGAGCCACCCCTGGCGCCACGCCAACTGAGCCTCGCTGTCCACCGCGTGGAGCTTCTGCGCCGAGCCTTCGCCATAGGCAACCTGCTGGCCAGCCGTCAGGATCTGCTGCTCCGCATTCCTGTCCGCCGTCACGCCAACCCGACCCGACAACACTGTCACCTGCGCCCTCTTGGGTTGCAGGCGCACCTCGAACTCTGTGCCAAGCACCCGCGCCTGCCCCTTCTCGGCGTCGACCACAAAGGGCTCTCCGGTGTGGACCACGCTGAAAAATCCGGCGCCGCGCCGCACCTGCACATGCCGCTCGCCACCGCTGAAATCCACGGCAATCGCACTGTCGGCATCGAGAGTGACTTGCGAATTGTCGGCCAGGGTGACGGTGCGGATTTGCCCCGGTGCCGAGACATAATCGGCGCCCAGGTCATCGATCCAGCGCAAGGGCTGCCAACCGCTGCCGAGGCTGATCATCAGCAGCAGGCAAGCCGCCATGGCCAGTGCGCCCGACCAACGCCGGACGCTGCTGCGGCGTGAGCGATTCATCGCGTTGAGGTAACCCTGCAAGGCCAGCGCATCCTCATCGGCAAGCGTGCGCGCCGGCACTTCACTCAACTCCCACAGCACTTGGGCACGGGCATACGCCTCGGCATGGGCCGGGTCGGCCTGCAACCACTGGCTGAAGGTGACCTGATCACCACTGCTGGGCTGGTCATGCAACAGACTCAGCCAGGCCAGCGCTTGCTGTTCCTGAGCGGGCGTCGGCATGACGCGTTCGATGCTATTCACGGTGCTTTCCCTGGCGTGCGCGGGTCGGGCTCCCGCAGGCTGGCCTTGCAGGCCTCGAGCGCGCGCATCATATGTTTTTCCACGGCACTTTGGGACAGGCCCATGGCCTTGGCGATCTCGGCGTACTTGCGGCCATGGATGCGGTTGAGCAGGAAGATCTGCCGCGTGCGCTCGGGCAACGCGCGTAATGCCGCTTCGACATGGCGCAGATCGTTGCCCGCCTCCAGCGCCGCTTGCGGTTCGCCACCCACGCTGTCCGACGGTTGCGCCATCAAGCCTTCGTTGGCCCGCACCCGCGTGCCTTCACTGCGCAAATGGTCGATGGCGATGTTGCCGGCGCAGCGCAACAGGTAGGTACTGAGTTCTTCAACCTGCACCAGGGGGCGGCGCCAGAAACGGACGAACAGGTCCTGCACCAGGTCCGCCGCCGTTGCCCGGCAACCGACGCGACGGCTCACCAGCGCTTCCATCTGCGAACGCTGGGAGAGAAACACCTGGAGAAAATGCGCACGGTCTGCGCGTGGTTCAGCGTGCTCGCTCTCTTGGGATTCGGGGGCAGTCATCGATTCAGTACTGCGCCATGGCGGCCATCGGGCTGGCCAACAGGCTCAGTCCGGCCAGCGCCAACGCCAGGCGCGGGCGATACGGCAGCAGCAACACCAGCAGCAAGGCACTGAGCATCAGCACCGCGAACCACTCCACCAGCCCCAACGCCCAGCCTGGGACCGACACCGCGATCCAGAGCGACAGCGCAAGCAACAGCCCGCCAGCCAGCTTCAATCCCAGGCATAAGCGCTGCGACGGTTTGCGCCCCAGCAAGTCGGCATGGTGCCGATCCATGGACAAACACAGTGCCGTGAAACCGGCGTAGCAGAGCAACGAGACCAGCAACATTCAGTTCGCCTCTTGCTCAAGATGGGTCGATCGGGCGCGTTGCTGTCCACGGGCTTTTGCCCGCTCTGCGCGCCGCATTTTCCAGGCGGCCCAACCCAGTAGCAGGCCGCTGGCCAGGCACGCCAGATCGAAACCGGCCATGGCCCAATCACCCTCAACAAGCGAGACGCCCAGGTGCCAGGGCGTGGTCAAGGCGTTGAGCAACGGCACCGCGGCAAACAGCGCCGCCGCCAGCGTCAACTGCTCCACCCACGCGGCGCGACCCCGGCGAACCAGGGCATGCAGCAGGCTCAAGCCCCACACGATAAAGAAGCTGTCGACCTCCCAATCCGCGCGCCCGACCATGCCGACCGGCAGCAGCCGGTTGGCCCAGAAGTATACGGCGACGGCGACCAGCAACCCCGACATGCTGGCGATGTTAAGGACCTCCACCAGCCGCAGCTCAAATGGCAGCACGCCGCTTTTGGCATGCTTGAGCTGACGCTTGCCGAGCCAGATCACCAGACCGGTGCCGATCATTGCCGTGCCCGCCAGTCCGCAGATGAAATACAGCCAGCGCAACAGCGGGCCGGCGAAGTGCCCCATGTGCAAGCCATAGAATCCGACGGCTATCGCCATGGGCAGGGTTCGTGGTGGTGTCGAGTCGAGCAGTTCACCGGTCACGCCATTGAAGGTCACGGCGCTGCCATAGTCGTAGACCACCCGGTCCGCGCTTTCCCGGGCCAGGATCACCGAGGCATTCGCATCGCCAGGATTGCTCACCGTCACGCGTGCGGCCCGACCACCCGACCACTGCCCGCGAGCCTGCTCCAGCAAGGGCGCCAACGCCACCAAAGGCGCAGGTTTGCCAGCGGCTGGCGGCATATTGGCGGCCGGAAAAACTTCGCTGTAAAACGCCTGGGCATCGCCCTTATAGGCGGCAACGATGCTCGCCGGCATCACCATCGCCATGAAAATCACCAGGCTGCTATAGGTGATCATCAGGTGGAACGGCAACACCAGCACACCCACCGCGTTATGCCCGTCGAGCCAGGAACGCTGGCCCTTGCGCGGACGGAAGGTGAAGAAGTCCTTGAAGATTTTCTTGTGGGTGATGATGCCGCTGATCAGCGCGACAAACATCACCATGGCTGCAAGGGTCGACAACCAGCGGCCCCACGGATAAGGCATTTGCAGTTGAAAGTGGAAGCGGTAGAAGAACTCGCCACCCCGAGTCTCGCGGCCCTGCACTTGGTTGCCGGTTTGCGGGTCGAGGAGTTTCTCCGTGAGCTGGCCGCGCTCGCCGGGCTTGGCCGGCGTCTGCTGCCAGCGCACCGACAGGCGGGGATCGCGGGCACTGGGTAAATCGATGATCCAGCGCGCAGCGCCCGGGGCGTGCTGCCCAAGATAGGCCTGGGCCAGCGCCAGGCTGGCCTCGGTGGACACTGGACGGGCGGGGATTTCCGGCTGCATCCAGTGGTTGGTCTCGTCCTTGAAATAAGCGAGGGTGCCGGTCAGGAAAATCGCAAACAGCAGCCAGCCGAAAATCAGGCCGGCCCAGGTGTGCAGCCAGGCCATGGCCTGGCGAAAGCCCTCTTTCATGACCGCTCCATCCAGTACCCCATCCCCGCTGCCGCTGCCAAAACCAGGCCCGTCACGATCAATCCGAACCAGGCCCGCCACGCTGAGCGACAGGCAAAACACCAGATCACCGCCAGCAGATAAACCACGAACGAGCTCATCATCCCGGTCACTACCGCTTCGGTGCGGGCCATGGGGGCCCAAAGCGTCAGGCACACGCTGGCCAACGTGGTCACCAGATAGCCGCCGAACACGGCAGCCAGCACCCGCGAAGTGACCGCCAGGCGATAGGAAACAGGGAGTGTCTTGGCTTTCATGTCGCGACCTTGAAACCGGGTGAGGCCCCATGAACGTCACGGGGCCAGCAAGGCGCAATATTAATGATAAATATTCTCATACGCAAAACTGTCGGATGAGATCAGGTTCCAGCAGGTACAAAAAACAAAACGGGCCTGCAATGCAGGCCCGTTTTCGGTGGGAAGGTAAAAAGTGAATCAGGCGTCAGGCGTTTTGCGCAGCCTGTTCGTTTTCAAGAAACTCTTCTTCCAGGAGCACATCAGCGCGAGCCCTCGGCTCGAACGGCACTACAGCGGCGCGTGGTTTGCCTCGCAATTTGCCGAACAGGTGTTCCAGCGCATGCTCGAGTTTCTCGGCGGCTCCGTCGATCGCCAGTTCCAGGCTGGCGGCTTTATGGGTGACAGAAATCGGTTGGTGGCCTTTTGGCCGCGCTTCCAGCTGGCAGCGCATATCGTGGGGACCAGGCTTGTCGCCGTTCTCGTCCCGCAGGTGGACCTCGACGCGTGTCAGGTCCTCTTCGTAGCGTTCGAGCGTGCTCTCAATGGTAGTACGTACCCACTCCTCCAGTCGTTTACTGCCTTGAATATGGTTATCGCTATTGACTTGGATTTGCATAGTTCATCCCTTATTTCAGCTAGCTCGCGAGAGGCCGGTCAGCTAAGCCCTTGGGCGTCATCACCGTGACCTCTTGGTTACACAATCGGTCTGTACGATGAACATTTCAACCCCTAAAAAAAGATAAATATCTATTCGCAAAAAAAGCCGGACAACCGGTAAATGCGCTGTTAAGGTCGGGAGTTGGGTCGCCCCGCTCCTTCGTCACGAATCCTCACATCTGCCCCTCCGACAGCGGGTGCAGGCCGCGAAAAATCCCCGCTTCCTCCACCAGCCAGTCATGCACCGCCCGCACCCCCGGATGGCTCAGCGCCCCTGGTGCGTAGAGCACCATGTAACGCTTGTGATTGGGCACCGCCAGGCCGAACGGTACGATCAATGCGCCCCGCTCCAGCTCGTCATTGAGCAGCGTGCGTCGGGCGATGGCCACGCCCATTCCGGCGATGGCCGCTTCGATGGTCAGGTGGTTGCGATTGAAGGTGTGTCCGCGCCGCACATCCGCGCCTTCAAAGCCGATGGCATCCAGATAAAACTCCCATTCCGCATATTCGTAACTGCCCCGCCAGGCGGTGATGTCATGCAACAACGGAAAATGCAGCAGGTCCGCCGGGCCATGCAACGGCGGACGCCCGCGCAACAGGCTCGGGGCGCAGACCGGGAAAATCTGCTCGTCGAGCAAGGCTGTGGATAACAGGCCCGGATAGCTGCCGTCGTTGAGGTCGATGGCCAGGTCGAAATCGCCTTCGTGCAACGGCACGCTGCTGTCTTCGGCCACCAGGCGCAACTGAATGTCCGGAAAGCGCTGCTGCAAGCGCGGCAGGCGCGGCGTCAGCCATTTGCTCAGGAAGGAAGGGATCGAACGCACCCGAAGCGTGCCGCTGATCATGCCCGCGTCCAGCCGGCGCAATTCCGCATCGATGCTGCCGTAGGCCTCGTTGACGGTTATGGCCAATCGCTGGCCTTCGGCGCTCAGTTCCACGCCCCGGGCACGCCGGTGAAACAGGCGAAAACCCAGGCGCTCCTCCAGTTGCCTGATCTGCTGGCTGACCGCCCCCGGCGTGATGTGCAGTTCTTCGGCGCAACGGGTGAACGACAAGTGCCGTGCGGCACAGGAAAACACCTGCAGCCAGACATAAGTCTGGGCGTGTAATTGACGGCTCATCGTTTAGTCCTGCTAAAGGCTCTCTTAGGAAGTTTCGTTGGTCACGTAGGACCTAGGGAGGCAGTATCGCTGAAATTGCGCTTGTCCTACAAAAATGGCAGCGATTCATCTCCCATTGCAGGAATAGGCTTTAGCATGGCTATCAGTGTTTTCGATCTCTTCAAAGTCGGCATCGGCCCGTCCAGTTCCCATACCGTCGGTCCGATGCGCGCCGCGGCGACCTTCGCCCAAGCGCTGGTCGACCAGGCGCTGCTGAACGATGTGCGGCGAGTGGAGATTCGCCTCTACGGCTCCTTGTCGGCCACCGGCGTCGGTCACGCCACCGACCGTGCCTGCGTAATGGGCCTGATGGGCGAATGGCCAGAGCGTATCGATCCCACCACCATCGACAGCCGCATCCATACCCTGCGGGAAACCGGCGAGTTGTCCCTGGCCGGCCAGGCGAGCATCGCGTTCGACTGGTCCCGCGATCTGCTGCTGCTCGACGAGAGCCTGCCCTACCATCCAAACGCCATGTCCCTGACCGCGTTTGGCGAGACTGGCGAACTGTTCGAGCAAACGTACTACTCGATCGGCGGCGGTTTCATCATCGAGGCGGCCGAAGCCGAATCCGGTGTGGCGCCTGCCAGCGATGTGGTGTTGCCGTACGATTTCTCCAGCGCCGCCGAACTGCTCAAGCTTTGCAACCAGCACGGTCTGCGGGTTGGTGAACTGATGATGGCCAACGAACGGGCCTGGCGCAGTGACGAAGAAATACGCCAGGGCTTGCTGCACATCTGGTCGGTGATGCGCGAATGTGTCGAGCAGGGGCTGGAGCACGAAGGCATCCTCCCTGGAGGCCTGAATGTGCCGCGACGCGCGGCGAAGTTGCACCGCAGCCTGTTGGAAATCGGCAAGCCGAACGTCATCACTTCGACCCTGTCGGCCATGGAATGGGTGAACCTGTTCGCCCTCGCCGTCAACGAAGAAAACGCCGCCGGCGGGCGCATGGTGACCGCGCCGACCAACGGCGCAGCGGGGATCATTCCGGCGGTGCTGCACTACTACATGAAGTTCAACCCTGATGCGTCGGACGATGACGTCGTGGCGTTCTTCCTGGGCGCGGCCGCCGTCGGCATTCTCTGCAAGAAAAACGCCTCGATCTCCGGCGCGGAAGTCGGCTGTCAGGGCGAGGTCGGCTCAGCCTGCGCCATGGCCGCCGCCGGTCTCGCAGAAGTGCTCGGCGCCACGCCGGAGCAATTGGAAAACGCCGCCGAGATCGGCCTGGAACACAACCTCGGCCTGACCTGCGACCCGGTCGGCGGGTTGGTGCAAGTGCCGTGCATCGAGCGCAACGCGATTGCTGCGGTCAAGGCCATCAACGCCACGCAGATGGCCCTGCGCGGCGACGGCAAACACTTCATTTCCCTGGATCGGGTGATCCGCACCATGCGCGACACCGGTGCCGACATGCACGACAAGTATAAAGAGACATCCCGTGGCGGCCTGGCAGTGAACTGGGTGGAGTGCTGACCGGTTTGGTGGCATGCGGGCAGTCAGTGCCCTGAAACGGGTAGGCAAAAACAAGGCGGACCACAGTGCCCGCCGTGTTTTTGCCCCCGTTTGTTGTCCGACAATCTTTCCGGCATGCCCCTTGCTACATCCCGCTTGGAACAATGATGGCGATTTGACGAGAAATGGCCGATGGTCCGGGTTTGCGAACCAACCCGATCATGGCCGGTCAACAACTGCACGTTCAATCAAGCGGTGACGCATCATGGACAACCCTTTTCAGCTCATTACCGATGCTTTTGCAGCGGATTATCAGATCAACCTGAGCATTCAGGGTCTGGACGGCAGCATCATGCTGACCCTCTCCAACAGTGGCCGCGTAGTAGCCAAACGCATGATCAGTGCCGAGCAACGCAACGATCCCCAACGCCTCAAACGCCTGGTACAAAGCATTCAGTTCGGCATTGCGATCGAACAGGGCCACAGCGCGGTGGCCATCCTCGAAGCCATGACCGATGACGGCACGCGCAGCCTGCCGCCACCCTCTGTGAAAAACCGTCCGCGCCCGTCCATCAGGCTCTAAAGTTCGCCCTTCTCCACTTCCGGATGTTCACCCGAGCCCGCACCCGTCTTACGGTGCGGGTGCTCGATCTTCACCGACGGAAATTGCGAGGAGGCATAGCGCACCACCAGGATCGCAAACGCCAGCAGCAGAATCCCGCCGCACAGGTAAATGATCCCCAAGTCCGGTGGACTGTGATGGGACACGTTGGAAATCAGCAGTCGCGTAAGCGCCGTGATCGCCACGTAGATCAGGAAACGCACCGGCATGTGGTTGGTCTTGAAGTAAATCCCGACCATCGCCCCCAGTTCCAGGTAGATGAAGAGGAGCAGGATGTCATCGATCTTGATATCCCCCTTCTCGAGCATCCCGAGAAACTCCATCACCGCGGCCCACGCGGTCACCGCACCAATGGCGAACAGCGCCAGGTAGTGGAAGGTTTCGACGAACAGGTTGCCCAGCGACTCGGCCAGTTCATGCACGTTCTGCCGCAGCTTTTCGGCCCAGTTGATTTTCACGATGATGCTTCCTTAGGTCGACTCGACCGGATAATGCAGGTTGGACGTGACGGTTGTTCTGCATGCAGAAACAAGGCCACGACCATGATGGCGAGTCGCTGTTAACTGCGCTCCGTGGCGTTTGGTCGCAGCTACCCATACCTGAGGCCTGACAAATCCCGAAACCGGCCTACATTAAAAAGCCACTACCCAAACCCAAAGGATTCGCTTATCCTTAGCTGTATATAGATACAGTAGTCGAATCAGACTGACAAATGTGAAGGCATGTGAGGTGGTGAATGGCCGTCGAAGTGGTATACCGCAGCAGCCGAGATCTGGAGCGCTTGTTCATGGATAAAGCCGAAGCTGACCGTCATGACAAAATGCTCGAGCTGGCCGAATTGCTGGCTGAAGTGTTGCAAAAAGCCGTACCGTCCCTGACCGAACAGCAAGTGGAAGAAGCCGGGATCTACATGGCGAAGAACCGCGATGTGTTCGCCAAGGCATTCAAGAGCCAGCCGGACGCCTTGTCCGAACTGCTCACGGCGCCAGCGGAAGCTGCGCCGCAGGTTGAAGTGCCTGAAGTACCTGAAGTGGTTGAAGCTGCCGAACAAACGGCACCGGCCAAGCCTGCCAAGGCTGCAAAAGCAGCGAAGTCAACGTCGTAAAAATCAAAAGATCGCAGCCTTTGCAGGAGCTGCCGCAGGCTGCGATCTTTTTGGTCTTCTTATCGATACAACACTTTCTCCGCCAGCTCATCCGCCACTCGAGCCGGCGAACGTTTTTCCGCCTGGGCATGAGCGAAGACTTCAGTGAGTCGCGAGCTTATTTTCGATAAATGCGCGGTGATGGTTCCCAACTCTTCGCCACGATGCTTGAGCGAAACATAGATCAATCCACCGGCGTTGATCACGTAATCCGGCGCATACAGGATGCCTCGCCGTTCCAGCTGATCGGCGACGTCCAGATGGGTCAGTTGGTTGTTCGCCGAACCGGCCACCGCCGAGCAGCGTAGTTGCGTCACGCTGTGGCTGTTAAGCACCCCACCCAGGCCGCACGGCGCCAGAATGTCGCAAGGCGTGCTAAGCAATGCATCGTTGGCTATCGGGTGCGCACCGAGCTGCTCCATCGCCAGTTGGACCTTGCCGTGGTCGATGTCGCTGACCAGCAGCTCGGCACCGGCGGCGTGCAACTGTTCGGCCAGGGCAAAACCGACGTTGCCCAGGCCCTGGATGGCGACGCGCAGGCCTTCGAGATTATCGCTGCCCAGCCGGGCCATCGCCGTCGCGCGAATGCCGGTAAACACGCCCATCGCCGCGTGAGGGGCGGGGTCGCCGGCAGACGTGGTGCTGGTGACGTGTTGGGTCTGTTGGGCGATGCAATCCATGTCCGCCACCGAGGTGCCACTGTCGATGGCGGTGATGTAGCGCCCGTCGAGCTGATTGATACAACGTCCGAAGGCTTCAAAGAGCGCAGCGCGATTGGCCACATGGACGGGGCGAATAATCACCGCCACGCCGCCGCCCTGGGCCAGCCCGGCCAGCGCCGCCTTATAGCTCATGCCTTGGGCAAGGCGCACCGCATCCTCGACCGCGGACTCGTCGCTGGGATAGGCAAGGTATCGACAGCCACCCAGGGCAGGCCCGAGACGGCTGTTATGAATGGCAATGACCGCCTTCAACCCGGTGGCCGGGTCGACGCTCAGATGCAGCGATTCAAGGCGAGTGCTTTGCATGAGAGCGAACATCGTAGGGCTCCCGAATCACTTCTTGTAGACGCCAGTATAGGCTTGCGCCCAAAAATTGCAGAAGCGCACCGGAATAAGCGAGGGCGCCAGACAAGCTTTAGGAAATAACCGCAATTGCGCCTGTGCGGTACTGGACGAAAGGCATAGACCGGTCTAAAACGAGGCATAGCCCGGAGATTGTGATGACGCCGCGCCAATCGTTTTTCGCCTGCTTGCAACGATCACCGCCTGCGCTGTTCGAGGCGGCGCTGTGGATTGCCGTCGAACATGACAACCAGGTGAACCCCGAGTCGGTATTGGCGCACTTCAAGGAGCTGCAACAGCGAATCAGTGGCGGCTTGCCAATGCTACCGGTGAGCGAGTTGGCGCAACCCCTGCTCAGGCGCATGGTCGAGCTGGGGTTCGCCCAGGACGACTTCGCGCCCTTGCGACCGCAAGTGGCTTTACTCGACAAGGTCCTGGAGCGTCGCCGCGGGCAACCGCTGGCCCTGGGGCTGATCGCCCTGGAACTGGCCCGAGGCCTGGAGATTCCCCTGGTCGGCGTCAACTTCCCCGGGCATTTCCTGCTGCGGGTGCCAGGCGCCGATCATCTGCTCGACCCCTGCGGCGGCCGGCGCCTGTACCCCAACGATTGCCGGGAACTGCTGCACCGCCAGTACGGCCCGAACCTGAAACTCAACGCTGAGCACCTGCTCACCGCCGACCCCGCGCAAATGCTCCAGCGCCTGTCACGTAATTTGCGCCAGCTGCACCTTTCCCACGACGATTACATTGGCGCGCTGGTCGACGCCGAACGCGTGCTGGAACTGGGCAACGCCAGCGCCTCCGACTACCTGGCCCGGGCCAGCCTCTACCAACGGCTGGACTGTCCGAATGCCGAACGCTTCGACCTGGAACATGCGCTGTTGCTCAGCGACGACCCGATCCAGCGGATTCGCCTGACTGAGCGGCTGGGGCACCTGCCGCCCAATTCCATCGTTCATTGAACATGCGGGTGCACCCGGCGCTGCGGTGTACCTGTCATACCGCGTCATCGTTCTTCGCCGGCAAGCCGGGCTCCTACAGGTACATGCGAGGCTTTATGGGGTGTCTGGCTGGTTAGCCGGATGCGCCTTGATGAACGCCGGATGCGCCGCCGCCAACCCCGCCACTCGACGAATCCGTGGATACGCCTCAAGGGCGATGTTGAAGCGCTCAGCCGCGTACAGCTGCGGGATCAGGTAGACATCCGCCAGACCTGGCTCAGACCCGAAGCAGTAACCCTCCTCCCCAATCAATTGTTCCACGGTCGCGAGGCCTTGAGTGATCCAGTGCCCGATCCACTCCACCACCTGCGGTTCATCGTGACCCAACTGGCGCAGCCGGTTGAGCACGCTGACGTTGTGCAGCGGATGCACATCGCAGCCAATCACCGCCGCCACGCCACGCTCACGGGCGCGGGCCGCGAGGTCCGTGGACAGCAGCGGCACCTGTGGATAACGTTCCTCCAGATACTCGATGATCGCCGGTGACTGGATCAGCAGGTCGCCTTCATCGGTGCGCAAGGCCGGCACTCGGCCTTGGGGATTGATGGCCAGGTACGGTGGCTGCCGATGCTCGCCACCTGGCGGCGCGATCAGGTTGACTGGAAGGGCCTGGTAATCCAGGCCCTTCAACGCCAACGCAATCCGCACCCGATAGGACGAAGTCGAGCGGTAGTAGGTAAAGAGCTCCATGACCCGATCCTCTTAACGCGCCGACACGACTGTGCCACGACATTCGCCGAAACCGATGGAGGCAAAACCTTCGCGGCTGCAACGGCCACGCAAGATGATTTCGTCGCCGTCTTCAAGGAATTTGCGCACCTCGCCCGAGGCCAGTTCGATCGGCTTTTTACCGCCCTCGGTGATCTCCAGCAAGCTGCCGAACTGACCGTTTTCCGGCCCGGACAAGGTGCCCGAACCGAACAGGTCACCGGCCTGCAACTGGCAGCCGTTGACGCTGTGGTGCGCGACCATTTGCGCCACGGTCCAGTACATGTGTTTCGAGTTGCTCAGGGTCAGGCGATGGGCGGGCAAGTTCTGCTCGCGCATGGCTTCGGTCAGCAACAGCACTTCCAGCTCGATGTCAAAAGCGCCGGCGGCTTGGTCGCGCTGGTCGAACAAGTACGGCAGCGGCTGCGGATCGCCTTCCGGGCGTGCAGGCTGGGCGCGGCGGAACGGCTCCAGCGCTTCGGCGGTGACGACCCAGGGTGAAATGCTGGTGATGAAGCTCTTCGACAGGAACGGCCCCAGCGGCTGGTATTCCCAAGCCTGGATGTCGCGTGCCGACCAGTCGTTGAGCAGGCAGAAACCGGCGATGTGATCGGCGGCATCACCAATGGCGATGGAGTCGCCCATGTCGTTGCCCTGGCCGATCCAGATGCCCAGTTCCAGTTCATAGTCCAGGCGCGCGCACGGGCCGAAGGTCGGCTCGGTCTGGCCGGCCGGCAGCGTCTGGCCTTTCGGACGGCGAACGTCGGTGCCCGACGGGCGAATGGTCGAGGCGCGGCCGTGGTAGCCGATGGGCACGTACTTGTAGTTCGGCAGCAACGGGTTGTCCGGGCGGAACAGTTTGCCGACGTTCTGCGCGTGCTCGATGCCGACGTAGAAGTCGGTGTAGTCGTTGATCTTCGCCGGCAGGTGCATGTCGCACTCCGCGGCCAGTGGCAGCAGTTTGGCGCCCTGGGCTTCGATCTTGCCGTGCAGGGTGCTGCCGTCCTTGAGCAGTTCGATCAAGCGTTCACGCAAGGCCACGCGAGCCTCGCGGCCCAGCTCGAAGAACGCATTCAACTGGCCGCCACGGGTGGCTTCGACCGCAACTTTTGCAGCGCCTTCGAACAGGCCGGCCTCGAGTGCCGCTTGCAGATCGAAGATATGGTCGCCGATGGCCACGCCACTGCGCGGCGCCGAACCTTTCACGCTGAACACGCCCAGCGGCAGGTTCTGCAGCGGGAAATCCGCATGATCGTTGGCCGAAGCAACCCAGCTGCGAGTGATGGAAGTTTGCGTCATGGGTTATCTCCGGGTCGGGTCGAAAGTGGCGGGCAGCGTGGCCCAGCAAGCATCGTAGTTGGTTTGCAGTTGCGGGCAATCGAGGGCATGGCGGCTCGGGCGCAACACCTGGCTGGTCTCGAACATGAAGGCCATGGTGTTGTCGATTTTCGCCGGTTTGAGGTCGGCGTTGACCGCCTTGGTGCAGGTCTCGCCGTCAGGCCCGTGGGCGCTCATGCAGCTGTGCAGCGACGCGCCGCCGGGCACGAAACCTTCGGCCTTGGCATCGTACTCGCCCTGGATCAGCCCCATGAACTCGTTCATCAGGTTGCGGTGGAACCACGGTGGACGGAAGGTGTTCTCGGCCACCATCCAGCGCGGCGGAAAGATCACGAAGTCGAGGTTGGCCAGGCCGTGGACGCTGGTCGGCGAGGTCAGCACCGTGAAGATCGACGGGTCCGGGTGATCGAAGCTGACCGTGCCGATGGTGTTGAAACGGCGCAGGTCATATTTGTACGGCACGTTGTTACCGTGCCAGGCAACCACGTTCAACGGCGAGTGATTGAGCTCGCAAGCCCACAACTGACCGAGGAATTTCTGCACCAGGGTCGTGGGTTGTTGCAGGTTTTCGTAGGCCGCCACCGGGGTCAGGAAGTCCCGCGAATTGGCCAGGCCGTTGCTGCCGATCGGCCCCAGGTCCGGCAGGCGCAATGGCGCGCCGTGGTTCTCGGCGATGTAGCCGCGCGCTTGCGGGTCGAGCAGTTCGACACGGAATTTCAGCCCGCGAGGCAATACGGCAATTTCCAGCGGCGCCACTTCCAGCACGCCCAGTTCGGTGGCGATGCGCAGACGGCCCTGTTGCGGCACCAGCAGCAGCTCGCCGTCGGCGTTGAAGAACACGCGCTCCATGGAGCGGTTGGCGCAATACTGGTAGATGCTGATCCCCGCCGGTTTATCCGCGCCAGAGTTGGCCGCCATGCTCACCAGGCCGTCGATGAAATCGGTCGGCTCGTCTGGCATATCCAGCGCGTTCCAGCGCAGGCGATTGGGCGTCACTTCGCCCAACGGGCCGCCGGCCAGTTGCCGATCGAGCTTGGCGAATGCCGGGTGATTGGCCGAAGGCTGAATGCGGTACATCCAGGTCCGCCGCGCTTCGCTGCGGGCCATGGTGAAGGCGGTGCCGGAGAACAGTTCGGTGTAGAGACCGTACGGCGCTTTTTGCGGGGAGTTCTGGCCGACGGGCAGTGCGCCGGGCAATGCCTCACTGCTGAATTCGTTGCCAAAGCCTGACTGATAGGCCAGCGCCTGGACGTTTGAATCGGAGTTCATGGAGCCTCCTGAACAGGGAGTCGGCAATGGCCCTTCACGCTATGACAGCGATCATGGCACGCCGGGGTTGTTTTTATCGTAATCTGATTACGCATAACGTAATTTGATTGGTATTGACCGTCAAGCTATAAAGACGCCCATTCGTCCCGGGATCCCTCCATGGAAAAGCCTGAAAGCAACGGTAAACAGAAAGTCCGCTCCGCCGAGGTGGGTACCGACATCCTCAAGGCGCTCGCCGAGCTGTCGCCCTCGACTTCGCTGTCGCGCCTGGCCGAGCACGTGCAAATGCCGGCGAGCAAGGTTCATCGCTATCTGCAGGCGCTGATCGCCAGTGGTTTTGCCGAACAGAATGCCGCGACCAACCATTACGGGCTCGGCCGCGAAGCGTTGCGCGTCGGTTTGGCGGCACTCAACAGTATGGACGTGCTGAAAGTCGCTGCCCTGCCATTGGCCGAACTGCGCGACGACTTGAACGAAACCTGTTTTGTCGCGGTGTGGGGCAACCAGGGCGCGACCGTGGTGCATATCGAACCGGCGGTGCGCGCGGTGACGGTGGTGACCCAATTGGGCTCGGTATTGCCGTTGCTCAGTTCATCGACCGGCCTGGTCTTCGGCGCCTACCTGCCCAAGCGCGAAACCGTCGAGTTGCGCGAGCAGGAACTGCAATCCGTCAGCGCCCATCCCCTCGGCGATGATCAGGCCTATGAAACGCTCTGCGGGCAGATCCGCGACCGCGGCTTGCATCATGTGCACGGCTTGTTGATGCCCGGCGTCGATGCCCTGTCCGCGCCAGTGTTCAACGCCGTCGGGCAGGTGGCTGCCGTGATGACCATTGTCGGCCCGGCCTCGTTGTTCCATGCCGACGAAAACGGCCCGGCGGCCCAGCGCTTGCTGGCGGCGACCCGGGCCGTCAGTTGGCGGATGGGGTATGAACCGTCCACCGTCATCGGCTAGCCGGATTACATCAAGATCGTTCGCTCGCTGGAATCAGGCTCGGCGAGCGACTGCTTCATCAGTTCGCTGACAACGGCCAGATCCACCGTTGTGCCGGTGCACGCAGAGATTGCCCCCATGCAGGTATTAACATTCCCGAGCTGTTTGGCAATGGCCTTCTGCGCCACCGAGAACCCCAATTTGCCGATGCGCATGGTGGCCAGTTCCATCATGCAATCGAGGTAACTTGAGAACAACTTCTCGTAGTCCCCTTCCTGATACGCCTTAGCCCCCTCAAACACCGCTTTCGTCATCACGACTGCACTCAATGCGAGTCCGATGGGTGCAAAAGGAATGCTGGCAATGGCGACCGCCGCGACGGCAGTATCGTAGATCAGCTTGCCGACGATCTCCCCAAGGCTGGTAGTCTTGGCATCAACGTCGTCAATGATTTGAGCGATTGCATCGGTGTAGCAACGGGAAAAATCGCGGACTCGACTATCGAACTGCAAATGAGGGATGTCCTCGATGCTGCTGCGCTTCACTTTCTCGAGGTATGCACCGACGACTTTCTGCTGCGTGTACTTGACTCGCTTGCTGTAGTAACTGCCAAGGCCCGCCGTTTTTACCGATTTGGCAAACTCGGCCAAGGGTCTGAACGATCTGCAATCCGGTGCATAGGGGGTATACAGCAGATCCTCGGCGACGCCATTGCGCATGAGGCGGAAAATATAAACGCCGTCGACCTGGCGATCTTGCAGATAAAACGTGTAGACACCCTCGCGTTGAGGGGAATCAGGATCTTCAGAATCCGGACTTGCGCCAGGTTCCGCTTCGCGCAGCTGATCAATGAGCCGTTCGAGCTGCTCAAATTGTTGGTGTTCAAGATGACCTCTGAACAATTCTTCCAACGTTGATCGATGCATTTCATGTCGCCGCAGATCCAGGAAGACGTCGCGCTTCAAGGCATAACCCGGGGCGCCCTGATCCAGATAGTCGCGCCTCAACATGGCGATGTACTGCTCACCTGGGCGCAACGTTCTTGACCAGCCCGGCAAATACTCGATCAGCAGGTCGGAAACAGGCGGATGACCGGGAGATAGACGAATGGACGGGTAGATTCCGGGGTTGTGGGCCGGACCACTGGCTTCGGTAATGTGATGTTCCTCGATGATCATCCGGGACAAGGTCATCTCTTTCGAGGCATCAAGCCTTACCACAATCAGGTCAGGATCGATGTCGACTGTTTCGCCGTTTTGCGCCAGGACCTCCTCTGCACACTTCTTGATCAGCCCATGGGCGAATTCCTCGTAACTGATCAGCGCTGCCTCGCGGCTTGCAAGTCGGGTTAAACCTTTGAGCTCGGTGTTCAGCCGGGCATAACATTGGCGCTGGGCTGCGGTAGCCGAGCGATAGCCTGCGGGCACTACGGCGTCCATTTCTCCCCGCAGCCAATCGACATGCTGCATAACTGCCTTGTGCAATGCACCCTCTGCACTATTCGACCAAGCGCTGCGCTGGATGCCACGCCACTGAGTCGGCAGGTCTTGTACGAGTCTCATGTACGCGTCGATGCTGGCGCGTTCACTGGCGAGGGTCTGGCGGCTCAGGTAACTGCGCCCTTCGGCTTGAGCGATCCAGTCAGCCAGATGGAAAGTCAACTGCCTGAAGCTCGGGAACTCATACCAGCTCCGGCCACCCGGACCCTGCGGAGCATAAAGTACACAAGGGCCTTCTTCACCCTGCGGCCCGCAATAGACAATCATCCCCTCGAAACCGCTTTTCGAATCAACGATCGAGAGTGCTCCCATGGAATAATGCTCGTCACCCTGCGTGGCAATAGCGACGATCTTCAGGCTATCGTCATTAATTTGTCGCTGCAGCTTCGCACTGAACGAACTCAGGGCTATACGACAACCCAAAAGAAGCTGTAGCGCCTGAAGCACGGCTTCATCCGCGTATTTCTTTTCGAATTTTTCCGCATAGAGCTTGCGCATGCTTGCGTCGAGCATCAGCTCCAGAAGATCTTCCTCATCCATGCCGGACGGCAGCGCCTCCCCTTCCAGTTTGATCTCCAGCGGGATTGCGGTGGATCCGCACAATCCGTTGAGCATGAATTCGGGAAGCGTTACGCGATTGCCCTGGACGACCTTTTGCTTGCCGACAAAGAATGTGTGGCGAGCGTTGACGAAAACATGTTCCGGCTCGAGAACTTCACCGGTGAGAATCCGTACAACTTCCTGCGCATAAAATCGGGCGAACGCCTTGAAGGATTTTGTTTCCCCCAGCAGTTTGTCCAGCGCCTGTTCACTTTCTGTCAGGGACTGCTCGGCATCAAAGTAGTATTGGCGATCCTCCTCACTTGCACGCCGCAGCCAATCCGGCAGCTGTTGTGTTTGCCTGGTCGGGCGTAACAATTCTTCTTGAAGCCTGTACTTGGCCTCATTGGTTAATCCATTAATATTCATGCACTGTCCTTTTTGCATCCATCATTATGCAGATTGTTACTGCGAACTCCCCTATCCTGTTCAAAAACTCAAACTGAATGACTGTCACTACCGGGGCGATTCAAATTTTATAAACACTCCAGCCAGCGAAGTACACCCCGAAACTTGTGTGCATTCATGAACAGACAAAGTACCTGCCAATTCAAACATCAAGTAACAATACCCAATACTTTCGCCCTGGCCACGGCTTGCGTCCGGCGCTCCACACCCAACTTGCCGTTGATGCGTCGCGCGTGGGTCTTGACCGTATGCAAGGAAATGAACAACAGATCGGCAATCTGTTGATTGGAGTTGCCCTGCGCCACTAGCCGCAGAACCTGTATTTCACGTTGGCTCAAGCGGTTCTGGTCCGCACCCGGCGCCTGGGGATCATCGCGCGACTCGGTCAGGCCAATGGCTTGCGGCAGCTGCGCCTGGCGCAACTGCAGATCGCGCAGGGCCTGTTGCAGGTTGCACCGCTCGACCAGTGCCAGTCCTTGCGCCAGTGCTTGCCGGGCAGCGTCCGCATCGCCTGCAAGCCAGGCGACTTCAGCCAGCGCCAGATGCAATTGCCCTTGCAGCGCCGTCATCCCCCGCTGCCTGGCCCGTTGCAGTTGCCCTTCAAGCCGCTCCAGGGGCGTTTGCGCCTGCCCCAGGTAAACCTCGGTCAGGACCAGCAGCAATTCCAGGCCGTCAATCAGCTCCAGCGTGGCCGGAGGGGCCTGGCGTGCACAGGGGCCATGATAGTGACGCAACACCCGGGTCAGGGCCTGGTACGCCAGTTGCGGTCGCCCTTGTTGCAACCAGAAATGGATACTGGTGTGCAGCAAGACTCCGCGATACACGGTCTCGGGAATCCGCCGTTGCTGCATCAGCCGTTCGGCGTCGCGCAGCTGGTCGAATGCCTGGGCGTAATCCAGGCGATTCGCCGCCAGCTGGGCCAGCCCGAGGAAGCCATACAGCGCGCGTTTGTCCTGGCTGCGCAAGCAGATCTGCAGACCGGTCTCGAAGTACATGGCCGCCTGTTGCTCGCGGCCCAGGCTCAGGTTCAAGCGGCCGCGACGCAGGGCGATCCGCCCCAACAAGGGTCCGGCATTGCCATGCTGGCTGCAGAGCAGGCCGTGCATGTGGGCGAGCAGGTCATCGGCCCTGCCGGACGCTCCGCGCTGCTCGAGCAATTGCGCGTGATCGAGCTCCAGCAAGCCTTCGAATACCAGTGAGCCTTGCGCCCGGGCGAGACACAACGCCTCCCGGCTCAGCGCCTGTGCGACGTCGAGTTCGCCCCGCAGCAAGGCCTGTTGGGTCAACCCGGACAGGCACATCAGCCGGGCAGGCCAACATTCGAGGTCGAGCTCGTCGAGCGCCTCGAGCAAGTGCGCCCGGGACGCATCCATGCGCCCCAACAAATGCAGGAGCCAACCCTGTTGAGCCTGCCAGCGTGCGATCAATTGCCGTTGCAGAAATGCCGACGGCTGGGGGCTGAATCGCGACAATTGTTCGATGCACTCGGCGGCCAGCTCGAAGCGCCCGGCGAACAACAAGGCCGCGGTGATCAAGCCGACCAATTGCGGCGAGCCAAACAGCAACTCCTCGCCGCGTTGCTCGTGCAAACGCAGGAGCAAAACGACGGTCTGCTCTTCGAACAACTGCTCGAAACCGAAATGCTGCAACAGGCTGACGGCGACCTCGAACTCCTGCGCCAGCAAGGCCTGTTCAAACGCGGCCTTCCAGTCCTGCTCGGCGACGAACCACTGGCAGGCACGACGATGCCAGAAGCGTGCGGCCGGCCATTGTTCATCGCGCATCAAACGGCTCAGGGGAGCGAAGACCTGCAACCAGTCTGTGGAGTCTTGCCAAGGCTCGATGAAACAGCCCCGCTCCTGCAACGCACTCAGGTATTGCGCGCCCTCGCCAGCGCCGAACAGGTGATCGCTGAGCCGAGCGTTGAACCGTGGCAACTGCGCCAGCACCCGCCAGGCCTCGGCAAGCTCCGGCGCCAGATGGGCGAAGAGCTCGTGCTCCAGGTAGTCGTGCAGGGTATCCGGTCGACCGTTCGGGGTGTCGTGGCGGGTCCAGTCGCATTTTTGCAGCAGCGCTATCCGCACCCCGGCGCACCAGCCACCACTGTTCCGGAAAATTCTCTCGGCACCTTTTGCGGCCAGGGCCGGCTCCAGGTGATGCAAGAGTTTTTCGATTTCATCCTGATTGAACGCCAGTGCGGCAGGCTCGGCATCGTACAGCTCGTCACCGAGCAGCAGCCGTGGCCAGTTGCATTGCGCACGTCGCCGCCCACTCAACCACCAGGTGATCATCGGGCTGCTGCCGGCCAGCAAGCGATCGAGCAACAGGTCCAGCGCCGGGTGAGGAACACGACAGTAGTCATCGATAAACAGCCAGGTTGCGGTCGGTAATCGAGCCAGGTACTCCAACAATACCGACTCATCCGCCGTTGCCAGTCCCAGAGCCTGCGCCAGGCGCTGGCAAAAGCCATCGACACTGAGCGCCTCCCCCGCCATTGGCAGCCAGCGGACCTGGCAGGTTGCAGGCGCATTGAGCATGCACTCGACGAGCAGCGCACTCTTGCCACTGCCGGCCGGCGCGCAGAGCAATTTCACCCGCGCCGTCGAGGCCAGCAACGGCTCGACCAGGCGCGCGCGATACAAGTGATGTGGAGACAATCGGGGCAGGTGTCCAGGACGGTCCAGACACGTCGTCATGGCAGTCATAGTGGTGCGCCTTTTTATTTTTGTGGCGCCACCCTAGCCCCCTGTCGAGCGCTTATTGAAGAAGTATTCAACACACTTATCGAGCCCTATAAAAAAGGTGACCACGAGGTCACCTTTTTGTGCAAAAGCTGTAGGAAATCTACCTCACACCTGTACTCCGCAATGCTGCCGGCGTGTAGTCCCCGGCTTTGGCGGCGATGTTGAATTCGAAGCTGCGCTTCTCCTCGTTCTTCATCCCCAGGGCGATGTAACGACCGGCAATCAGGTCGTAAAGCGCTTCAACGGTGTAGGCCGGGACCTGATGATCGTAGTAGAACTGCGCGTGCCCTTCAGCCACCCGCCAGAGCTGGCCACGACCGTCGTAATGATCGGCCAGGGCCACCTGCCAGGTGTCTTCGTCGATGTACATGTGGCGCTTGGCATACACGTGCCGCTCATTGGGCTTGACCGTGGCGACCACCTCCCAGACCCGATGCAGTTCATAGCGGGTCAGGTCCTGGTTGATGTGCCCGGCCTTGATCACATCGGTGTACTTGAGGTTAGGCGAGTCGAGCTTGTAGCTGTTGTAGGGGATATACATTTCCTTCTTGCCGATCAGCTTCCAGTCATAGCGATCCGGCGCTCCGGAAAACATGTCGAAGTTGTCCGTGGTGCGCAACCCGTCGGACGAGGTGCCCACGCCGTCATAGGCCACTTGCGGTGCCCGGCGCACACGGCGCTGACCGGCGTTGTAGATCCAGGCCTTGCGGGGTTCCTGGACCTGGTCGAGGGTTTCGTGGACCAGCAGCACGTTGCCCGCCAGGCGCGCCGGCGCGGTGACTTCCTGCTTGAAATAGTTGAGGACGTTTTCATCGCTGCCTGGCTTCAGGTCTCCCAGCAGTGACGGCACCGCCACTTCGTCCTTGAAGCGGATGACCGTGAAATCGCCATTGGACTGGGGCGTGGCCTGGGTGATGGTGCGACGCAGGTTGCCACCGTGATAACGGGTGATGTGGTTCCAGATCACCTCGACCCCGTTCTTCGGAATCGGAAAGGCGTAGTAGCGATTGCCGGTGAAATTGGCCAGGCCGTTGCCGTCGTTGGTCGGCGTTACATTCAGTGCGCTGCGCTTGGCCGCCTCGTAAACCTCCGGCGGCAGTGCCGCCGTGCGATGGCTCGGATAGACCGGTATTTTGTAGGTCTCGGGGTAGCGCTTGAACATTGCGACCTGGCCATCGGACAGCTTGTCCTTGTACTGGTCGACGTTCGCGGCGGTGATGATGAACAAGGGTTTTTCATTGGCGAACGGATCGGCCAAAAAGCCCTTGCTGTCCACCGCACCCGCATTCTTGGGAATACCACCGGTCCACGCTGGAATCGTTCCGGCGGCATTGCCGGCCTTCTCGGCGCCCAGGGGCGTGAGGCTGGTGCCGAGCTTGTTGGCTTCTTCGGCCGATACCGCCGCCATCACGTTGACGGCCAGCAGGCTCAGGGCCAGGGCGGTGCCCAATTGCAGAATCATCTTGCGCATTGAATTCATCCTTTTTCAGCCAGGTCAGAAGTTCACGCCAAAGCTCAACGCGACGAAATCGCGGTCTTCGAGCACGTTGTAGTCACCGCCGAAGAAGTCGGTGTAACTGAGGCTTGCGGTGTAGGTGTTGCGGTAGTCCGCATCGACGCCGAGGCTGACCGCCTTGGCCCCTTCATTGAACAGCCCGTTGGGGCCGTAGCCGGCGACGTCGTGGGACCACGACAGGTTGGGACGGAAATTGATCCCGGCGATGACGTTGTTGTAATCGAGGATGGCGCGGGCGCGATAACCCCAGGAGGTCGACGTGACGAAACCATCGGTATCACCGCCGAAGCCGTATTGGCCGTACACCGAGTCGCGGCCGTAGCGCAACTTGCTGCGCGCCTCCAGGCCACCGACCCGGACCACGGCCGCTTCACCCACCAGGGTCAGGCGATCCGCACCCGCGACCTGGTCGACGAAGTGCGTCAGGGTGCTCTGGACCTGGGTCACTTCCTTGCGCCGGTAGCCTTTGTTGTCGGCACCCGGTGAAGTCTGGATCGGCGACGCGGCGCCACCGGCAATCGGGTTGAGCATCGCCAGGGTCAGGTCGGTGCTGTTGATCTGCACGGGCAGGTTGGGGCGATAGCTGATCTCGCCGGTCCACGCCGTGCCGGTGGGCAAGGTAGTAGAGAAGCTCGCGCCATACAGGCGAATGTCTTCCGGGTATTCAAGGTAATACTGGCCGCGACCGAGCATTACGCTTTGCGCCAGGCCTGAGCCGCTACCGGGAGCGATACGGTTGGCGGCCGCGACAATTCCGGGAATGCTCGCCAGTGTGGACAGGCCGGCCGTCGTGGTACCGACGTTGGGCGTACGACTGTGGTAGTTCATGAAATACAGACCGTACTCGGTGTCATCCCCCAGCCAGCGCAGCGCAGTACCCCACTGCCCGGAATCCCGGGCATCGCGGTCTTGACCACGAGGAACGACCACGCCTTCGCGGGTGACCTCGAAACCCTGGCCAAACGCAGCGGCAATCGGCTGCAATGGCGCAATGGCCGGGCTGGCCACGGTGTAGCCCTTGTCACACCCATCGGCCACCACGTCGGTGCCGAAGAAGGTGCCGCAGTTATCGACGACGGTCTGGTCCCACTCCAGCTGATAGAAGCCTTCCACCGTCAACTTGTCCGTCAGGCCCTGGGAGGCGAACAGCATGTTGACCGGAATCAGGCCCTCCTTGATCTCTGCACCGGGACGGCGGAAAGCCGAGACGTCGACCGGGTTGATGCTGTTGATCGAGTTGCCGATGAAGGTGCTTTCGCCCCAACTGACCACCTGCTTGCCGGCGCGCACCGTGCCTGGCAGATCGGCGATGGAATAGTTGTGATAGACGAAGGCGTCGAGGATCTGCCCACCGGACGACTTGGAGCCCTCTTTGCGATTGTGATCGCTGATCGGCTTGAACGGCCGGTCTTCGTCCTTCAATTCGAAGTCGTACCAGTACTTTCCACGCACGAACACACCAGTGTCGCCGTACTTGAGTTCAAGGTCGTGAATACCCTTGAAGATCTTCGAGAAAGTTTCACCCTTGCTGAAATTCTGCCGCCCGTCATCACCCGTCGACGCCTGCCCGCTGCCACCGTTGACGATGCCGACCAGGGCATCATCGGCATCGCGCATGCCCCAGCTCGCACCGACCGACAGCGAAGAGTCGAACGTGCCCTCGATTTCGCCAATGTTGAATGAAAGCGCCTGCGCCTGGGCACAGCACCCCAAGGCCACCGCAACGGCCAGCGCCTGCGGTGTGAAGATGGCGCGCATTGTTGTTTTTGTCATGCGTCTTCCCCGGTGAGTGACAGAAGGCCACACCCTACTGCCGAGCGCCGGGAGCGATAAGCGCACCAAGGAGGTATTCGTGGTGTCGCTCGAAAGGATGAATGACTGCGTGGCACGGGGGGATTGCGCGGGGCATAGACACACTGGATGTGAAGGCATCATTCAGAAACATGGTCTACGCTGCTGGCAGGCAGGACTGTTGCACCAACCGTAACGGTGCATCTCCGCGATCGCTATTTTTCCTTGGCCGGCAAAGACTTATTCTTGCCCTGCGCTTTCGGAAAAGCAGCCGCAAAGCGCCCTCGCGGTTCGCGACAGATTTCAGATGATTTGATCGTATCGAGTCATCACCCCGTGTACATCGACGTTGATTTGTAGCTCCTGGATCCAACGTCTTCTTTGGCCGCTGCGTTTGCAGCGGCCTTTTTTATGGGGCAAGGTTTTTAAGCGAAGAGGGCAAATCGAAGAAAGGCAGAGCCCGTGCGGACTCTGCCCGATGAAGCCTGATCAGATCGAATACTTCTGCAAATTCCCCATCATCTCCTTCAGCGCTTCAATATTGTCCTTCGGATGCGCCGCGCCCTCGAAATCACAAATCTGCTGCCAGTGCGCCGCGACGTCTTCCGGGGAGAAACCGACCCGCGGATCGAACCCGGCGCCGAGGCTGCGTTCCCAGCGCACCTTGCCCATCCAGCCGCCGCCGACTTCGAACAGCCCGGAGGTTTCCTGGCAGTTCTCGCTGGCCAGGTACACCACCAGCGGGCTGACCAGTTCCGGCTTGAGTTGCTCGAACACTTGCGGCGGGATCAGGCCTTCGGTCATGCGGGTGCCGCCGGTGGGGGCGATGGCATTGACCAGGATGTTGTTCTTGCGGCCTTCGATGGCCAGGGTGCGGGTCAGGCCGTAGAGGCCGAGCTTGGCCATGCCGTAGTTGGACTGGCCGAAATTTCCGTAGATGCCTGAGGTGGACGCGGTGAAGATGACCCGGCCATAGTTTTGCTCGCGCAGGTGCGGCCACGCGGCGCGGGTGACTTTGTAGGCGCCTTCGACGTGGACGCGATACACCAGGTCCCAGTCGCCATCCTCCATTTTGTGGAAGGTCTTGTCGCGCAGAATGCCGGCGTTATTGACCACCACGTCGACGCGACCGAAGACGTCAAGGGCGTGCTGGACGAGTTTGTCGCCGTCGGTGACCGAGTCGTGGTTGGCGACGGCGGTGCCGCCCGCCTCACGAATTTCGCTGACCACGCGGTCTGCCGCCGAGGCATTGGCGCCTTCGCCCTGGGTCGAGCCGCCGAGGTCGTTGACCAGCACCTTGGCGCCCTGTTTGGCGAACAGCAGTGCGTGCGCCCGTCCCAGGCCGCCACCCGCGCCGGTGATGATCACGACTTTATCTTCGAAACGCACAGACTCATTCATGGGGAACTCCAGCAGGCCAGGGACAATGGATTGGAGTGTCAGGCACGGCGTTGCCGGTCACAATGAATACGGGGGAGGCTGAATGGTGTGCGATAAGGCAGGGGGATGATGAACATGAACCCTGTAGGAGCGAGCTTGCTCGCGAAAAACCTGAGAGCACCGCGGGGTGTCAGGCTCCCCGCGTCATCGTTGACCTCCATCGCTGGCAAGCCAGCTCCTACAGGGGATCGGGTGTGGTCGCGAGGGCCGGTTTCCACAGGGCTACTAGGAGCAAGCCACCTTGAGCGGCATTGCGATCAACCGGTCGCGAAACGCCAGGTAGTGCTTGAGCACCTGGCATGGCGCTTCGATCTGTGGGTAATGACCAATGTCGCTGAGCAGGACCGCGTCCGCGTTGGGGATCAGCTCACGATAGCGCGCCACCATGTGCGCACCGGAAATCGGATCGACCTCGCCATCGATCACCCGCAGCGGCACGTCGCCGCGCTGCATCGCCCCGACCCAACGCTCGCGTTGGACTCGCCGCTCGGGGATGTAGGCAATCAATTTATGCATGACCCGTGGGCCGTGGTTGCTTTCGACCAGGCTCCAGAAATCATCCATCTGGCTCTCGCTGGGACGGGTTTGTGGGCCGAAGATCTGGCGGAAACTCTTCACCAGGCCATCGCGACTGAACGCACGGCCGATCATCCAACCCAGCGGGCTGAGCAGGAGTTTTTGCACCAGCACCGGGCGATGGGTTTCGGGGAATAGCCCGCCATTGAGGAACACGCAACTGGCGAGGTCGATGCCCGCTTCGTAGTGCCGGGCCAGCAGTTCCTGGGCCACGCTGTCGCCGTAGTCGTGGGCCAGCAGGTGCAGCGGTTGCACGACGCCCAGGTGGGCCAGCAGCGCCTGTTGCAGGTCGGCCTGCTCCAGCAGGCTGTACTCGTGATTCAGCGGTTTGGCCGAGTCGCCGAAACCGAGCATGTCACAGGCAATCACCCGATAACGCTGGGCCAAGGGTTGCCAAAGGTAATGCCAGTCCCAACTGGCGCTGGGGAAACCATGGATGAGCAACAGCGGCTCACCCTGCCCCGCCGTCCAGTAACGGATGGCGTGACCACGAAACAGGAAAGTCTGGCCGCGCTTGCGCCAGACACTCAGGGGGATCTCGGCAAGTTGCATTAGAGTTTATATCCCGGGTCGAGTTTATCGAGCTTGCGCAGCAGCGCCGGCCAGGCCAGCGCTCCGCCCATTCCTTGAGCACTTTTGGTGACACCGGCGATCATCGCCTTGGCCCCCGCGAGAATCTGCGGTTCGATGGCAATCAGTTCTGCCCCGCCGTTCTGCGCCATGACCTGGATATCGCAGGCGCGCTGAAAGATAAACATCGCCAGGAAGGTGTCGGCGATGGTGCTGCCACAAGTCAGCAGACCGTGGTTGTGCAGCATCAGGAAATTGTTTTCACCGAGGTCGGCTTGCAGTCGCGCCTTTTCCTCGTGGTTGAGGGCAACGCCTTCGTAGCCGTGATACGCCAGGCTGGACAGGACAAACAGCGACTGCTGGCTGATCGGCAGAATGCCCTGACGCTGCGCAGACACCGCCACGCCCGAGGCCGTATGGGTGTGCAGCACGCACACGACATCGTGGCGAACCTCATGCACCGCGCTATGGATGGTGTACCCCGCCGGGTTGATCTCGTAGGGGCTGTCCATCAACTTGTTGCCGGCCTGATCGACCTTGACCAGGCTCGAGGCGGTAATTTCGTGAAACATCAGCCCATAGGGGTTGATCAGGAAGTCTTCGGTGCCGGGCACCTTGGCGGAGATGTGGGTGAAAATCAGATCATCCCAGCCATGCTGGGCGACCAGGCGGTAGCAGGCAGCGAGGTCGACGCGGGCCTGCCACTCGGCAGCGCTGACTTGGTCTTTGACGCTGGAAGCGGATTGGACGGGGGCTACGCTCACGAAAAGGAACCTCGGTTTTTATTATGGAGTGTTTCCAATGACTACCGAGTCTAGTCACCCTCCGAGGTTCGCGTAGTTGCATTGGCAGCCAGCTTGATGGCCGAGCGAGTCAGCGGTGTCGATCAGCCCCGCAGGGCGTCGACCAGTTCCGCCAGCCAAGGCTCGGCGTCCGTTTCCGGGGTCACGCTTTCACTGGCGTCCAGGCGCAGCATCGGCAGGACTTCGACAATGCCCAACTCACCGAACAGCTCGCGCATCAGCTCACCACCGCCGCAAAAGGTATCGCCATAGCTCGCATCGCCCAGGCCGATCACCGCCCCCGGCAAGCCTCGCCAGGCACTGGGCAGCAGGTCGCGAATCATCGAGTACAGGGGCTGCAGGTTGTCCGGCAGCTCGCCCATGCCGGTGGTCGACGTCACCGCCAGCAAGGCTTCGGGCGCGAAGGCCTGAAGATCGGCGAGGCTGGCACGGGGGTTGTGGAAGGTTTCGAAACCGGCGTCTTTCAAAATATTGGTGGCATGGCGGGCAACTTCTTCAGCCGTGCCGTACACCGAGCCGGAAATGATGGCGACTTTCATCAATCTGATCCTGAAGCTGAATAAAAGACCGGGATATTAACAGCACGGTCTGGATTGTTCTTTTAGAATCCCACAGACGACCAACAAGGAAGGGTTTTACCGATGATCAACGCGAAGCTGCTGCAGCTGGCGATCAATGCCTCCAACGACGGTATCGTGATTGCCGAAAAGGAAGGCGATCAGGACAAGATCCTGATCTACGTCAACCCGGCTTTCGAACGCCTCACCGGCTACACCAGCGAAGAAATCCTCTACCAGGATTGCCGCTTCCTGCAGTCAGGCGACCGCGACCAGGACGCCTTGCCGAAGATTCGTGACGCACTGGACAGTGAAGGCTCCTGCCGGGAAATCCTGCGCAACTACCGCAAGGATGGCACGCCGTTCTGGAACGAACTGTCGCTTTCGACGGTGAAAAGTCCGAGTGACGGGCAGGTTTATTTCATTGGCGTACAGAAGGACGTGACCATCCAGGTCAAGGCGCAGCAGCGAGTGGTGCAGCTTGAAGCGCAATTGGCCGAGGTCCAGGCCGAGCTTGATGCGCTCAAAGCGACGAACGGCAAAAACAAAACCGCGAATTAATTGTCATTAACTACAATCACCAGTGCCTCTGTAACTAAATTTTTCGAGCCCATCATGCAACGCGACGCGCTCCTCACCCAGGACGAGCTGGATTTTATCCAGACCATGCAACACAACCCGCAGCTGAATGTGCGGGATGCGACGTCGAGCCTGCTGGTAAACGGTGGCTCGCAGATCCGTGACCTTCTCACGCGCCTGGCCGCGCATGAGCAGGTCACCCTGCAAGCCAACTTCGAAAACCAGCAAATGACCTTCCCCCTGCATTTGGTGGAAGACGAATTTCATGCCATGCACCTGCGCCTGGGCGTGCCGAGCATTTATGAAGGCGGGCCATCGGTCCGGCCATGGCGGCTGGTACTCGACGAACCGGTGGCGCTGGAAAACGCCAAGGGCCAACCCGGCACCCTGTGGGTGCACGAAGTATCGTTCAAAGGGGTGTTGCTGGAGATTCGCAACAAGACCAAGGCACCCAAGCATTTCGCCTTGTGGTTCAGCCCATCAGGTTATGAGCGGATCGCCTTGCGTGGCACGCTGGAAAAAGAAACCGAGCGGGGTTTCTTTGCCTACCAACTGAGCCAGAACGACCTGGATGAAACCGAGCGCCTGCGCCAGTTCATTCTGCAACAACATCGCTTGACCCATCCTACCCTGCACCTCTGAGCCCTGCCCTTCTGAATCCTGCCCTTCTGAACATCAGGTATCCAGGTTGCCCGCCAGAAACTGGTTGAGGCGCTGACGCATCACCGTTCCCTCATTTCCCAGGCATCCGATCGATGACCCGGCGAGGTTTTCCTGCGCCAGGTCGCACGCATCACCGGCCAGCAGCAAAGGGCAATCCAGGCTCATCGCCAGACGATTCAGGCGCCGGGGCAAGTCGGGGCTGGGGACGTGGTTGGAAAACAGCACCAGCGCCCGGGGCTTGATCCTTTCGCAGACCAGGGTCAGTTCGTCGAACGGTTGGCCGGTGGTCAGCACCCGCACCCCCATTTGATCGTTTGCGAGGAACAACGCGGCGATCAGCAATTCAAGCTCGCGACACTGGCCTGCCAAGGCGCTCACGATGACGCGCCTGGGGTGCCTGTCACGGATCAACAGCAGGCGCTGCACCACCCGTGAGCGCAGGAAACCATCGAGGAACAACCACTCGCTGGCCCGGCCAAACGTGTCCTGGCGCTGCAGCAATTGCCGCCACAGCGGAAGAAGGATGTCCTGGAAAACAACCGGCTGGGAGTAGCTGGAAAAAATCTGCCCATAGACCTGCTCCAGCCGGGCGTCGTCAAAAGCGCTGACGGCAGCCGCAAGCTGTTGCTGCCATTGTGCGTAATCGGCCTGCACCAGATTGTTGGGAATGATGTGGGCCAGTGCCTGTAACGGCGCTGCCTTGGCCAGGATCTTGCTGATCTTGCTGACCGCTACCCCGCGTTCGATCCAGTTGAGGATGCTGCGCACCCGCTCGATATCGGTCATCGAATACAGGCGGTGCCCGCTTTCGGTGCGAGTGGGCACGATCAGGCCATGCCGTCGCTCCCATGCGCGAAGCGTGACCGGGTTAACACCGGTAAGGCGCGCCACCTCGCGAATCGGAAAAAGCTCTTCCCGTTCCAGGGAGAGCGCCGGTGACACATCCAGGTCAACGTCGGTCAAGACAGGCATTTATCGGCCTACATCCATGTGTGGTTCAAATCCCATTGTACCTCCGCTGCACCTCTATGGTTCAAGGCATAGATTGTTACCGAGCCACTGACGTCGCGGGTAGAATCAGGAATAATTTTTGCTTGTCCCAAGATGCAGCCCACCACCCCAGCGCTGCGCCTGGCGAAACTCCTACCCGGAGCGACGCATTTGTTTACGGAGATACATGATGTCTACCTCGCCCGTCACGCTGATGGTGGCGCGCCGCGTCGCCGATGGGCGTTATCAGGACCTGATGGTCTGGTTGCGCGAAGGCGAACAACTGGCCACCGACTTCCCCGGTTACCTGGGCTCCGGCGTGCTCGCTCCGCCGCCCGACGATAACGAATTCCAGATCATCTTCCGCTTCGCCGACGAACCGACGCTGCACGCCTGGGAGCACTCGGCTTCGCGTACCGCCTGGCTGGCCCGTGGCAGCGATCTGTTCGCTCACCCGAAGGAACATCGGGTCAGTGGCATCGAAGGCTGGTTCGGTGCAGCGGGACAACGCCCGCCGCGCTGGAAACAGGCTGTTGCGATCTGGCTGGCGTTTTTTCCGGTGTCGCTGTTGTTCAATTTTGTGCTTGGGCCGTTGCTGAGTGAGACGACGCTGCTGCCTCGCGTACTGATCAGCACCCTGTGCCTGACGCCGTTGATGGTCTATTTCTTCATTCCGTTGTCGACCCGTTTGTTGGCCAATTGGTTGAATGGCACATCAGCACGACCGTTGCCTGTTCGACCGTCCACCCAAAACCGCTGAAATAGGTAGACCGCCCGCGTCGCTGGTATAGTTTTGCTCTTACCGCGATGCGAGCCGTTCATGACCTCTACCGCAGCCCCCATTCTAATCACCGGTGCCGGCCAACGTGTCGGCCTGCATTGCGCGCAGCGCTTGCTCGAAGACGGTCATCGGGTGATTTTCAGTTACCGCAGTGAACGTCCCGGCGTGCAAACCCTGCGTGACCTGGGGGCGATCGGGCTGTTCGCGGACTTCTCCAGCGAAGCCGGGATCGTCACCTTCATCAGTGAACTGAAAACCCATACCGACAGCCTGCGAGCGATAATCCACAACGCCTCCGAATGGCTGGCCGAAACACCGGACACCGATGCCACGGCCTTCACCCGCATGTTCAGCGTGCACATGCTGGCGCCTTACCTGATCAACCTGCACTGCGCCGACCTGCTCGAACGCTCGAGCCCCGCCGACATCGTGCACATCAGCGATGACGTGACCCGCAAGGGCAGCAGCAAGCACATCGGCTACTGCGCCAGCAAAGCCGGGCTCGACAGCCTGACCCTGTCCTTCGCCGCCAAATATGCGCCCGGCATCAAGGTCAACGGAATCGCCCCCGCCCTGCTACTGTTCAATCCCGACGATGATGCGGCCTATCGCGCCAAGGCACTGGCCAAATCCGCGCTGGGCATCGAACCTGGCAGCGAAGTGATCTATCAGAGCCTGCGTTATCTGCTCGACAACCCTTATGTCACCGGCACCACCCTGACCGTCAACGGCGGAAGGCACATCAAATAAGTGTCCCTGAGGAACTTCCATGACGCTTTCGCTACCCCATAATCGCCTGTCACAGAGTTATCGCGAGATCCTCATCGGGCTCGGAGAGAACCCAGATCGCGAAGGCCTGCGTGATACGCCGCTGCGCGCGGCCAAAGCCATGCAGTACCTGTGTCATGGTTACGAGCAAAGTGTCGAGGAAATCATCAACGGTGCCTTGTTCGCGTCCGACAACGATGAAATGGTGATCGTCGACAACATCGAGCTGTATTCGCTGTGCGAACATCACATGCTGCCCTTCATCGGCAAGGCGCATGTGGCTTATATTCCAACGGGCAAGGTGCTGGGGCTGTCGAAGATTGCGCGGCTGGTGGACATGTTCGCCCGTCGCCTGCAGATCCAGGAAAACCTCACCCGGCAAATCGCTGACGCCGTGCAACAGGTGACCGGCGCGGCCGGCGTCGCCGTGGTCATCGAAGCGCAGCACATGTGCATGATGATGCGCGGCGTCGAAAAACAGAATTCGACCATGAACACCTCGGTGATGCTCGGCGCCTTTCGCGAGTCGAGCAACACCCGCCAGGAGTTCCTGCAATTGATTGGACGGAGCAAGTAGCAATGCCACAACTTCAACCAGGCATGGCGCGCATCCGGGTCAAGGACCTGTGCCTGCGCACCTACATCGGCATCAACGAGGATGAAATCCTCAACAAGCAGGATGTGCTGATCAACCTCACCATTCTGTACGCAGCCCAGGAAGCGGTGCGCGACAACGATATCGATCACGCGCTGAACTACCGCACCATCACCAAGGCGATCATCGCCCACGTGGAAGGCAATCGTTTTGCCCTGCTCGAACGCCTGACCCAGGAGTTGCTGGACCTGGTCATGGCCAACGAGTCGGTGCTGTACGCCGAAGTCGAAGTCGACAAGCCCCACGCCCTGCGATTCGCCGAGTCGGTGTCGATAACGCTTGCAGCGAGCCGCTAGCTTCAAGCTTCAAGCCGCAAGCTGTAAACTTCACCTCACCGCCAACCATCTTGCAGCTTGAAGCTTGCCGCTTGAAGCTGTCTCACAGAGCCCCCCATGACCGATCAAGAACGCCTTGAGCTCGAAGCCGCCGCCTTCCGCCGGCTGGTGGCCCACCTGGACAGCCGCAAGGATGTGCAGAACATCGACCTGATGAACCTTTCCGGTTTCTGCCGCAACTGCCTGTCCAAGTGGTACAAGGCCGCGGCCGACGAGCGCCAGATCGAGGTCAGCCTCGATGACGCCCGCGAAGTGGTCTACGGCATGCCGTACGCCGAGTGGAAAGCCCAATTTCAGCAAGAAGCCAGCGCCGAACAACAAGCGGCGTTCGCCAAAGGAAAACCCAATGAGTGATTTGAACACCCTGCGCGCCAGCCTCAAGAGCGGCGAACACGTCTTCGCCGACACCCTGGCATTCATTGCCGCCGGTTACGACTACCAGCCCCAGGCCTTCAACAATGGCGGCGTGGAAAACGCCGCCGGGCAGAACGAAGGCTCGTGCAAGACCTTGGGCCTGGCATTGCTGGAAGGCCTGAGCGATGACGAAGCACTGCTGGCGTTCGGCGAGCATTACCGTTCGGTGCTGGCGACGCCCGAGGGCAGCGATCATGGCAATATCCGGGCGTTGATGGTGCATGGCCTGGCCGGGGTGAAATTCACCCAGCAGCCCCTGACCCGCCGCTGATCCTTGTAGGAGCCGGCTTGCCGGCGAAGGCGTCCTGAGGGGTGATGCCAAATTCAAGGGCCCCTTCGCTGGCAAGCCAGCTCCTACAGGTTCTGCGTCTGTTTTTGGAATGTTCAACACATCCCGACTTTTAAGATTAACCCGCTCACTTTATTTCGTTTGCCCGCCACCGCTGCTCACGGCTTAGATAAAAAGAAGTCCTCCTTCTTCCGAGCCGGTCCCCCATGCGCAGTGAAACCATCAGCCAGTCGATCAACATCGTTCACCCTGTCACCCTCAGCCACGGCAAAAACGCCGAGGTCTGGGACACCGATGGCAAGCGCTACATCGACTTCGTCGGCGGCATTGGCGTGCTGAACCTCGGCCATTGCCATCCGCGCATCGTCGATGCCATCCGCGAACAGGCCACACGGCTGACCCATTACGCCTTCAACGCCGCGCCCCATACGCCCTATATCGAACTGATGGACCGCCTCAGCGCCTTTATCCCGGTCGATTACCCGGTCAGCGGCATGCTCACCAACAGCGGCGCCGAAGCGGCGGAGAATGCGCTGAAGATCGTCCGTGGCGCGACTGGGCGTACGGCCGTGATTGCCTTTGATGGGGCATTCCACGGCAGAACGCTGGCCACCCTCAACCTCAACGGCAAGGTGGCGCCTTACAAACAGAAAGTCGGGGTGTTGCCCGGGCCGGTGTATCACCTGCCGTTCCCCAGCCGGGACAACGGCGTGACCTGTGCCGAGGCCCTGAAAGCCATGGAGCGCCTGTTCAGCGTCGAGATCGATGTTGCGGACGTGGCCTGCTTCATCGTCGAGCCGGTGCAGGGCGAAGCGGGTTTCCTGGCCATGGATGTCGAGTTCGCCCAGGCATTGCGCAAGTTCTGCGACGAAAAAGGCATTGTGCTGATTGCCGATGAAATCCAGTCCGGCTTCGGCCGCACTGGCCAGCGCTTTGCATTCTCGCGACTGGGCATCGAACCGGACCTGATCCTGCTGGGCAAGAGCATCGCCGGCGGTGTGCCGCTGGGTGCGGTGGTCGGGCGCAAGGCGCTGCTGGATAACTTGCCCAAGGGCGGGCTCGGTGGCACCTATTCCGGCAACCCTATCGCTTGCGCTGCTGCGCTGGCGACCCTGGACGAAATGACTGACGCCAATCTGCAGGCCTGGGGTTCGCAACAGGAAGAAGCGATTGTCAGTCGCTACGAAAGCTGGCGCGATCGTAATCTGTCACCGTTCCTTGGCCGCCTGACCGGCGTTGGCGCGATGCGCGGCATTGAACTGGCCAACGCTGACGGCACACCGGCTTCAGCTCAGTTGACGCAACTGCTGGCCCTGGCGCGGGACGCCGGTTTATTGCTGATGCCCAGCGGCAAGTCGCGCCACATCATTCGCTTGCTGGCGCCATTGACCACCGAATCTTCGGTGCTGGAGGAAGGCCTGGACATCCTTGAGGCGTGCCTCACCAAACTGACCTGAACACAAAACCAATGTGGGAGCGGGCTTGGTCCGGGCGGCGTTCCGACGAAGGCGTCGTGTCAGGCAACATCTATATCAACTGTCACACCGGCTTCGCGAAAGCCCGCTCCCACAGGGGATAGCATTCAGGCATGAATTGCAGACGGAAAAAAACCGGCCGAAGCCGGTTTTTTTACCAACGCAGAATCAAGCGTTCTGCAGATTGTCCAGGTAACGCTCGGCATCCAGTGCCGCCATGCAACCGGCACCAGCGGAGGTGATCGCCTGGCGGTAGACGTGGTCTGCCACGTCGCCGGCGGCGAAGATGCCTTCGAGGTTGGTCGCAGTGGCGTTGCCGTCACGGCCGCCGTGCACCACCAGGTAACCGTCTTTGAGCGTCAGCTGGCCTTCGAACAACGAAGTGTTCGGGGTGTGGCCGATGGCGATGAACACGCCGTCGACTTTGATCTCGTCGAAGCTGCCGTCGTTGTTCTTCAGGCGGGCACCGGTCACGCCCATGTTGTCGCCCAGGACTTCGTCCAGGTTCGCGTTCAACTTCAGGATGATCTTGCCTTCAGCCACGCGGGCATTGAGCTTGTCGATCAGGATCTTCTCGGCGCGGAAGGTTTCGCGACGGTGGATCAGGGTCACGGTGCTGGCGATGTTGGCCAGGTACAGTGCCTCTTCGACAGCGGTGTTGCCGCCACCGACCACGGCCACTGGCTTGTTGCGGTAGAAGAAACCGTCGCAGGTCGCGCAGGCCGAAACGCCTTTGCCCATGAATGCTTCTTCCGATGGCAGGCCCAGGTAACGAGCGCTGGCGCCGGTGGCGATGATCAGGGCGTCGCAGGTGTAGGTCGCGCTGTCGCCGGTCAGGGTGTACGGCTTGGCAGCGAAATCCACGGCATTGATGTGATCGAACACGATCTCGGTTTCAAAGCGCTCGGCGTGCTCGCGCATCCGCTCCATCAGCGCCGGGCCGGTCAGACCATGGACGTCGCCCGGCCAGTTGTCGACTTCGGTGGTGGTGGTCAATTGACCGCCGGCCTGCATGCCGGTGATCAAGAGTGGCTTGAGGTTGGCACGGGCGGCATAGACGGCGGCGCTGTAACCGGCAGGGCCGGAACCGAGAATAATCACTCGCGAATGACGGACTTCAGACATGACCTGCTCCTGTTGACCGGCCCGGAATACCTGGCGCGGAACGCCGGATGACCGGCGGGAATAAAAAAGGACCATTGAAAGCACTTGGGGAAGGCTTGAACTCGACAGTCCTGTAAAAAGTTGGGTGCAGCGTATCGAGGGGGCGAAGATTAAGGAAATACCGTTTAACAATCCAGCTCATAGGTGGTCTCTATCCCTACTGAGTGATGATCGGGACGCCTTTGTTACAGTTAATGTCGATGTCGCTGTCGCGCTTTCGCCGGTCAGGCAAAGCCGGTAAGGTCGGCGCGTTTTCCTTTGTTCGGAGCACCCTATGCCCGCCCCTGTACTGTCCGGCCCGCAATACCTGCGTGAAGGCCTGAAACTGGTGCTCAGCCCCAGCCTGCGCCTTTTTGTATTACTGCCACTGGTGATCAACCTGGTGCTGTTCGTCGGATTGATCTATCTGGCCGGCCATCAGTTCAGCCTGTGGGTCGATACGCTGATGCCATCCCTGCCCGACTGGCTAAGCTTCCTCAACTATGTGCTGTGGCCGTTGTTCGTGGTGCTGGTGGTGTTGATGGTGTTCTTCACCTTCACCATGCTCGCCAACGTTATCGCCGCGCCGTTCAACGGCTTCCTGGCGGAAAAGGTCGAGGTGGTGGTGCGCGGCACCGACGACTTCCCGGCCTTCAGCTGGGGCGAGCTGATCGCCATGATCCCGCGCACCCTGGCCCGGGAAATGCGCAAGCTCGGTTACTTCCTGCCCCGGGCGCTCGGGCTGTTCATCCTGTCGTTCATCCCGGTGGTGAACATCATTGCGGCGCCGCTGTGGCTGCTGTTCGGGGTGTGGATGATGGCGATCCAGTACATCGACTACCCGGCGGACAACCACAAGCTCGGCTGGAACGAGATGCTCGCCTGGCTGCGCCAGAAGCGCTGGCAGAGCATGAGCTTTGGCGGGATCGTCTACCTGGTGCTGCTGATCCCGGTGGTGAATATCCTGATGATGCCGGCGGCCGTGGCCGGCGCGACCTTGTTCTGGGTGCGTGAGCGTGGGGCGGAGAATCTGGTGACCCAGCGCTGAGTCGGTCACAAATCCATCATCCTGTCGTCACAACGCCGACATGGCCTCAGGCCACACTGAGGTCATGACGACAGCTCTGCATATCACCCTGATCACCGAAACCTTCCCCCCGGAAATCAATGGCGTGGCCAACACCCTTGGGCGCCTGTGCGACGGTTTGCGCGCGCGCGGGCATCAGGTGGAACTGGTGCGACCTCGCCAGGGTTGCGATCAATCGGCGAGCAGCGACGATGAGTTGCTGCTGTGCCGAGGCTGGCCACTGCCGGGCTATCCCGGGCTGCAATGGGGGCAGTCGTCGATGCACAAGCTGCTGCGGCGCTGGAAGCGCCATCGACCGGATGTGCTGTATATCGCCACCGAAGGACCGCTCGGCCTGTCGGCCTTGCGCGCCGCACGACGCCTGGGCATCTCGGTGGTCAGCGGCTTTCACACCAACTTCCAGCAGTACTCCAGCCAGTACGGCTTCAGCTTGCTGTCTCGCCTGCTGACCCACTATTTGCGCTGGTTCCACAATCGCTCGAACCTGACGCTGGTGCCCAGTGTCAGCCAGCGCATGGAGCTGGAACGTCGGCATTTCGAGCGCCTGGCGTTGCTGTCCCGCGGGGTCGACAGCCAGTTGTTTCACCCGGCCAAACGCTTGAATGCGCTGCGTGATCAATGGGGGCTGGGGGAAAAAGACATCGCCGTCATCCATGTAGGACGGTTGGCTGCGGAGAAAAACCTCGGGTTGCTCAAACGCTGTTTCGACACGCTCAAGGCTACTTATCCACAGCGCACCTTGAAGCTGATTGTGGTGGGCGATGGCCCGCAGCGTCTGCAGATGGAAAGCGAATTACCGGAAGCGATTTTCTGTGGGGCACAACGAGGCGAAGCCCTGGCCAGTCATTATGCGTCGGGGGATGTGTTTGTGTTTCCGAGCCTGACCGAAACCTTCGGCAATGTAGTGCTTGAGGCGCTGGCCTCGGGGCTGGGGGTGGTGGCTTACGACCAGGCGGCAGCGGCGCAGCATATTCGCCATGGCTACAACGGTGTGTTGGCGATGCCGGGGGATGAGGAGGCGTTCTGCGATGCTGCGGTGTGGTTGCTGGAGAAGCGCGAAAACTTGCGTTGCCTGCGGCTCAATGGGCGCCAGCATGCAAGTCGCCAGGGTTGGGCGGCGATCATTGAACAGTTCGAGGGGCAGTTGCGAGGGGCTTGTGTTGGGGAGGTGGTGGTGCCGAATGCACCGACCTTGCCCTGAGCCTAGGGTGACATTGGGTCAGTCATCGCCAGCAGGCTGGCTCCCACAGGTTCTGTGTACACCACAGAAACCATGTGGGAGCCAGCCTGCTGGCGATGGGGCCCTTACGGACTCGACTTAAACCAGCGTCATCAACGCTTCACGGCTGAACGGCAGGATGTCTTCCTCGCGACCGTCACGCACTTTCTGTGCCCAGTCCGGGTCCACCAACAGCGCACGCCCCACCGCCACCAGATCGAACTCGTCGTTATTCAGACGCTCCAGCAGTTTTTCCAGGCTGGCCGGCTGCGCCACCTTGTCGGTGTTGACCATGAACTGCAGGAACTCGCCATCCAGGCCAACGCTGCCCACGGTGATGGTCGGCTTGCCGGTGAGTTTGCGCGTCCAGCCTGCCAGGTTCAGTTCGGAACCGTCGAACTCCGGCTCCCAGAAACGGCGTGTCGAGCAGTGGAAAATATCCACGCCAGCGTCGGCCAAGGGCTTGAGGAAATCGCCCAAGGCCTCTGGCGTCTGCACCAGGCGCGCGGTGTAGTCCTGCTGCTTCCACTGGGAGAAGCGGAAGATGATCGGGAAGCCTTCGCCAACCGCGGCACGTACCGCCTGGATCAATTCGATGGCGAAACGCGAGCGGTTGGCCAGGCTGCCGCCGTATTCGTCGGAGCGCTGGTTGCTGCCTTCCCAGAAGAACTGGTCGACCAGGTAACCGTGGGCACCGTGGATTTCCACGCCATCCATGCCAATGCTCTGGGCATCCTTCGCCGCTTGGGCGAACGCGGCAATCACGTCCTGAATGTCCTGCTTGGTCATGCCGTGAACCACGACCTGGCCGTCCTTCACTTTTTCCGATGGACCGTAACCTGGCACGCTGGCGTCCGGCTCGGTGCCGATGCGACGCACGCTGCCGACATGCCACAGTTGCGGAACGATCTTGCCGCCCTCGGCGTGAACCGCATCGACGACTTTCTTCCAGCCGGCCAGGGCCGCTTCACCGTAGAAATGCGGAACGTTCGGGTAGCCGTTCGAAGCCTTATGCCCGACTGTGGTGCCTTCGGTGATGATCAAGCCCACGCCGGCGGCGGCGCGACGACGGTAGTACTCGATCACTTTGGAATTGGGTACGCCGCCCGGCGAAAACGAACGGGTCATCGGCGCCATGACCACACGGGTCGGCAGTTCGAGGGTGCCGAGGTGGAACGGTTTGAACAGGGCTTTAACGGGCATTTGGACGCTCCACGGAAGAATGACTTTATGACGGCGATAATATGGAGAGTCCGACGCCTTGAACAGCATTATTGATCAGCGTGATTAAGGGTCAGAAGGAGGGAACACTGTAGGAGCGAGCTTGCTCGCGATGAACCTGAGAACGCTGCGGGGTGTCAGGCTGGCAGCGTTATCGTTAACGACCATCGCGAGCAAGCTCGCTCCTACAGGGGGGGTATCAGGCCAGGGCTTTTTCGATCGCCTGAACCACACTCGGATCATCCGGCGCCGTACGTGGCGAGAACCGCGCCAGCACACGACCGTCTTTACCCAGCAGGAATTTCTCGAAGTTCCAGGTAATGTCGCCGGGGAACTCCGCGCCCTCGCCCGCCAGCAGCTTGTACAGCTGATGACGCTCGTGACCGTTGACTTCCAGCTTGCTGGACAACGGAAAGGTCACGCCATAGTTGAGGTTGCAGAAGTCCTTTATTTCCTGCTCGGTACCTGGTTCCTGCCCGGCAAACTGGTTGCACGGCAGGCCCAGCACGCTGAAACCCTTGCCTTTGTATTGCTGGTAGAGGTTTTCCAGCGCCGCGTACTGCGGGGTCAAGCCGCATTTGGAGGCCACGTTGACCACCAGCACGACGTGCCCCTTGAAAGGGGCCAGAGGGAGCGCCTGACCATCCAGGGCTGTCAAATTAAGTTCGTGAAAAGCACTCATGACGTACTCCAGATTCCCGTGTTCTTCTCGAAACAGCCACTTGGTGGTGTCGCCTGGAACAGCCGCAGACTAAAAAGGCGCCCTCGGGGCGCCTCTCCAGCTATCTGAGCTTAGCGCAGAAATCAGTGGTGATGGCCACCTTCGCCATGGACGTGACCATGGGCGATTTCTTCCTGGCTGGCATCACGGATGTTGATGATCTTGACCTGGAAGTTCAGGCGCTGACCAGCCAACGGGTGGTTGCCGTCTACGGTGACGTCGTCGCCGTCCAGATCGCGGATGGTCACGATCTGCATCTGGCCATCCGGAGCGGAAGCGTGGAACTGCATGCCCACTTCCAGCTCATCAACGCCTTCGAACATGCTGCGGCTCAGGGTGCTGACCAGTTCGGCAGCGTACTCGCCGTAGGCATCTTCCGGTTCAACGGCCACGGTCAGCTCGTCGCCGACTGCTTTGCCTTCCAGGGCTTTTTCCAGGCCCGGGATGATGTTGCCTGCGCCTTGCAGGTAGACCAGCGGCGCGCCGCCGGCTGAGCTGTCGATGACCTCACCAGCGTCGTTGGTCAGGGTATAGTCGATGGAGACAGCCTTATTGGCGGCGATCAGCATGGGGCGAGACCTTTTGCATAAGAATATTGAAAGACCCAGTTTAGCGAAGCAATCGCCCGAAAGCGAACACAACCCGGACAGACGGGATTCGACGATCACGGGCTTTCATCAGGATGAAGACGGCCACTGGGTGGTCGAGCTTTCCTGCGGCCACACCCAGCACCTGCGGCACCAGCCACCCTGGCAATCCCGGGCCTGGGTCCTGGACCCTGCGCAACGCCTTGAAAAAATAGGCCAGCGCTTTGACTGCGGTTGGTGCGCACAGGGCTCGGTTAGCGATAACCTTGGCGACTGAATTTCGGTAGATCGTCAGATATAGATGATCACCACTGCCATGCACCTCTAGAGAATCCGCATGCAAACTTTTTTTATCGCACCCACCGATTTTGGCGTGGGCCTGACCTCCATCAGCCTCGGGCTGGTACGCACCCTCGAGCGGGCCGGCCTCAAGGTCGGCTTTTTCAAGCCGATTGCCCAGCCCCATCCGGGCGACACCGGACCCGAGCGCTCCACCGAACTGGTGGCGCGCACCCACGGCCTGAAGCCGCCGCAACCCTTGGGCCTGGCCCATGTCGAGCGCATGCTTGGCGATGGCCAGCTCGATGAGCTGCTCGAAGAAATCATCACCCTTTATCAGCAGGCCGCCATCGGAAAGGACGTGTTGATCGTCGAGGGCATGGTCCCGACCCGCAGCGCCAGCTATGCCGCGCGGGTCAACCTGCACCTGGCCAAGAGCCTCGATGCCGAAGTGATCCTGGTTTCGGCACCGGAAAACGAAGTACTGACCGAACTGTCCGGTCGCGTCGAACTGCAGGCGCAATTGTTCGGCGGCCCCAAGGACCCGAAAGTCCTCGGCGTGATCCTCAACAAGGTCAAGACCGACGAAAGCATGGAAGCCTTCGCCGCACGCCTGAACGAACACTCGCCGCTGTTGCGCAGTGGCGACTTCCGTCTGCTTGGTTGCATCCCGTACCAGCCGGAGCTGAATGCGCCGCGCACGCGAGACGTGGCGGACCTGATGGGCGCCCAGGTGCTCAACGCCGGCGATTACGAAACCCGGCGCATGACCAAGATCATCATTTGCGCGCGCACCATGCGCAACACCGTGGAGCTGCTCAAGCCCGGCGTACTGGTGGTGACCCCCGGCGATCGTGACGACATCATCCTCGCCGTGAGCCTTGCGGCCATGAATGGCGTGCCCCTGGCCGGCCTGTTGCTGACCAGTGACACCCTGCCCGACCCTCGCATCATGGACTTGTGCCGTGGCGCCCTGCAGGCGGGCTTGCCGGTGTTGTCGGTGAGCACCGGGTCCTACGACACCGCCAACCAGCTCAATGGCCTGAACAAGGAAATCCCGATCGACGACCGCGAGCGCGCGGAGATCATCACCGATTTCGTCGCCAGCCACCTCGACGCCAACTGGCTGCACCAGCGCTGTGGCACGCCACGGGAGATGCGCCTGTCCCCAGCAGTGTTCCGTTACCAGTTGATCCAGCGCGCCCAGTCCGCCAACAAGCGCATCGTCCTGCCGGAAGGCAGCGAACCGCTGACCGTCCAGGCCGCCGCCATCTGCCAGGCCCGTGGCATTGCCCGGTGCGTGCTGCTGGCCAAACCGGCAGATGTGGAAGCCGTGGCCCGCGCCCAAGGCATCGAGCTGCCGCCAGGCCTGGAAATCCTCGACCCGGACCTGATCCGCGAGCGCTACATCGAGCCGATGGTGGCCCTGCGCAAAACCAAAAGCCTCAACGCACCGATGGCCGAGCAGCAGCTGGAAGACACCGTGGTGATCGGCACCATGATGCTGGCGCTCGATGAAGTGGACGGCCTGGTGTCCGGGGTCATTCACTCCACCGCCAATACCATTCGCCCGGCCCTGCAGCTGATCAAGACCGCGCCGGGCTGCACCCTGGTGTCGTCGGTGTTCTTCATGCTGTTTCCCGAAGAAGTGCTGGTCTACGGCGACTGCGTGATGAACCCGCACCCGAGCGCCAGCGAACTGGCCGAGATTGCCCTGCAAAGCGCCGACTCGGCGGCCGCGTTCGGCATCACCCCGCGGGTGGCGATGATCAGCTATTCCAGCGGTGAGTCGGCCAGCGGCGAGGAAGTCGAGAAGGTCCGCGAAGCGACATTGCTCGCCCATGAGCAGCAACACTCGCTGCTGATCGACGGTCCGTTGCAGTATGACGCCGCCGCCAACGAAACCGTGGCCCGGCAACTGGCGCCGAACAGCCAGGTGGCCGGTCGCGCCACGGTGTTCGTGTTCCCCGACCTGAACACCGGCAACACCACGCACAAAGCCGTGCAGCGCAGCGCCGACTGCGTCAGCCTCGGGCCGATGCTGCAAGGCCTGCGCAAACCGGTGAACGATTTGCCGCGCGGCGCGCAGGTCGACGACATCGTCTACACCATCGCCCTGACGGCGATTCAAGCTGCCAACCGACCTATGGATGTGTAAATGCTGGATTTCCTGCCCGCGTTCTTACGCGGAGTAATCGCCGCGCTGCTGTTGGCGTTGAACACGATTTTGCTGTGCTCGTTCCTGTTCTGTGTGGCGCTGTTCAAGGTGTTGCCGTTCGCGCTCACCCAACGCATTGCCCAATGGCTGATGAGCCATACCCATGAGGCCTGGATCAGCGTCAACAAGGGCTGGATGAACCTGGTCCGGCGCACCCGCTGGCACGTCAGCGGCCTGCAGGGCCTCGACTATCAGCACTCGTACCTGGTCACCAGCAACCACCAGAGCTGGGTCGACATCCTGGTGCTGCAATACGTGCTCAATCGGCGTATCCAGCCGCTGAAGTTCTTTCTCAAGCAAGAGCTGATCTGGGTACCGGTGATTGGCCTGGCGTGGTGGGCGCTGGGCTTTCCGTTCATGAAGCGTTACTCCAAGGCCTATCTGGAAAAGCACCCTGAGAAGAAAGGCAAGGACCTGGAAACCACGCGCAAGACCTGCGCGAAATTTCGTGACAACTCGGTGGGCATCTTCAATTTCGTCGAGGGCACGCGCTTCACCGAAGGCAAGCATGCCCAGCAGAAATCGCCGTTCCGTTATTTGCTCAAACCCAAGGCTGGTGGCATTGCGTTCGTGCTGGACGCCATGGGTGAGCAACTGGAATCCATCGTCAACGTGACCATCCACTACCCGGCCGGGCGTCCCGGTTTTTGGGATTTGTTGTGCGGGAATGTGACGGATGTGGTGGTGCACTTTGAGGAGCTGAAGATTCCGCCGCAGTTCATTGGCAAGAACTATGACCAGGATGGTGAGTATCGATTGCAGTTCCAAGGCTGGATCAACCAGTTGTGGGAAGACAAGGATGTGCTGCTGGGGCAGATGCACCACGAATATCCGAACCGACACTGATCTCCTGTGGGAGCTAGCCTGCTGGCGATAGCGGTTTCACATTCAGCAGATCTGTTGACTGATTCACCGTAATCGCCAGCAGGCTAGCTCCCACAGTTGACCGAGTAGGTCTCAATAAAAAACCCGCCGATGATCACTCATCGGCGGGTTTTTCATTTCTGGCTAAGGCTTAGATCGCGCCGCGTTTACGCAGCAGATCCAGCACTTGCTTCACGCCCTCTTCCAGCGACACGGACTGGGTGTCGATCACCAGGTCGGCATCCAGCGGCACGTCGTACGGGAAGGATTCGCCCGGGATGTTATCCCCGGCCGCCGCGTACAGGCCTTGCGGGTCACGCTCGGCGCAGACCGTCGGCGAAGCCTGGACGTAGACCGTCAGCAGACGTTCCTTGCCGATCAGTTCCCGCGCCTGTTCACGACCTTCGGCACTCGGTGCAACGAACGCCGCCAGGGTCAGCAGGCCGGCTTCGTTGAACTGACGCGCCACGTGCGCGGCACGACGCCAGTTCTCGGTGCGCCCGGCACGATCCTGTGGCAGACCTTTGTTCAGGTCGTGACGCAGGTTCTGGCCATCGAGCACGAACACCGCACGACCCAGGTCGAACAGCTTGCGCTCAACCGCATAGGCCAGGGTGCTCTTGCCAGCGCCCGACAAGCCGCTGAACAACACGGTGGCCGGTTGCTGGCCGAAGCGCTGGGCGCGTTCTTCGGTGGCAACGTGGGCCAGTTTGCCGTGGTGGGTGCTGGTGCCATGGGCCAACGGCTGGGCGACGATCATGCCGGCGCCGACGGTGCCGTTGGTCAGGCGGTCGATGATGATGAACGCGCCGGTGGTGCGGTTGCTGTCGTAACCGTCGAGGGCAATCGGCGCGTCGAGCGCGATCTTGACCTTGCCGATTTCGTTCAGCTGCAACGCGCTGGCCGGGCCTTCTTCCAGGGTGTTGACGTCGACCTTGTTGACGATGCTGGCGATGGAGCCCGGCACGTAGCTGGTGGCGCGCTTGATGTCGTATTTCTTGCCCGGCAGCATCGGCTCTTCGGCCATCCATACGAGCATGGCTTCGAAGCTGTCGGTCACCGGCGGCACGTTGTCGGCGTGAACCAACAGGTCGCCACGGGAGATGTCGATTTCGTCTTCCATGGTCAGGGTGACTGCCTGACCTGGACCTGCGTGTTCCAGCTCACCTTCGAAGGTGACGATGGATTTCACGCGGCTGCTCTTGCCCGACGGCAGCACCACGACTTCGTCGCCTTTCTTGACGAGGCCGCTGGCCAGGGTGCCGGCGAAACCGCGGAAGTTCAGGTTCGGACGGTTGACGTACTGCACCGGGAAACGCAGGCCGGTGAAGTTGCGGTCGCCCGCCACTTCCACGGTCTCGAGGATTTCCATCAGCGACTGGCCGGTATACCACGGCGAGCGCTCGGACTTGTTCACCACGTTGTCGCCCTTCAAGGCAGACATCGGCACGAAGTGCATGCTGGTCGGCTTGAGCTTCAGGCCTTCGGCGAACTGCAGGTAGTCGGCCTTGATCGACTCGAACACGCCCTGGTCGAAGTCCTTGAGGTCCATCTTGTTGATGGCGACGACGATGTGCTTGATGCCCAGCAACGAGGCGATGAAGCTGTGGCGG
>Ga0160442_100131_pt1 | contig 75763 bp, 91 predicted proteins | sample HID1971M_E1MG_FD_108252 | JGI IMG/M metagenome (GOLD analysis project Ga0160442, IMG submission 108252) | Enriched millipede-associated microbial communities from UW Madison campus, WI, USA - HID1971M_E1 MG | ecosystem: Host-associated > Arthropoda: Insects > Digestive system > Unclassified ... | reverse complement strand
GCGTCGGTCGCGAAGTCGAAGCTGCCGGAGTCGTCGGTGGCCGGGCAGGCGACGGTGTTCGTCTTCCCCGACCTCAACACGGGCAACAACACCTACAAGGCCGTGCAACGCTCGGCCGGCGCGGTCGCCGTCGGCCCGGTGCTGCAGGGGCTCAACAAGCCCGTCAACGACCTGTCCCGCGGCGCGCTGGTCGCCGACATCGTCAACACCGTCGCCATCACGGCGATCCAGGCCCAGTCGTTCCGCGCACAGGCACAGGAGGCCACCGCATGAGCATCGTCCCCGAGGCCGAGCGGCCCAACCCGTACAGCGCGTACGGCGCCCACGGGTCCGTGCTGGTGCTCAACTCGGGCTCGTCGTCGCTCAAGTACCAGCTGGTCAACCCCGTGGGCGGCGAGGCCATCGCGGCCGGCACGATCGAACGGATCGGCGAGGCGTCGGGCGGCGGGAAGGGCATCGTCACGCACACGTTCGCGGGCAACAAGACCCGCCGTGAGCTCGAGGTGCCGGACCACGGCGAGGCACTGCGGATCGCGCTCGGCCTGTTCGACGAGATCGGCCCGCGCCTGGCGGACGCCGGGATCTACGCCGTCGGGCACCGGGTGGTGCACGGCGGCGCGGAGTTCTCGGGGCCGGTCGTGGTGGACGACGACGTCGTGGCCCGCATCGACGCCCTGGTGCCGCTCGCGCCCCTGCACAACCCGGCCAACGTGCAGGGCATCCGCGTGGCGCGCGAGCTGCTGTCCGACGTGCCGCACGTCGCCGTCTTCGACACGGCGTTCTTCTCGGCCCTGCCCGCCGAGGCCTACACGTACGCCATCGACCGGAAGGTGGCGCAGGAGTACGACGTGCGCCGCTACGGCTTCCACGGGACCAGCCACCAGTACGTGGCCGGCAAGGTGGCGCGGGTGCTGGGCCGCCGGGTGCAGGACCTGCACACGATCGTGCTGCACCTGGGCAACGGCGCGTCCGCGTCGGCGGTGGCGGGCGGCGTGCCGATCGACACCTCGATGGGGCTGACGCCGCTGGAGGGCCTCGTGATGGGGACGCGGTCGGGCGACATCGACCCGGCCGTCGTCTTCCACCTGGCCCGCAACGCCGAGATGGGCATCGACGAGCTCGACACGCTGCTCAACAAGCGCTCGGGGATGCTGGGCCTGTCGGGCGTGAACGACTTCCGCGAGCTGCGGCGCCTCATCGACGACGGCGACGAGGCGGCCGCGCTCGCGTTCGACGTCTACATCCACCGCCTCAAGAAGTACGTGGGCGCCTACGCCGCACTGCTGGGCCGCGTGGACGTCGTCGCGTTCACGGCCGGGGTCGGCGAGAACGACGACGCCGTGCGGGCCGCCGTCTGCGAGGGCCTCGAGGGCATGGGCATCGCCGTCGACCCGGAGCGCAACGCCGCGTCGAGGCGGGACGAGCGCATCATCTCCCCCGACTGGACGTCCACGCTGGTGATGGTGATCCCCACGATGGAGGAGCTGGCCATCGCCCGGCAGTGCGTGGAGGCGGTGGAGCACCTGCGGCCCTCGTCGTCGGTCACGGCGGGCTGACCCCCGGACGCGTCGAGCCGGGTCAGGCGAGCGCGAAGGCCAGGCAGGCGATCCCGAAGCCCATGACGCCGATGGCCGTCTCCATGACGGTCCAGGTGCGCAGCGTGGTCTTCACGTCCATGTCGAAGAACCGGCCGACGAGCCAGAACCCCGAGTCGTTGACGTGGCTGAGCACCACGGACCCGGCCGCCACGGCGACGACGATCGCGGCCGTCGCGAGCTGGCTGAAGTCGCCCGCCGCCACGGCCGGGGCGATGAGCCCGGCCGCGGTGGTGAGGGCCACGGTGGCGGAGCCCTGCGCGACGCGCAGCACGGCCGCGATGACGAACCCGGCCACGATGACCGGCAGACCCATGTCGGCCAGGACGTCGGCGAGCGCGTCACCGATGCCCGACGCCCGCAGGACGCCGCCGAACATGCCACCGGCGCCGGTGATGAGGATGACGGAGCAGACGGGCCCCAGCGCGGAGTCGAGCGTCTGCTCGAGCACCGTGCCCTCGATGCCGCGGCGACGGCCGAGCGCCCACGCCGCCACGAGGACGGCGACCAGCAGCGCGACCGGCGTGGAGCCGATGACGCCCGCCCAGGTGACGACCGGGCTCTCGGCGGAGATCCAGCCCGCGGACGCCGCCGTCTCCAGCCCGGTGTTGGCGAAGATCAGCACGAGCGGGAGCAGCAGGATCCCGACGACCGTGCCGAAGCGCGGCGGGTTGGCGGTCTGCGCGGCGTCCGCGCTGCCGAGGATGGCGGGGACGGGAAGCTCGATCCGCCGGCCGGTGAACCGGCCGAAGAGGTAGGCGGTCACGTACCAGGTGGGGATCGCCACGACGAGGCCGAGGAGCAGGACCGTGCCGACGTTCGCCCCGAGGAACTCGGACGCGGCGACCGGGCCGGGGTGGGGCGGCACGTAGATGTGCATCACCGAGAACGCGCCGGCCACGGGCAGGCCGTAGAGCAGCAGCGACCCGCCGAGGCGGTGGGCCACGGCGAACACGAGCGGCAGCATCACGACGAGGCCGGCGTCGAAGAAGATCGGGAAGCCGAAGATCAGCGACGCGACGCCGAGGGCCAGCGGGGCGCGCTTCTCGCCGAACCGCGCGATGAGCACGTCGGTCATCACCTTGGCGCCGCCGCTGGTCTCGATCAGCCGGCCGAGCATCGCGCCCAGCCCGACCAGCAGGGCCACGGAGGCGAGGGTGGAGCCGAAGCCGTCCAGCAGCACGTCCAGGAGGGCGCTGCTCGGCAGCCCGGCGGCCACCGCGGTGAGCAGGCTGACGAGCACGAGGGCGAGGAACGCGTGCAGGCGCACCTTGATGATGAGGAAGAGCAGGAGCGCGACGGCTGCGGCGGCGATGGCGAGCAGCGGCCCTGCCGTGAGGGTCTGGGTCCAGTCGTCTATGGGCATGGTGGAGTCCTCGTCGACGGTCGTACGGGTGCGGGGGTGGCGGTGGTGCGGCACCTACGAGGGGGGCCGGCCGCCATGGGGGAAGGTGTCTCTCAGGCCTGGTCGGCGAGCCAGGCGAGCACGGAGTCGACGATCTGCTCCGGCGCCGCGGCGACGTCGATCCTGATGCCGTCCTCGTCGCCGGTGAGCGGCTCGAGCGTGGCGAGCTGGGACGGCAGCAGGGCCGTCGGCATGAAGTGCCCGCTGCGGTGGGCCATCCGGTCGGCGAGGAGCTCCGGGCTCCCGTCGAGGTGGACGAACCGCACCCGGCCGTGCGCGCCGCGCAGGACGTCCCGGTAGGAGCGCTTCAGCGCCGAGCACGTCACGACGGCGGACTTCCCGGCGTCGGTCTCCCCGGTCAGCCAGTCGCGGATGGCGGCGAGCCAGGGGGCGCGGTCGGCGTCGGTGAGGGGCGTGCCCGCCGACATCTTGTCGATGTTGGCCTGGGGGTGGAACTCGTCGGCCTCGGCGACGTCGAGGCCCAGGCGATCGGCGAGCAGCCTGGCGATCGTGGTCTTGCCCGAGCCGGCGACGCCCATGACGACGAGGTGCCCGGTGACCGGCGGCTGCGGCGTGCTCGCGGCCCGCACGTCACCGGTGGCGTCCATGACGACAGTGTCCATCTCGACTTCCCTGTTCGGTCGGCGACCCGCCGGGGCGGGCCCCGCGGTGACTGCTGCGTCGCCGCGTCGTCCGAGGATGCCTCATTGGTACTACCTTTGACAAGACTGGTCACACCAATCGCCCGCGCGACCGGACGTCGATAGGCTCCGCCCATGTCGTCACCGTCCCTGCACGCCGCAGTGCTCGACACGCTCGGCCGCGCGATCACCAGCGGAGACGTCCCGGCGGGCACCCCCCTCACGCTCGACGGGATCGGCGCCGAGCACGGGGTCTCGCGGACCGTGGCGCGCGAGGTGATGCGGATGCTCGAGGGCCTCGGCATGGTGCGCTCGCGGCGCCGGGTCGGCCTCGTGGTGCTCGGCATGGAGGACTGGAACGTCCTCGACCCGCGCGTCATCAGGTGGCGGCTGCAGGGTCCCGGCCGGGACGCGCAGCTGCGCAGCCTCACCGAGCTGCGGCACGCGGTCGAGCCGCTCGCCGCCGCAGGCGCCGCCCGCCACGCCACCCCCCAGGTGCGCGGGGAGCTCGTCGACCTCGCCCGCCGGATGCGGACCCTCGGCGAGGCGGGCGACCTCACCGAGTTCCTCGCCCTCGACGTGCGCATGCACGAGCTGCTGCTGCGCTCCAGCGGCAACGAGATGTTCGGCCCCCTGGCGGACGTCGTCGCCGAGGTACTCGCCGGGCGGACGCACCTCGGCCTCATGCCGCCCTCCCCCGCCGCCGAGGCGCTCGACCAGCACGAGGCGGTCGCCCGGGCGGTCGCCGAGCACGACCCGGACGCCGCCGAGGCCGCGATGGCGGCGATCGTCGGCGAGGTGCGGCGCGCCCTCGGGGCGCTCCCCGACGCCGAGGACGCACCCTCCCGCCAGGGATAGTCTCGACGGCGATGCAGCGCTTCACGCCACCCTGCGGCCCGGTCCACGGCTGGGCGGACGACGACGTCGTCCGCGCCACCGGCATCCCGTACGCCCATGCGGACCGCTTCGCCCGGCCGGAGCCGCTCGCCGACCGGACCGCGCCGTACGAGGCGATCTCCTGGTCGCCCGCCTGCCCGCAGGCGCCGGTCCCCTTCCTCGACGAGGTGCTGGGCTCGCCGGGCGCCGGGGTCCCCGGCGACGAGCACTGCCAGCGCCTGTCCGTGACGATGCCCGCCGACGTGCGCCCCGACGACCGGCTGCCCGTCATGGTGTGGATCCACGGCGGCTCGTACACCTCCGGGGCGGGAGACCTGCCGATCATGGACCCGCGGCCGCTGGTGGCCGAGCAGCGCGTGGTCGTCGTGACGGTCACCTACCGGCTCGGCCTGTTCGGGTACCTGGGCGACGGCCCGGAGCGGCCCGCGAACCTGGGCCTGCTCGACCAGCTCGAGGCGCTGCGCTGGGTGCGGCGCAACATCGCCGCGTTCGGCGGCGACCCCGCCCGGGTCACGCTGTTCGGGCAGTCCGCCGGTGGCGACGCCGTCGCGCACCTGCTGGCTGTCCCGGCCGCCGCCGCGCTGGTCTCCCGCGCGATCGTGCAGAGCGCGCCGCTCGGCATCTCCCGCGGCCGGGCACGGATGAACGCCGCCATGGCGCGCGCGGCCGCGGGCATCTCCGCGCGGACGCCCGTGGCGGACGTCGTGGCCGCCGAGGCCCGCGTCGCCGGGGCGGCCACGGGCGCGGGCCTGCGCGCCGCGATGCCGTTCGGCACGCAGTACGGCCACGACCCGCTGCCGGGCGAGGACGAGATCGCGGCCGCGTGGGACGCCGCCGCCCCGTCCGTCCCGCTGCTGGTCGGGAGCACCGCGGAGGAGGCCCGGCTTTTCGTCTCCCGGGTCCCGGCGGCCCGCCGGCTCGCGGCGCTGCCCCTCGTCGGGCCGTGGGTGCGACGTGCGATGGTCGCCGCCGTCACCGCGGCCGTGTACGGGCGCCCCGCGCGCCGGTTCGCGGCCCGGCACGCGGCGGCCGGCGGCACCGCTCACCGGTACGTGGTGACGTGGGCCGCGCCGGGCAACCCGTGGGGCGCCGCGCACACCGTCGACCTGCCGCTGCTGTTCGGCGACGAGAAGGCGTGGGCGACGGCGGCGCTCACCGACGGGTCGTCGTGGGACGACCTGCAGCGCTCCGCGCGGCGGGTGCGCGCCGTCTGGGGCGCGTTCGCGCGCGGCGAGGACCTCGGCGACCGGCTCGAGGTGCCGGGCGCCCTGACCGTCCGGCGGGTGCACCGATGACGGTCCTGCTCGACCCGCCCGCCTGGCCGGCGCACGGCACGATGTGGTCGCACCTGGTCTCGGACACGTCGCTGCACGAGCTCCGGTCTTTCGCCCGCGCCCAGGGTGTGGGCGACCGGGCCTTCGACCTCGACCACTACGACGTCCCCGCCGAGCGCCACGACGCACTGGTGGCCGCCGGGGCCGTGCCGGTGACCGGCGGCGAGCTGTCCCGGCGCCTCGCCGGCTCCGTCCTGCGGGTGCCGGGCCGCGAGCGCCGACGCGCCTCCCACGACGCGCTGCTCGCCCGGTGGACGACGCTGTGGGAGCCGGACGACGGCGCGCGGTCCGCGCGCGCCGCGGCGGAGGACGTCGGGCGCGACCTCGTGGACCGCTGGCGCGAGCCGCACCGCGTCTACCACTCGCGCCTGCACCTCGCGGACGCCCTCGACGCCCTCGACCTCCTCGTCGCCGACGGCGCGCCCGGCTCGCGCTGGCACGCCGCGGCGGCGCTGTGGTTCCACGACGCGGTGCACGACGGCGAGGCGGGCCGCGACGAGGAGCGCTCAGCCGCGCTGGTGGGCACGATGCTCGGGCCGCTGGCCGGACACGCGCGCCGGACGGGCGAGCCGCTGGCGCGCCACGACGTGGACGAGGTCGCCCGGCTCGTGCTCGTGACGACCGCCCACGACCCCGCGGCGGCAGACGCCTCGGGCGCGCTGGTCAGCGACGCGGACCTCGCCGTCCTCGGCGCCGACCCCGGCCGGTACGCGCGCTACGCGGCCCAGGTCCGCGCCGAGTACGGGCACGTGCCCGACGACGCGTTCCGGGCCGGCCGGGCCGCCGTCCTGGACCAGATCGCCGGGCTGCCGCGGCTGTACCGCTCGCCCGCGGCCGCGTCCCGGTGGGCCGAGGCCGCCGGGCGCAACCTGCGCGCCGAGCGCGCCGCGCTGGTCGCCTGACGCTAGGTTGCGGGCGTGACCTCGACGACGCCCGCCACCGGCCCGGGTCCCGCGCACCCCCGGCGACGGCGAGCGCTCCGCGTCACCGCCGCGACCGTCGGCGCGCTCGCCCTCGCCGTCGTGGTGCCGGTCGCGTGGGTGCAGCTGACCGGGCAGGCGCGGGTCCGCCCGTCCGTCGAGTCCGTCGAGCCGGTCGACGCGATCCTCGTGCTCGGGGCCGGCATCCGGCCCGACGGCACCCCGTCGCCCTACCTGCGCCGCCGGCTCGACGCGGCCGCGGAGCTGTACCACGCCGGGGTCGCCGACCAGGTGGTGCTCAGCGGCGACGGGCAGCCGCGCCGGGACGGCACCCCCTACGACGAGCCCGCCTCCATGCGCGAGTGGATCCTCGGGCGGGGCGTGCCGGACGCGGCGCTGACGCTCGACCGCGACGGCCTCGACACGACGGCGTCCTGCCGCCGCACCGTCGAGCTCACGGGGGCGCGCACGGCCGTCGTCGTCACGCAGGACTACCACCTGCGCCGCGCCCTGTTCAGCTGCTCCCGCGCGGGCCTGGACGCGCAGGGGGTGGGTGTCTCGGCCGCGAGCGCGACGCCCCGGAAGTGGGCGTGGTGGCACGTGCGCGAGATCCCCGCGTCGTGGCGCGCGGCGGTCCGCGAGCTCTGACCGGAGCACCACCGGGAGCCCGCACGGCCGCTATCGTCTCGGCATGACCGACGTCGTCCTCACCAGCGCCGCCGAGGGCGTCGCCACCGTGACCCTGAACCGGCCCGCGAAGAAGAACGCGCTCACCATCGCGATGTACGCCGCGCTGGCCGAGGCCCTCGACGCCGCGGAGGCCGACGCGGACGTCCGGGCCGTGGTGCTGCAGGGCGACGAGACCGTGTTCTGCGCGGGCAACGACATCCGCGACTTCCTGGATCACCCGCAGTCCGGCACCGGCGGCCCGGCCTTCCGCTTCCTGCGCACGATCGCGCGGTTCCCGAAGCCGCTCGTCGCCGGGGTCTGCGGCCCGGCGGTCGGCGTGGGCGCCACGATGCTGCTGCACTGCGACCTCGTGTACGCCGGCGAGGGCGCGACGCTCCTCTTCCCGTTCGTGGACCTCGGCCTGGTCCCCGAGGCGGGGTCCAGCCTGCTGCTGCCGCAGGTCGTCGGGCACCAGCGCGCCGCGGCGGCCCTGCTGCTCGGAGAGCCGCTGCGCGCCGCCGCGGCGGCGGACGCCGGCCTGGTCAACCAGGTGCTGCCGGACGCCGAGGTGCTCGGCTTCGCCCGCGCGCAGGCCGCCCGGCTGGCCGCGAAGCCCACCACCGCGGTCGTCGAGACCAAGCGGCTCCTGCGCTCCGGCACCCAGGCCGCCCTCCTCGACCGGATCGAGGAGGAGGGCACGGTCTTCACCCGCCTGCTGGGCGAGCCGGCGGCGCGGGCCGCCCTGAGCTCCTTCCTGGCCCGTCCCCAGCGCTGAGGCGGGTCCACGGCGGGCGCAGCCCTACGGCAGGCGCAGCCACCGCATCGCGCCGAGCGCGACGGACAGCACGCGGCTCGGCGTCTCCCCGCCCAGCGCGTACAGCGTGTCGAGGGACAGGCCGAACCGGGCGCCGCGCTGGACCGCGACGGTCTGCACCTCGGTGACCCCCTCGATGCCCTCGCGCCCGTGCCGCCGGCCCTGCCCGGACGCCTTGAAGCCGCCCATCGGCGCGGCCGCGGACCCCCAGGCCGAGGCGTACCCGTCGTTGATCACGACGGTGCCGGACTGCACGCGCGCCGCCAGGCGCCGGGCGCGGGCGACGTCGGTGGACCAGATGCTCGCGTTGAGACCGAACTCGGTGTCGTTCATGACGCGCACGGCCTCGTCGTCCGACGCCACCCGGGTCACCGCGACGACCGGGCCGAACGTCTCCTCGCGGGCGCACAGGGCGTCCTCGGGGACGTCGTCCAGCACCGTCGGGGCGTAGAAGTACGGGCCGACGTCGGAGCGGTGCACCCCGCCGACGACCGCGCGGGCGCCCTTCGCCAGCGCGTCGTCGACGTGCCGGGTGACGCGCTCGAGCTGCGCGGCGGAGACCAGCGAGCCCACGTCCGCGCTGTAGTCGAGCCCGGTGCCCAGCGTGAGGTCGCGCACCGCGGCCGCGAACCGCTCCAGGAAGGCGTCCGCGATCCGCTCGTGCAGCACGAGTCGTTCGATCGACATGCACAGCTGGCCGGCGTTGGCGAAGCAGGCCCGCACGGCGCCGGGCACCGCCGAGTCGAGGTCGGCGTCGGCCGCGACGTACAGCGGGTTCTTCCCGCCCAGCTCGAGCGTGGTGCCGACGAGCCGCTCGCCCGCCCGCGCCGCGACCTTCCGTCCCGTCGCCGTCGAGCCGGTGAACGCGATGTGGTCCACGTGGTCCACGAGCGCCGCGCCGACGTCCCCGCCGCCGGCGACGACGAGGAACAGGTCGTCGGGCAGCCCCGCCTCCTGCAGCAGCTCGGCGGTCCACAGGGCCGACAGGGTGGTCTGCGGGTCCGGCTTGAGCACCACCGCGTTCCCCGCGAGCAGGGCCGGGATCGCCTCGGAGAGCACGAGGGACAGCGGGTAGTTCCACGGCGCGATCGCGCCGACCACGCCGACGGGACGGCGGTGCACGCGCACACCGGTGAGCACGGGCAGCATGCCGGGCACGCGCCGCTCGCCCAGGTACCCGGGCCCGCGCACGGCATAGTGGCGGCACGCCATCGCGACGTCCGCGACCTCTTCGAACGCGCTGCGCCGCGCCTTGCCCGACTCCATCTGGATCAGGTCGAGGATCTCCGACTGACGCTCCAGCACCAGGCTGCCCAGGCGGTCGAGCACGGCCGTGCGCTCGCGCAGCGTCGCACGCGCCCACCCGGGCTGCGCGGCCCGGGCGCGGGCCGCGGCCGACGCGACGTCGTCGGGCGACGACAGCGGAAAAGCCGCCAGCGGGGCGCCCGTGAACGGGAGGATCGAGCGGTGCGTCCCTCCCGTGTGGGACGTGACGATGCGCCGCGTCAGCGGCTCCACGACGTCGGGCTCCAGGACATAGGTGGCGGCGGGCAGCTCGGGGTCCAGAAGTTCCCCGAGAGCGCCTTCGCCCTCGTGCGCGGTGGACATGGCCGACACCCTACGCGGATCGCCCGACACCTCGGCAACCGTCGTCCCGGTTCTGCCCGGACGTTCGCTCTCAGCGCGACCCGTCGAACCACTTCCCCAGCACGACCGTCTCCTGGTCGGCGTACCCGAGGCGGTCGTAGAAGCCCACCACCTGCGCGTTCGAGGCACGGACCATGAGCTGCACCTTGCGCGCCCCGGCCGCCCGCAGCCAGTCCTCGGCGGCGGCGACGGTCGCCCTGCCGAGCCCGCTCCGCTGCTCCTCCGGGTCGACCGCGACGTAGTAGAGCCAGCCGCGGTGCCCGTCGTGGCCGGCGAGCACCGAGGACACGACCCGGTCGCCCACCACGCCGACGAGGACCGTCGACGTCGGGGTGCGCCGCGCGTCGGCGATGTCGAGCCACGGGTCGTTCCACGGCCGGGTCAGCCCGCACGTCTCCCAGAGCGCGACGACCTGCGCGACGTCGGCGTCCGCGACCTCCCGGAACGCGACGTCGAGCGCCTCCCGCGTCGTGGCGTCGGCGGTCACCGCGGCTGGTACGGGGAGACGACGACCTCGACCCGCTGGAACTCCTTGAGGTCGGAGTAGCCGGTGGTGGCCATGGCACGGCGCAGGGCGCCGACGAGGTTCAGGGTGCCGTCGGCGGAGGCGCTCGGCCCGAACAGCACCTGCTCGAGCGTGCCGGCCGTGCCGACCTCGACGCGCTCGCCGCGCGGCAGCGCCGGGTGATGGGCCTCGGGACCCCAGTGCCAGCCCTGGCCCGGCGCCTCCTCGGCGCGCGCGAGGGCGGCGCCCAGCATGACGGCGTCGGCGCCGCAGGCGACGGCCTTGACGATGTCGCCGGAGCGGCCCACGCCGCCGTCGGCGATGACGTGCACGTACCGGCCGCCGGACTCGTCGAGGTAGTCGCGGCGGGCCGCGGCGACGTCGGAGACGGCCGTGGCCATCGGCGCGTGGATGCCGAGGCCCACGCGCGTGGTGTGGGCGGCGCCGCCGCCGAAGCCGACCAGGACGCCGGCCGCGCCCGTGCGCATGAGGTGCAGCGCCGCGGTGTACGTCGACGCGCCGCCGACGACGACCGGGACGTCGAGCTCGTAGATGAACCGCTTGAGGTTGAGCGGCTCGGCGTTGCCGGAGACGTGCTCGGCCGAGACCGTGGTGCCGCGGATGACGAACAGGTCCACGCCGGCGTCGACCACCGTCTGGTAGTGCTCCTGCGTGCGCTGCGGGGACAGCGCGCCGGCCACGGTCACGCCCGCGGCGCGGACCTCCTTGAGTCGCTGGGTGATGAGCTCGGCCTTGATCGGCTCGGCGTAGATCTCCTGCATGCGCTGCGTCGCGCGGTCGGCGGGCAGGTCGCGGATCTCGGCCAGCAGCGTCTCGGGCGACTCGTACCGGGTCCACAGGCCCTCGAGGTCGAGGACGCCGAGGCCGCCGTGGTTCCCCAGCGCCACCGCGGTGGCGGGGCTCATCACGGAGTCCATCGGCGCGGACATGATCGGCAGGTCGAAGTGGTAGGCGTCGATCTGCCACTCCACGGACACGTCCTTCGGGTCGCGCGTGCGCCGCGAGGGCACGATCGCGATGTCGTCGAAGGAGTATGCGCGGCGGCCGCGCTTTCCGCGCCCGATCTCGATCTCGTTGCTCACCCGGACAGCCTACCGGCGCGTGCTGTCGGTGGCCGGTGGCACAGTCCGGGGGCATGACGACGTACGCGGAGCTCGACGCACCGCAGGCCGCTCCCGACCCGGGCTGGTCGCGCGGGCCCCTGCTCGGCTTCGACACGGAGACCACCGGGCTCGACGTCGAGGCCGACCGCATCGTGACGGCGGCGCTCGTGCTGCGCGGCCCCGACGGCGGCCGCTCCGTCCGGACCTGGCTGCTCGACCCGGGCGTCGAGATCCCCGCCGAGGCCACCGCCATCCACGGCATCTCCACCGCCGAGGCCCGCACGCACGGCCAGGACGCCGTCGGGGCGCTCGAGGAGATCGCCGCGATCCTCGTCCACCACGTGCGCGGTGGCGTCCCCCTCGTCGCCTACAACGCGGCGTTCGACCTGTCCCTGCTGGACGTCGAGCTGGCCCGCCACGGGCTGCCGACCGTCCCCGAGCGGCTCGGCCGGTCCGTCGCGCCGGTGCTCGACCCGCTCGTCCTCGACCGGTGGCTGGACCGGGCCCGCGAGGGCAAGCGACGCCTCGGCGACCTGTGCGCCCTGTACGGGATCGAGGGCGACGGCGACCTCCACCGGGCGGACGTCGACGTCCTCGCCACGCTGGACGTCCTCGACGCCCAGCTCGTGGCCCACCCGCACCTGCGGGGCGCCGCGCTCGACGCGCTGCACGCCGCCCAGGCGGGAGCCCACCGCGCCTGGGCGGAGCGCGTCAACGCCGAGCGCGCCGCGACCCCCGGCGGCCGGCCGCCCACGTCGCCGGCCTGGCCGGCCACCACGGGGCCGGCTCACGCGATCGGGACCACGGGCTCCTGACCGCGCCAGGCGGCGGCGCAGCGGCAGCCCGCGTCGTCGCACAGGAGCGCCCGCGGGTCGGCCAGGACGGCGGCGCGGGTCGCGGCGAGCACGTCGGACACGCTCGTCCGGCGGAGCCGTGCGCGACCGACGCTCACCTCGCGGGTGCGGGACCGCAGCGCGGGCTCGAGCTCGTCGAAGCGGTGGCTCTCCCCCGGGATGCGGGGGAGCTCGGCCCACGCGCCGGGCCCGACCTTCGCGTACCGGTGGAACCGCCCCCGGCCCAGGCGCTGCTCGGCGAGGTGGATCGCCGTGCTCGACGTGTGCCCGACCCCCAGGAGGAGCACGTCCCCGCCGGCGTCCGCCACGGCCTCGATGGGCGCCAGCGGGTCGTCGAGGGTCTGCGCGCCGACGACGTCGGCGGCGCGCTCCCCCGTCGCGACGAAGCCCTTGAGGGGGTGCGCGGTGCGCAGGTGCCGGTGGCCGAGGCGCACCGCCTCCGGGACGGCACCCATCTCCCGGTCCACCGGCAGGTCGGGGGTGTAGACGGCCGCCCGGGCGACGGCCTCGTCGTGCTCGGCCCACGTCGCGGCGTTCCAGTAGGCGTTCCACGGCCGCTCGAGCCCCGGGGGCGCCGGGACGCCGGTCTGGTCCCACGTGTCCGCCGGGACGACGACGGTGCCGCACACGTCGACCAGCGCCCGCGCGACCGCCGCCGCCCCGCCGTCGACGTGCCCGAACGCACGCAGCGAGCTGTGCACCAGCACCGTCGACGAGCGCCCCAGCCCGAGCTCGCGCAGCCCCGCGGCGATCTCGTCGGTCGTGACGACGGACTCCCCTGTCCTGGTCCCGCGCTGGTCCATGGGCGCCAGCCCACCACGTCCACGGACCGCCGTCACGCCCTTTCGCGACCGACTACCGGTCGTAGACGGCGTCGACCTCCACCTCGACCAGCCAGCCGTCCACCGGCAGGTTCTCGATCTCCAGCGCGAACCGGGAGGGCCGCGCCTCGTTGACGACCATGGGCTCGCCGGAGGCCGACCCGAGCTGGACGTCGAGCGTCTCCCCGGTGGCGAGGTTCGTGTTGGCGAAGAACTGCCGGTACGCGCGGTTCCAGCCGGCGAAGTCCATCGCCTCCTCGCCGTCGGGGTTCTGCAGGAACACGCGCATGGAGACGACGTCGTCGTACGACAGGCCGGCGCGCTCGAGGTTCTCGCCGATCCGCATCAGCGCGTTGATCCCCTGGGCCTCGGTGATCGTCACGCCCTCGGGCAGGTCACCGCCGGGGAAGACGTCGGTCGGGACGTAGCGCTCCTCGGCGGACACGCCCGGGGCGCGGTTCAGGGCGGACGGCCCGAGCCCCGACGACTTGTACCAGGCCACGTTCTTGCCGAGGGCCACGCCGTCGGCGATGGACGGGGTGTCGCCGGTGACGAAGGAGTGCGCCTCGGTCGGCCGGGGCTCGAAGAGGCGGCCTCCCGCGACCGCGGTGGCGGGCACGGCGACGGCGGTCGTGACGACGACGGCGAGGGCGACCTTGGTGGAGTTCTTCATGCCCGGAACGTAGGGGGGCGGCGTTTCGGCCGGATGACGAGCACGGGTCGACCGCGAGTCGGTCGCGGTCCGCTGACCTGCGACGACTGGCCCGCAACGCATCTGTTACCGGAGGCGACGACCCGGTAACTCCCCCGACCCCGGGCCGTGACGCGGGCGCCCTACCGTCGGCCGCGGTGCTGACGGCGGCGCCCGGCATCCAGGGCCGCCGCGACCGTCCGTCAGACCTTTCGACAGAGAGGTAGTGCCACATGGTCACTGACACGGTCACCGACGAGGTCACCGACGGCCCCCCGTCCGGCGTCTCCCGCCGCGGCTTCCTCCAGGCCGTCGGCGTCGGCTCCAGCGCCGGCGTCATGTTCGCCACGATGGGGGCGATGGGGCTCGCCCCCACGGCCGCCGCGCAGCCCACCGCGGCCGCCTGGACGCCGCCGCGGGGCAGCGACTTCAGCCTCACGGGGCGGTCCGCCAAGAAGGTCGTGGTCGTCGGCGCGGGGCCCGCGGGCCTGGCGTCCGCCTACGAGCTGCAGAAGGCCGGGTACCGGGTGACCGTCCTCGAGGCGCGGCACCGCCCCGGCGGGCGCACCCTCACCATCCGCGGCGGCGACTCCGAGACGGACGTCGACGGCGTCACCCAGACGGCCCGCTTCGACGACGGCGTCTACATGAACGCCGGCGCCGGCCGCATCGCGCAGTGGATGGTCACGATGGACTACCTGCGCGAGCTCGGCGTCCCGTACGAGGTCTTCACCAACGCGAACGCCGACGCATACCTCTACAACGAGAAGAGCGGTGCCACCCCCGGCAACCCGGTGCGGTACCGCACGGCGAAGGCCGACGTCTTCGGCTACACCTCGGAGCTGCTGAACTACGCCACCGACCAGGGTGCCCTGGACCAGAAGCTCACCGCGGAGGACAAGGAGAACCTGCGGTCCTTCCTGCGTAGCTGGGGCTCCCTCAAGGCGGACGGCACCTACGCGGGCGGCGACAACCGCGGGTTCGCCACGTACCCCTCCGCCTGGAACGAGCACGGGACGCCGCTGGCCGGGCCCGGCACGGTCTCGGAGGTGCTCGCCTCGAAGATGGGGCAGTACTTCCCGTTCGAGATCAACTGGGAGCAGTCGATGCTCATGTTCCAGCCCAAGGGCGGCATGGACACGACCTACCAGTACTTCGTGCGGGCCATCGGCAAGCAGAACGTGCACTTCGGCTCCCCTGTCACCGCGGTGGAGAACACGAGCAACGGCGTGCGGGTCACGTACACGCCCGGCCACGGCCGTCCCCGGCAGATCGAGGCCGACTTCGCGATCGTCGCCGCGCCGGCGGGCGTCATGCGCCGCTGGGACACGAACTGGGGCGCGGCGATCGACACCGCCCTCGGGGAGTTCGCCACCGGCTCTCCTGCGGGCAAGATCGGCCTGCAGTACCGCTCCCGGTGGTGGGAGGACGACCACCGGATCTACGGCGGCATCACCGAGACCGACATGGACCTGGCGCACATCTGGTACCCGTCGTACGGGTACGGGGAGCGCAAGGGGCTCGTGGTGGGCTACTACAACACCGGAGCCAACGCCCGCGCCTACGCGGACATGACGCCCCGGCAGCGCGAGCGCCGCGCCGTCGAGCAGGGCGTGAAGATCCACGGGGAGAAGTACCGCAGCGAGCTGGAGTCGTCGTTCTCGATCGCCTGGCACAAGGTGCCGTACATCGAGGGCGCATGGGCCTACCCGAACACGGAGTCGTCGGGCTTCAAGCAGCTGCAGCAGGGCGCAGGCCGCGTCTACTTCGCGGGGGACTGGATGTCCGAGGTCTCCGCCTGGCAGCACGGCGCGTTCTGGTCCGCCCGGTACGCGGTCCAGGCCCTGCACGCCCGGGTCATGGCGAGCTGATCGCGGGACGACGGAGGTCCGGCACCCCCGCGGGGGTGCCGGACCTCGTCGTGACCGTCGTGCGGGTCGGCTCAGAACCCGGCGTAGTTCGGCGCCTCGACCGTCATCTGCACGTCGTGCGGGTGGCTCTCCTTGAGCGACGCGGACGTGATGCGCACGAACCGGCCCTTGGCCTGCAGCTCGGGGATGGTGCTCGCGCCGACGTAGAACATCGACTGGTGCAGCCCGCCGACGAGCTGGTGCGCGACGGTGTGCAGCGTGCCCTTGTACGGCACCTGCCCCTCGATGCCCTCCGGCACGATCATGTCGTCGCTGGTGACCTCGGCCTGGAAGTAGCGGTCCTTCGAGTAGGACTTCTTGCCGCGCGACGACATCGCGCCCATCGAGCCCATGCCGCGGTACGCCTTGTACTGCTTGCCGTTGACGAGGATCGTCTCGCCCGGCGCCTCCTCGGTGCCGGCCAGCATCGAGCCGAGCATGACCGCCTCGGCGCCGGCCACGATCGCCTTGCCGATCTCGCCCGAGTGACGCATCCCGCCGTCGGCGATGACGGGGATCCCGGCCGCGCGCGCGGCCAGCGACGCCTCGTACACGGCCGTGATCTGCGGGACCCCGACGCCCGTCACGATGCGGGTGGTGCAGATCGAGCCCGGGCCCACGCCCACCTTGATGCCGTCCGCGCCGGCGTCGACGAAGGACTGCGCGCCCTCCTTCGTCGCGACGTTGCCGCCGATCACCTGCACGTGACGGGTCGCCGGGTCCGTCTTGAGCTTGCGGACCATGTCGACGAGCATCCGGACGTTGCCGTGCGCGGTGTCCGCGACGAGCACGTCCACGCCGGCGTCGACCAGCGTGGTCGCGCGCTCCCAGGCGTCGCCGAAGTAGCCGATCGCCGCGCCGACGAGCAGGCGGCCCTGGCCGTCCTTGGACGCGTTCGGGAACTGCTCGGACTTCACGAAGTCCTTGACGGTGATGAGGCCCGCGAGGCGCCCCTCGTCGTCGACCAGCGGAAGCCGCTCCAGCTTGTGCTTGCGCAGCAGCAGCGTGGCGTCCTCGCGCGAGATACCGGCCGGGCCCGTGATGAGCGGGGCGGGCGTCATGACCTCGGAGACCTTGGTCGTGCCCCACTCGGCGACCGGGGTGAAGCGCAGGTCGCGGTTGGTGACGATCCCGATGAGGTGGCCGCCCGCGTCGACGACGGGGAAGCCGGAGATGCGGTACTCCCCCGCCCGCTTGTCGAGCTCCTCGAGGGTGGAGTCCTGCCCGATCGTCACCGGGTTGGAGATGATGCCGGTCTGCGTCCGCTTGACCAGGTCCACCTGGTACGCCTGGTCCTCGATGGACAGGTTGCGGTGCAGCACGCCGATGCCGCCCTGACGGGCCATCGCGATCGCCATCCGCGACTCGGTGACGGTGTCCATCGCGGCCGAGACGAGCGGCACGCGGAGGGAGATCTCGCGGGTCAGCCGCGAGGTGGTGTCGATGTCCGACGGGGCGAGGTCGGAGTACCCCGGCAGCAGCAGGACGTCGTCGTAGGTGAGGCCGAGGAATCCGAACGGGTCGTGCGCGGGCGAGGTCGAGTCCGTCATGACAGGAGTCTACGTTCTGGGCGGCCGCCTGATGGAGGCCCGCCCGCCCTCCGGTGCCCTCTCGTGGCGGACGTCACCCGTCTACGTCACCACGGCGAGCGCCTCGTGCAGCATCGCGGTGAACGACCGCACCCGCTGCACGGTGGCCGCCAGCGGCAGCTCGCTCGCGGCGTCGTCGCGGCGCAGGCTGACGATGATCGGCAGCTCGGCGAAGCCCTCGTGCACCGCGTGGATGAGGTCCAGGTCGGGGCGCCGCTGCGCCGTCGCGAGGACGAGCGCCGCGGGCCGCACCATCGTCACCAGCTCGAGCGAGCGGTGCGTGCTCGCGGGGCCGGTCACGATGCGCGCCGTCGCCCCCTTCGCCGTCAGGGCGGCGGCGAGGGCGTGCGCGGACAGCGGCACCACCTCGTCGGGCGCGGCGAAGATGAGCACGATCTTGCGCATCCGGCTCGGATGGTTGGCCGGCGGGGCCCCGCCGGCCACCATGGCCCGTTCGAACGCCTCGGTGAAGTCGCGCAGCGCGCGCAGGGCCGCGGTGGCGAGCACCACCTCGGGGACCGCGCCCGGGCCGGCGAGCACCGTCCGCTGGGCGACACGCTGCCAGGCCGGCTCGGCGATCTCGGTCCACCAGGCGGCGGGGTCGCCCTGCGCCGGGATGGCGAGCAGGTCGTCGCACCCGGCCTGGTCGTACGCGAGGGCGGCGTCCACCACGGCCGACACCCGGCCGGAAGCGCTCCCACCGGGCACGTGTCCGGGAGCCGCCGAGGCCCCTTCCCCACCCCCGGGCAGGGCGCGGAGGTGGGCGCGCCCGCGAGGCGCCTCGCCGTCGGCGACGGGCGCGGGGCGCTCCGGGTCGGGCTCCGCGTCGTCGCCGTCGTCCGGCTCGGCGCCCGCGCTGGCGGCCTCCTCGGTCGCCTCCTCGAGCTCCTCGACGCCCGCGTCGAGGGCGGCCTTCGCGGCGTCGACCGGCGCGACACCCTCGAGCGTGAGCCGGCGCATCACGAGCAGGCGCGCCACGTCCTCGGGCGTGTACCGGCGGTGCGATCCCGCGGTGCGGGCGGACGGGCCGAGTCCGTAGCGGCGGTCCCAGGTGCGCAGGGTCGCCGGGGCCACCCCCAGGCGCCTGGCGACCGCCGCGACGGCGAGGCCCGGGCTCGACGCGCGAGACCCGCCCCCATGAGGAGCGGGTCGGGATGAGGTCATGGCCTCGATTCTGCCGAGAGGACCGGGGGGTCGCCACTGCTCCCCCGGGCGCGCCGTCGTAAACATCGACGACGCAGGTCAAAGCCGTTCAGACGACGCACGAACCCGTTCAGCCCGACGTGGGAAGTTGAACAGTGAATCATCGAATCCGGTCACGAATGTGGGCCTTGAACAACTTCTGCACAACTTGTAGGTTGTTCGCCATGACGGAGATCTCGAGGCTTCCCGGTCCGGTGATGGAGTTGTGGGAGTGGCAGTACCAGGGCTCCTGCCGCGACGCGGACGACACGTTGTTCTTCCACCCCGAGGGTGAGCGCGGATCCACGCGCCGACGTCGGGCCGAGGCGGCCAAGGCGATCTGCCGCTCGTGCCCCGTGATGCTGCAGTGCCGGGAGCAGTCGCTCCGGGTCCGGGAGCCCTACGGGGTGTGGGGCGGTCTCAGCGAGGACGAGCGCTCCGCGATCCTCGCCGGCGGCGCCCGCAAGACCGGCTGACAGCACGAAGGCCCCGCACCGACGACGGTGCGAGGCCTTCTGCGTGCTGGGCGTCGTCAGGCGACGACGACCGCGAGGATGTCGCGGGCGGAGAGGACGAGGTAGTCCTCGCCGGCGTACTTGACCTCGGTGCCGCCGTACTTGCTGTAGATGACCTTGTCACCGACCTTGACGTCGACGGGGACGCGGTTGCCCTTGTCGTCGAAGCGACCCTCGCCCACGGCCAGGACCTCGCCCTCCTGGGGCTTCTCCTTGGCGGTGTCCGGGATGACCAGGCCGGAAGCGGTCGTGGTCTCGGCCTCGATGGCCTTGACGACGATCCGGTCCTCGAGCGGCTTGATGGGGACCGACACGTCGGACCTCCTTGATTCGCGATGCGTGGATGGACTAGCTGATTGACCAGGTCGCGTCCGAGGGCTGGCCGTCGTCGCGGGTGCCGGTACAGCCTTGCGGTCGCTGACGACAAATCTAGGCAGGCGTTAGCACTCTGACAAGTCGAGTGCCAGACATCGGCGGGTCGTTCGCCCAGGGCGTCACCCGCGCGCCTGAGACGATGGCCCGATGGACGCCGCCTCCGTGAGCAAGCTGCTGAGCCCGGACGGGTGGGCGCTGCTCAACTCGCTCCCCCCGTACGACGAGAAGCAGGCCATGGCCCTGGCCACCCGGCTGCGGGCCGCCGGGGTCGACGCCGACCTCGCGGCGGCCGCCCTCACCCAGTCGCGGCTGCGCGCCAAGGCGCGCGCCAAGCTCGGCGACTTCGCCGACGGGATGCTGTTCACGCCCGACGGCGTCGAGCAGGCCACGCGGCTCGTGGTCGCGGCCCTGCACGCCCGGCGCTACCTCGCCGCGGGGGTCACCAAGGTTGCGGACCTCACCAGCGGGATCGGCGCCGACGCGCTCGCGTTCGCGGGCGTGGGGCTGCGCGTCCTGGCGACCGACGTCGACGAGATGACGGCCGCCCTCGCCACCGTGAACCTGCGCCACTTCCCCGAGGCCGAGGTGCGGCACGGCGACGGGCTCGCCCTCGACCTCGCCGCCGAGGGCGTGGACGGCGTCTACGCCGACCCGGCACGGCGCACCCGCGGCGGGCGCCGGGTGTTCGACCCGGCCGCCTACGCTCCCCCGCTCGACGCCGTGTGGGACCTGCGCGCGCAGGTCCCCGCCCTCGGCATCAAGGTCGGTCCGGGCATCCCGCACCACGGGCTCCCCGACGACGCGGAGACGCAGTGGGTCTCCGTGGACGGCGACGTCGTCGAGGCCGGGCTCTGGTTCGGGCCGCTCGCCCCCGAGGGGCCGGGCCGGTCCGCGCTGGTGCTCGCGACGGCGGGCGGGGCGACGACGTCGCGCACCCTGCGCACCGACCTGCACACCGACGGCGACGGCGACGGCGCCGAGCTCGTGCCCGACGTCGGTCCGGTCGGCGCGTACCTGTACGAGCCGGACGGTGCCGTCATCCGCGCCGGGCTCGTGGCGCACGCCGCGGCCGAGCTCGGCGGGCGCCTGCTGGACCGCACCATCGCGTACGTCACGACCGACCAGCCCGCCCCGCCGCCGGCCGGGGGCACGGCGCCGCTGGCCATCGGCTACCGCGTGCTCGACGTCATGCCGTTCAACCTCAAGCGGCTCAAGGCGTACCTGCGCGAGCGCGGCGTGGGGCGCCTCACGATCAAGAAGCGCGGCACCGCCGTCACGCCCGAGCAGCTGCGCGCCCAGCTCTCGCCGAAGGGCGACGCCGAGGCGACCCTCGTGCTCACGCGCGTCGCCGGCGCGCAGCACGTGCTCGTGGTCGAGCGGCTGCGCTGATCCCGCGCTCGGGCACGCGGCGAGACGCCGCCGGACCGGCGCGCGTGCCGGCGTCCCCCCGTGGAAGCATGGCCCGCATGGTGCTGGAATTCGCCGCCTCCGAGCGGTCGAGCGTCGGGCTCGAGTGGGAGCTCGCGCTGGTCGACGCCGACTCGGGCAACCTGCGACAGGTGGCGCCGGCCGTCATCGAGGCGGTGGCCGACGACGTCCGGCACCGCTACGTGAAGCCGGAGTTCCTGCGGAACACGGTCGAGGTGATCAGCGACGTGCGTCGCACGGTGCCCGAGGCGATCGCCGACCTGGAGCGCGGCATCGCCGCCATCCACGACGCCACCGGTCCGATGCGCGTGGACCTCATGGGCGCGGGCACGCACCCGTTCGCGCACTGGTCGCAGCAGAAGGTGACCGACAAGAAGCGGTACGCCACCGTCGTCGACCGGGCGCAGGTCGTGGGACGTCAGCAGATCGTCTACGGCGTGCACGCGCACGTGGGCATCGAGGACCGCGCCAAGGTGCTGCCGATCGTCAACTCGCTGCTGGTGTACCTGCCGTACCTGCAGGTGCTCTCGGCGTCGTCGCCGTTCTTCGGGGGCGACGACACCGGCTACGCCTCGATGCGGACCATGATCTTCCAGCAGCTGCCCACCGCGGGGCTGCCCTACCAGTTCGGGGCCTGGTCCGAGCTGGAGCGGTACACCGCCGACATGCTGCACACCGGCGTCATCGACGACTTCACGGAGGTGCGGTGGGACGTGCGCCCTGCGCCGCACTTCGGCACCGTCGAGGTGCGTATCTGCGACGGCACGTCGAACACCTTCGAGCTGGCGGCGCTCGGCGCGCTGGTGCACTGCCTCGTGGAGCACCTGTCGGGCCTGCTGGACGAGGGCCGCCGGCCGCCCACCATGCCGGCGTGGTTCGTGCACGAGAACAAGTGGCGCGCGGCCCGGTACGGCACCGACGCGATCATCATCCTCGACGACGCCGGCGAGGAGGAGCTCGTCACCGACGCGCTGCCCCGCCTGCTCACGACGCTCGAGCCCGTCGCGGACCGCCTCGGCTGCGCCGCCGAGCTCGACGGCGTGCGCGAGATCGTCCGGCGTGGCGCGTCGTACCAGCGGCAGCGGGAGGTCGCCCGCGCGCACGGCGGGGGGCCCGTGGCCCTCGAGGCCGTGGTCGCGTCGCTCGTCGCCGAGCTGCACGCGGGGCGTCCGCTGCCCACGGCCGGACAGCCCTCCTAGAAGACGAGCCCGAGCGGCTGTGCACCAGACCGGCGTCCGCGCGCTGACGCCACCGGGCACGCCGCTGAGGCGCCACCGCGGCGTCGTCGTCGGGGCGGCCGTGCTCGACCATCGCGACGAGCGTCTCCCGCTCGCGCGCCGTGAGCGGGCGCGGGTACGCCGCGGGACCAGACATCAGGGGCCTTCCTCCCGCCGCTCCTTCTCGAAGTCCCAGACGATGAGCGTGGGCGTCCGCGCGTAGGCGGCGTGGGCGGCCGCCTCGACCCACGGCATCATCTCCCAGATGTTCGGCGGACGTGCGGGATCCTCGAACGACAGGTCCGCGGCGGGATCGAACGCGCCGGTGCCGGGGTCCGCGGCCGCCGTGTACTCCCGGCCGTCGTCGACGTCGTCCGCACCGCCGCCGACGTACTCGCGGCAGAACCGCGGCGCCAGCCCCGCGGGCAGCGCCGCCTGCAGGTACTCGCTCGTCGCGTGCCACCAGTTCGGGATGTACCTGAACTCGCCGTCCGCCCCCTCGACCAGCGGGTAGAGCGGCGAGCCGACGAAGTACCCGCGCGTGTCGGAGACGACGAGGCGCCCGCCGGGCCGCAGCACGCGCGCCAGCTCGGCGAACACCGGCCCCAGGTCCCGCACGTGGCACAGCGCCAGGGTGACGAGGACGAGGTCGGCGGAGGCGTCCGGCACCGGCAGGTCGTGCAGGTCCGCCTCGGCGAACCGCGCGCCGGGCACCTTCTCGCGGGCGACCGCGAGCATGTCGGGCGAGGTGTCGACGCCGAGCACGTCGTGCCCCTGCTCGACGAGCCACTCGGTGTGCCGGCCCGTGCCGCACGCCGCGTCGATCGCGACGCCGCGGGGCAGGCCCTCCATCAGCGGCCGGACGAGCGGCTCCTCCATCCCCCAGAACCCGTTCGGGCCGTCGTAGCGGGGTGCCCAGTGCCGGTAGCCGTCCCGGGCGGAGATCGGCGGGACGTCGTGACCCGGGCCGAGGCGGTCGGCCGCGTCGAGCAGGGCCCGCACGTCGGCCAGCCGCGCCTCGACGAACGCGCGGTCGTGCTCCCCGGCGAACGCGCGCAGCAGGGCCACGCCCTCCAGGCCGAGCAGGTACGCGAGCGGGTGCTGGTAGATGGTGGGGCGCGTCGTCGTCACGACCGGCACGCTAGCGACGTCCGACCGCCCCGGCCGAGGCCTTTTCTCAGACGGTGATGGTCGTCATCGGCATCGACGAGTCGACCGGGAAGTCGAAGCTCGACGGCGCCGCCCCGGCACGCACGACGGCGGAGCCCAGCGCGGCGATCATCGCGCCGTTGTCGGTGCAGTAGCGGATCGGCGGGATGCGCAGGTCGATGCCCGCCTCCGCGCAGCGCTTCGCGGCCATCTCCCGCAGCTGGCTGTTCGCGGAGAACCCGCCGCCCACGACGAGGGTGTCGACGTCGTGCCGCCGGCACGCGGCGATCGTCTTGGCCGTGAGCACGTCCGCGACGGCAGCCGCGAACGACGCGGCGACGTCGGCTGCGGGCACCTCGCGCCCGGCGTCGACGCAGGCCTCGATCCAGCGCGCGACGGCCGTCTTGAGCCCGGAGAACGAGAAGTCGTAGGCGTGCTTCGCCTGGTCCTTCGCGGCGGTGAGGCCGCGCGGGAAGCGGATGGCCTCCGGGTCGCCCTCGCGTGCCAGCCGGTCCACGTGCGGGCCGCCGGGGTACGGCAGGCCGAGCAGGCGGCCGACCTTGTCGAAGGCCTCCCCCGCCGCGTCGTCGAGCGTGGAGCCGAGCTCGGTGACGTTCGTCGCGACGTCGTCCACGAGCATGAGCGAGCTGTGCCCGCCCGAGACCACGAGCGCCATCGTGCGGCCGTCGAACGGGCCGTCGACGAGCTGGTTCACCGCGGCGTGCCCGATGACGTGGTTGACGCCGTACAGCGGCTTGTTCAGGCCGATCGCGAGCGCCTTCGCCGCGGACGCGCCGATCGTCAGCGGGCCGACCAGGCCCGGGCCGGCGGTGACGGCGATCGCGTCCACCTCGGACAGGTCGACGTCGGCCTCGCCGAGCGCACGCCGGATCGTCGGGACCATCGCCTCGAGGTGGGCGCGGCTCGCGACCTCCGGGATGATCCCGCCGTAGCGCGCGTGCTCGTCCATGGAGCTGGCGACGGCGTCGACCAGGAGCTCGTCGCCGCGGACGAGCGCGACGCCCGTCTCGTCGCAGGAGGTCTCGATGCCGAGGACGAGGGGGTCACCGACCCCGTGCGCGGATGCCATGTCCCCCATGATCGCACCGGCGCGGGGGCGGTCGCTCCGTCCGACGCCCCCACCAGCCGTAACACGATGGTGACACCGAACTCACGACGGGGACACGTGGGCGTACTTGGGTTCACCTGAACCTAATCGGGCCCCCGGGCCACGGCCACGAACGGAGCACCATGCGTCCTCGAAGCAGCACGGGCACCACGCGCACCGGCACCACGCGACCTGTCGTCGCCTCGCTCGCCGTCCTCGCCGTCGCGGCCCTCTCCGCGTGCGGGGCCCGCGTCGACGCCGCCGGCGGCGACGCCCCCGCCTCCGCGGCCGCGGGCTGCGTCGACACGTCGGGCGACAGCGTGAAGATCGGCTTCCTCAACTCCCTGTCGGGCACGATGGCGATCTCCGAGCAGACCGTGCACGACTCGCTCCAGCTGGCCGCGGCCGAGATCAACGCGGACGGTGGCGTGCTGGGCAAGAAGCTCGACATCGTCTCCGAGGACGGCCAGTCCGAGCCCACCGTCTTCGCGGAGAAGGCCACCAAGCTCATCACCAGCGACTGCGTCGCCGCCGTGTTCGGCGGATGGACGTCGGCGTCCCGCAAGGCGATGCTGCCCGTCTTCGAGGGGAACGACTCGCTGCTCTTCTACCCCGTGCAGTACGAGGGCCTCGAGGCGTCGCCCAACATCTTCTACACGGGCGCCACGACCAACCAGCAGATCGTGCCGGCCCTCGACTACCTCAAGGAGCAGGGCGCGAAGTCGCTCTTCCTGGTCGGCTCCGACTACGTCTTCCCGCGCACCGCGAACAAGATCATCAACGCCTACGCGGAGGCGAACGGCATGGAGGTCGTCGGCGAGGAGTACGCGCCGCTCGGCCACACCGACTTCTCCACCATCGTCAACAAGGTGAAGGCCGCCGACGCCGACGCCGTGTTCAACACGCTCAACGGCGACTCCAACGTGGCGTTCTTCAAGGAGTACAAGAACGCGGGCCTCGGGCCGGACGACATGCCCGTCCTGTCCGTGTCGATCGCCGAGGAGGAGGTGGGCGGCATCGGCGTGGACAACGTCGAGGGCCAGCTCACCGCCTGGAACTACTACGAGACCGTGGACAGCCCCGAGAACGACGCCTTCGTCAAGGCGTTCAAGGCCGAGTACGGCGACGACCGCGTGACCTCCGACCCCATGGAGGCGGCGTACACGTCCCTGTACCTGTGGAAGGCGATGGTCGAGAAGGCCGACTCGTTCGACGTCGCGGACGTCCAGGAGGCCGCGGACGGCGTCACGTTCGACGCCCCGGAGGGCACGGTCGTCGTCGACGGCGAGAACCACCACGTCTCCAAGACGGCCCTCGTGGGCAAGATCGGCGACGACGGCCTGATCCACACCGAGTGGAGCTCCGAGGAGCCCATCGAGCCGGACCCGTTCCTCGACGGCTACGACTGGGCCGACGGGCTCTCCTGACGGGCGACTGACATGGAGACCCTCCTCTCCCAGCTCTTCGCGGGCCTGAGCCTCGGCTCCGTGCTGCTGCTCGCGGCCCTGGGCCTCGCCCTGACCTTCGGTCAGATGGGCGTGATCAACATGGCCCACGGCGAGTTCATGATGGCGGGCGCCTACACGGCGTTCGTGATCCAAGGACTCCTCGGCGACCCCGGCGCGAGCCTGCTCGTGTCGCTGCCGCTCGGGTTCCTCGTCGGCGGGGCGCTCGGGCTGCTGCTCGAGGCCACGCTCATCCACCGCATGTACCGGCGGCCGCTCGACACGCTGCTCGTCACCTGGGGCGTCGCGCTGCTGCTGCAGCAGGTGGCGCGCGACGTGTTCGGCGCGCCCAACGTGGACGTGGCCGCGCCCGGCTGGCTGTCGGGCGCGGTCACGGTCGGCGGCCTCGCGCTGCCGAAGACCCGCCTGTTCATCCTCGCGCTGGCCGTCGTGTGCGTGGTCGCGCTGGCCCTCGTCATGCGGGCCACGCCGCTCGGGCGGCGGATCCGCGCCGTCGTGCAGCACCGCGACCTGGCGGAGGCCTCGGGCATCTCGTCGCGGGCCACCGACCGGCTCACGTTCTTCATCGGCTCCGGCCTCGCCGGGATCGCCGGCGTCGCACTGACCCTGCTCGGCTCGGTCGGCCCGACGCTCGGCACCGGGTACATCGTCGACGCGTTCCTCGTCGTCGTCGCGGGCGGCATCGGGCAGATCAAGGGCACCGTGATCGCCGCGACGGCGCTCGGCCTGCTGCAGGCGTTCTTCGAGTACTCCACCACCGCGTCGGTCGCGAAGGTCCTCGTGTTCGTCGTCATCGTCGCGTTCCTGCAGGTACGACCCCAGGGCCTGGTCTCGGTCCGGACGAGGAGCCTGGCGTGAAGCAGAGCATGAGCACCCTCACCGCACGACTCTCCGCTCTCGCCCGCCCGGGCCGAGCGCGCGCCCTGGCCGGGTTCGGCCTCGCCGCCGTCCTGCTCCTGGCCGTCGCGCCGGTGCTGCTCAGCCCGTTCCGGCTCGGCCTGCTCGGCAAGTTCCTGTGCCTGGCCATGGTCGCCGTCGGCATCGGCCTCGCCTGGGGCCGTGGCGGTCTGCTCACCCTCGGCCAGGGGGTGTACTTCGGCCTGGGCGCCTACGTCATGGCGATGCACCTCAAGCTCGCCGACGCCGGCCCGGGCGGGGTGCCCGACTTCATGCTGCTGTACGGCACCGGCGAGGTGCCCGGCTGGTGGGAGCCCCTGCGCTCGCCGGTCGTCGCCCTCGCCATGGTGGTGCTCGTGCCTGCCGCGCTCGCCGCCGCCCTGGGCTGGGCCGTCTTCACGCGGCGGGTGCGGGGCGCCTACTTCGCGATCCTGTCGCAGGCGCTCGCCGCCGCGTTCGCCATCCTGCTGATCGGCCAGCAGCAGACGACGGGCGGCACCAACGGGCTCAACGGGTTCCGGTCGTTCTTCGGCTACGACCTCGCCGACCCGGTCAACCAGCGGATGCTCTACCTGATCGCCGCCGGGGTGCTGCTCGTCATGGTCGTCGTCGCCCGCCAGCTCATGGTGTCGCGCTTCGGCGAGGCGCTCGTCGCCGTCCGCGACCAGGAGGACCGCGTCCGGTTCCTCGGCTACGACCCGGCGGCCGTGAAGACCGTCGTCTACGTGGTCGCGGCCGTGATGGCCGCCGTCGGCGGGGCGCTCTTCGTGCCGATCGTCGGGATCGTCTCCCCCGCCGACGTCGGCGTCGTGCCGTCCATCGGCTTCCTCGTCGGCGTCGCCATCGGGGGCCGGGCGACCCTGCTCGGTCCCGTCCTCGGCTCCGTCGCCGTCAGCTGGGCGCAGACCTCGCTGTCCGAGCAGTTCCCCTCCGGCTGGATCTACCTGCAGGGGGCGCTGTTCGTCCTGGTCGTCGCGTTCCTGCCCGGCGGCCTGGCGTCGGTCGTGCCGATGCTGCGCCGCCGACGCCGCACCGCCCGCGAGGCGGAACCCGAGGCTCCCGCCACACCGGGCGACGCCCCGGCGTCCGACCTCCTGCCCGAAGGGAGCCGCGCATGAGCGAGCAGACCGAGCAGACCGAGCAGATCGACCTCGCCGCCGCTGACGCGCTGCTGGGGGACGACACCTCCCGGTTCCGCCACGACTACCTCGAGGTGCGCGGGCTGCGGGTCGAGTTCGGCGGCTTCGTCGCCGTGCGCGACGTCGACCTCACCGTCACCCAGGGCGACCTGCGGTTCCTCATCGGCCCCAACGGCGCGGGCAAGACGACGCTCATCGACGCCGTCACCGGCCTCGTGCGGGCGGCCGGAGGCTCGGCCAGGTTCGGCGGGACGGAGCTGCTGGGCCGGGCCACGCACCGCGTCGCACGGGCGGGCGTGGGCCGCACGTTCCAGACGGCGAGCGTGTTCGAGCAGCTCACGGTGCTGCAGAACCTCGACATCGCCGCGGGCGCGCGCCGCGGGCCGACGACGATGCTGCGCCGCCGGCGGGGCGTCCCGGAGGCGGTCGAGCAGGCGATGGAGACCGTCGGCCTCGCCGCACTGCGCGACGTGCCCGCGGGCGTCCTGGCGCACGGCCAGAAGCAGTGGCTCGAGATCGGGATGCTGCTGGTGCAGGACGCGCACCTGCTGCTGCTCGACGAGCCCGTCGCCGGCATGACGCAGGCGGAGCGCGAGGAGACCGGCGAGCTGCTGCGCCGGGTGGGCTCCCAGCGCGTCGTCGTCGTCGTGGAGCACGACATGGAGTTCCTGCGCTCCTACGCCGACTCGGTGACCGTCATGCACCAGGGCCGCGTCCTGGCCGAGGGGACCGTCGCCGAGGTGCAGCAGGACCCGGCCGTCGTCGAGGTGTACCTCGGCGCCCCGGCCGGCGAACCGGGCCCGACGACGGAGGGACGCGCATGATGCTCGAGCTGAACGGCGTGAGCACGGGGTACGGCCGCACGGCCGTCGTGCACGACGTCGACCTCGCCGTCGCGGACGGCACGCTGACCGCCGTCCTCGGCCACAACGGGGCGGGCAAGACGACCCTCCTCAAGGCCGTGCTCGGCCTGCTGCCCGCACGGGCCGGGGCCGTGCACCTGGCCGGCGAGGACGTCACGCGCTGGCCCACCCACCGGCGGGTGCGCGCGGGGATCGCGTACGTGCCGCAGGGCCAGCAGTCCTTCGGCCAGCTCACCGCCCGGGAGAACCTGCAGGTCGTCGCGGACGCCCACGGCGCCGCCGGCCGGCGCCGCACCGACGACGCGCTCGACCTGTTCCCTGCGTTGCGCGAGCTGCTCGGGCGCCAGGCGGGCCTCCTGTCCGGGGGCCAGCGCCAGCAGCTCGCCATCGCCCGCGCGCTCGTCACCGGCCCGCGGCTGCTCCTGCTCGACGAGCCGGCCGAGGGCATCCAGCCGAACGTCGTGAGCGAGATCTACGGGGCGATCACGACGCTGACGTCCTCCGGCGGCCTGTCCGCGCTGCTGGTCGAGCAGCACCTCGGCTACGCCGTCGAGCACGCGGCCGAGTACGCCGTGCTCGCCTCCGGCCGCGTGACGCACCGGGGCGCCGGCGGCGGCGCGTCCGCCGTCGCCGGCGCGCGCGAGGCGATGGCGCTGTGACCCCCCGACCCGAGGAGAACCCGTGCACCTGACCCCCGCCGACACCGAGAAGCTGCTGCTCGCCGTCGCGGGCATGGTGGCGCGCGACCGCCTCGAGCGCGGCGTGCGGCTCAACCACCCCGAGTCCGTCGCGCTGCTCGCCTGCTGGGTGATCGAGCGTGCGCGCGACGGCGCCGACGTCGCGACGCTCATGCAGACCGGCCGCGAGGTGCTGACCCGCGAGCAGGTGATGGACGGCGTGCCGGAGCTGATCACCGACGTCCAGGTCGAGGCCACGTTCCCGGACGGGCGCAAGCTCGTCACCCTGCACCACCCGATCCCCTGACCCGACCACGACCACGACCTGACAGGAGGGCACCGTGTCCGCACACGCGTCCACCGGCCCCGGCGCGATCCGCGTCGCCCCCGGCCGGATCGAGCTCAACGCGCGGCCCCCGCACGAGCGGCTGCGGCTCGTCGTCGAGAACACCGGGGACCGCCCGATCCAGGTGGGCTCGCACGTGCACCTGCCCGACGCGAACGCCGCGCTGCGGTTCGACCGTGCCGCCGCGCACGGGTTCCGCCTGGACGTGCCCTCCGGCACGTCGCAGCGGTTCGAGCCCGGGGTGAGCCGGGAGGTCGACGCGGTGACGATCCGCGGCGCGCGGCGCGTGCCGGGCATCCAGCGGGGCAAGCAGGACGACGGCGCGCTCGGCCCTGTGGCCGCGGCGCCGCACGACGAGCAGGAGGACTGATGGTCTGGATCGACCGCGAGCGCTACGCGGCCCTGTACGGGCCCACCGTCGGCGACCAGGTGCGCCTCGGGGACACCGACCTGTGGATCGAGGTCACCGAGGACCGGTGCGTCGGCGGCGAGGAGGCCGTGTTCGGCGGCGGCAAGTCGATCCGGGAGTCGATGGCGCAGTCCACGCGCACCCGGGCCGAGGGCGCCCCCGACACCGTGATCACGGGCGCGGTCGTCCTCGACTGGTGGGGCGTGGTGCGGGCCGACGTCGGGCTGCGCGACGGGCGCATCGTCGCCGTCGGCCGCGCGGGCAACCCCGACGTCGCCGACGGCGTGCACCCCGACCTCGTCATCGGCCCGTCCACGGACGTCATCTCGGGCGAGGGGAAGATCCTCACCGCCGGCGGCTTCGACCCGCACGTGCACCTGCTGTCGCCGTCCGCGCTGCACGAGGCGCTCGCCACCGGCATCACGACGGTCGCCGGGGGCGGCACCGGCCCGTCCGAGGGGTCGAAGGCCACCACGGTGACGCCGGGCGCCTGGCACCTGCGGTCCGTGCTGCGGGCTCTCGACCGCCTGCCCCTCAACGTGCTGCTGCTGGGCAAGGGGAACACCGTGAGCGCCGCGTCCCTCGAGGAGCAGGCGCTCGCCGGGGCCGCGAGCTACAAGGTGCACGAGGACTGGGGCTCCACGCCCGCGGCGCTCGACGCCGCGCTGCGGGCGGCCGACGACTGGGGCCTGCAGGTCGCGCTGCACTCCGACTCGCTCAACGAGGCCGGCTTCGTGCAGTCCACGATCGACGCGATCGACGGGCGCGGCATCCACGCCTACCACGTGGAGGGCGCGGGGGGCGGGCACGCCCCCGACATCCTCACCATCGCGAGCCTGCCGCACGTGCTGCCGGGATCGACGAACCCGACGCTCCCGCACACGGTGAACACCGTGGCCGAGCACCTCGACATGCTCATGGTCTGCCACCACCTCAACCCGGCCGTCCCGGAGGACCTCGCGTTCGCGGAGTCGCGCATCCGGGCGACGACGATCGCCGCGGAGGACGTGCTGCACGACATGGGCGCCATCTCCATCACGTCGTCCGACGCGCAGGCGATGGGCCGCATCGGCGAGGTGATCACCCGCACGTGGCAGGTGGCGCACGTGATGAAGCACCGCCGCGGCCCCCTGTCGTCCGCCGAGCCGGCCGACAACGAGCGCGCCCGCCGGTACGTCGCGAAGTACACGATCAACCCGGCGGTCGCGCACGGTGTGGACGCGCACATCGGCTCGGTGGAGCCGGGCAAGCTGGCCGACCTCGTGCTGTGGGACCCGCGGTTCTTCGGGTTCCGGCCCGAGCTCGTGATCAAGGGCGGCGTCATCGCGTGGGCGGCGCTCGGCGACCCGAACGCGTCCATCCCGACCCCGCAGCCCGTGCTCCAGCGGCCGGCCTTCGGCGACGCGATCGGCGCCGACACGTCGGTGGCGTTCGTCGCGCCCGCGGCGATCGAGGACGGCCTGGCCGGCCGCCTCGACCTGCGTCGGGAGCTCGCCCCGATCACGTCGACGCGCGGGCTCACCAAGGCGGACATGCGCAACAACGACGCGCTGCCGGACATCGACATCCGCCCCGACACGTTCGAGATCCGGGTGGACGGCGACCTCGTGGAGCCCGCGCCCGCGGTCCGGCTGCCGCTCGCCCAGCTCTACTCGATGTTCTGAGCGCCCGTGCCTCCCGACCCGACGACGACTCCCCCGCCGACGCGAGCGGCGCCCCACCCCCTGTCGGTGGCGCTGCTGCTCGCCGACGCGCGCCTGCCCGGCGGCGGGCACGCCCACTCCGCGAGCCTCGAGCCCGCCCTGCGGGCCGGCATGCCGCCCGCCGACGTGCCCGCGTGGATGGTCGGGCGGGCGACGACGGTCGGCCTGGTGGAGGCCGGCACCGCCGTCGTCGCCACGCGGCTGCTCGCCGACGCCGCGCCGGAGGACCCGGACACCGCCGGCCGGCTCGACGCCGTCGTGCGCGCCTGGGCCGCCCGGACGCCGTCGCCCGCGCTGCGCGAGGCCTCGCGCCTGCTCGGCCGCGGCTACCTGCGCGTCGCCCGCGCCCTGTGGCCGGGCAGCGCCGCCGTCGCCGTCGCCGTCGCGCACGAGGCGACCTCCCGCCGCCACGGCGCCCCGCGGGGCGGCGGCGTCCTACCGCGCCCCGTCGTGCTCGGCGCGATCGCCGCCGCGGCCGGGCTGCCGGCCGAGGACGTGGTGCGCCTCACCGTCTACGACGACGCCCAGACGGCGGCGTCGGCCCTGCTGAAGCTCGAGCCGCTGGACCCCCTCGCCCCGGCGCGGTGGGTCCTCGACGCGTGCGCCGCCGCGGAGGAGCACGTGCTCCGCGTCGCGGCGTGCGCCACCCCGGAGGACATCCCGGCCTCCGGTGCCCCGTTGACCGAGGGCTGGGCCGAGGCCCACGCCCTCACGACCCAGAGGTTGTTCCGTGCCTGAGACCACTCCCCCCGCGAACCCCGCTCCCGCCCGCGCCCTGCGCCTCGGCGTCGCCGGCCCCGTCGGCGTCGGCAAGTCGTCGCTCATCGCCACGGTGTGCCGCGCGCTGGCCGACGAGCTGCAGATCGGCGTCATCACCAACGACATCTACACCGACGAGGACGCGCGCTTCCTGCGCTCCGCCGGCGTGCTGGACCCCGAGCGCATCCGCGCCGTCGAGACCGGCGCCTGCCCGCACACCGCGATCCGCGACGACGTCACCGCGAACCTGCTCGCGGCCGAGGACCTCGAGCGCGACTTCGAGCCCCTCGACCTCGTGATCATCGAGTCGGGCGGCGACAACCTCACCGCCACGTTCTCCCCCGCCCTCGTCGACGCGCAGATCTTCGTGCTCGACGTCGCGGGCGGCGGCGACGTCGCGCGCAAGGGCGGCCCCGGCATCGGCCGCGCCGACCTGCTGGTCGTCAACAAGACCGACCTGGCCCCGTACGTGGGCGTCGACGTCGAGCAGATGGTCGCCGACGCGTCGGCCGCCCGCGAGGGCCGGGCCGTCGTCGCGCTGTCCCGCACCGACGACGCCTCCGTCGCCGCGCTGCGCGGGTGGCTCCTGGGCGTCCTGGAGCGGTTCCGGGACGGCGAGCACGTGGCGCAGGACCCCGGCCCGATGGCGCCGCACTTCCACGCCGACGAGGAGGGCGGGGGTGTCCTGCACAGCCACGCGGACGGCGACGAGGCCCATGCGCACGCCCCCGCGCACTGAGGCCCGCCGCACGCTCGTCGAGGTCGACCCGGGCACCGTGCCGGGCGCCCCGGTGCGCGTGCGCTCCCGGGACGGCCTGCTCGCGGCGCGGACCGTCGCGCGCAGCGCGGGGCACGCGGAGGTGGCGCTGGTCGCGACCGGTGCGGTGCTGCTCGGCGGCGACCACGTGACCGTGCAGGTGCGCGTGGCCGACGGGTGCGCGCTGACCCTCACCGACATCGGCGGCACGGTCGCGTACGACGGCGAGGGAGTGCCGTGCCGGTGGGACGTCGAGGTCCGCCTCGGGGCCGGCGCGCGGCTCGACTGGGAAGGCCTGCCGTTCGTCGTGGCCACCGGCGCGGACGTGACCCGGTCGACGGACGCGGTGCTCGGCGCCGGCGCAAGCCTGCGGCTGCGCGAGACCGTCGTGCTCGGACGTGACGGCGAGCGCGGCGGCCGCGTCGTGCTGCGCTCCCGCGCGCACGACGACGACGGGCCGCTGCTCGTCGAGGAGGTCGTCGCCGCGGGCGACCGTCCCGTGCCGGGGGTGCTGGGCGGCATGCGGGTGGTCGACACGGTCACCGACCTGCGGGGCGCGGCCGACGACGACCCGAGCGCCCACGGGCCCGACACCGCACCCGACGGCGACGCGCCCGACGCCGACGCGCGCGGTGCCGACGGCGCGGTGTCGCTGCACCTGGAGCGCGGCGGCACCCTGACCCGCTGGCTCGGGCCCGCCGCTCATCTCAGCCCGTTGCACCGGTCTCGTCCCGCACCGGCGCGTCCCGTGCCGGTGCCGCCCGCACCGCCCCTCGCACGTCTGGAGCACGCATGACCCGCACCGTCCTCGTCGTCGCCGTCCTCCACGTCGTGGGGATCGGCGGCCTCGCCGCCACCCTCGCGCTCGACGGGGGCGCCGGCGCGATCACCCTGGTCATGGCCCTCACGGCGTACGGGTTCGGCCTGCGGCACGCGTTCGACGCCGACCACATCGCCACGATCGACAACACGACACGGCGGCTCGTGCGCGAGGGCCGCGACGCGCGCGGGGTGGGCCTGTGGTTCTCGCTCGGCCACTCGACGGTGGTCGTCGGCGCCGCGCTGCTCCTCGCCGTCGGCGTGCAGGCCCTGGCCCCCGCGCTCGAGGACGAGTCGTCGCCCTGGCGCCGGTTCACCGGCGTGTGGGGGCCGGTCGTGTCCGGCACGTTCCTCCTGACCATCGCCGTGGTGAACGTGCTGATGCTGCGTCGCGCCCTGCGGGCCCCGCGCGACGACGCCGGTCACGACCCGCACGACCACCACCCGGCGGGCGGCCCGGTCTCGTGGGCGCTGCGCCGCTTCTCGTGGGCGACCGACCGGCCGGGCCGGATGTACGGCGTGGGGCTCGTCTTCGGGCTGGGCTTCGACACGGCCACGGAGATCGGCCTGCTCGCGATGACCGCGTCGGCCGCGCTCGGGCAGGTGCCCTGGTACGCACCCCTGCCGCTGGCCGTCCTGTTCGCCGCCGGGATGTCTTTGCTCGACTCCGTGCAGGGCTCGGCCGCCCGGCGCGCGTACGCCCAGGCGGGCTCCGGCGCCGCGGGCCGGGGCCGCCTGCGCTACGACGTGCTGGTGACCGGGGTGTCGGCGGCGGCCGCGGTGGGCATCGGCGGGGTGACGCTGGTGCAGGTGGCGGCCGAGCACGTGCCGGCGCTCGCCCGCGTGCCGGGCGCGTCCGTCAGCCTCGAGCCGTACGGGCTGGTGCTCGCCGGGGTGCTACTGGTGGCGTGGGTCGTCGGCCTGCTCTGGCTGCGCCAGCCGCGCGTCCAGGCCTGAGAGCACGTCCCGCCCGCGGGACGACAGGTGGACCCGGATCACGCGCCGGTCGAAGGCGTCCACCTCGCGGTAGACGAGCGCCCGCGTGACGAGGGCGTCGACGCGGCGCCCGAGCGTGGCCTTGTCGGTGACGGTGGCCGCGCGGAGCTCCGACATCGTGACGCCGGGCCGGCGGCCGAGCGCGTCCAGGACCAGCCACTCGTCGACGGTGCAGCCGGCGTGCGCCACGACCTCGGCGGCGCGGCGCGCGGCGCGGCGGCCCGCGAGCACGGACTCGCGCAGGTCGACAGCGGGGGTGGCCGGGAGGCCGGTGCGGAGGTCGGTGGGCACGGCCGCGCCCGAGTCCGTCGTGGTGCGCCCCGCGCGTGCTGCCGTCCGCATGCTGACCCGCCTTCCGTGGTGCTCGTACACTACCGGCCATCACAGGCCGGGGCCCGCGAACGGGCCCCTCGCGCGGACGGGACGTCATGTCGGACTTCGTCGTCGGCGTCCTGCTGCACTTCCAGGGGCCGGGAGGGATCTACGGCCCCTCGTGCCAGGCCGTCACGGAGCTCGCGATCGCGGAGCTCAACGCCACGGGCGGCATCCTCGGCCGCCCCGTGCGCGCCGAGCTGCTCGACGCCGGGCAGCCGCTGCCGCAGCTGCGCCGCAGGCTCGGCGTCGCACTGGACGCCGGCCGGCTGCACGGGCTCACCGGATGGCACACGTCGGCGGTGCGGCACGCCGTCGTCCCGCTGGTGCAGCGCCGCGTCCCGTACGTGTACCCGGCGGCCTACGAGGGCGCCGAGACCCGGCCGGGCCTGTACGTCACCGGCGAGGTGCCGTCGGCCCAGCTCTTCCCCGCGATCGGCCGCCTGCGGTCGGACGTGGGGGCGCGCCGGTGGTTCGTCGTGGGGGACGACTACGCCTGGCCTCGCGGCACCTACGCGGCGCTGGCGCCGCAGCTCGCCGAGCTCGGCGCCGGGTTCGCGGGCGTGCGGTTCCTCCCGGAGCAGGGGGCGAGCGCCGCCCAGCTCGCGGCCACGCTCGACGAGATCGAGCGCTCGGGAGCCGAGGGCGTGCTGCTGCTGATGGTCGGCCAGAACGGGGTCCGGTTCAACCGGATGTTCGCGCGCCGCGGGCTGCACGAGCGGGTGGTGCGCCTCAGCACGCTCATGGAGGAGAACATGCTCATGGGCAGCGGGGCGGCCGCCACCACGAACCTGTACTCCGCGGGCGGCTGGTTCCGCAGCCTCGCGACGGGCGAGGCCCTCGACCTTGTGGGCCGCTACACCGCGCACCACGGTCTGCACGCGCCGGCGGTGGGCGCGGCGGCCGAGGCCTGCTACGAGGGGATCCTCGCGCTGCGGACGATCGTGGAGCACGCGGGCAGCGCCGCCGTCGCCGCGACCGACCGCTCCGTCGACGGGCTCGCGTACGAGGGGCCGCGCGGGCTCGTCCGCTTCCATGGCAACCACGCCGAGCAGCGGCTGTACCTCGCGCGCGCCGACGGCTACGACTTCGAGCCCCTCACGGCGCTGTGACCAGACCCGCTGTGGGGCACGTCACGGCCCGGGACGGAATCATGCGTCTGCATCTATCCGTTGAGGCAACCATGACCGAGACCCTCACGCACCCGTCCACGTCCCTCGCTGTCGGCGACGACGTGGCGGACCTCCTGTTCCGCGCCGCCCGCACCACCTCGCTCTTCACGGACGAGCCCGTCACCGACGAGCAGCTCGCCGCCGCGTGGGACCTGGCCAAGTTCGGCCCCACCGCGATGAACACGCTGCCGCTGCGCGTGCTCGTGGTGCGCACGCCGGAGGCAGGCACGCGCCTCGCGACGCACATGGCCGACGGGAACAAGGACCGCGTCCGCAACGCGCCGGTGTCCCTCGTGCTCGCCGCCGACCCGGCGTTCCACGAGCACATGGACCACCTGTTCCCCGCCATCCCCGGCATCAAGGACCAGCTCGCCCCCGCCGCCGAGGCGCGCGAGGCGATGGCCCGCAAGAACGCGCTGATCCAGGCCGGCTACCTCATGGTCGGCCTGCGGGCCGCCGGGCTCGCCGCCGGTCCCATGGACGGCATGGACTTCGACGGCGTGGACGGCGAGTTCTTCGCCTCGTCCGGCTGGAAGTCGTTCATGGTGGTCAACGTCGGGCACGCCGAGGGTGAGGGCTCGCCCTACCCGCGCGGCCCGCGCCTGTCCTTCGACGAGGTCGCGCAGGTCCTCTGACCTCCGAGCCCACGACGCACGAACGGCCCGGCCCCCCTCAGGGGGCCGGGCCGTCGTCGTCAGGCCTCAGGGCCGCAGCACGATCTTCCCGACGTGCACCCGGCGGGCAAGCTCCTCCTGCGCCCGCGCCGCCTGGTCCAGCGGGAACGTCGCGGCGACCACGGGCTCGATCGCACCGCGGCCGGCCAGGTCCATGAGCAGGTCGAAGTGCGCGCGCGTGTGCATCGACGAGCCGACGACCTGCGCGTTGTGGAGGTACAGGCGGCGGACGTCGAACGCCACCTCGTGCCCGCCGAGCGCGCCGGCGACGACCCACCGACCGCCCTCGCGCAGCAGGGGCAGCCCCTCGCTGAGCAGGCCACCGGCGACGACGTCGAGCACGACGTCCACGCCGTCCGGGGCCGTGGACCGGACCTGCTCGACGACGTCCTGCGCCCGGTCCACGACGACGTCGGCGCCGGCGTCGCGCACGGCCCCGATCTTCCCGCCGCTGGAGATCGCCAGCACGCGCGCCCCGCGGGCGTGGGCGAGCTGGACGAGCGCCAGGCCGACGCCGCCCGACGCCCCCGAGACCAGGACGGTCTCGCCCTCCCGCAGCCCACCGCGCTCGATCATCCCGAGCGCGGTGCCGTAGGCGGTGGGCAGGGTCGCGAGCTGGTCGTCCGTGAGGGGCGACCCCGTCATGTCGTGCACCTGGTCGGCGGGCGCGGTCACGTACTCCGCGTACCCGCCGTCGCGCTCGCTGCCCATGAGGCCCACCGGGTTGGCGTCCGGGCCGTCGGCGTCGTAGGCCGCCGGGTCGACCACGACCCGGCGCCCGACGAGGCCCTCGTCCGCCCCGGTGCCGACGGCCACGACCTCCCCCGCGACGTCCGCCCCCTGCGTGCGCGGGAAGTCGACGGGCCCGCGCCAGCCGGACAGCGCCGCCGGGTCGCCCGGCCTGCCGTAGGCGCCCTCCCGCGTCCACAGGTCGGTGTTGTTCAGCGCCACCGCGGCCACGCGGACCAGGGCCTCACCCGGGCCCGGCGCCGGGACGGCGACCTCCGCCGTCCGGAGGACCTCCGGGCCCCCGTGCCGGTCCATCCGTACCGCGCGCATCGTCTCGGGCGTGCTCATCGCTCGACCTCCCGTGTATACAGATCGGTATACACACGACGCTAGCACGACTCCCCGGAACCGTCGGGAGGGAGCGTGCTAGGGCCGGTCGCCGGCGGCCGCCGGGCGCGACGGGTCGTTCGACCACTGCGACCAGGAGCCCGGGTACAGGGCTGCCGGGATGCCCGCGCACTCCAGCGCGGCGATCTCGTGCGACGCCGTCACGCCCGAGCCGCAGTAGACGCCGACCGCGAGCACCGCGTCGTCGTCCGCCTCGTCGGACGCGCTCAGGCCCAGGTCCGCGAACCGGCCCTGGAGCGACTCCTCGTCGAGGAACGTGCCGTCCTCGCGCAGGTTCTCCACGGTGGGGGCGCTCACGGCGCCGGGCACGTGGCCGGCCCGCGGGTCCACCGGCTCGGTCTCGCCCCGGTACCGCTCGGCGGCCCGCGCGTCCAGCAGGGTCCCGGTCTCGGCCAGCCCGGCCGCGTCGTCGGCGTCGAGCACGGGCAGGTGGCCCGGACGGACCACGAGGTCGCCCGTCGCGTGCACGACGTCGCCGCTCTCCAGCGCGTAGCCGGCGCGCACCCAGGCGGGCAGGCCGCCGTCGAGGATGCGCACGTCGTCGACGCCGAAGTAGCGCAGCAGCCACCAGGCGCGCGCCGCGGACGTGCCGCCCACCGTGTCGTAGACGACGACGCGCGACGAGTTCCACAGGCCCCAGGCCCGGGCGCTGCGCTGGAACGAGGACGCCGAGGGCAGCGGATGGCGCCCCTCCTCCGGCGACGCCTCGGCGGCCAGCTCGGACTCCAGGTCGACGTAGACCGCGTCGGGCAGGTGGCCCCCGAGGTAGCGCTCGCGCCCGTCCGTCATGCCCAGCGCCCAGCGGACGTCGAGCAGCACGGGCGCGCCGTCCGCCGGGTCGGGCCCGGCGCTCAGCCGCAGGTCCGCCGCGAGCTCCGCGACCGTCACCAGGACGCGCGAGCGCGGCGTGCCCTCGCCGGTCACGAGGCGGCCCCCCGGTCACGCAGGTCCAGGCGCATCGTGTAGGCGTCCATGTCCTCCGGCTGGTAGTACCGCTTGCGCAGCCCGATCCGCTCGAAGCCGTGCCGCTCGTACAGCGCGAGGGCCGGCTCGTTGTCGACGCGCACCTCGAGCAGGACGGCCTCGGCCCGGAGCTTGCGCGCGCGCCCGACGAGCGCCTCCAGGAGGGCGCGCCCCACACCGTGCCGCTGGTAGTGCGGGTCGACGCCGATCGTCATGATCTGCGCGACGTCGCCGTCGAACCACAGGCCCGCGTACCCGACCACCGGCTTCGGACCGATCCCGTACACGGCGACGGCGTCCTGGCCGGCGGGCTCGGCGACGACGTACCAGCGGCCCAGCGCGGCCAGCTCGTCGGCGAGCATCCCGTACGTCCAGGCCCCGGCGCCGAACAGCACCCGCTCGAGCTGGAGCACCCGGTCGAAGTCCGCGCTGGCCAGCGGGCGCAGCCGGCACGCCGGCGCGTACACGTGCTGCACGGTGCGGGGCAGGCCCTGCGCGGGGCGCGCGGGCTCGTCGGCGACCGGCCCGGTGGTCGGCTGCCCGGTGGTCGGCTGCCCGGTGGTCGGCTGCCCGGTGGTCGGCTGCTCGGTGGTCACGCCGGGCTCCCGGTGGCGGGGACGAGGCGGGCCGACGCCGGCTCCTGCACGTCGGGCCGGCGCAGGTACAGCGGCTCGGTGGGCAGCTCCTCGCCGGCGGCGCGGCGGGCGAGGGCGACGCGGGCCAGCACGGCGGCGTCGGGCACGAGCGGACCGTCGTCGTCGGCGGGCAGGTGCTCGGGGTACAGCGCCGCGCCCTCCCCGACGACGACCAGCCGGCCGTCGGCGGGCGCGTCCGCGAGGCGGGCCGCCACGTCGGCGGCCTTGTCCACGCCCGGGCCGGCCAGCGTCTCCACGACGGGGACGGCGTGCGGGCCCTCGTGCGCGACGACGCGGTAGTGCGCCCAGTAGACCTCCTTGCGGCGGGCGTCGGTCGCGACGAGCACCTCGTCGCCCGGCGTCAGCCCGAGGTCGGCGACCGCCTGCACGGCGACCGCGTCGACGCTCGGCACGCCGAGCACGTCGATCCCGAGCGCGAGCGCCAGGGTGCGCGCGGTGACGAGCCCCACGCGCAGGCCCGTGAACGGCGCCGGGCCGGTGCCCACGGCGACGGCGGTGAGGTCCGTGCGGTCCAGGCCGGCGTCGGCGAGCACCGCGTCGACGAGCGGCGCGAGCGACTCGGCGTGCCGGCGGCGCTCGTCCGCCGAGCGCGCGGCGAGCCGGGCGCCGTCGGCGTCGACGAGCGCGACGGCGACGGCTGCGGAGGTATCCAGTGCGAGAACGGCCACGGCCTCAGCCTACGTTTCCCGCGGGACAGAGAGGGCCCACCGCGAGATAGAGAGGGCCCCTCGGCGAGATAGAGAAGGCCCACCCGCGAGATAGAGAGGGCGCACCGGCGCTTCGGCGCGGCCCCGTGTCGTCGAGCCCGCAGCTCTCTATCTCGCAGCCCACGGTTCTCTATCTCGCGGCCTTCGGTTCTCTATCTCGCGACCGGCGGTGCTCTATCTCGCGGCCTTCGGTGCTCTATCCCGCGGTGAGGGCGGCCAGGTCGACGCCGGCCCAGCGGGGGCCGACGCCGCGCAGCGTCGCGTGGCGTGTGCCGGCGCCGGGGTCGGCCTCGTCGTCGGCGTCGGAGGCCGCGGTGCCGCGCGGGCGCTCCAGGTCGATCTCCAGGCGGTCGTCGGTGAGCGCCTCGGCCAGCCCGCGGCCCCACTCCACGACCGTGACCGACTCGTCGAGGGACGAGTCCAGGTCGAGCGCGTCAAGCTCCCCCAGCCCGCCGAGCCGGTAGGCGTCCACGTGCACGAGGGCGGGTCCCCGCGTGCCGTCCTCGCGCGGCAGGGGCGGGTGCTCGCGCGCCACGATGAACGTGGGGGACGCCACCTGGCCCCGGATGCCCAAGGCGGCCCCCAGCCCCTGGGTGAGCGTCGTCTTGCCCGCCCCCAGGTCCCCCGTGAGGATCACCAGGTCGCCCGCCCGGAGCACCCCGGCGAGGGCCGCCCCCAGCGCCCGGGTCGACTCAGCGTCCGGCAGGTCCGTCTCCGTCCGCACGACGACGTCGCTCACCTCTGCACTTCCTTCCAGGTCTCCGTGTCTGCCGTCAGGTCGAGGCCCGTGTACACGCGCACCGCGCGTGCCCCGATGCCCGTGACGATCTCGTAGCTGATGGTGCCCGCCGCGCGGGCCCAGTCCTCGGCGTTGGGGCGGGTCGCGCCGCGCTCGACGCCGTCGGACTCCCCGAACAGCGTGACGACGTCACCCACCCCTTCGGTCGCGTCCGGCCCGAGGTCGAGCACGAACTGGTCCATGCACACCCTGCCGGCCACGCGGAGCACCCGGGCGGACGCGCCGCTCCCGACGCCCACCGGCCCGCCGACGCCGAGGCTGCCGCCCGACGCGTGCCGCTGGATGCCGTCCGCGTAGCCCAGCGGCACGACGCCCAGCCGCGTGTCGCGCGGCGTCGTGTAGTGGTGCCCGTAGGACACGCCGTGGCCGGCCGGCACGTCCTTGACCGTGGCGAGCCGGGCCTGGAGCGTCATCGCGCCGCGGAGCCCGTAGTCGCCCGGCGCGCCGAGCTGCGGCACCGGCGAGTGCCCGTAGACGGCGATGCCGGGGCGCACGAGGTCGTAGTGCAGCCGGGGATCGGTGAGCACGGCGGCCGAGTTCGCGAGGTGCCGCACCTCGAGCGACGCACCGGACTCCTCGACGACGGCCACCGCGGCGTCGAACGCCGCCGCCTGGAGCGCGATCGACGGGTGCCCGGGCTCGTCCGCGCACGCCAGGTGCGACATCACGCCGACCACCCGCAGCACGCCCTCGGCCTCGAGCGCGGCCGCCCGGCGCACGACGTCGGGCAGGTCCGCAGGCATGATGCCGCTGCGGCCGAGGCCGGTGTCGACCTTGAGGTGCACTCGCGCAGGCTCGCCCGCCGACCGCGCCCCGGCGGCCACCTCGTCGAGCGCCCACGGGGCCGCGACCCCCACGTCCACGCCCGCGGCCACGAGCCGGCCGAACGGCGCCCCCGGCGTCGCGAGCCAGGTGAGCACCCGGGCGTCCGCGGTCGTGACGCCGCCGGCGCGCAGCGCGAGCGCCTCGGCGGGGACCGCCGTGCCGAGCCAGGTCGCGCCGCCCGCGAGCGCCGCCCGCGCCACCGGCAGCATCCCGTGCCCGTACCCGTCGGCCTTCACCACGGCCATCACCGCGGCGCCGGGGGCGTGCCCCGCCAGGGCGTGCACGTTGTCGCGCACGGCGGACAGGTCGACGACCGCGCGCGCCAGCGCGTCGTCGGGGAAGGGCAGGTCGGCCGGCGCGGCGGGTGTGCTGTCGGCCGGGACCGCGGAGGGGACCTCGGTGCTCACGGTCATCGATTCTCTCACCGCGCGCCGTCGCTCCCGCCGTCGCCCGGGCCCACGCCGTCCGGCCACGCGGCGAGGCGACGCCGGGAGCGGAACTCCCGCGGCGCGCCGCCGATCGGGTCGACGAACGCGAGCGAGCGGGCGAGCAGCTGCAGCGGCCGGTCCGGGTCGTCGGGCGCGTCGTCGCGCAGCACCGGCCAGAACGGGTCGTGCAGCAGCGGCAGCCCGAGGGACGCCATGTGCAGGCGGAGCTGGTGCGTCTTGCCGGTGCGCGGCTCGAGCCGGTAGAGCCCGAGGCCGCGGGCGTCGTCCCGGGCGACGAGCGTCACCCGCGACTCGGCGTTCGGCTCCCCCGACTCCTCCTGGGCGCGCACCACGCCCCGGTGCTTGACGATGCGCGAGCGGACCGTCGTCGTGCCCTCCCGGTCCAGGCCCGAGCCCGGCGCCGGCAACGGCGCGACCGCCTCGTAGACCTTCCGCACGGCGCGGTCCTGGAACGCCGTCTGGTACGCCCCGCGCACCTCGGGCCGCACCGTGAGCACCAGCACGCCGGCGGTGGGCCGGTCGAGCCGGTGGGCGGGTACCAGCTCGGGCAGGTCGAGGGTGGCGCGCAGGTGCACGAGCACCGTGCGGGTTACCCACCGCCCGCGCGGCATGGTGGCGACGAGGTGCGGCTTGTCGACCACGAGGAGGTCGTCGTCGCGGTGGAGCACCTCCAGCTCGGCGAGCGCGGGCACCTCCGGCTCGTCGGCGGGCGGGTCGCGGTAGAGGTAGAGGAAGCCGCGCGGCACGAACGGCGTGCCGGCGTCGACGACGGCGCCCTCGCCCGTCACGACCTCGCCCGCCGCGAGCTTCTCGCGCAGGCGATCGGCGTCGTCGTCGAACCGCTCCAACAGGTACTGCGCCGCTGTCGCGTACCTGGCGACGCTGGCCGCGTCGTGGGGCAGCACCAGGCGCGTGGGGTTGAGGCCGCCCCGCACGGGCAGGGGCGGGACGTGCTTGCGCGGACCGGATGGCACCGGACCATTGTCGCGCGCGGCATGATGGCGGCATGAGCCTCTACGACATCCCGTTCGAGCGCATGGACGGCACGACGACGACGCTCGCGGAGCACCGCGACGACGTCGTGCTGGTGGTCAACGTCGCCTCGCGCTGCGGGCTCACGCCGCAGTACGAGGCCCTGGAGCAGCTGCAGAGGTCGTACGCCGACCGCGGGTTCACCGTGATCGGCTTCCCCAGCAACCAGTTCCTCCAGGAGCTCTCCACCGACGAGAAGATCGCCGAGTTCTGCTCCACCACCTACGGCGTCACGTTCCCCGTGGTCTCCAAGGTCCGCGTGAACGGCCGGCACACGCACCCGCTGTACGCCGAGCTGAAGAAGACGGCCGACGCCGGCGGGCACGACGGCCGCGTCCGGTGGAACTTCGAAAAGTTCGTCGTGCTGCCCGGCGGCGACGTGCACCGGTTCTCCCCGCAGACCGTCCCCGACTCTCCCGAGATCGTCGGCCTCGTCGAGAAGGCCCTCCCGAGGTAGTCACCAGCCACGCGAGGCAAGGACGAGCCCCGCGAGGTCGTCAGGCTGGTCACCCGGCCCGCAGGTGCAACCAGCGCTCGGTGACCACGTAGCCGAGCGCCTCGTTCGCACGCCGCGACGCGACGTTCTCCCCCGCGCCGCCCGAGCCGAACCTGCGGTGCCCGGCCGCGGCGAGCGCGAGCACCGCCGCGCCCTTGACGGCGGTGGCGAGGCCGCGCCGTCTGGCCGCCGCGCGCGTCACGGTGAAGTCGACCTCGACCCGGTCGGCAGCCGGGTACAGCACCGTCGCGGCGTCCAGACGACCGTCCGCGGCGAACGCACCGAACGCCCACCGCTCCCCCGCCGTCAGCGCCGCGGCGAGCGCCGCAGGGTCGGGCACGTCGTGGAAGGTCGCGACGGTCGGTGGGTAGTCGGCGGCCGCCCCGGCGTCGAGCGCGGCGAGCGCCGCCGCCTCCCCCGGGTCGAGGGCGCGGACGGTCCACCCCGCAACCCGCGCGGCGTCGACGGCGGCGCGACACGTCGCCAGCACCTCAGGGGTGACGGTGAGTCGCGCGCCCCACGACTCGGAGACGATGCGCGCCCCGGCGTCAAGGAGGACGGCCGCCTCCGGGTCGTCGGAGCGCAGCACCCGCACGGCGGAAGGACTCGTCACCGGGGCACCGTACGGGGCAGAGCGGTGGCGCGTCAGACCTTTTCCGGCCGGCTGACGACCGGCACCGGCGATCCGTCGGCGCCGTGCGTCATCGTGCGCCCAGGAGGGCGGCGACCTCCGCGGGCACCGCGCCCGCGGCGTCGAGCGCGGCCACCGGGCCGCCCGGGTTCGCGCGGTGCGCGGCGCGCCCGTGCACCAGCGCCGCCGCGGCGGAGACCTCGGCCGCGAGCGCCGGGTCCTCGACGACGTCGCGCGACCGGGCGGCGAGCATCGCGCCCAGCACGCCGGCGAGCACGTCGCCCGCGCCCGCGGTGGCCAGCCAGCCCGGCCCGTCGGCCTGCGCCCACGCGCCGCCCGGTCCGGCGACGACGGTCACGCCGCCCTTGAGCAGCACGGTCGCGCCCGTGAGCTCGTGCGCGCGGCGCGCCCAGCGCAACGGCTCGGCCTCGACGTCCGGCCGGCGCACGTCCTCGCCGCGCGAGCGCAGCAGCGCGGTCAGCTCGCCCGCGTGCGGGGTGAGCACGAACCACGCCGGGACGCGCTCGTCGAGCAGGCCCAGCCCGCCGGCGTCGACGACCGCGGGCACGGGGCCGCCCGCGGTCCCGGCGAGCCCGCCGGCCGCCGCGGCGAGGCAGGCGCGTCCCCGCTCGTGCTGGCCGTCGTCGAGGCCGTCGGACTCCCCCTCGTGCGCCGACTCCGGCCCGCCGGGGAGTCCCGGCCCCACCACCCACGACTGCACCCGGCCGGGCGCGGTGACGACCTCGGGACGCGCCGCGAGCACCGCACGGCCCACCGCCTCGGACCCGCGGTAGCGCACCATCCCGGCCCCGGTCCGCACGGCGACGGTCGTGGTGAGCACCGCCGCGCCGGGGTACGTCGCCGTGCCCGCGACGACGCCGACCACGCCACGCGTGTACTTGTGGTCCGCGGGGCCCGGCACCGGCCACGAGGCCGCGACGTCGGCGGGCTCCAGGCGCCGCACGGCCGGCGGGCCGGCGAGGTCGAGGCCGATGTCGATGTCGATGTCGACGACGCTCACCTCGCCCGCGAGACCGGCCGCCGGCGGCAGCAGCAGGCCGGGCTTGGCCGCGCCGAACGTCACGGTGCGGTCGGCCGGCAGCACCGGGCCCGTCACCGCGCCGTCGTCCACCCCGATGCCCGACGGCACGTCCACGGCCACCACCCAGGGCCGCGGGCCGGCGGCCAGCGCGCCCACCACCTCCGCCGCGAGGCCGCGCAGAGGCCCGCGCGCCCCGATGCCGACCAGGCCGTCGAGCACGACGTCGGCGCGGGCGGCGTCGTCGGCCACCGCGTCCACCGTGCCGGGCGCCGCGAACAGCTCCACGACCCGGCCGCCGGCTCGCTCCAGCGCCCCCCGGCCGCCCGCATGGAAGCGCTCCGCGACCAGCACCGCCGTCACCGCGAGCCCGCGCCGCGCCAGCACGGCGCCCGCGTGCAGCGCGTCGCCGCCGTTGTTGCCCGCCCCCGCCAGCACCACGACACGCGCGCCCCGCACCGGTCCCCGGCGGGCCGCGACGTCGCGCAGCACCTGCATCGCGAGCGCGAACGACGCCCGCTCCATCAGCGGCACCCCCGCCGCGAGCAGCGGCTCCTCGGCGGCACGGACGTCGGCGGCGGACCAGGCGGAGATCATGGGACGCATCCTGCCGCGCGCCGCCGCGCCCCGCAGCGTCGCCGCAGGTCCGGGCATAGGCTCGGGCCCATGCGATTCGGACTCTTCATCCCGCAGGGCTGGCGCCACTCGCTCACGGACGTCCCCCCGGAGCAGCACTGGGAGACGATGCTGTCCCTGCTCCACTACGCCGACAACGCCGCGGCCGGCGAGCCGATCCCCGGCGGCCCCTGGGCCTGGGACTCGGTCTGGGTGTATGACCATTTCCACACCGTCCCGGTCCCCAGCACCGAGGCGACGCACGAGGCGTGGACGCTGATGGCGGCGTTCGCGGCGGCGTCCCAGCGCGTGAAGCTGGGTCAGATGTGCACGTGCATGTCGTACCGCAACCCCGCCTACCTGGCGAAGGTCGCCTCGACGGTGGACGCGATCTCCGGCGGCCGCGCCCAGCTCGGCATCGGCGCCGGCTGGTACGAGCACGAGTGGCGCGCCTACGGCTACGGCTTCCCCCGCGCGGGCGAGCGCCTGCGCGCGCTGGACGAGGGCCTGCAGATCATCACCCAGATGTGGCGCACCGGGTCGTCCGGAAAGTTCGACGGCGAGCGCTACCAGGTGGACGGCGCGCTGTGCTACCCGCAGCCGCTCCAGCAGCTCCCGGTGGGCGACGGCGGCGCCGAGGTGCCGAGCATCCCGCTGTGGGTGGCGGGCGGCGGCGAGAAGAAGACGCTGCGCATCGCCGCGCGGTTCGCGCAGTACACGAACTTCGACGGCTCGCCCGAGGGCTTCGCGCACAAGTCGGCGATCCTCGAGCAGCACTGCCGCGACGTGGGCCGCGACTTCGGCGAGATCACCCGCTCCTCGGACTACAACGTGGTGATCGGCGAGAACCAGGCGGAGGTGGACGACCGCTTCGCCTGGATCGAGTCGCACTTCCGCAAGCACGCCCCCGGCGAGCGCGGCGAGAGCGAGATCGCGAGCTGGCGCAACAGCCCGCTCGTGGGCACGCCCGAGCAGGTCGTCGAGAAGCTCTCGGCGCTGCGCGACCTCGGGATGACGTACGCCATCACCTACTTCCCGAACGCCGCCGCCGACCGCGACCAGATCGAGCTCTTCCAGCGGCAGGTCATCCCTGCCCTGCAGGACTGAGCGGTGGGCTCGCGGCACGAGATCGACCTGCCGGACGGTCGGCGGCTGGTCGTGCACGACGACGGCCCGCCGTCCGCCGACGCCGTCGTCTGGCACCACGGCTCGCCGCAGTCGGGCGAGCTGCTGGCGCCGGTCGTCGACGCCGCCCGGGCGCGCGGGCTGCGGGTGGTCTCCGCGGCCCGCGCCGGGTACGGCGGGTCCACCCGCCGTCCCGGGCGCACCGTTGCGGAGGCCGCGTCGGACGTGGCCCACGCCCTCGACGCCCTCGGCGTGGCCCGGTGCCTCGCCGTCGGTGCCTCGGGCGGTGGTCCGCACGCCCTGGCGCTCGCCGCGCTCCGGCCCGACGTGGTGTCCGGCGCGGTCACCCTCGCGGGCGTCGCGCCGTACCCCGGCCGCGACCGCGACGACCTCTGGTTCGCCGGCATGGCCGACGACGGCGGCCTGCGCTCGGCCCTCGACGGCTCCGCCGCCCGGGAGCGGCACGCCGAGACCGCGGAGTTCGACGAGTCGAGCTTCACCGCCGACGACTACGCGACGCTCGCGGGGACGTGGGCGTCGCTCGGCGCCGACGCCTCCCGGTCCGGTCAGGACTGGCCGGGCGGGCAGGTCGACGACGACCTCGCGTTCGTGCGGCCGTGGGGCGTGGCGCTCGGCGACGTCGCACCGCCGACCCTGGTCGTGCAGGGCGGTGCCGACCGGGTGGTGCCCCGGCACCACGCCGACCTGCTGGTCGAGGGGCTGCCCGCCGCGGAGCTGTGGCTGCGCCCGCGTGACGGCCACGTCAGCGTGCTCACCGCGCTCCCGGTCGCGGTCGACTGGTGGCGGTCCGGAGCCTGAGAGCCGTTCAGCCCTCGGCTACCACCATGGCGGACGCGATGCCGGCGTCGTGGGAGATGGACAGGTGCCAGGCCTTCACGCCCAGCTCGTCGGCACGGGCCTGGACCGTGCCGCGCAGCTCGACCTCGGGCGGCCCGCCGACCGTGCGGTGCACGGTCGCGTCGTGCCAGTGCATGTTCCCGGGAGCGCCGAGCGCCTTGGCGATGGCCTCCTTGGCCGCGAAGCGCGCCGCCAGGGACGACGCCGGCAGGTCGCGCTCGGCCTCGGTGAACAGCTTCTCGCGCAGGCGCGGCACCCGCTCCACCGTCGCCATGAACCGGGCGACGTCCACCACGTCGATGCCCACGCCGATGATCATGGGCCACAGCCTAGGTCGGTCGGAGGGCCGGGCGTGTGGGCGCCCCGCCGTAGCGTGCCGCGCGTGATCGTCGATGCCGCAGGGTCCCGTCGTCGGCGGGTCGTACGGCGGGTACCTGGCACGCGGGCGCGCGCCGCCCGGTAGGCGTCAGCCCTCGGTCGGCGCCCCGGCGCGGATCCCCGCCTCGTCCTGCGGCTCCACGAGGTGTCGCCACCGGAACCACTTGCGCTCGAGCTCTCCCTCGAGGTCGACGTCGAACCGCCGCGCGACGAGCAGCAGCTGCGCGAGCACGTCGGCGAGCTCGGCCCGGAAGGCCGCGTCCACCTCGCCGGCCCCCGCCCCACGGTCCCGCGACCGTCCCGACCGCGCGAGGTACGCCTGCGTGAGCTCCCCGACCTCCTCGTGCAGCTTGAGGACCAGCCAGTCGTCGGTACGCGGGACGCCGAAGCGGCGCTCGTACACCCGCGAGATGATCTCCAGCTCGTCGGACAGCTCGCCCAGCTCCATGCGCCGATCATGCCCCTTCCGCGGCCCCGACGCGGACACGCCGCGCGCGTCCACGGCGACCTCGAGTTGCAGGTCGGACCCGTTGCTCGGGCAGAATCGTGCAGGTGGCACCGCAGTCCCCCGACACCGCACCCGGCACGGCCCCGCAGCCGCTGGGCGAGCACCTGACCCGGCTCGCGCCGGCGTCCCCGTACGTCGATCTCGACCGCGCGGCGTGGAGCCGCCTGTCGGCATCGACCCCGCTGCCGCTGACGGACGCCGACGTCGAGCGGCTGCGCGGCCTGGGCGACCCGATCGACCTCGCCGAGGTGGACGCCGTCTTCCGCCCGCTGTCGCGGCTGCTCAACCTGTACGTGGCCGCGAGCGCGGGCCTGCATCGCGCCACGTCGACGTTCCTGCACGAGGAGCCTCCCCGCACGCCGTACGTCATCGGCGTCGCGGGGTCGGTCGCGGTCGGCAAGTCGACGACGGCGCGCATCCTGCGCGAGATGATGGCTCGCTGGCCGGACACCCCGCACGTCGAGCTGATCACGACCGACGGCTTCCTGTACCCGAACGCGGAGCTGCAGCGCCGCGGGATCATGGACCGCAAGGGCTTCCCCGAGTCCTATGACCGACGGGCCCTCATCCGCTTCCTGTCGCGCGTGAAGGCGGGGCAGGCCGAGGTCCGCGCCCCGGTGTACTCGCACGTCGTCTACGACATCGTGCCCGGCGAGGAGGTCGTGGTGCGCAAGCCGGACGTGCTCATCGTCGAGGGCCTCAACGTGCTGCAGCCGGCGCGCCCCTCGGCGATCGACGAGTCGACCGTGGCGGTGAGCGACTTCTTCGACTTCTCGATCTACGTCGACGCCCGCACGCGCAACATCCGCCAGTGGTACGTGGAGCGCTTCCTGCAGCTGCGCAGGACGGCGTTCAGCAAGCCGGAGTCGTACTTCCGGCGCTATGCGGACCTGTCCGACGCCGAGGCGACGGAGCGGGCGCTGTCCATCTGGGAGTCGATCAACGCGCCGAACCTGGAGCACAACGTGCTCCCCACCCGGGGGCGCGCCACCCTCGTGCTCACCAAGGGGTCGGACCACTCCGTCCAGCGGGTGCGGTTGCGCAAGCTCTGAGGCAGACCCTTCGGGTCAGGCCGCCCTGCTCGTGGGCTCGGCGTCGGCCTCGTCGTCCTCGTCCTCGTCGGCGGGCACCGGCTCCGCCTTGGGCGGGCCGGCGACCCGCTGCACCACCTGGTCGACCAGGACGCCGAGGAGGATGCCGGCGACGACGCCGACCGCCATGGCGAGCAGCGTGTTGTGCCCGAGCCACGACGCGGCGGCGAGGCCGATGAGCATCGAGTAGATGCCCCACGTGACGGCGGCGATCCCCGAGTAGAGCATGAACCGGTGACGCGGGTAGCCCACGGCGCCGGCGGTCATGTTGACGGCGACCCGGCCGATGGGCACGTACCGGGCGGCGAGGATGAACGACGCGCCGCGGTGCTCCAGCGCGTGCCGCGCCCAGTCGACGGCCTTGCGCCCGCGGGCGGAACGCAGGAAGGCGAAACGCTCCGTGCCGACGGCGCGGCCGATCTGATAGGCGATCTGGTCACCCGTCCACGCGCCGGCGATGGCGAGGGCGAGGACGCCCGGCAGCCACGGCTCGCCCTCGGAGTGCGCGAGCACGGTGAGCGTGATGACCACCGACTCGCTGGGAATCGGAGGGAAGAACCCGTCGATCGTCGCGAAGACGTACATGGCCGGGTAGATCCACAGGGACGCGCCCAGGTCGAGGACCCAGCCCTCCAGCTGTGCCAGCATCGTCGACAGGTTCACCAGGTCGGTCCCTCGGTTCGTCGGCCGGGAGGTGGGCCTCCGGCGGTCGCACGACGCCGGGCGGCGTCACGACACCAGCCTAGGCAGAACCAGGGCACCGGCTGCATGGGGGAAACCCCCCGTTCCACCCTGAGCGCCGAATGTTCACCCGTGTTCCACGAACCCGTGGTCCACGACGTGCCCGTAGCGCACGAGATTGTCGTTCGAGGTGAGCGTGCGCAGCAGCGCGTGGTCGAGGTATAGCTCACCCGCCAGGTGGTCCGTCTCGTGCTGCACGATGCGGGCGGGCCAGCCGGTGAGGACCTCGTCGATCGGCGCCCCGGTCTCGTCGCGGCCGGTGAGCCGGACGCGACGGTGCCGCGCGACGACGGCCTGCCACCCCTGCACGGACAGGCAGCCCTCGTGGAACGCGGCCCGCTCGGGTTCGTCGTCCGCACCGGCCAGGGGCTCGTAGTGCGGGTCGACCAGCACCCGGTACGGCAGCGGCGTCCGCTCCCGCGGGTCGTCGGCCTCGGTGCCGGCGTCCTCGACCACGGCGACCGCCAGCCCGATCCCGACCTGCGGCGCCGCGAGCCCCACGCCGGGCGCGGCGTGCATGGTGCGGCGCATCGCCTCGAGCAGCCGCGGCAGCACGTCCCCGAGCTGCCCGGTGTAGGGGGCCGCCGGGGCGCGCAGCACCGGCGCGCCCGCCTGCACGATCGGCAGCAGGCCGGTGCCCGGCCCGTCCGCCGCCGCGTCGGCCCGGTCCAGCAGGTCGACGACGGCGGCCCGCAGGGCCTCGTCCACGCCCGCTGCCGGGCGCTCGCCCGGGGCGCCGTCGGTCACAGGGCCAGCCGGTCGCGCACGACGGCGGCGAGCGTGTCCGCCACGCCGTCGGCCTGCGTCTGGGTGGCCGCCTCGACCATGACCCGTACGAGCGGCTCGGTGCCCGACGGACGCAGCAGCACGCGGCCCGTCTCCCCGAGCAGCGTCTCCGCGCTCTCGATCGCGGCGCGCACGCCCTCGTCGTCGGCCGCGCGGGCCTTGTCCACACCCTTGACGTTGACCAGCGTCTGCGGGAGGCGCGGGACGTCGGCGGCGAGGTCGGCCAGGCGGCGTCCGCTCGCCTTCACGCGTGCGGCGAGGTGCAGCGCGGTGAGGACGCCGTCGCCGGTCGTGGCGTGGTCGGCGAAGATGATGTGGCCCGACTGCTCGCCCCCGAGCCCGTACCCGTGCGCCCGCATCTCCTCGAGCACGTACCGGTCGCCCACGCCGGTCTGGATCGTGGTGATGCCCGACTCCCGCATCGCGAGCAGGAGGCCCAGGTTGCTCATCACGGTGACGACCAGGGTGTCCGACGGCAGCCGGCCCTCGTCCTTGAGCGCCCGGGCCAGGATCCCGAGGATCTGGTCGCCGTCCACCAGCACGCCCCCGTGGTCGACGGCGAGGCAGCGGTCCGCGTCGCCGTCGAACGCGACGCCGAAGTCGGCCTCCGCGGCCACGACGACGGCCTGCAGCTGCTCCGGGTGGGTGGAGCCGGCCTTCTCGTTGATGTTGCGACCGTCGGGGCTCGCGTTGATGACGACGACGTCGGCCCCCGCCTCGCGCAGCGCCTCCGGCCCGACCTGGCTCGCGGCGCCGTTCGCGGCGTCCACCGCGATGCGCAGGCCCTCCAGCGGGCGGACGTCCGGCGTCGTGCCGATGCTGGTCACGAGGTGCTCCACGTACTGCTGCGCGGCGATGCCCGTGTCGGAGCGCATGCGCCCGACGTCGGCGCCGATCGGCCGCTCCCAGTCCTGGCCCAGGCGGGCCTCGATCTGGTCCTCGACGTGGTCGGCCAGCTTGAAGCCGCCGCGCGCGAAGAACTTGATGCCGTTGTCCGGCATCGCGTTGTGGGACGCGGAGATCATGACGCCGAGGTCCATGTCCATCGCCCCGACGAGGTGGGCCAGCGCCGGGGTGGGCAGCACGCCCAGGTTGACCACGTCCACGCCCGAGCTGGCGAGGCCGGCGCCGACCGCGGCGGACAGGAACTCCCCGGACGCGCGCGGGTCGCGCCCGACGACGGCGCGCGGGCGGTGCCCGGCGAAGTCGCCCGACGTGCCGAGCACGTGGGCCGCCGCGCTGCCGAGCCCGAGGGCCAGGTCCGCGGTGACGTCCCGGTTGGCCAGCCCACGAACCCCGTCGGTGCCGAACAGTCGCACGATGTCTCCTCCTCCGGGCGCGGCGGTGGATCCGCACGCACACCCCGCGGCGCCCCCGCGGACGCCGCACCGATCGTAGCCGGACGTGCGGACGGCCCCGCCGGAAGAGTTCCGACGGGGCCGTCCGTAGCGCTGACGCTCCTGTCGACGCCCGAGGGCAGTGCCCGCGGGGAAGGAGCGCTCGATCAGCGCTTCGAGTACTGCGGCGCCTTGCGCGCCTTCTTGAGACCGGCCTTCTTGGACTCGACCGCACGCGGGTCACGCGTGAGGTAGCCGGCCTTCTTCAGCGCGGGGCGGTTCGCCTCGGAGTCGATCGCGTTGAGCGCGCGGGCGATGCCCAGGCGCACCGCGCCGGCCTGGCCCGAGGGGCCGCCGCCGGTGATGCGGACGATGACGTCGAAACGGCCCTCGACCTCGACCAGCTTCAGCGGCGAGTTCACGAGCTGCTGGTGCACCTTGTTCGGGAAGTAGTCCTCGAGGGTGCGACCGTTGATCTTCCACGTCCCGGTGCCGGGGACGAGGCGCACGCGCGCCACGGCCTCCTTGCGGCGACCGACGGCGGCGCCGGGAGCGGTGATGGACTGGCCGCCGTCCGCGACGGGCGCGGCGGACTCAGAGGTGTAGGTGCTGGGCGTGTTCTCGTCCAGCTCGGTGTCGACGGTGGTCTCGGCCACTGTGATTCCTTCGCTTTGCATCCGGCAGCGGCTCAGGCCTGCTGCGAAACCTGGGTGATCTCGAACGGCTTGGGCTGCTGCGCCGCGTGCGGGTGCTCCGCGCCGCGGTAGACCTTCAGCTTGCCCAGCTGGTCGCGACCGAGGGACGTCTTCGGGATCATGCCGCGCACGGCCTTCTCCACGGCCCGCTCGGGGTTCTTCTCGAGAAGCTCGCCGTAGTTGACCGAGCGGAGGCCGCCCGGGTAGCCGGAGTGGCGGTAGGCCAGCTTGGTCTCCCGCTTGTTGCCGCTCAGGGCGACCTTGTCCGCGTTGATGACGATGACGAAGTCACCGCCGTCGACGTGCGGGGCGAAGGTCGGCTTGTGCTTCCCGCGCAGGAGGGTGGCGACCTGGCTCGCCAGGCGGCCGAGGACGACGTCGGTCGCGTCGACGACATACCAGTCGCGCTGGACGTCGCCGGGCTTGGGGGTGTACGTACGCACGGTTGCGTCACCTTTTCATGTTCGGTGTCGTCGGGCGAGAAGCGGCGCCCGATGAGTCAGGTGTTGTGCGCGGGTGCTCCGGTGGCGTCCTGGCCGAGGCATCGTCGGTGCGAGTGGGCGCGCTGACGACGCGGGACGCCGGAGGCATAGCACAACGACGAGTCAGTTTAGCCGCGGCCGGGTGCGGGGGTCAAAGCGACGCTGGTCACGCCACCGCACGGCCCGGGTCCGGCCGCCCTCGTTGCAGCCGCACCGCCGCGGGTGCACCGTGGTGACATGACCCAGGAGACACCCGGCACCTCCCCGGACCCCGAGACCGGCGCCGAGGGCGACGAGGACCAGCTGCCCCAGGAGGACACGCTCCTCGACCCCGAGCTCGCCGACGTCCTCGACGAGGGCTACTCCCCTCTCGAGCGGTCGCGGTCGAACCACTGGGGCGAGACGGCGTGGGAGGAGTCCGCCGGCGAGCCCCTGGACCGGCGCCTCGCCGAGGAGCAGCCCGACGTGTGGGAGCGCGACCCGCTGGACCGACCGGACACGACCCGCGCCGGCCGGCTCGCGGAGGACCCGTTCGCCGACCCCGGCGAGGACGGCGACCGCGAGAACGACGTCTACGGCGAGGACGCGGGGATCGACGGCGCGGGCGCCAGTGCCGAGGAGGCCGCCGTCCACTGGGTCGAGGAGCCGTAGCCCGAGGCCTCGCGGGTCAGCCCGCGTCGACCTCACCCGGGTCGCGCCTCGCGCGGACGCGCTCGGCGCGCGCCGCGAGCTCGTCGTCGTCCGGGTAGGCGACGCGCTCGAGGGTCAGCCCCCGTGCCGCGACGACGCCCGCCGCGGCCGAGCGGGACCGGCCTGCCAGCACCGCGGCGGGGTCGTCCGCACCGCGGCGGCCCTCCCCCACGGCCAGCGACATGCCGACCAGCGCGCGCACCATCGAGTGGCAGAACGCGTCGGCCTGCACGGTCGCGACGACGAGCCCGGCGTCGGGCCCGTCCACGGGTCGCTCCCACGACAGGTGCGTGAGCTCCCGGATGGTCGTGGCGCCCTCGCGGGGCTTGCAGAAGGCGGCGAAGTCGTGCAGCCCGACGAGCGGCTGCACCGCCCGGTGCATCGCCTCGACGTCGAGCGGGCGGCGGTGCCAGAGCACCCAGTCACGGCGCAGGGGGTCGCGCAGGTCGCGACGGTCGGCCACCCGGTAGGCGTAGCGGCGGTGCAGCGCGGAGAACCGCGCGTCGAACCCCGCAGGGGCCTCGACGGCCCGGTGCACGACGACGTCGGGCGGCAGCACCCCGGTCAGCCGGTCGGCGAGCGCGACGCCGGGCTCCCGGTCGGACCGTCCGGGCATCTCCTCCCAGCGCTCGCGCGGCACGTCGACGTGCGCCACCTGGCCGCGGGCGTGCACCCCCGCGTCCGTCCGCCCCGCCACCGTGAGCCGCGGGCGGGGCAGGCCGAGGGGCTCGGTGCGCAGCACGGTCGCGAGGGCGTCCTCCAGCACCCCCTGCACGGTGCGCAGCCGCGGTTGGGTGGCCCAGCCCGCGAAGTGGGTGCCGTCGTAGGCGAGGTCGAGCCGCACCCGGAGGGCGTCGGCGGAAGGTGTCGGCGTGCTCACGGACCCATTGTGGCCGGATGATGTCCCGTGATGGTCGACCCAGGCGCCACGGCGCGCACCCCCGAACCCGGTCCCGGCGGCGGCACGTCCCGAGCCCCCGCGCCCTCCGACGTGCTCACCCTCGCCGTCGACTGCGGCGGCGGAGGCATCAAGGCGGCGGTCCTGGACTCCGCCGGCACCGCGCACGCGTCGCCGGTGCGTGTCCCCACCCCCTACCCGCTGCCCCCGAGCCTGCTCCTGGACACCGTGGCAGGGATCGCGGAGCGCCTCCCCGCCGCGCACCGGGTGACGCTCGGGATGCCCGGCATGATCCGCCACGGCGTGGTCGTCCACACGCCGCACTACGTCACCCGCTCGGGCCCCCGCTCGCGGGTGCTGCCCGAGCTCGTGGAGGCGTGGGCCAGCTTCGACGTCCGCGGCGCGCTCGCCCACCGGCTCGGCGTGCCTGCCCTCGTCCTCAACGACGCCGAGGTGCACGGCGCCGGAGTCGTCGCGGGGTCCGGCGTCGAGCTGGTGCTCACCCTCGGCACCGGGCTCGGGTCCGCGCTGTTCGACGGCGGGCTGCTCGCGCCGCACCTGGAGTGGTCGCACGCCCCCGTGCGGCGCGGGGCGACGTACGACCAGTACGTCGGCGAGCCGGAGCGGCGCCGCCTGGGCGACGGCCTGTGGTCGCGGCGGGTCGTCACGATGGTCGACGGGCTGCGCCCGGTGTTCCGCTGGGACCGCCTGTACCTGGGCGGCGGCAACTCCCGCCGGATCACGCCGACAGCCCTCGACCGCCTGGGTGACGACGTCGTCGTCGTGCCCAACTCCGCTGCGCTCGTCGGGGGTGCACGGGCATGGGACCTCACCCTCGCCTGACGCCGGACGCCACCGCGGAGCCCGCCTCGAGGAGGGTCCGCGTGAAGGTGACCGGGGCGTCGAGGCTGACGAGGTGGCGGGCGTGCGGCACCACGACCAGCCGCGCCGGTGCGCCGCCGGCCCGAGCCGCGGCGACGAACGCCCGCTCCTGGGCGCGGAAGTGGTCGTAGCGCCCGTTGACGAACCACACGGGGCTGCTCGCGCCCGCGAGGGCGCCGAGGGTGTCGGTCGGGCCGAGCTCCCGCAGCACCTCGGCCATGGCGCGCAGGGCGTACCCGCCGGCGCCCAGGTCCCGCGCCCCCTCGCCGTCGAGGGCGAGGCGGACGAACGTGTCGTTCAGCCGGGCGCCGTGGTCGGGCCAGCCCTCGATCCACCGGGCGAGCGTCAGCCACGCCGGCCGCAGCGACGACGAGGACACCGTGCAGCACGACGCGGCGACGAGGCCCGCGCTCTGCTCGGGGTGGCGTGCGCGGTGCTGGATGGCGACGTAGCCCCCGAGCGACAGGCCGGCCACCAGGGCCCGCCCGCCCAGCGCGTCGACGTCACCGCGTACCGCCGCCACCGCGCCGTCGAGGGTGAACGGCTCGCCCCGGCGCGGGCCGTGGCCGGGCAGGTCGGTCGCGACGGCCGGGACCCCGGCGCGCTCCAGCGCCTCGAGCTGACGCCGCCACATGGTCGCCGACGTGCGGGAGCCGTGCACGAGCACGACGGGCACGGGGGCGGGACCACCGGTGCGCGCAGCCATGCGCACCACCCTAGGGACGACGAGGCCCCGCGCCACCTCGGAAGGTGGCACGGGGCCTCGTCGTGGTCGCGGGGGACGCGGGAGGTCAGGCCTCCTTGGTCTCCTCGGCCTTCTCATCAGCCTTGTCCTCGGCGGGCGCCTCGGCCGGAGCCTCGGTGGCCTCCTCGACGGCGGCCTCGTCAACGGCGGGCTTCTCGTCCTCGACCTTGGCGGGCTTCGTCGACGCCTTCTCAGTGGCCTTCGTGGCCTCCTTGACGACGGCCTGCTTCGGGCTCACCGGCTCGGTGACGAGCTCGATGACCGCCATGGGCGCGTTGTCGCCCTTGCGGTTGCCGATCTTGGTGATGCGCGTGTAGCCACCGTTGCGCTCGGCCATGGCCGGGGCGATCTCGGTGAACAGGGTGTGCACCACGGACTTGTCGCGGACGACGGTCAGCACCCGGCGACGCGCGTGCAGGTCGCCGCGCTTCGCGAAGGTGATGAGGCGCTCGGCCAGGGGGCGCAGGCGCTTCGCCTTCGTCTCCGTGGTCGTGATGCGCCCGTGCTCGAAGAGCGACGTCGACAGGTTGGCGAGGATCAGTCGCTCGTGAGCCGGGCTGCCACCGAGCCGCGGACCCTTGGTGGGGGTAGGCATTTCTGGTTCTCCTTGAGGGTGGTTCCGCACCGCGCGGCCCGGTCAGGTCGAGCGGGCTGCTGCGGGCGCGGAGACGTCAGTACGACTGCTCGTCCGAGTACGTGGCCTCGTCGTCCCCACCGCTGAAGTACGCGGCGCTGGACGGGTCGAAGTCGAGGGGCGAGTCCTTCAGCGAGAGGCCCAGCTCGGCGAGCTTCTCCTTGACCTCGTTGATGGACTTCGCACCGAAGTTCCGGATGTCGAGCAGGTCGGCCTCGCTGCGAGCCACGAGCTCACCCACCTGGTGGATGCCCTCGCGCTTGAGGCAGTTGTACGAGCGGATCGTGAGGTTGAGCTCCTCGATCGGCAGCGCCAGGTCCGCGGCCAGCGCGGAGTCCGTCGGCGACGGGCCGATCTCGATGCCCTCGGCCTCGACGTTCAGCTCGCGGGCGAGACCGAACAGCTCGACGAGCGTCTTGCCGGCCGAGGCGAGCGCGTCGCGCGGGGCGATCGCGGCCTTCGTCTCGACGTCGACGATCAGCTTGTCGAAGTCCGTGCGCTGCTCGACACGCGTGGCCTCGACCTTGTAGGTGACCTTGAGGACCGGCGAGTAGATCGAGTCGACGGGGATCCGACCGATCTCGGCCTCGTCGTTCTTGTTCTGCGCCGCGGAGACGTAGCCACGACCGCGCTCGACGGTGAGCTCGATCTCGAGCTTGCCCTTGTCGTTGAGCGTGGCCACGTGCAGGTCCGGGTTGTGCACCTCGACGCCCGCCGGCGGCACGATGTCCGCGGCGGTGACCACGCCCGCACCCGTCTTGCGCAGGTACATCACGACGGGCTCGTCGTTCTCCGAGGAGACGACGAGGTTCTTGATGTTGAGGATGATCTCGGTGACGTCCTCCTTCACACCCGGCACGGTGGAGAACTCGTGGAGCACTCCGTCGATGCGGATGGAGGTGACGGCCGCGCCCGGGATGGACGACAGGAGGGTCCGGCGCAGGGAGTTGCCGAGCGTGTAGCCGAAGCCAGGCTCGAGCGGCTCGATGGAGAAGCGCGAACGGTACTCCGAGATGACCTCTTCGGTCAGGGAGGGGCGCTGTGCGATCAGCACGGTCAGGTCCTTTCAGTGTGCGTCCGCCATATGACGCATCACGGATCCGCGAGAGCTAGCTCGCGGCCCCGGGTGGGACTCGGTCCACCCGCCCGGGCAGCCTGCGGCGTCGTCGGGCCCGGGGTCGATCCCTCGGCCCCGGGGCCCGACGACGTCGGAAGGGTCAGACGCGGCGACGCTTCGGGGGGCGGCAGCCGTTGTGCGCCTGGGGCGTCACGTCCTGGATCGAGCCGACCTCGAGGCCGGTCGCCTGCAGGGAGCGGATCGCGGTCTCACGACCGGAACCCGGGCCCTTGACGAAGACGTCGACCTTCTTGACACCGTGCTCCTGGGCGCGGCGGGCGGCCGACTCGGCGGCGAGCTGCGCGGCGTACGGCGTGGACTTGCGGGAGCCCTTGAAGCCGACGTGGCCGGCGGACGCCCACGAGATCACGGCGCCCGACGGGTCGGTGATCGAGACGATCGTGTTGTTGAAGGTGCTCTTGATGTGAGCCTGGCCGAGCGGGACGTTCTTCTTGTCCTTGCGACGCGGCTTGCGCGCGGCCGTGGCACGAGTCTTGGGAGGCATGTGTTCTCTGATCTCCTGGTCTGATCGGACCGGGGCGGTTCAGCTCGGGGAGCCGACCACGCCACGGACTGCTCTCAGCGGGCCTTCTTCTTGCCCGCCACGGTGCGCTTCGGGCCCTTGCGGGTGCGCGCGTTGGTCTTGGTGCGCTGACCGCGCACCGGGAGGCCGCGGCGGTGACGCAGGCCCTGGTAGGTGCCGATCTCGACCTTGCGGCGGATGTCGGCGGCGACCTCGCGGCGCAGGTCGCCCTCGAGCTGGAAGTTGCCCTCCAGGTAGTCGCGGAGAGCGACGAGCTGGTCGTCGCCGAGGTCCTTGACCCGCAGGTCCGGGTCGACCCCGGTCGCGGCCAGCGTCTGCTGGGCGCGGGTACGGCCGACGCCGTAGATGTACGTGAGCGCAACCTCGAGCCGCTTCTCGCGGGGGAGGTCGACGCCGATCAGACGTGCCATGTGCCTTCCGGCTCCTGTACTTCTTCCAGAGGTCTGCCGCACCGCCCTCCCGCGAAGACCGCGGGCCCCGGCCCCTGGACCGGAGGTTCCCCTCGACCTTCCCGCCAGGAGCGTGGCTCCGGATGCGGGGGTCGAGGTTCGTGGTGGTGCGCTGTGTCCGACGGCGAGCGCGTGCCGTCAGCAGGTGGCTGCGATCAGCCCTGGCGCTGCTTGTGGCGCAGGTTCTCGCAGATCACCATGACGCGACCGTGCCGGCGGATCACCTTGCACTTGTCGCAGATCTTCTTGACGCTCGGCTTGACCTTCATCAGTGTTCCTCCGCCGCCGTACGCACGCCGGCGGGTGCCGGCGCCACGACGGCGCTCGATGGGGTGGTGGTTACTTGTAGCGGTAGACGATCCGACCGCGGGACAGGTCGTACGGGCTGAGCTCGACCACAACGCGGTCCTCCGGGAGGATGCGGATGTAGTGCTGACGCATCTTGCCCGAGATGTGCGCGAGGACCTTGTGGCCGTTCGCCAGCTCCACACGGAACATCGCGTTCGGCAGGGCCTCGACCACGCTGCCCTCGATCTCGATGACGCCGTCCTTCTTTGCCATGTCCTCCGCTAACTCTCGTCTGTCCCCGGGCGCCCGTCAGCAACGTGACGGAGGTCCGGATGTCGTGCGTGCCGCCTGCTCACCCTCGTCCCGACCGACCGACGTGACGTCGAGCCGGTGCTGGTCTGCAGCGCCACCATCTCGCGTCTGCATCTCGAGGAACTGCCGAACGGACTACACCCGACAGACCATCGTACTCCATCGCACCAGCAGCTGCGAACGTGGGCCAGGCGGTCGTCGGTCACACGTCGAGGGCCACGGGCACGACCTCGAACGGGGCGAGTCCCGCGCGGCCTCCGTCCGCGGCCGTCAGCACGCTGATGCCGTCGTCGAGGAGGGCCACGCTGTGCTCCCAGTGCGCGGCGCGGGAGCCGTCCTGCGTCACGACCGTCCAGTCGTCCGCGAGGACGCGGGTCGCCCCGCTCCCCCGCGTGACCATCGGCTCGACGGCGAGGCACATGCCCGGGCGCAGCCGCGGACCGCGGTCCGACGTGCGGAAGTTCACGACGTCGGGCGGCTGGTGCATCGCCGTGCCGATGCCGTGACCCACGTAGTCCTCGACGATCCCGTACTCGACCCCGGAGACGCCGCCGGCCAGCTCGACGGCCGCCTCGACCGCCGTCCCGACGTCGCCCAGCCGCTTGCCGCCCGCCAGGGCCGCGATCCCCGCCCACATGGCCGTGCGCGTGGCGCGGACGAGGTCGAGGTCGGCCGCGTCGACGCCGTCGCCCGCCGCCGCGCCCTCGACGTCCAGCGCGCCGTCCGGACCCAGCACGAGGCTGATCGCCGAGTCGCCGTGCCAGCCGTCCACGATCGCCCCGCAGTCGATCGACACGACGTCACCGACCTCGAGCACGCGACCGCCGGGGATGCCGTGGATGACCTCCTCCGAGACGGAGACGCAGATCGTCGCGGGGTAGCCCTCGTAGCCGAGGAACGACGGCGTCGCCCCCGCCTCCGCGATGACCCGCGCCGCGACCGCGTCGAGGTCCGCCGTCGTCAGGCCCGGACGGGCCGCCGCACGCACCGCGTCGAGCGCCGACGCGACGACCAGGCCGGCGCGCCGCATGACGCGCACCTGGTCGGGCGTCTTGAGCTCGATGCGCTCGCGCGAACCGAAGATCATGGCGTCGCGGGCCTCAGCCGAGCTCGGCGGCCAGCGCCTGGACGATGCGCTCGGTGACCTCGGAGACGTCACCGATGCCGTCCACCTTCGCGAGGATGCCCCGCTCGGAGTAGGCGGCGGTCAGCGGCGCGGTCTGCTCGTCGTAGATGTCGAGCCGGCGCGCGATCGCCTCCGGGGTGTCGTCCTCCCGGCCCTCGATCTCGGCACGCTTGGCGATCCGCGACAGGAGCTCCTCGCGCTCGGCGGTGAGCTCGATGACGCCGTCCAGCTCCCAGCCGAGATCGGCCAGGATGCCGTCCAGCGCCTCGACCTGGTGCGCGTTTCGCGGGTAGCCGTCGAGCAGGAAGCCGGCCTTCACGTCGTCCTCGCCGAGGCGCGAGCGCACCATCTGGTCGGTGACCTCGTCCGGGACGAGCTCGCCCTTGGCGCTGTACTCCTGCGCGAGCCTGCCGAGCTCCGTGCCGCCCTTGATGTTGGCGCGGAAGATGTCGCCCGTCGAGATGGCGGGGATGCTGAAGAGCTCGGCGAGGCGCGCGGCCTGCGTGCCCTTGCCCGCACCCTGCGGCCCCATGATCACCAGGCGCGTCACCCGTGCCTCGGCGCTGGGGGCGCCGTGGAGCTCGCGGCGGGTGGTCGGCGTGGCAGCGGCGGGGCCGCCTTCGGTCGTCTCGGTCAACGGAGGAACCCTTCGTAATGACGCTGCTGGAGCTGGGAGTCGATCTGCTTCACGGTCTCGAGCCCGACGCCCACGATGATGAGGATCGACGTGCCGCCGAACGGGATGTTCGTGGTGACTCCCAGCACCACGAGCACGATCGTGGGGATGAGGGCCACGATGGCCAGGTAGATCGAGCCCGCGGACGTGATGCGGGTGATCACGTAGTCGAGGTACTCCGCCGTGGGCCGGCCCGCGCGGATGCCCGGGATGAAGCCGCCGTACTTCTTCATGTTGTCCGCGACCTCGTCCGGGTTGAACGTGATCGAGGTGTAGAAGAACGCGAAGAAGATGACCATCAGCACGTACAGCACGATGTACAGCGGGTCGGACTGCTGGACCAGGTTGTCGGAGATCCACACGACCCAGCCCGCCGTCGGCTCGCCGAACTGGGCGATCAGCCCGGGGATGGCGAGGATCGACGCCGCGAAGATGACCGGGATGACGCCGGCCATGTTGATCTTGATCGGGATGTAGGTGCTCGTGCCGCCGTACATGCGGCGTCCCACCATGCGCTTCGCGTACTGCACCGGGATGCGGCGCTGGGACTGCTCGACGAACACGACCAGCCCGACGACGAGCACGATGACCAGGATCATCACGATGAAGTTCAGGGGGCCGTTCGAACCGCCGGCGATCGACCAGAGGGCCGACGGGAAGCTCGCCGCGATCGACGTGAAGATCAGCAGGGACATGCCGTTGCCGACGCCGCGCTCGGTGATCATCTCGCCGAGCCACATGACGAGGCCGGTGCCGGCCGTCATGGTGACGACCATCAGCGTGGCGGTCATGAAGCTGTCGTCCGTGATCACGTCGACGGGGCAGCCCTGGAAGAGCATCCCGGTGCGCGCCGTCGTGATGATCGTCGTCGACTGCAGGATCGCCAGGGCGATCGTCAGGTAACGCGTGTACTGCGTCAGCTTCGACTGCCCCGACTGGCCCTCCTTGTGCAGGGCCTCGAACCGCGGGATGACCACGCGCAGCAGCTGCACGATGATGCTCGCGGTGATGTACGGCATGATGCCGAGCGCGAAGATCGACAGCTGCAGCAGCGCACCGCCGCTGAAGACGTTGACGAGGCCGAGCAGCGAGGTGCTGCCCTCGAGGGCCGCGACGCACTGCTGGACGTTGCCGTAGTCGACGCCGGGTGTGGGCACGAGCGACCCCACCCGGAAGAGCGCCATGATCGCGATCGTGAACAGCAGCTTGCGCCGCAGGTCCGGTGTCCGGAAAGCCCGGCCGAATGCGCTGAGCACCTATCCTCCTGGCCCGCCGCGGCGGGTTGTCGTGTCGCCGGGGACCGGCGAGGTGTGGCGCGAGCTCCCGACACCGCGGCCCGTGGGCCACGCCGCCGTCACGCCGACTCGGTCAAGGTCCGACCGGGGAGACCCCGGCCTCGCCGGCACCCGGATCAGGTGCATGGCGCGGACCGTGACGGATTCTACGTGCACCGGACCAGTGATCCAGACCACACGCCGTCGCGGTGGCCCGGGCTGCCGAAGCACGCCGGGAGCACACAGGGCCGGCAGCGCGTGTGCGCCGCCGGCCCTGATGCGGATGTCAGTCCTCGGAGACCGTGCCGCCGGCCGCCAGGATCTTGTCCTTGGCGGAGCCGGAGACGCGGTCGACCGTGACGTCCAGCTTGACGGTGATCTCGCCGTTGCCGAGCACCTTCACCGGCTGGCCCTTGCGGACCGCGCCCTTGGCGACGAGGCCCTCGACGGTGACGGAGCCACCCTCGGGGTACAGCGCGGCGAGCTTGTCCAGGTTGACGACCTGGTACTCGACGCGGAACGGGTTCTTGAACCCACGCAGCTTCGGAAGGCGCATGTGCAGAGGCATCTGCCCACCCTCGAAGCCGGCGGGAACCTGGTAGCGAGCCTTCGTACCCTTGGTACCGCGACCCGCCGTCTTGCCCTTCGACGCCTCACCACGACCCACGCGGGTCTTGGCGGTCTTGGCGCCGGGGGCCGGACGCAGGTGGTGGACCTTGAGCGGCTGGCCGCCGTTCTCAGTGTTGTCCGCCATGATCACTCGACCTCCTCGACGGTGACGAGGTGCGCCACCGTGGTGACCATGCCACGGATCTCCGGACGGTCCTCCTTCACGGCGGTGTCGCCGATCCGCTTGAGGCCGAGGGTCCGCAGCGTGTCACGCTGGTTCTGCTTGCCGCCGATGGCGGACTTGACCTGGGTGACCTTCAGTCGAGGCATCACGCACCCACCTTCTCGTCGGCCTTGGCCGCCTTCTCGGCGAGCCCGGCGGCCTGCGCACGCAGGAGCGCGGCCGGGGCCACGTCCTCGAGCGGCAGACCACGGCGGGCGGCCACGGCAGCCGGCTCCTCGAGGCCCTTGAGGGCCGCGACGGTGGCGTGCACGATGTTGATCGAGTTGGACGAGCCGAGGGACTTGCTCAGCACGTCGTGGATGCCGGCGCACTCCAGCACGGCGCGCACCGGACCACCGGCGATCACACCGGTACCCGGCGAGGCCGGACGCAGGAACACGACGCCGGCGGCCTCCTCACCCTGGACGGGGTGCGGGATGGTGCCCTGGATGCGCGGGACGCGGAAGAAGTTCTTCTTCGCCTCCTCGACACCCTTGGCGATCGCCGCGGGCACCTCCTTGGCCTTGCCGTAGCCGACACCGACGGTGCCGTCGCCGTCGCCCACCACGACCAGCGCGGTGAAGCTGAAGCGGCGACCACCCTTGACGACCTTCGAGACGCGGTTGATGGTCACCACGCGCTCGACGAAGGCGTTCTTGTCGGCGGCGTCGCGGCCACCGCCACGGCGGTCGTCGCGGCGACCGCCGCCGCGGCGGCCGTCGTTCTTGTTGGACTCGTTGGCGCCCTGGGGGGCGCCGGTGCGCTGCCCTGCAGCCATCAGAGGATCCTCATCTTCCGTGCGAAATCGCGGACGTCGGCCATCACAGCTCCAGCCCCGCTTCCCGGGCGCCGTCGGCGACCGCAGCCACCCGACCGTGGTACTTGTTGCCACCGCGGTCGAAGACCACGGTCTCGACGCCGGCGGCCTTGGCACGCGCGGCGACGAGCTCGCCGACCTTGCGGGCCTTCGCGGTCTTGTCGCCGTCGAGGGCGCGCAGGTCGGCCTCGAGGGTCGAGGCCGAGGCCACGGTCTTGCCGACCGTGTCGTCGACGACCTGCGCCACCATGTGGCGCGACGAACGGGTCACGACGAGGCGCGGACGCGCCGCGGTGCCCTTGATCTTCTTGCGCAGGCGCAGGTGACGGCGCTGACGAGCGACGGCCTTGCCCTTGCCCAGAACCTTGAGAGCCATCACTTACCAGCCTTTCCGACCTTGCGGCGGACGACCTCGCCGGCGTAGCGCACGCCCTTGCCCTTGTAAGGCTCGGGCTTGCGGATCTTGCGGATGTTCGCTGCGACCTCGCCGACCTGCTGCTTGTCGATGCCCGCGACCGAGAACTTGGTCGGGCTCTCCACCGCGAAGGTGATGCCCTCGGGAGCGGTCACGGTGACCGGGTGCGAGAAGCCGAGAGCGAACTCCAGGCTCTGGCCCTTGGCCGCGACGCGGTAACCGGTACCGACGATCTCGAGCTTCTTCTCGTAGCCCTGGGTCACACCGGTGACGATGTTGGCCAGGAGGGTGCGGGTGAGGCCGTGCAGCGCACGGGACTCACGCTCGTCGTCCGGGCGCGACACCACGAGGGAGCCGTCGTCCTGAGCGACCTTGATGGGGGCGGGCACCGTGTGCTCCAGGGTCCCCTTCGGGCCCTTGACGGTCACGAGCGCACCGCTGATGGTGACGTCCACGCCGGCCGGGACCGGAACGGGGAGCTTGCCGATTCGAGACATGGCGATATCTCCTTTCCGGATTACCAGACGTAGGCGAGGACTTCGCCGCCGACGCCCTTGGCCTGGGCCTGGCGGTCGGTCAGCAGGCCGGAGGACGTGGACAGGATCGCCACGCCGAGGCCGCCGAGGACCTGGGGCAGGTTGGTGGACTTCGCGTAGACGCGGAGGCCGGGCTTCGACACGCGGCGGACGCCCGTGAGGGCGCGCTCGCGGCTCGGGCCGTACTTGAGGGTCAGGGTGAGGGACTTGCCGACCTTCGCGTCCTCGACGCTCCAGCCGGTGATGTACCCCTGCGCCTGCAGGATCTCCGCGATGTTCGACTTCAGCTTCGAGTGCGGCATGGTGACCGACTCGTGGTGCGCCGAGTTCGCGTTACGCAGACGAGTGAGCATGTCTGCGATGGGGTCTGTCATGGTCATTGGGCTCCAGCCCTTCCTCGCCGGGGTATCCGGGCAGTGCGTGCGCACCGCCCGGACCTGCGGCGTAGTGGTTTTACCAGCTGCTCTTGGTGACGCCGGGGAGCTCGCCGCGGTGGGCCATCTCCCGCACGCAGATCCGGCACAGGCCGAACTTGCGGTAGACCGAGTGCGGACGGCCGCAGCGCTGGCACCGGGTGTAGGCGCGGACGGCGAACTTCGGCTTGGCGTTCGCCTTGTTGATCAGGGCCTTCTTCGCCATGTCAGTTCTCCTTGAAGGGGAAGCCGAGACGGCGCAGCAGGGAGCGGCCCTCGTCATCGGTCGTCGCCGTGGTCACGACCGTGATGTCCATGCCGCGGACGCGGTCGATCTTGTCCTGGTCGATCTCGTGGAACATCGACTGCTCCGTGAGACCGAAGGTGTAGTTGCCGTGCCCGTCGAACTGCTTCGGGCTCAGCCCGCGGAAGTCGCGGATACGGGGCAGCGCGATCGACAGCAGCCGGTCGAGGAACTCCCACATCCGGTCGCCGCGCAGCGTGACGTGCGCACCGATCGGCATGCCCTCGCGCAGCTTGAACTGCGCGATGGACTTCTTGGCCCGGGTCACCTGGGGCTTCTGCCCCGTGATCGCCGTGAGGTCGCGGATCGCGCCCTCGATGAGCTTGGAGTCCTTGGCGGCGTCACCGACACCCATGTTGACGACGATCTTGGTCAGACCGGCGACCTGCTGGATGTTCTGGTGGCCGAACTCCTCGCGCAGCGCCGCGATGATGTCCTCGCGGTACTTCTGCTTGAGGCGCGGGGTGGCCGGGGCCTCGAGAGTGGTCTCGGTCATCAGATGTCCTTCCCGGAACGCTTGGCGACGCGCACGCGAACGGTGCGGGTACGGCCGTCGCGCTCGACCTGCTCGGTACGGAACCCGACGCGCGTGCCCTTCTTGGTCTCCGGGTCGACGACCATCACGTTGGACACGTGGATCGACGCCTCGACGGTCTCGATGCCACCCGTGCGGGTGCCGCGAGCCGTCTGGCCGGCCTTGACGTGCTTGGTGACGCGCTGCACGCCCTCGACCACGATGCGGTCGGAGTCCTTGAGGACCTCGAGCACACGGCCCGTCTTGCCCTTGTCGCGACCGGCGATGACGATCACCTGGTCGCCCTTCTTGATCTTCGCCATGGTCAGAGCACCTCCGGCGCCAGCGAGATGATCTTCATGAACCGCTTGTCGCGCAGCTCGCGCCCGACCGGGCCGAAGATGCGGGTGCCACGGGGCTCACCGTCGTTCTTGAGGATCACGGCGGCGTTCTCGTCGAACTTGATGTAGGAACCGTCGGGACGACGGCGCTCCTTGGCGGTCCGGACGATGACGGCCTTGACCACGTCGCCCTTCTTCACGTTGCCGCCGGGGATCGCGTCCTTGACGGTGGCGACGATCGTGTCGCCGATACCGGCGTAGCGACGGCCGGATCCACCGAGAACACGGATGCAGAGAATCTCCTTGGCACCCGTGTTGTCGGCGACCCGCAGTCGCGACTCCTGCTGGATCATCGATTGATCTCCTGTCGTCGAGCTGGTTCTCGTCCCAGGCTGTCCCGGGCGAGCCTTGCCGAACGGATAGTTGCTGTGGTGGCCGGGGCGGGCCGCATACGTGTGTCACGGCCCGCCCTGGCCGAAGGTCAGAAGACCTTCTGGATCACTTGGCCTTCTCGAGGATCTCCGTCAGGCGCCACCGCTTGGTCGCGGACAGCGGACGGGTCTCCATGATCTCGACCAGGTCGCCGATACCGGCGGAGTTCTGCTCGTCGTGCGCCTTGACCTTGGTGGTGGTGCGCAGGACCTTGCCGTACAGGGGGTGCTTCTTGCGGTCCTCGACCTCGACGACGATGGTCTTCTCCATCTTGTCGCTGACGACGTAGCCACGACGGACCTTGCGCGTGCTGCGCTCGGTCGTCTCAGCGGCCACCGCGTTGGTGTTCTCGCTCATCGATGCCTCACTCACTCACGCTCGGGGCCGTGCGGATACCGAGCTCGCGCTCGTGCAGGACCGTGTAGATCCGCGCGATGTCGCGCTTGACGGCCTTGATCCGACCGTGGGACTCCAGCTGGCCGGTGGCCGACTGGAAACGGAGGTTGAAGAGCTCCTCCTTGGCCTTCTTCAGCTCGGCGACCAGCTTCTCGTCGTCGAACCCGTCGAGGTCAGCGGGGGCCATGCCCTTGGTTCCGACTGCCATCAGTTCGCACCACCCTCGCGCACCACGAAACGGCACTTCATCGGGAGCTTGTGGATCGCGCGGCGCATGGCCTCACGGGCCAGCTCCTCGTCGACACCGGCCAGCTCGAAGACGATACGGCCGGGCTTGACGTTGGCGACCCACCACTCGGGCGAGCCCTTGCCGGAACCCATGCGGGTCTCGGCGGGCTTCTTGGTCAGGGGACGGTCCGGGTAGATGTTGATCCAGACCTTGCCGCCACGCTTGATGTGGCGGGTCATCGCGATACGAGCAGCCTCGATCTGGCGGTTGGTGACGTAGGCGGGCTCGAGGGCCTGGATGCCGAAGTCGCCGAACGCGATCGTGGTGCCACCCTTGGCCGCGCCGGAGCGCTTCGGGTGGTGCTGCTTGCGGTGCTTGAGCCTGCGGGGGATCAGCATGACTCAGGCCTCCGTTCCGGACTCGGGGGCCGCAGCCTGCTCAGGCGCCGGGGCCGCGTCGGACGCGGGGGCGCTCTCGGCGGCCGGCTGGGCCTGACGCTCGGGGCGACGACCGCCACCGCGGCGCTCCCCGCGCTCCGGACGACCGCCACGGCCCCCGCGGGGGGCGGCAGTCGCCTGCTGCGCGGCGAACTCCTTCTCGGTCTGGTCACCCTTGTAGATCCACACCTTCACGCCGATGCGGCCGAAGGTGGTGCGGGCCTCGAAGAAGCCGTAGTCGATGTACGCGCGCAGCGTGTGCAGCGGCACACGACCCTCGCGGTAGAACTCCGAACGGCTCATCTCGGCGCCGCCGAGACGACCCGAGACCTGCACGCGGATGCCCTTGGCGCCGGCGCGCTGCGCGGACTGGATGCCCTTGCGCATGGCGCGGCGGAACGAGACGCGGCTCGCGAGCTGCTCGGCGATGCCCTGCGCGACCAGCTGCGCGTCGATCTCCGCGTTCTTGACCTCGAGGATGTTGAGCTGGACCTGCTTGCCCGTGAGCTTCTCGAGCTCGCCGCGGATGCGGTCGGCCTCGGCACCCCGGCGGCCGATGACGATGCCCGGACGCGCCGTGTGGATGTCCACGCGGACGCGGTCGCGGGTGCGCTCGACCTCGACCTTGGAGATGCCGGCCCGCTCGAGACCGGTGCTCATGAGCTTGCGGATCGCCACGTCCTCGCGGACGTAGTCGCGGTACCGCTGACCAGGCTTGGTGCTGTCGGCGAACCAGCGCGACCGGTGGTCGGTGGTGATGCCGAGGCGGTACCCGTGCGGGTGAACCTTCTGCCCCACTATCGGGCCCCTTCCTTCTGCTCACGCGGTGCGACGACCACGGTGATGTGGCTGGTGCGCTTGAGGATCTGGCTCGCACGCCCCTGCGCCCGCGGACGGAACCGCTTGAGCGTCGGCCCCTCGTCGACGAACGCCGCCGAGACGAAGAGCTCCGTCTCGTCGAAGCGCTCGCTCGCGCGGTCGGCCTTCACCCGGGCGTTCGCGACGGCGCTCTCCACAACCTTGCGGATCGGCTCGCTCGCCGCCTGCGGCGCGAACTTCAGCACCGCGACGGCCTCGGCGGCCTGCTTGCCACGGATGAGGTCCACGACGCGCCGGGCCTTCTGGGGCGTGACACGGACGAACCGCGCCTGCGCCTTGGCTTCCATTGCTGTCCTGCTTCCTTTTCTCAGACCGTCGGGGCCTGTCGCCTGGCTGACCCGGGGGTCAGCGGCGACGGCCCTTCTTGTCGTCCTTCACGTGGCCGCGGAAGGTTCGCGTGGGAGCGAACTCGCCGAGCTTGTGGCCGACCATCGCCTCGGTGACGAAGACCGGGGTGTGCTTCCGGCCGTCGTGCACGGCAAAGGTGTGACCGAGGAAGTCGGGCGTGATGACCGACCGACGGGACCAGGTCTTGATGACGTTCTTGGTCCCCTTCTCGTTCTGAGCGTCCACCTTCTTCTGCAGGTGGTCGTCGACGAAGGGGCCCTTCTTCAGGCTACGAGGCATCTGTCAGGCTCCTTATCAGCGCTTCTTGCCGGTGCGGCGACGGCGGACGATCAGCTTGTCGCTCGGCTTGTTCGGGCGGCGGGTCCGGCCCTCGGGCTGGCCCCACGGGCTGACCGGGTGGCGACCACCGGAGGTCTTGCCCTCACCACCACCGTGCGGGTGGTCGACCGGGTTCATGACCACGCCACGGACGGTCGGGCGGACGCCCTTCCACCGCTTGCGGCCGGCCTTGCCCCAGTTGATGTTCGACTGCTCGGCGTTGCCCACCTCGCCGACCGTCGCGCGGCAGCGCAGGTCGACGTTGCGGATCTCGCCGGACGGCATGCGCAGCTGCGCGTACGGGCCGTCCTTCGCGACGAGCTGCACGGAGGCACCCGCGGAGCGGGCGATCTTCGCGCCGCCACCGGGGCGGAGCTCGACGGCGTGGATGACCGTACCGGTCGGGATGTTGCGCAGCGGCAGGTTGTTGCCGGGCTTGATGTCGGCGCCGGCACCGGCCTCGACGACGTCGCCCTGCGACAGCTTGTTCGGCGCGACGATGTAGCGCTTCGTGCCGTCCGCGTAGTGCAGGAGCGCGATCCGAGCCGTGCGGTTCGGGTCGTACTCGATGTGCGCGACCTTGGCGGGCACGCCGTCCTTGTCGTGGCGACGGAAGTCGATCACGCGGTAGGCACGCTTGTGGCCACCGCCCTTGTGACGGGTCGTGATGCGACCGGAGTTGTTGCGCCCACCCGTCTTGGACAGCGGACGGACCAGAGACTTCTCCGGCTGCGAGCGCGTGATCTCGACGAAGTCGGCGACGCTGGAGCCGCGGCGTCCGGGCGTCGTCGGCTTGTACTTACGGATTCCCATGGGTTAGTCCTCGATCTGCTCTCTGCGCCTCAGGAAGCCGGACCGCCGAAGATGTCGATCGTGCCCTCACGGAGGGTCACGATCGCGCGCTTCGTGTCCTTGCGCTTGCCCAGGCCGAAGCGCGTGCGACGCGCCTTGCCCTTGCGGTTGATCGTGTTGACCGAGTCGACCTTGACACCGAAGACCTGCTCGACCGCGATCTTGATCTCGGTCTTGTTGGCCCGCGGGTCCACGACGAAGGTGTACTTGCCCTCGTCGAGGAGGTTGTAGGACTTCTCGGAGACGACCGGCGCGATCAGGATGTCGCGCGGGTCCTTCGTCACGGCGGTCACTTGGTGGCCTCCTCGGTCTCGGCCGCCTCGGACTCCGTGGCGACGGCCTTCACGCTCTTGCCCGTGGCCGGGCCGGCGAGGAACGCGGCGAGCGCGCCCTCGGTGAAGACGACGTCGTCGGAGACGAGCACGTCGTAGGTGTTGAGCTGGTCCGCGGTCAGCAGGTGGACCTGCTCGACGTTGCGGAGCGACAGGATCGTCAGCTCGTCCGAGCGCTCGGTGACCACGAGGACGTGCGTGCGCTCGGTGAGCGCCGCGATCGTCTTGACGGCGGTACGGGTCGACGGCGTGCCGTCGAGACCGAAGCCGGAGACCACGTGGACGCGGCCGGCGCGAGCCCGGTCGGAGAGGGCACCGCGGAGGGCGGCGGCCTTCATCTTCTTCGGGGTCCGCTGGTCGTACTTGCGCGGCTGCGGGCCGTGGACGGTGCCACCCCCGGCGAACTGCGGGGCGCGGGTCGAACCCTGGCGGGCGCGGCCGGTGCCCTTCTGCTTGTACGGCTTCCTGCCACCGCCGCGGACCTCGCCGCGGGTCTTGGTGGCGTGCGTCCCCTGGCGGGCGGCGGCGCGCTGCGCCACGACCACCTGGTGGATCAGCGGGACGTTGGTGACGGTGTCGAACACCTCGGCGGGAAGCTCGGCGGTGCCGGCCTTCTTGCCCTGGGCGTCGAGCACGTCGACGGTCTGGTTGGCCATGGGGTCACGCACCCTTCGCAGCGGTACGCACGACGACGACGCCACCCTTGGGGCCGGGAACCGCGCCCTTGACGAGCAGCAGACCCTTCTCGGCGTCGACCGCGTGGACGGTCAGGTTCTGGACGGTCATGCGCTCGTGGCCCATGCGACCGGCCATCCGCAGACCCTTGAACACGCGCGACGGCGTCGAGGCGCCGCCGATCGAGCCGGCCTTGCGGTGGTTGCGGTGGGCACCGTGGGAGGCGCCGACGCCGGAGAAGCCGTGACGCTTCATGACACCGGCGGTGCCCTTGCCCTTGGTGGTGCCGACGACGTCGACCACGGCGCCCGCCTCGAAGGCGGCGGCGGTGATCTCCTGGCCGAGCGTGTACTCGGCGGCGTCCTCGGTACGGACCTCGGCGACGTGACGACGCGGCGTGACGCCGGCCTTCTCGAAGTGGCCCTTGAGCGGCTTGGTGACCTTGCGCGGGTCGATCTGGCCGGCGGCGAGCTGCACGGCGGCGTAGCCGTCGGCGTCCGCGGCGCGGACCTGCGTCACGACGTTCGTCGGGACGGCCACGACGGTGACGGGGACGAGGCGACCCGCGTCGTCCCACAGCTGCGTCATGCCGAGCTTGGTGCCGAGCACCGCGGTCACGTTCTTCTGCTGGTTGGTCATATCTATCCCAGCCTCAGAGCTTGATCTCGATGTTCACGTCGGCAGGCAGGTCGATCCGCATGAGCGAGTCGACGGCCTTCGGCGTGGGATCGATGATGTCGATGAGCCGCTTGTGCGTGCGCATCTCGAAGTGCTCGCGGCTGTCCTTGTACTTGTGAGGCGACCGGATGACGGTGAAGACGTTCTTCTCCGTCGGCAGCGGCACCGGACCCACGACCGTCGCACCAGCGCGCGTCACCGTGTCGACGATCTTGCGCGCCGAGCTGTCGATGACCTCGTGGTCGTAGGACTTGAGCCGGATGCGGATCTTCTGTCCCGCCATGGCGTCGTCTGACTCTCTCTCTCGAACCGCTACTGTCCGACCCCCGCGCTCGGGCGTGTCGCACTAGGCGACGTACCCGGGCGCACACCGAACCGGCGTGGGGCCGTTGATTGTGGTCCGCGGGGCGGACCACGACGTTTGTCTGGCCTGTCGAGACATGTGTCCCGCGGGGCGCTCTAGCGCGTCGACAGCCGGCAACCCCGCGACCCCTCTCCGGGAGGGGATCCGCTCCAGGCGACGAGGACCGCTCCGGAGATCCGGACCGGCACACGCACCGTGGTGCTACACACTGTTCGACACGAGAAAGAACGCGCCCGTGACAGGCAACCTGAACATCTTGCCACAGAGAGCCCCGTGATTCCAAGCCGGAACGGGGTTCGACCGCTGTGACGCCGGACGCATCGATCGCCTGGGCATGCGGGAGGCCCGGGCCCTGTACGGGCCCGGGCCTCCTGCTCAGGCAATCAGCCGAGGATCAGCAGATCACTTGATGATCTTGGTGACCCGGCCGGAACCGACGGTGCGGCCACCCTCACGGATGGCGAAGCCGAGGCCCTCCTCCATGGCGATCGGCTGGATCAGCGCGACCGTCATCTCGGTGTTGTCGCCGGGCATGACCATCTCGGTGCCCTCGGGCAGCGTGATGACGCCGGTGACGTCCGTGGTGCGGAAGTAGAACTGCGGACGGTAGTTCGAGTAGAACGGGTTGTGACGCCCACCCTCGTCCTTGCCCAGGATGTAGACCTGCGCCTCGAAGTCGGTGTGCGGGGTGATCGAACCCGGCTTCACGACGACCTGGCCGCGCTCGACGTCCTCGCGCTTGATGCCGCGCAGGAGCAGACCGGTGTTGTCGCCGGCCTGAGCCTGGTCCATCTGCTTGTGGAACGTCTCGATACCGGTGACCGTGGTCTTCTGCGGCTCGCGGATACCGACGATCTCGACCTCGGAGTTGACGTCGAGCGTGCCACGCTCCACCTTGCCGGTCACGACGGTGCCGCGGCCGGTGATGGTGAAGACGTCCTCGATCGGCATGAGGAACGGCTTGTCGAGCTCGCGCACGGGGTCGGGGACGTTCTCGTCCACGGCCTCCATGAGCTCCAGGACCCTCTTGGTCCACTCGGGGTCACCCTCGAGGGCCTTGAGGCCGGAGACGCGCACGACCGGAGCGTTGTCGCCGTCGAACTCCTGCGACGACAGCAGCTCGCGGACCTCCATCTCGACGAGCTCGAGGATCTCCTCGTCGTCGACCATGTCGGCCTTGTTGAGCGCGACCAGCAGGTAGGGCACGCCCACCTGGCGGGCCAGCAG
>Ga0160442_100130_pt1 | contig 76716 bp, 64 predicted proteins | sample HID1971M_E1MG_FD_108252 | JGI IMG/M metagenome (GOLD analysis project Ga0160442, IMG submission 108252) | Enriched millipede-associated microbial communities from UW Madison campus, WI, USA - HID1971M_E1 MG | ecosystem: Host-associated > Arthropoda: Insects > Digestive system > Unclassified ... | reverse complement strand
GGGGACCGCCGCGGCGAGCACCGTGGGCGCCAGGCGCACCAGGCCCAGGTGGGCGAGCCGCGGGTCCGCCGCGAGACCGGCGAGCACCGTCGGGTCCGCCGCGCGCACGTACGACCCGGCCGACCCCACCCGCAACGACTCGTGCCGGCGCGCGGTGTCCCGCACCAGGTACTCCAGCGGCTGCGGCACGGGCACCCGCGAGCGGCGCGCGAGCGCCTCGAGCAGCTCGTCCGCCGTCGTGCCGTGGTCCAGCGCGCGCGTCACCGAGGACGGCGAGAAGCGCACCGTCGTCGCCGCGCCCCGCGACTCCACGTCGGCCGACCGCTCCAGCAGGAGGGCGAGGGCCTGCGACGGGCGGCCCGGCACGATGCCGGTGAGGTCGCCCTGCAGGAGCACCTCGTCCACCTCCGGCGGCAGCGCCACGCGCAGCGCCCCCTCGAGGTCGTGCAGGGCGTCAGACGCGTGGTGCGCTCCGGGGGGCCGTCCGTCCGACAGGTGGGCGAGGGCGGCGGCGCCCGGGCCGGACAGCGCCCCGGCGCCGGTCGCGCCGAGCAGCGCGGCCTCCGTCAGCAGGCCGGCGACCGCCTGCTCCGGAGGCACCGTGCGCGGTGCGTGCCAGCGCAGCACCGTCATGACGGCGTCGACGTCGAGCGCCGTGCCAGGCTGCGCGGCCAGGACCCGCAGCACCTGACCGCGCAGCCGCGGCACCCACCCGCGGTGCAGGTCGGGGGACAGCGGCGCCCGCAGGTTGCCCTTCTCGTCGCGCGACCCGACCAGCCACGGCGTGCGCCGGGAGCCCGACCACGCCGCGGCGAGCAGCGCCCAGCGCTCGGCGTCGTCCATCACCTCCCAGCGGTCGGCGACGGTCGTGGGCCGGTAGGACGGCGGCGCCTCCCCGTCGTCGGCCACCACGCCCGCGGCGGCGGCCAGCTCGACGACGAACGCCGTGTCCGCCTCGTCGGCGCCGAGCGCCTGGGCCGTGCGGCGCAGGTCGCGCACGCCGAGGCCGCCGCTGCGCAGCACCGCCGGGGCCGTGTCGTCCCAGGCGGCGACCAGGAGGTCCACCCGGCGCACCAGCTCCAGCGCGGCGCTCGCGGCCTCCGCGTCGACGACCGCCTGCGGCACCGCGCGACCGTCCGGCCGGGGCGGCCCGAGCTCGGGGGAGCGGTGCGTGCGGCCGCCGCGCAGCGCCAGCCCGACGTCGCGCGGCAGCGTCACGTGCCGGGCGTCCGTGCGCAGCAGCAGCCGCGCGTCGACCAGCGCGTCCACCGCGGCCCGCGCCGGCGTCCCCGGCGCCGGGACCAGGCCGATCGGCGGGCCCCACGTCAGCGCGTCCAGCACCTCGCGCCCGCCGCGGGGCAGGTCCGGGAGGTCGTGAGCGTCTCTGTCGGTCAGGCTTCCGGTCTCGTTCCCGGACGGGCGGAGACGCTCGGCGGGGCGCGCCGGGCCGAGGCCCGCCGGGTGCGGGCCGAGGACGTCGTCCAGACCGGGCGCCGGGCGCAGGTCCGGGCGCCCTGGCTCGCCGGCGTCCCACAGCAGGGCCGCGGTCAGCGCGTCGGCGAGCGAGCGCTCGACGGCGGACCCGCCGTCGCTCGCCCCCGCGCGGTCGTCCTGCCCCGACGGGTCGATCTCGTCCGCGCCGACCGCGTGCCGCACGTCGTCGGGGGACACCGGGCCGTTCCCGGAGAGCGCGACGACGGCCTCGAGCGCCTGCAGGCTGCGGGCGTCCGCGTGCGCCAGCGCCCGCTCGAGGGCCGTGCGGCTGGACGCGCGGGCGGCCAGCGACCGCAGCGTGGACGGCGACGGGGTGGCCAGGTCGGGCCGGGCGCGCAGCAGCGCGAGCAGCTCGGCGTCGTCGCGCGCGCGGATCGCCTCGGTGAAGGTGCGGGGCGCGCCCGTGCCGCCGGCGCCGTCCGCGACGTCGGCCTCCGCCGTGCGCCGGGGCGACGTGCTGGCCATCTGATCGATGCTACGCGCCGCCCGCCGGCTGCCGGACGGCGGTCCGGCGGCAGACCTCCTCCCACGGCGTCGGCGCGATACCCCAGCGGGTGCGGGCGGCGGAGTCGTCGAGGACGTACGGCCGCTCCCACTGGTAGATGAGCTGGTGCAGCTCGCGCATGAACGGGGAGACGGCGGCGACGGCGGCGAGCGCCGGTCCTCGCAGCGAGCGGACGCGGACGGGCGGGTGCCCGACGGCGGCGAGCACGTCGGCCAGGGCCTGCGCCTGGGTGCGTGGCGCGTTGCTCGGCACGTGCCAGGTGCGGCCGTGGGAGCCCGGGTCCTCCGCCGCCGCGACGAGCGTGCGCGCGACGTCGCCCACGTCGGTGAACGTGTGCGGCAGGTCGGTGCGGCCCATCATCGTCACGGGCCTTCCCGCCAGCGCGGCCGGCAGGACGCGCGAGACGTGCCCGTTGCCGCCGACGCCGGGGCCCACGTAGTCGGACGCGCGGACCTCGACGGCGCCGCGCAGCCGGCCGTCCTCGAACGCCTGGCGGGCGTCGGACCACAGCCGGGCGCGCAGGCGGCCCTTGTGGTCGGTGGCGCCGTCGGGCAGGTCCTCGGTCATGGGCCCGTCGACCGGGCCGTAGGGGTAGAGGTTGCCGGTGATCGCGTAGACGGCGCCGGAGCGCTCGGCGGCGGCGAGGAACGCGGCCGCGAGCGGCGGCCAGGTGCGCTCCCACTGGGTGTAGTCGCCGGGGTTGGCGCAGTTGTACAGGACGTCGGCGCCGTCGGCAGCGCGGGCCAGGGCCACGGCGTCGGAGGCGTCGAGGGCGGCGTGCGCGACGCCGGCGATCCCGGTGTCGCGGCCGCTGCGGGTGACGACGGTGACGTCGGAGCCGCGCCCGGCGAGCAGGGCGGCGACGTGCCGGCCCACGGGCCCGGCGCCGACGATCAGGTGACGGTCGGTCATGACTGGTGCTCCAATCCGAGAGCGGTGCTCTCATCGGTGGCGATCCTGGCACGCCGTCGGCGGTCTGGCAAGAGCGGTGCTCTCGTTTGTGGTCGCTGCTCTCGCGTGCCAGGGTGAGGCGCATGGCCGACGCCCCCCGCACCGCCCGTGCCCTCGCCCGCGAGACGCTCACCCGCGAGATCCGCACCGCCGCCCGCGCCCGCCTCGCGACCGACGGCCCGGCCGCCCTGTCCCTGCGCGCCGTCGCGCGCGACGTCGGGATGGTCTCCTCCGCCGTCTACCGCTACTTCCCCAGCCGCGACGCGCTGCTCGCCGCGCTGATCGTGGAGTGCTACGACGAGCTCGGCGCCGCCGTCGAGGACGCCGATGCCGCCGTGACCGACCGCGACGACGTCGCCGCCCGCTGGCTCGCGGCCTGTCGTGCGCTGCGGGCGTGGGCCGTGGCGCACCCCGCGGAGCTCGGGCTGCTGTACGGCACGCCGGTGCCCGGGTACGCCGCGCCGCGCGACACCGTCGACCCCGCCACGCGCGTGGTCCGCGTGCTGGTGACGGTCGTGGCGCGGGCCCACGCGGCCGGCGCGGCCCCGCGGCCTGCGCCGGGCGGCGCCCCCGACGCGACCGCCGTCGTCGACCCGGCGCGGCAGTTCGTCGCCGCGCGGGGCATCGTCCGGGACGCGCCCACGGAGATGGTCGCCCGCACGCTCATGGCCTGGACGACGCTGTTCGGCACCGTGTCGTTCGAGATCTTCGGGCACCTCGTCGGGTCCGTCGCCGACCCGGAGGCGTGGTTCGACGCCGTCGCCCTCCGCCTCGCCGACGATCTCGGGATCCGCTGACCCGGACCGATGCGGCACCCTGTCGCACCGGCCGGTAGCCTGAGCCTCTGGCCGTGTGCCGGGCGCGCGCCCGTGCACCGGCCGGATCCGGCTCCGCGCACCGGCGCGGGGCCGTAGTCGACGACGAGCACGAAGAGGTTCAGGTGCCCACCGGCAAGGTCAAGTGGTACGACGCGGAGCGCGGGTTCGGCTTCATCGCCAGCGAGGACGGTGGCGAGATCTTCCTGCACGCCTCCGCGCTGCCCTCGGACGTCGAGAGCGTCAAGCCCGGTGCCCGGGTCGAGTTCGGCGTGGCCGACGGCCGCCGTGGCCCGTCCGCGCTCTCGGTGAAGCTCCTGGACCCGACGCCGTCGGTGGCCAAGGCCAAGCGCAAGGCGCCGTCCGAGATGGCCGGCATCGTCGAGGACCTGATCACGGTGCTCGACCGCGTGGGCGACCAGCTGAAGCGAGGCAAGTACCCGGACGCCACGGGGGGCAAGCGCGTCGCCACGCTGCTGCGCGCCGTCGCCGACGACCTCGACTCCTGACGTTCCGGCCGCGACCACGCCCGAGACGAGGGCCCGAGACGAGGACATGACGAGCACGAAGAGGACGACGACATGGTGACCGCTGCCGCTGACGCCCCCGCACGCACGACGCGGGTCAGCTCCCGCGCGCGCAAGGACGCCGTGCTGCTGGGCGCGGTCGAGCTGGCACGCGAGGCCGCGCAGGAGGGCGCGTCGTCGACGTCGGACGTCGGCGAGCACCTGGGCGCGGTCGCCGAGGGCGAGCGCCTCATGTCCCACCGGTTCGCCGCGACGATGCCGGGCTACCGCGGCTGGCACTGGACCGTGACGCTGGCGCGCGTGCCGCGCGGCCGCGTCGCCACGGTGTGCGAGGTCGAGCTGCTGCCCGGCGACGACGCCCTGCTCGCCCCGGCGTGGCTGCCGTGGTCGGAGCGGCTGCGACCGGGCGACGTCGGCCCCGGCGACACGCTGCCGTTCAAGGCCGACGACCCGCGCCTCGAGCCCGGCTGGAAGGCCACCGGCGACGAGGAGCTCGACTCCGTCGCGATCGACGAGCTCGCCCTCGCCCGCGAGCGCGTGCTGTCCCCGCAGGGTCGCGACGAGGCCGCCGAGCGCTGGTACCGCGGGTCGCGGGGCCCGACGGCGCCGGGCGCGGTCGCCTCGCCCGCCGAGTGCACGACGTGCGGCTTCCTCGTGCCGCTGCAGGGCCCGCTCGGCCAGCTCTTCGGCGTCTGCGCCAACGCGTGGTCGCCCGACGACGGCAAGGTCGTGTCGCTGGACCACGGCTGCGGCGCGCACTCGGAGACCGACGCCCCGCACCCGGCGAGCGACTGGCCGGCCGACGCGCCGATCATCGACGAGCTCCGGGTGGAGGCCGTGACGGTCGAGCGGCGCAGGCCCCGGGCCTCCGCCGCCGACGAGGCCGAGGTCGCCGACGAGACCGCGGACCCGACCGCCGACGCCGCCCGTGACGGCACGACCGACGCCGCGGAGGCGGACGCCGCTCCCGAGCGCCCCGACGCCGAGTGACGGGCGACGTCTTCGGGACCGTCGCGCTGCGGCACACGGTCACGGAGGCGTGGCTCGGGTCGGGCACGCGCTTCCGGGAGGACGCGAACGCGGAGGAGGACCACGCACGCGGCTACTACCGCGACCGCGTGGTGGTGGAGCTCGCGCAGAACGCCGCGGACGCGGCCGCGCGGGAAGGTTTCCCCGGCCGGCTGGTGCTGCGTCTCACCGAGCTCGCCGACGACCCGCGCGGCGTCGCGGTCCTCACCGCCGCCAACACCGGCGCCCCGCTGACCGCCGACGGCGTCGCGTCCCTCGCGTCCCTGCGTGCGTCGGCGAAGGCGGCTCCCTCGTCGGTCGAGCCGGCCGAGACCTCCGCAGAGACCTCCGTGGAAACCTCCGTCGAGGTCGGCCGCTTCGGCGTCGGCTTCGCGGCGGTGCGGGCGGTCGCCGACGAGGCGACCGTGCGCTCCACCACCGGCGGAGTGCGGTTCTCCCTCGCGGCGACGCGCGACCTGCTCGACGACGTCGCCCCGGAGGGCTCGGCGCTGCGGGACGCCGTCGACGGGCGCGGCGACGACCTGCCGGTGCTGCGCCTGCCGTTCCCGGCCCCGGCCCTGGGCGAGGCGTCCGGCGGGGCCGACGACGAGCGGGCCGAGGACGGGTTCGCCACCGTCGTCGAGCTGGTGCTGCGCGACGCCGACGCGGCGGCGTCCGTGCGCGCGCAGCTCGACGCCGTCGACGACGCGCTGCTGCTCGCACTGCCCGCCCTCGCCTCGGTCACCGTCGTCATCGGCGGCGACGACGGCGACGACGGACGGACGCGGGAGCTCGCCGACGTCGACGACCGGTGGGTGGTGCTGCGCCGGTCGGGTGCGGTCGCCGACGACGAGACGGCGGACCTGCCCCTCGAGCAGCGACGCCCGCGCTGGTCCGTCGCGTGGGCGGTGCGCCGCGACGACGCCGGCACGTCGGGCAGCGACCCCGCGGCCGCCGACGGCGGCGTGCTGCACGCGCCCACGCCGACGGACGTGGCGCTCACGTTCCCGGCGCTGCTCGTGGCCTCGTTCCCGGTGGACCCGGGGCGGCGCCGCGTGCTGCCCGGACCGCTGACCGACCGCCTCACGGCCGAGGCCGGGCGCGCGTACGCCGAGCTGTTGGCCGGGCTGGCGCCCGAGCGGGGCGCGGACGTGCTCGACCTCGTGCCCGCCGGGATGCCCGCCGGCGACCTCGACGCCGCGGTCCGCGACGCCGCCCTCGACGCGCTGCGCTCGGCGGCCCTGCTGCCCGCACCGCCCGACACGTCCGCCGGGGACGACGAGGGGCCTGTCGCCGCCAGGGTCGCCCCCGCCGAGGCGACGGTGCTCGTGGGCGCGGCGGGCGACGACCCGCGGCTCGTCGGCGTGCTGGCCGGTGTCGTGCCGGGGCTGGTGGCGCTCACGACGGCGCAGCAGGGCGTGGCGCGGCGGCTGGGGGCGACGCCCACGACCCTGTCCGACGTCGTCGCCGACCTGCCCGGCGGGCTCCCCGCCGCGCGCTGGTACGCGCTGTGCGACGCGCTCGAGCCGTACGCCGCCGACCCGGGGGTGCTCGAGGCGCTGGCCGGCGCGCGCGTGCCGCTCGCGGACGGGCGCACGGCGTCCGGGGTGCGCGGCACGGTCGTGCTGCCGGAGGACGACGACGACCCCGCGCTCGCGGCCGTCGCCCGGACGCTCGGCGTGCGCGTCGTGCACCCGGACGCGGCGCACCCGCTGCTGGTGCGGGCGGGCGCGTCGTCCACCAGCCCGCGCGCGCTGCTCGACGACCCGGGGGTGCGCGCGCTCGCGCTGGCGGCGTCGGAGGCGCTGCTCGACGGCGCGCCCGCCGTGCCGGAGACCCGCGCGGTCGCGGCGCCCACCCTGGTGGGGCCGGTGGACGAGGGCCCGCGCGAGGTGGTGCAGAACGTGCTCGCGCTGGCGCGGCTGGCGCACGCGGGCGGCGGGCACGACTTCCCGTTCTGGCTCGGGGAGCTGCCCGTGCCGACCGAGGACGGCTGGCGCCCCGCCCGCGAGGCGGTGCTGCCCGGGTCGTGGGCGGCCGGGGCGATGCCGGGGCTGGCGCCGGTCACGCGCGCCGCCGTCGCGTACTACCCCGCGCCGCTGCTCGTCGCGCTGGGCGTGCGGGCCGACGTCGACACGTACCGGGTGGCCGACGTGCTCACGCCCGACCCCGCAGACCCCGAGCCCGAGCACGGGCCCGACGACCCGGCCGGCTGGCTGTCCGGCTGGGAGGACTACCTGCGATTCCTCGCGGACCGCGTCGGGCCCGGCGTCGACGTCGGGGACGTGGAGGCGGTCGCGGACCTCGACGCGGTGGGCGACTCCGACGACGCGGACGACAACCTGTGGGGGCCCGTGCTCGCCGCCCTCGTCGCGGACCCGGACGGGCGCCGCGCGCTCGTCACGCCGGTCGCCGGTGCGCCGTCGTACACGGCGTGGTGGCTGCGCGACCGGCTGGGCGCGCCGTTCGCCGCGCACGACGGCGTGCCGCTGCTGCCGCCCGCGCCGCCCGCCGTCGCCGCGCTCGACCCCGAGGCCCGGCGTGCGCTGGGCGTGGTCGACGGGCTCGACCGCCTCGACCCGCTGGACTGGCCGGCCGCGCTGGACCGGCTGCCCGACGTCGGCACGTCCGTGCCGCTGCCGGTCGCGCTCGGCGTGTGGCGGGGCCTCGCGGGGCTCGCGGTGCACCTCGCCCCCGCCGCCCGGGCCACCGCGCTCGACCCGCTGCCCGACCGCCTGCCCGCGCTCGACGCGAGCGACGTCGTCGTGCGCCGGGCCGACGACGTCGAGGTGGCCGGCACGGCGCGCTGGGCCGTGCTCGGCGCGGTGCTGCCCGTGCCGGAGGCGGAGGTCGCGGCCGTGGCCGACCTGCTCGACCTCCCGGTCGTGGGGGAGGACGGGCTGCCCGCCCCCGACGGCCCGGGCCGGGAGCGGGCGCTCGACGAGCGCGTCGCCGCCCTCGACCCGCGGCTGCCCGAGGTGTGGTTCGAGCACGGCCGGCTGTCCGTGGCCGGCAGCCCCGTGCCGTGGTGGGTGGACGCCGAGGGGCGCGCGCACGCCACCGACGGGGCGGGGCTCGCCGCCGCGCTCGCCGACGTCCTCGGCCGGCCGGACCGTTGCGCGCTGCTGGCGACCGTGCTCGCCGCGCCGGAGCGCGCCGCGGAGCTGTGGGTCACGACGGCCTGGGGCTGACGTCCCCGCCGTCTCCCGTCCCTACGATGTCCGGGTGCTCGAACCGAACCTGACCTCCTCGACCGCGGGCGCGCTGCGCCGACTCACCCTCTTCACGGGCTCGTCGCCCGGCCGCGACCCGCGTTACGCGGAGGCCGTGCGCGACCTGGCCGAGGAGCTCGCCGGCCGCGGCGTCGGCGTCGTCTACGGCGGCGGCCGCGTCGGGCTGATGGGCGAGGTCGCGGACGCCGCGCTCGCCGGCGGCGGCGAGGTGCTGGGCGTCATGCCGCAGGCGCTGGTCGACGGCGAGATCGCGCACCCCGGCCTCACGCGCCTGGAGGTCGTGGCCGACATGCACGAGCGCAAGCTGCGGATGGGCGAGCTGGGGGACGGGTTCGTCGCGCTGCCGGGCGGCGCGGGCACCCTGGAGGAGCTGTTCGAGGTGTGGACCTGGCAGCAGCTCGGCATCCACGCCAAGCCGGTGGCGCTGTACGACGTCGGCGGGTTCTGGCAGCCGCTGCTCGCGATGGTCGACCACATGGTGGCCGAGGGCTTCCTCGCGCCGACCTACCGCGACGCGCTGGTCGTGGCCGACACGCCGACGGCGCTCCTCGACGCGCTCGACGCCTGGCACGCGCCCGCCGCCAAGTGGGGGCGCTGAGGCCCGGGAGGGTCAGTCCTTGCCGCGGTACTCGTCGCGGTGCTTGCGCTCCCAGAGCAGGCCGGCTCCGCCGAGGAGGATGCCGGCCACGCAGGTGACGACCGCCTCCTCCGTACCGCGGCCCATCAGGTAGACGACCGCCGTCGCGACGAGGGCCACCGCCCACAGGCCGATGCCGCCGAGCAGCACGCGCCGCAGGTCCACACGCAGCGGTGGAGGACTGGGACGGCGCTCCTCGGGATGGGTGAGCAGGCGGACGAGCGAGGGCACCCGCTCATCCTATGTCGCGGGCGCCGGCGTCGATGGCCCGCGGCGCCAGTCGTCCGAGGCACCCCGCCCATGACGCGGGGGTGCGGTTGAAAAGCGGGTGAAACCGCAGGTCAGCGGGTGAAAGCAGCGTCGGGTGAAAGCCGGGGTGAAAGGGCCCCGGAAGGCTCTCCAAACGCCTCGCCGCGCTTCTACCTTGGTTGACGCCACCGCGCACGGACGCGGTGCCCGACCCGGAGAGGAGGCCGCCGTGATCACCGTCTCGGACATCGGCCAGCCGCTCCGGTCGCGCACCGCCGCGCTGCGAGCCGCGCGCCTCAAGGAGGTGCGGGACTCGTTCCGCACCGGCTCCTGGCAGACCGCCTACCGGCGTCGCCTGGCGCGCACCGACGTCGTCGTGGTGGTGGTCGCGGCCGTGATCGCCGCCGTCGTGCGCGGCGTCGCCGTGCACGACCACGTGACGCCGTGGGTGCTGGGCGACCAGCTGCTGTCCGTCGTCGTGCTGGTGACCACGTGGCTCGGCAGCCTGTGGGTCGCCCGCGCCTACGACGTGCGGGTGTTCGCGTCCGGGCCGGCCGAGTACCAGCGGGTGTTCGACGCCTCGTGGCGGCTCGTGGCGCCGCTCGCGCTGCTCGCCCTGCTGCTCCCGCGCCCGGGGGTCTCGACGTTCCTGCTCGTCGCGGTGCCCACCGGGGTCGTCGCGCTCCTGCTCGGGCGGTGGCTGTGCCGCGGCTGGCTGCACCGGCAGCGCCGGCAGGGCTCGTGCGTCACGCTCGTCCTCGCCGTGGGGCTGCGCGACCAGGTGGAGCGGCTCGTGCACGAGCTCAACGACCGCACCTCCGGGTACCGCGTCGTCGGGGTGTGCGTGCCGACGTCCGACGACGTGCGGCCGGGCGAGGAGATCCTCGGCGTCCCCGTGCTCGGGGACCTGCGCACCGCGGGCACGATGGCGGCCCAGGTGGGGGCGGACTGCGTCGCGGTCAGCGGGTCCGACGCGATCACCGCGGACGTCGTGCGCCGGCTCGGGTGGGAGCTCGAGCCCGCGGGCGTGGACCTCATGCTCACCGCCGAGCTGGCCGACGTCGCGGGACCGCGCATCACGGTCACCCCGGAGCAGTCGGTGTCCCTGCTGCACGTCGACGCCCCGCGCTTCACCGGGCCGCGGTACGTGCTCAAGTCGGTCGTGGACTGGGTGGGTGCCGCGCTCATCACGCTGCTCCTGCTGCCCCTGATGACGGTGGTCGCGGTCGCCGTGCGGGTCACGAGCCGCGGGCCCGTCCTGTTCCGCCAGGACCGGGTGGGGCGCGACGGCCGCACCTTCGAGATGCTGAAGTTCCGCAGCATGCGCGTGGGCGCGGACCGCGAGCACACCGTGCTGGGCGGGCCCAGCGACGGCGACGGCGTCCTCTTCAAGCTGCGCGACGACCCCCGGGTCACCGCCGTCGGGCGCGTGCTGCGCCGGCTGTCCCTCGACGAGCTGCCGCAGCTGTTCAACGTGCTCGCCGGGCAGATGTCGCTCGTCGGGCCGCGGCCGCCGCTCCCCGCCGAGGTGTCGAAGTACGAGGCGCGCGTGCGGCGCCGCCTGCGCGTCAAGCCCGGCCTCACCGGGCTGTGGCAGGTGGGCGGCCGGTCCGACCTGTCGTGGGAGGAAGGCGTGCGGCTCGACGTCTTCTACGCGGAGAACTGGACCGTCTTCGGCGACCTGCTCATCCTCGCCCGCACCGCGAAAGCCGTGGTCACGGGGCGGGGGGCGTACTGACCGGACGTCACCTCGGCGCGCGACGCCGGTGTGAATTCCGCGTCACCGCACGGTTTCCGTGCAGGAGCCCTTCACAGGATCTGGCACGATTCTGCCCATGGCGAACCAGACCACCGCGCCGCCGCAGGGCGAGCTGAGCGCGATCGACCGCTTCTTCAAGATCACCGAACGAGGCTCCACCATCGGCGCGGAGATCCGCGGCGGTCTGGTGACCTTCTTCGCGATGAGCTACATCATCGTGCTCAACCCGCTGATCATCGGCACGGTGCCCGACGGCACCGGGCAGGTGCTGGGCGGCGGGGCCGAGGCCACGCCGGAGTCGCTCGGCATGGTCGCGGCGGCGACGGCCCTCGTCGCCGGCGTCGCGACGCTCGTCATGGGCGTCTTCGCGAACTACCCGCTGGGCCTGGCCGCCGGCCTCGGGCTGAACGCCGTCGTCGCGTACTCGATCGCCAGCATCGAGAACGTCACCTGGGCCGACGCCATGGGCCTCGTGGTGATCGAGGGCATCATCATCCTGATCCTCGTGCTCACCGGGTTCCGGGAGGCCGTGTTCAAGGCCGTGCCCGTCGAGCTCAAGACGGCGATCAGCGTCGGCATCGGCATGTTCATCGCGCTCGTCGGCCTCGTGAACGCCGGCTTCGTCGTGCCCGGCGAGGGCACCATCGTGGCGCTCGGCAACCTCGGCACCTGGCCGATCCTCGTGTTCGTCGTCGGCCTCGTGCTCACCATCGTGCTGTTCGTGCGCAAGGTGCGCGGCGCGATGCTCATCGCGATCATCACGGCGACGGCGCTGGCCGTCGTGCTGGAGAACACGCTGCACATCGGCGCCAAGGCGGCGGGCAACGAGAACGGCTTCAACCTCAACGCCCCGGAGTTCACCGGCGTGGTCACGACGCCGGACCTCGGCCTGATCGGTCAGTTCTCGCTGCTGGGCTCGTTCCAGAACATCGCGGCCGTGTCCGTGATCCTCATCGTGTTCTCGCTGCTCATCGCCGACTTCTTCGACACGATGGGCACGATGGTCGCCGTCGGCGCCGAGGGCAAGATGCTCGACAAGGACGGCAACCCGCCGCGCACGCGCGCCATCCTCGTGGCCGACTCGCTCGCGGCCGTCCTGGGCGGCGTCGGCAGCACGTCGTCCAACACCGCGTACGTGGAGTCGACGACGGGCGTCGGCGCCGGCGCGCGCACCGGCTTCGCCGCGGTCGTCACCGGCGCCATGTTCCTGCTCGCGACGTTCCTGTCGCCCGTCGTCGCGCTGGTGCCGTACGAGGCCGCCGCGCCCGCCCTCGTCTTCGTGGGCTACCTGATGATGGCGCAGGTCGCGGGCATCTCGTGGCGCAACGTGGAGATCGCGATCCCCGCGTTCCTCACGATCATCATCATGCCGTTCACGTACTCCATCGCCGACGGTATCGGCGCCGGCTTCATCGCGTTCGTGATCATCAAGCTCGCGCTCGGCAAGGTGCGCCAGATCCACGCGCTCATGTGGGTCGCCGCGGCCATGTTCGTCGTGTACTTCACGCTGGCGCCCATCCAGGCGGCGCTGGGGCTCTGACCTCGCGCGACGGCGTCGCACCGACGGCCCCGGACCGGTCCTCCCGACCGGCCGGGGCCGTCGTCGTGTGCGGGTGAAATGTTCTGCGGCTTCTGCCCGCTTGTGGCGGATTTCCGCGGCTGAACGTGACCGATCCGTGGTCATACGGTGCCTCGAACGAGGAGGGCGCCGCTACGATTGCCTCGGCCGTCGGGCAGGTGCTCGACGGCGACCGGGAAGCCTTCTCCGACGAGGAGCGCGCCCGCCCCCGACCGAGGACTGAACGCATGCCCGCACGAGCCGACCGCCGGTGGTCGTCGACGACCGCCCGCAAGGCCCTGTGGCACCTGCGCCACGGCGGCCCGGCCCAGCTGAGGGCGTTCCTGCGGCGGCGCCGGGCGACGGGGGAGCAGCGGTCGGGCGCCGGGCGGATGACGAGCGACGGCCTCACCTTCGCCCCGTGGCCGATGCCGCGGCGCGACCCGGCCCGCGCGCTGCGCGCCGGCGTGATCCTGGACGACTTCTCGCGGCTCGCGCTCGGCTACGAGTGGGAGCAGGTGCTCCTCAAGCCGTCGTCGTGGCGCGAGCAGCTGGACGGGCTGGACCTGGTCTTCGTCGAGTCCGCGTGGCGCGGCAACGGCGGGGCGTGGCAGTACCACCTCACCGGCACGTCGGCCCCGCGCCCCGCGCTGGTGGAGATGCTCGACGCCGCCCGCGAGCGGGGCATCCCGACGGTCTTCTGGAACAAGGAGGACCCGGTCCACTTCGAGGACTTCGTGAACACGGCGGCGCTGTTCGACCGCGTGTACACGACCGACGTCGGCCGCCTCGACGCCTACCGCGAGCGGCTGGGCCACGACCGCGTGGGGGTGCTCGAGTTCGGCGCGCAGCCCGCGATCCACAACCCCGTGCGCACCCACGGCGACGGCCCCGGGCGCGACGTCGCGTTCGCCGGCACGTGGTTCGCGCACAAGTACCCGGAGCGCCGGGAGCAGGCGGAGATGCTGCTGGGCGGGGCGCTCGACGTCTCGCCGCGCATGGCCACCGGGCTGGAGATCTTCTCGCGGTTCCGCGGTCAGGGGGACCAGTACGAGTTCCCGGAGCCGTTCGGGTCGCGCGTCGTCGGGTCCCTCGACTACGCGCAGATGCTCACCGCGTACCGCGACTACAGGGCGTTCCTCAACGTGAACTCGGTGGTCGACTCGCCCAGCATGTGCGCGCGGCGGATCTTCGAGATCACCGCCTGCGGCACTCCGGTCGTCACGGCGCCCAGCGCCGCGACGGGGGAGTTCTTCCCCGCCGACGAGGTCTTCGCCGTCACGACCCGCGCCGAGGCCGCCGACACGGTGCGCGCGCTCGTGCGCTCGCCCGAGCTGCGCGACCGCGCCGTCCACCGCGGGCAGCGGCGCATCTGGCGCGAGCACACCTACGGTGCGCGCGTGCAGCGCGTGCTGCACGACGTCGGCCTCGCGCCGTCGGCGGAGGTGTCGCGGCCGAGCGTCACCGCGCTCGTGTCCACGAACCGCCCGCACCGGCTCGACGACGTGCTGCGCACCGTCGGCGCGCAGGCGGGCGTCCAGGTGCAGCTCGCGCTGCTGACGCACGGCTTCGAGGTCGACGAGGCCGACCTGCGCGTGCGCGCCAAGGAGGCGGGCGTCGAGGACGTCGTGCTGCTGCACGCGGGGACCGACGTGCCGCTCGGCGGCTGCCTCAACCGGCTCCTCGACGCCGCGGACGGCGACGTTGTCGCCAAGCTGGACGACGACGACCTGTACGGCGAGCAGTACCTGTCGGACCAGCTGTACGCGATGGACTACAGCGGCGCCGACGTCGTGGGCAAGCAGGCGCACTACATGTACCTCGAGGGCCACGACGCCACCGTGCTCCGCTTCGCGGAGCGGGAGCACCGGTTCACCGACTTCGTCATGGGCCCGACCATCGTCGCGCGACGCGCCGTCGCCGGCGAGGTGCGCTTCGGCGAGACCGCGAAGGGCGAGGACACGACCTTCCTGCATAGAGCTTCTGAGGCAGGTGTGCGCATCTACTCCGCGGACCGCTTCAACTTCGTCCAGGTGCGCTCCGGCGAGGGCCGGCACACCTGGACCGTCACCGACGCCGAACTGCTCGCCAGCGGCTCGGTCGCCTTCTACGGACGTGCCGACCGGCACGTCCTCGTCTGACCGAGGAATCACGATGGGCATCAACACCGTCGGTGTGATCGGGCTGGGTTATATCGGCCTTCCCACCGCCGCCATCCTGGCGTCGAAGGACGTCAAGGTGATCGGCGTGGACGTGAACTCGTCCACGGTCGAAGCCGTCAACCGTGGCGACGTGCCGTTCGTGGAGCCAGACCTGGCGACCTACGTGGCGGGTGCCGTGCGCCAAGGCGCGCTGCGCGCCACCGAGACCCCCGAGCCCGCCGACGCGTTCATCGTCGCCGTACCCACGCCGTTCCACGGTGATCACGAGCCCGACCTCTCGTACATCAGGGCCGCCGCCGAGGCCGTCGCGTCCGTCCTCCAGGGGGGCGAGCTCCTCATCCTCGAGTCGACGTCACCTCCTGGTGCGACCCGCAAGATGGCGGAATGGGTCCTCGAGGCACGACCTGACCTCAGCCTGGATGGTGCTGGGGGACGTCCGCGGATCCACGTGGCGCACTGCCCGGAGCGTGTGCTTCCCGGTCGCGTGATGATCGAGCTCGTCACCAACGACCGCATCGTCGGTGGGCTCACGCCAGAGGCGGCGGAGATGGCGAAGCAGCTGTACGCGGTCTTCTGCCAGGGCGAGATCCTGCTCACCGACGCGAAGACCGCGGAGATGGCCAAGCTCGTCGAGAACTCGTTCCGCGACGTCAACATCGCCTTCGCCAACGAGCTCTCCCTCATCGCCGACAAGGTCGGCGTGGACGTGTGGGAGCTCATCCGCCTCGCCAACCACCACCCGCGCGTGAACATCCTGCAGCCCGGCCCCGGCGTCGGTGGTCATTGCATTGCGGTCGACCCTTGGTTCCTGGTTGACGCGGCGCCTGATGATGCGCGCATGATTCGCACTGCCCGAGAAGTGAACGACCACAAATCGCATTGGGTCGTGACCCGGACGTTGACGGCAATCGAAGGAAAAGATCGGCCGACCGTGGCCATGCTCGGACTTTCCTTCAAGGCGGACATCGACGATCTCCGCGAGTCACCCGCAGTTCAGGTGGTTGCTGACGTCGCGAAACGACGTCCCGACGCCGAGGTTCTCGTTGTCGAACCCTATGTCGACTCTCTCCCGCCGTCTCTCGCGGAACTGGCAAATATCCGGCTGACCGGCCTCGATCAGGCAATTTCCTCCCCCGACATTGCCGTACTGCTGACCGACCATCGCCCGTTCGCAGACGCGATCGGAAAGCTCCGCGGACTGGCCAACCTTTACGATACCCGCGGATTCCTCTCGCGCTTCGACCAGATATCCGCGCAGGACTGAGCAATGCGATGAACTCTGACCCCAGAAAGGGCACGATGAAGCAGTTCCGTCTCGTCACTGGAGCGCTTGCGCTGGCTGCGATGGCTTCGGGAATAGTCGCCGTCGCGGCTCCACCGGGCTCTCGAATCACGACAGTCGGCTTCGTCGCCCTGATCGTTGCTATGGCTGCACTCATTTGTGTGCTCGTCATTCGCGCCGCGCGCCAGCTGTACAGCGTGACCGCACGCGTCGAACGACAGGCGCTGGCCAACCACAAGCGAGCTTCTGTCTGGGACGCGCGGCTCCACCGGCGCCTCGATGGTACTGACGTTCCGGTTCTGAAGCGTGCAGAAGGTAGTTCCATGCCTGCGACTGCCGTGGCCGGGCTCGTCTCGCAGGACACGGGAGGCTCCCCTGCAGGCTGGAAGGATCATCCGCAGGCGACCTTGCTGGTTGATTCGGGCATCTTTGATGCGGAATACTATGCCGCGCTCACCAACGGCTACTTCGCCAGGTCGGTTGACGCTGCGTCTCATTACCTGAGCCTGAACGCTGGTAAGGGAACCGTTCCGACGCCTTTCATCAATCTGGAGCGACTGCCCAAGCAGGCTCGCGCGGCGCTCGGGGCCGGCGATGTCAGGCCCCTGCTGGCATTCCTTCGCTCGCCTGAGGCTTTCGACAATCCGTTGAGCGAGATCTTCTACCCGGATTCGACCGCTATCTCGAAGCGAGATGCACACCTCCACCTCGGTGGGATCGTCGGAGCATTCTTCGCGGGTCTTGACGAGCAAACTCCGTTGCCCGTACCCGCATCCTCGATCCGCGCCGGGGGAACTGCTGCGCACGTACGTCGGGAGCTGATCTCCCACGCACAGGGAGTACATGCCTCGCGACGTCTCGCTGGGCCTCGCGAGCAGCGGACGTGGGACGCTGAGCACGAGCGACGTTGGCTCGCTGAGCTCGCAACCGTCGCTGAGGACCTGCCCCTCGTCTCCGTCGTCATGCCGGTGAAGAACCGCGTGCATGTGGTGGGCAGGGCGATCGCTTCCGTTCAGGCGCAGTCTCATGGCGGATGGGAGCTCCTCGTCGTCGATGATGGCTCCGACGACGGGACGTTCGAGCTGGTCGAAGAGCTTGCGACCCGCGACCCGAGGATCCGGCTCGTCCGAAACGTGGGCACGGGTGTCTCTGCCGCGCGGAACACCGGGCTCGATCACATGCAGGGCGACTATGTCGCGTTCCTGGACAGCGACAATTCCTGGGTGGAGCACTTCCTCGGCACCATGCTCCGGGCAATGACACGCGACGATCTGGGTGCGGCATACTCTGCCGTCGCGATTCACGGCAACCCGCCCAACGACGTACGATACCGCGCTTTCTCTGGCGGCCGGGATCATATGCGAATTCTCAACCATATCGATCTCAACGTGATCGTCGTGCGTTCGGACGTGCTGCGGAGTGCGGGACGGTTCGACGATTCCCTCAGGAGGTGGGTCGACCACGATTTCGCACTCAAGGTGTCCGAGGTGGTCGAACCGGTCCTGCTGCCGTTCATTGGATGCGAGTACGACCACTCCGAGGAATCGTCTGACCGAATCACGGTCAAGGAGTCGGAGCACTGGCAGTGGGCGGTGCTCGGCAAGCACTGGGTCGACTGGGCGTCTGCTCCGGAGACGGTGCGGGGAAGGCTGTCTGTCGTAGTTCTGACGTACAACGACGCTGTGATGACCGTTCCTTGCGTCGAGAGTGTTCTGGCTGATGCCGATGCTTACGGCCTCGATGTCGAAGTCATCCTCGTGGACAACGGCTCGCGCATGGAAGTCGGGCAGTCCATTCTTTCGCAGCTGGGCGTAAGCCCTCGGCTCAAGTACCACCGACTGCCACGAAACCTGAACTTTGCGATTGGCTGCAACTTCGGGGCGACGATGGCCACGGGAGAGTTCGTCCTCTTCCTCAACAACGACACCGTGATTCGGCGAGGTGCTCTTGACGCCTTGGTCGGGCGCATGGCTGACGATGACGTCATCGGGGCTCAGCCGCTCCTCGTATACGGGGACGAGACGATTCAAACAGCGGGCACCGTATTCCCTGCGCGCAATTCACTGCCTGGTCACCTTCTCACCGGACACCCTCCGGCTGACGCAGATGCACTCGGGGACGTCCGCTTTGACGCTGTGACCGCTGCGGCGCTGATCATGCGCGCGCTTGATGTTCGCGCACTCCAGGGGTTCGATCCGATCTTTGTGAACGGGATGGAAGACGTCGACTTGTGCCTCCGCGCGCGTGAGCAGCTCGCGGGACATTTCTCCACCGTGCCCACAGCGGTCGTGACGCATCTCGAGAGCAAGACGCCCGGCCGAGGCAAGAACGTTCTGGAGAACCGCCGACTCTTCCTGGAGCGCTGGAACGGTCGACTGCCAACTCCGCAGGACCGCATCTACCGCGCTGCTGGCTTCACGCTCGCTGGCGTCGGCACCGACGGTCGTGACGTCCCGGGACCGAAGCCGTTGGTCGTCCGTGACTCGGCAGACCAGAGAACTCGTTGGGGAATCCGGATCTCAAGCATCCCAGGCCATAAGGGAGACCAGTGGGGTGACACCCATTTCGCCGACTCGCTGAAGGCTTCCCTTGAGAAGGTCGGGCAGGCTGTCGTAGTACATCGGCACGGCGCACACGTGACTCCGGCCGCTACCTTCGACGACGTCAATCTGGTCATCCGTGGGATCGATCGCGTCCGGCCCATCCCGGGGAAGGTCAACGTTCTCTGGGTGATCAGTCACCCGGACGACGTTTCCGTGGACGAGATCCGGAGCTTCGACGTCGTGTTCGCGGCCTCGATCTCGTGGAGCCTGAAGATGTCGGAACTCTCGGGCAGGGATGTCCTACCGCTCCTCCAAGCGACGGACCACTCGCGCTTCAACACGGACGTGCCTCCCGTGATCGTCGATCGGGCGCTGTTCATCGGAGGTACTCACCACGGTCGTGAGCGGCCCGTGGTCTCTGCTGCGCTTGAGGCAGGGATCGACCTAGGTGTCTATGGCCCAGGCTGGGAAGGGCAGCTCCCGGACGGTGTGTTCCTGGGACAGTACGTTCCCAACAAGGAGCTCGCCGGCCACTACCGGGGAGCCAGGCGAGTCCTGGCCGACCACTGGGCGCTGATGGCTGACGAAGGATTCATCCAGAACCGGTTGTTTGACGCTGTTGCGTCTGGCTGCCGTGTGGTGTCGGATGAGGTCGCAGGTATCGACGAGGTCTTCGGTGGTGCGGTGCAGATCTACAGGAATCCCGAGGAACTTGGCCGACTCTGTGGTGCTCAGGGTGACATGTTGTATCCGCCCGAGGAGGAAATGGCAAAGCTGGCGCTGCGGATCCGTGAAGAGCACTCATTCGATCGGCGCGCGGAGCAGTTGACCGAACTTGTTCGAGAGTTCACGAGGCAGTTCAACTAGTCTGCAAGACGGTCGATCGGGAGCATGTTGTGCCTACACGAACTCTGATGCTGCATATTGGTATGGGCAAAACGGGCACTACCGCGCTCCAGATCGCGTTCACGCGCAACCGTGAACTGCTGCGAGATCATGGAATTGAATACCCGGAACACGAATCCGATCACGACGCTGTCAGAGGTAACGTGGTAAGCGGTAACGGTCTGGGGATCATTTCCTACATGGCTCCACTTGCGGATGTATCAATGCAGGCCACTGCGGGTGCCCATGACCGCCTTACCAAGGCGGTATCTGAATCACGGTGTCCCACCGTGCTCTATTCCTCGGAGCTTCTCTACAATTTTAGATCCGATCGACTCAAGGAATTGGTGGATGAGTTTTCGGAAGCGGGTATCGCGGTCGATGTGGTGCTGTACCTGCGGGACGTCGCCGGCCATGCGCTCTCGTCGTATTCTCAGGATGTCAAGCGAGGCTTGTATGCAGGCACCGTCTCCGACTATCTCAGCCGGCCTTATGCGCCTCGGATGAGTGCGAGAATCAGTTCTCTCATACAAATAGTCGGACAGGAACACCTACACGTCTATCGATGGGATTCACACCGCTCACGACTGGTTCAGCATTTCTTTACGGAAGTGCTTGGTCTAGTGAATGCAGATGGAATCTCAGTTGAACGGCAGAACGTTAACCGCTCACTCACACGCGCCGAACTCGATGCAATGCGCTTCATGAATCGCTCGCTATCCGGCAAGAAGGCGGCAAGGGTGGTGAGTGACGCGCTAATTTCCGGTCCCCCCGTAGGTGAAGTGAAGCGGGAAGTGACCGAGGGCGAGGTCGAGGTCCTAGAAGAACGCTTCAGGTCGGAACTCGATTGGATCAATGAAGCGGTGCTGCCCGGAGACAACCTACAACTTGTAGGTGACGTTGCAATCGTGGATGCTCATAGTCAGGACGAGGAGTTCAGCGCCCGAGAACTTCGAGTGATGGAGTGTCTTGTGCACGTCGCGAACTCCTTTGCCGCTGCAGAATCGCGCAAATGAGGGGAGTTGGTATGGCAAGACAAGTGGGGTATTTGGAATCGATCAGCGATGATCGGAAGTCGCTTCGCGGTTGGGCGGCTGTTGATAGTAATGATCAACTTCCCCCGGTCACCATCGAGTCGGATATTGCCAATGTCTCTGCGGTAGAATTGGGTTCCTTGAGGCGTGATGTGACGGCAGCAATTGGCCGCAAGAGCCTCGCGATCACAGTCGTTCTCAATCGGCCGCTTCCGCCCGGAGCGCTTCTCGACGGGAGCTTGAAGACGTGGATCGGTGGAGAGAAACTTCCACTCGCGAGGCGGTTCGTTGCAAGAGAAGAAGAGCACGTGCTGGAATGGGCCGCATCGATTACAGGGCGGCGCCCGGCGTCCGGGGAGCTATCCGAAACTGGGTTTGGGCGAGTCCCATTTGTGGATGACCCGACGGGAATCTCGGCGATACACCTGCCAGTTGGGACCGAATCTCGCGATGGATCGGCCGCAGTAGGTCGTGACGGTCATCTGTTCTTGATGACCGGGGCAAACAATCTGGCCGATCGGTATCGAGATGTTCGGTCGGATGCAGAAGCCGCAGGTCTGGAGCGCGAGGTTCGTGGGTGGGTCGAGCTTGTCATCGCAAGGGACAGGCAGATGGCCGCGCTAGGCATTCCGTTTGTTCAGTCTATCTTCCCCGAAAAGTCGACGATCCTGCGTAGCGGTCTGAGTGCGATAGAAGGTATCACTCCTGCCTTCCGGATTGTCGACGAACGCCTTTCAGGGAAGATGGCGAGCTACACGAGCGTCCTCTCCGTTCTGCGGGAGTGGAGGCATAGGGAGTCACCTTCGCTGAAGCTTGATGGGCACCTCGCACCGGTGGGTTCGTATGAGGTGGCAAAGGCGCTCCTTCAGAAGATCGCGCCGGAGTTCATCTGGCCAGACGTTCGGTTCAACGATATTGAGTGGTATAAGGGAGAACTGACCTACAGGTTCTTCGGCGATGAAGTTTGGGATTACACACCAAGCCCCGATGTGCAATCATTGGGTTCACTTGCTTCCGTTCCTTCGCTTGTGGCGCGTGGAATCGCCGGAGAAGGGCATGCCAGCATCGGTCGTACCGCATCGTGGATAAACCCGCATGCACCAATCGATCTAAAGGTTCTGACTTTTGGGAGCAGTTCATTCTCTGACAATGCTCAAATGTCTGCGAAATTGAGTTGGTGGTTTGCTCGGCTGTTTCGCGAGTTTCACTTTGTGTGGTCGCCTGCCATGGACTATGGGCGCATCGACGAGATTGGTCCCGACGTCGTCGTGTCTCAGACGGTTGAGCGATTCCTGGGGAGGATTCCCGCGGATATTGTCTAGGCGCGGAACGAGTTTGTGCCAGATGTGCATCGCTTGTTTCGGCACGGCCGCCGGGATGCTCGGGTATCTGTTGGGCCGCGTTCCGGCGGGTGGTGCGACTGACCGCCGGATGTCGCCCGGAACCTGGCGGGACTCCTCGTAGGTGAATTGGGGACATGCTCGGCAAGGCGGCGGCCGGCGGTCGGTCTTGGTTCCGGTAGGCGTGCGGCTCTCTCGGGCGTCCTGCCACGCGTCGAGGACTTCCTCGTGCGCCTCGCTGGAGGCGCACGCCCGGTTCACCCTGTTGAGCTGCTGGTCGGTGAGGCGCTGACGGGCGCACGCAAGGATGTCGCGGCCCGGTAGTGCGGCCCTTCGCAGATGAGGGGGTCCCCGGTGACACGCCGGGCGTGGCGGTGATGTCAGGGTAGGGGTCGAGGCCTCCAGGATCGGGAGCGACCAAGCATCCTGTCCCGAGAGGCCTCGGCGTGTCCGAGCCTATGGCCTGTGTGTCGTGCTGCCCTGATCCGAGATCCGCTGTTTCGTACTGCGTCCGCTGTGATCTGTTGGTCGGGCTCGAGTCGTTGTATGTGGTCGGCGTCGAGCGTGACGACGACGTCCTGATCGTGGTCGTCGAGTCGACGCCCGGGCTGATGGGCTGCCCGGCCCGCGGCGTGGTCGCTGCGTCGAAGGGCCGCCGGGTGGTCGAGCTGATCGACGCCCCGGCGTTCGGGAGCCCGGTGCGGTTGCGGTGGCGCAAGCGCCGGTGGGTCTGCCCTGACCCGGGCTGCGACGTCTCCTCGTTCACCGAGCAGGACTCCCAGATCGCCGCGCCGCGGGCCGTGCTCACGTCGCGGGCGACTCGGTGGGCGATCACCCAGCTGCGCGCCGAGAACGCCTCAGTCGCTGGGCTGGCCCGCTAGCTCGGGGTGTCCTGGTGGACTGTGTGGAACGCGATCAGGCCTGCTCTGGAGGACCTCGCTGCGGACGAGTCGCGGTTCGACGGCGTCACCACTCTCGGGGTCGATGAGCACGTGTGGCACCACGTCAGCCCCAAGCAGTGCGGCCCGAAAGAGCTGACCGGGATGGTCGACCTGACCCGCGACGACGAGGGCCGCACCCGCGCCCGGCTGCTGGATCTCGTGCCCGGCCGGTCCGGCACGGTCTACGCCTCCTGGCTGGACGAGCGCAGTGCCGAGTTCCGCGGCCGGGTGCAGATCGCGTTCTTGGATCCGTTCCACGGCTACAAGAACGCGATCGACGACCGGCTCCAGGACGCGACCGCGGTGCTGAACGCCTTCCACGTGGTCAAGCTCGCCGGCCAGGCGGTCGACGAGGTCCGCCGCCGAGTCCAGCAGCAGACCCTGGGGCACCGAGGCCGCAAGGGCGACCCGCTCTACGGCGTTCGCAACATCCTGCGCGGCGCCCCCGAACGCCTCACCGACCGATAGATCAACAGGTTGAACCGGGCGATCGCCGCCGACGAAGCCCACGAAGAAGTCCTCGTCGCCTGGCAGGCCGCCCAACAGATCTGCCCCGCCTACCGGAGCAAGAACCTCCCCGACGGGCGGCGCCTCGCCGAACGCGTCCTGGCGTCCCTGCCGTCGTGCCCGATCCCCGAGATCGCCCGCCTCGGACGCACCCTGCGCAAGTGGCGCACCGCGTTCCTCGCCTACTTCGACACCGCCCGCTCATCAAACGGCGGCACCGAGGCCACCACCGGGATCATCGAGCTCGCCCGCCGCATCGCTCGCGGCTTCCGCAACCGCAAGAACTACCGCCTCTGCATGCTCCTCGTCGCCGGCGGAACCACACCGTGTCCCCCCTCATCTGCGAAGAGCCGGATAATGGGAACCTACTGGATTCGCCGCATCAATGACTCGACGTCGCGCCAGGCAGGCAAATCGCGTTCGAGTAGTTCCTCGACGAATGTAATATCGTCACGATACAGTTCAACGAGCGCTGCCACTTCTTGGGCCGCAATTGGGTACTTCTTCTTGAACGGAGCGAGCCAGTTTGGCCCAGTTTCCTCTCGACCGCGGCCCGAGAGCGATTCGAGGTACTCAGGGCTTGCATCGAGGCCGAGAAACTCTACGGTGCTTGCGATGTAGTCCTTTGGTTTGGTCAGCATGTCATCGTAGAGCAGGGTGAAGATTCGAGACGCGTCGATTGATGTGAGCCAGTTCAGATAGTGTCGTCGATAGAATCCAAGATCGACGACTCCGAGACCGTTGCTAACCCTAAAGATTCCGGCATCGGGATCAATGCGCCCTGCGGCAAAGTGATGCCAGTAACCGGCAATTGCGCGCGAGACGGGATCGCGTAGGGAAATAAGGATCCTTGCGTCGGGCACCAGAGTGGAGATCGTAGAAGCGACGTCTGTGCGACGTGGCGAGAACGGCGAACTTGCAGCGTGCCAAAAGTATGCGCTGGTGTGTTCACCTCGCCACTTGGCGTCCCCGGCTTCGTCGAATTTCGCCAGGTATCGTCTGACGGCGTCATCATTTGCGAGTGGATTGGGTTCATTAAAGAAGTTGAGGTCGCTTCCGGAGGCGACGAATATTTCGGGATGCCGTGACAGTTCCCGGCTCAGCCATGCAGTTCCAGCCTTCTGAGTTCCCGCGATGAAGAAATTTGCGCCGTTGGAGGAGAAAGTTTCGTCAATCGGGTCACGGCCAGCTGGCCGCGCGCTGGCTGAGTTTTGGGTGTGTGAGGTCATGCTTCTTGTTGTCGGCCCTGGAGCCGAGACTCCGCCTGGGCGGGATGGTCCATTGAGTCGATCGGCGACGAGTTGATATACACGGTCAGAGTAGTGGAATGGGGCTTCGCCCCAACGGTGGTGCGGGTTGGACGTAACGTCGGAATGCTCGATGGTAATTGTCTGAGCGTTGAGGGAATCGGCTGCGACCTTGGTGTATACGCGCAATGCAGCGTTGGCTTCGGCAGGCGCGGTCCCGAAGCTATCGGGTGTGCGTTCCCCGCTTTCGGACTTTTCCGCCCATGGAATGTCAAGAAGTATCACTGCCGCGCGGGGCATATGATACCTAATGAGTTCACCTACAGCAGCGATCCCTTGCGACCAGTATTGAAAGTGCTTGTCGGTGCCAAATGCGAGGTGCTGTGAGCCCACGGGGAGCGCGTTCTCCGCGCCGGACTGGATGAGTTCGAGCGAACGGGTAACCACCGAGCCGTCAGGGAGCACATATGCGCCTAGGCGCTCATCGGTAAGGTCAACCAGAACTAGGTCAGTAGTCGTCGCCGCTTGTGGGATGAGGGTTTGGAGGCTTGATGCAAAGTCCCCTGCGAGCATGCGCTGTTGAAATGTGGAGTCCGCTGCGGGCGGCTCGACGAGGGTGACAGGCCGCGTGTATGCGCTGAGGGCAGACTGCCTGGCGACGTACTGCACGAGTTCGAACTGGTCTGGGTCCAGGTACTCGAACATGTCGCGCGAGACGCACGAGCCATAGATGAATACGCGGTTCTTGCTCATAGATGTCCTTCGCTTCCCCAGTCCGCGGGCCGCGGGCCGAGATCGAGCAGATGACGGATGGCATCGACAGCGCGGGCGGCGCTGCGGCCGTCGCCGTACGGGTTGGTCGCCTGGGCCATCGAGCGGTAGATGTTCTCGTCGGTCAACAGCGTGGTGACCTCCTCGACGATGCGCTTCTCGTCGGTACCGATCAGCTTCACCGTGCCTGCGTCGACCGCTTCCGGGCGCTCCGTGTTCTCTCGCATGACCAGGACCGGCTTGCCGAGACTCGGCGCCTCCTCCTGAACACCGCCTGAGTCGGTGAGCACCACCGTGGCAAGTGATAGCAGGTGGGTGAACTCGCCGTACTCCAGTGGCTCCGTCACGGTCACGTTGCCCAGGCCCTCGAGGTATGGCAGTAGTGCGTCACGGACCAACGGATTCCGGTGCACGGGTAGGACGATCTGCACGTCGGGGAACGCCGCGGCGAGATGTGCGAGTGCACGTCCCACGCCCTCCATCGCGTCGCCCCAGTTCTCCCGGCGGTGCGTCGTCACGAGGAGGATGCGGCTGCCTGAATCTGCGAGGTCCGACAAAGTCGGGTCAGTGAATGGGCTCTTCTTCTCCACCGTCATGAGGAGCGCGTCGATCACCGTGTTGCCGGTGATGAGGATGTCGTCGTCGGAGACAGACTCGTGCCGCAGGTTGGCGCCGCTGAGCTCGGTCGGCGCGAGGTGCAAGGCGGCGATCTGTGAGGTCAGCTTGCGGTTCGCCTCTTCGGGGAACGGAGACTTGATGTTCCCAGAGCGTAGGCCGGCCTCGACGTGTACCACCGGGACCCCGCGGTGGAAGGCGGCGAGCGCGGCAGCGGTAGAGGTCGAAGTGTCGCCCTGCACGACCACCGCAGCGGGGTTCTCGGCCTCAATGACGGGGTCGAGCCGCTCGAGGACGCGAGCGACAATTGTCGAGAGGGACGCACCGTGCTCGAAGATGTCGAGGTCGTGATCGGGCGTGATCCCAAAGATCGTGTTGACCTGGTCCAGCATCTCGCGGTGCTGCCCGGTGACGACCGTGATCGAGTCGAGGATGTCGCACGTTTCGAGCGCCTTGATGATGGGCGCGACCTTGATCGCCTCCGGGCGGGTGCCGTACACCGTCATGATGCGTGGCCGGCTCACCTATCGCCCTCCTTGCCGCGCCCCGACGAGGCGTTCCGCGGTTTCACGTGACGGGAAGTGTAGCGACGCGCTGACCGGGCCTCTTCCACCCGGACCTGCGTCTGCTCGCGCTCGGCGAAGGCCGTCTCGATGATCTGCTTCGCCTCGTCCGGCTTGTCCTTGGCGATCGCCCAGGCCCACTTGCGGTACCGAAGCGCGACGTCTTCGGCAGGACCGTCGAGGACGAGTCGGCCGTGGTTCAGCCAGATCGCTCGCGTGCACGTCTCCTCGATGGTCTGCGCGGCGTGCGACACCAGGAACACGGTGCCGGCGCTCTCGCGTAGCCCCTGCATGCGTGCCTCGCTGCGCTCCTTGAAGGCCGCGTCGCCGGTGGCAAGTGCCTCGTCGATGAGCAGGATGTGCGGGTTGGACGCCGTCGCGATGGCGAAGCGCAGGCGTGCGCCCATGCCGGAGGAGTAGGTCTTCATCGGCAGGTAGATCGACTTGCCGAGTCCGGCGAGCTCCTTGACCTCGGGAACTGCCGCTTCGGCCTGCGCCGGCGTCAGACCCATGGCGAGGCAGCCGAGCCGGATGTTCTCCTCGCCCGACAGGTCGGGCACCAAGGCGGCGTTCACGCCGATGAGGACGGGCGTGCTCTCGGCAAGCACTCTTCCCTTGGCGGGGTTCTCCAGGCCGGCGATGATGCGGAGCAGCGTGCTCTTGCCGGACCCGTTCTGCCCGACCAGGCCGATCTGCTCGCCCGAGCGGGCCACGAAGGAGATGCCAGACAACGCGCGCACCAGCACCTTGGGGTCGTTGCGCAAGACCGTGCGTGCGGCACGAACCAGGGGATTGACGCGTCGCTTCCGCTCGGCGGCGTCTGTCGAGGGCACGCGGTACCGCACGCTTACGTCCTGCACCGCGACGGTGGCCTGGGCGAACGGGTCGGCGACGGCGAGGTCAGAGACGGCCATAGGACTCCTCCGCCCGCCAGAACACGAGGAACCCGACTACGAGCATGCCCATCGACCAGGCGCCGAGCCCGATCCACGTCGACATCGCGGGAACGACGCCGTACAGCAGGGTGTCCCGGGCGGCGTCGAGCACCATGTACATCGGGTTCGCCTCCATGATCCCGACGATCCACGGGTAGTTCTCGAAGCGTTCGATCGAGAAGAACACCGCCGAGCCGTACAGCCAGAACCGCATCAGCACGCTGATGAGCTGGTTGAGGTCGGGCAGCGCGGCAGCAGCCCGAGCGAGCACCAGGGCCAGTCCGGTGGTGAACACGACCTGCAGCACGAGCACCGCAGGGAACATTGCGGCGGCCGCGGTCCAGTGCTCCTGCTCGGGCAGCACCAAGATCAGCACGAACATGGCGCCGAGGGTCGGAGCCAGGTTGAGGATGCCGCGCAGTACGACGGAGACCGGCAGGGAGGCCCGGGGAAAGGTGAATGCCCGGATGAGATTGCGTCCGCTGGCGATGGACTTCGCTCCGCCGGTCACGCACTGGGTGGTGAACTGGAACAGAAAGACCCCGATGATGAGGTAGCCCAGGAAGTTGGGGATCCCATCCCTCGCGCCGAGCACCAGCCCGAAGATCAGGTAGTACGCCAGCCCGTTGAGCATGGGATTGATGACCAGCCACGCCTGCCCGAGCAGCGTCTCGCGCGTGCCGCTGGTGACCTTTGCCCGGGCCTCGGCCCACAGGAAATGTCGCCGCCTCCACAGCTGCGCGAGGTAGGCCCGGATCGGGGGGCGCGCACCCACCTGGGAGAGCCGGCCGGTGGAGACGACCTCGAGCGTGGAGGCCTGCTTGCCGAAGAGCTCGGCGTACAGGTCAGCCGGGCGCGTCTCCACGCCCTGCTCAGCCTCGGTCTCCTGCGTCATCGCCCCGCATCCTAAGGGGATCCTGTGCGTTACGGTCTCCACGATTCGTCCTCGGAAAGGTGGAAGCGTGAGGATCTCGGTGATCGGCCTGGGCTACCTGGGCGCGGTGCACGCGGCGAGCATGGCCAAGCTGGGCCACGACGTCGTGGGTGTCGATGTCGACGCCACCAAGGTGGACGCGCTCGCGGCCGGGAAACCGCCGTTCTATGAGCCTGGGCTCGACGATCTCTTGACTGAGGTCAGCGGCACAGGACGGCTCCAGGTCACCACGGATCTGTCTGCCATCCGAGGTGCTCAGGTCCACTTTGTCTGCGTCGGTACACCGCAGCGTGCCGACGGGTACGCGGCCGACCTCACCTACGTCGACGCGGCCATCCAGAACCTGATTACGCACCTTTCACCGGGTGAAATCGTTGTGGGTAAGTCCACAGTGCCTGTCGGCACCGCAGAGCGCCTCGCCGAGGTCGTGCGGCGTGCCGTGCCGGGAGCTCATCTTGCCTGGAACCCGGAGTTCCTCCGGGAAGGCTTCGCTGTCCAGGACACGTTGAGCCCAGACAGGATCGTCTACGGCGTCCCCAACGGTGAGGCGGCGGCCGAGGTGACCGCCGCGCTCGACTCCGTCTACGACGCTCCGCTGTCGGGTGGCACCCCGCGCATCGTCACGGATCTGCCCACCGCGGAACTGGTCAAGGTCGCCGCCAACTCGTTCCTTGCCACCAAGATCTCGTTCATCAACGCGATGGCGGAACTCTGTGAGACCGCTGGCGCTGACGTCACCCAGCTCGCCGACGCTATCGGGCACGACGCTCGCATCGGCCGCCGTTTCCTCAACGCGGGGCTCGGCTTCGGTGGGGGCTGCCTCCCGAAGGACATCCGAGCGTTCATGGCGCGTGCCGACGAGCTGGGCGCCGGCGAGGCCGTCGCGTTCCTCGGCGAGGTCGACGCCATCAACATCCGCCGTCGTGTGCGCATGGTCGAGCTCGCCAGAGAGGTGCTTGACGGCTCCATCACGGGGAAGCGGGTCACGGTGTTGGGGGCGTCCTTCAAGCCCGACAGCGACGACGTCCGCGACTCGCCCGCCCTGGACGTCGCGGCGCGCCTGTCCGAGCTGGGCGCTGTCGTCACGGTGCACGACCCGCAGGCCATCGACAACGCCCGCGCGAAGCAGCCGCACCTGCACTACGAGCGGGACCTGGAGGCCGCGCTCGCCGGCGCGGACGCCGTCCTGCTCCTCACGGAGTGGAAGCAGTACCGCGACCTCGACCCGGAGCACGTGGGGAGGCTGGTGGCGCAGCGCACGATCCTCGACGGCCGCAACGCCCTGGACCGCGCCGCGTGGACCGGCAGCGGCTGGCAGTATCGTGCTCTCGGCCGGCGCTGAGCCGGTCGTTCCCTCCACAGATTGGTTCAGGTTGTCATGCGGGTTCTGGTCACCGGCGGTGCCGGGTTCATCGGGGCGAACTTCGTCCAGCAGACGGTGGCGGAGCGCCCGGACGCCGTGGTGACGGTGCTGGACGCGTTGACGTACGCCGGGGACCGGTCGTCGTTGGCCCCGGTCGCGGACCGGGTGAGCTTCGTGCAGGGGTCGATCACCGACGCGGACCTGGTCGACGGCCTCGTCGCGGACGCGGACGTCGTCGTGCACTTCGCCGCGGAGTCGCACAACGACAACTCGCTGACGGACCCGTCGCCGTTCGTGCAGACCAACGTGGTGGGCACGTTCACGTTGCTGGAGGCGGTGCGCCGCCACGGCGTGCGGTACCACCACATCTCCACGGACGAGGTGTACGGCGACCTGCCGCTGGAGGGCGACGAGAAGTTCACCCCCACCACGCCGTACAACCCCTCCAGCCCGTACTCGTCGACGAAGGCCGGCTCGGATCTCCTGGTGCGCGCCTGGGTGCGCTCGTTCGGCATCGAGGCCACGATCTCGAACTGCTCGAACAACTACGGCCCGTACCAGCACGTGGAGAAGTTCATCCCGCGGCAGGTCACCAACCTCATCGACGGGATCCGGCCCCGCCTGTACGGGGCGGGGCTGAACGTGCGCGACTGGATCCACGTCCACGACCACAACACCGCCGTGTGGGCGATCATCGACCGCGGCCGGGTCGGGGAGACGTACCTCATCGGCGCCGACGGCGAGACGAACAACCTCGAGGTGGTCCGCACCCTGAACGAGCTGTTCGGGCGCGACGCGGACGACTTCGACCACGTCGCCGACCGCCCCGGGCACGACCTGCGCTACGCCATCGACGCCACGAGGCTGCGCACCGAGCTGGGCTGGACCCCCGAGTTCACCGACTTCCGCACCGGCCTCGCCGCGACCGTCGACTGGTACCGCGCGAACGAGGACTGGTGGCGCCCCGCCAAGGCCGCCGTCGAGGCCAAGTACGCACGCACCGGGCAGTAGACAGGCTGCGCACGACGAAGGGCTCCGGCACCGCGTGACGCGGTCCCGGAGCCCTTCGTCGTCGGGCCTCGTCAGCCGCGCAGCGACGCGAGGTAGTCCTGCACGACGTCGAGCGTGGGCAGCAGGCCCTGGGCCTTCGCCTCGGCCAGGCCGGGGGCGGCGGTGTCCTTGTCGGACAGCTGCGCCGTGAGCGGCGACCCGTCGCGGGCCGTCGTCGGCCACTCGATGCCGACCTCGGGGTCCAGGGGGTGGATGCCGTGCTCGTGGCCGGGGTTGTAGCCCGCGGAGCACAGGTAGAGCACGGTCGAGTCGTCCTCCAGGGACATGAACGCGTGCCCGAGACCCTCGCCGAGGTAGATGGCGCGCCGGTCGACGTCGTCGAGCAGGACGGAGTCCCACTGCCCGAAGGTGGGGGAGCCGACGCGGATGTCGACGACGACGTCGAGGACGGCGCCCTTCGCGCAGGTGACGTACTTGGCCTGGCCGGGCGGGACGTCGGCGAAGTGGATGCCGCGCAGCACTCCGGCGGCCGACACCGATGCGTTGGCCTGCTGCAGGTCGAGGGGGTGGCCGACGGCCTCGGCGAACGGCCCGGACTTGAACCACTCGAGGAAGACGCCGCGGGGGTCGCCGTGCTGCTTCGGGGTGATCTCGTAGGCGCCGGGAACGGTCAGCTCGCGGATCTGCACGGGTGCTCCTTCACGGGGTCGGCCGGATGTCTCGTCGGCGGGCGGGGACCGTAGGATCCTACGGTGACCGAGACGACGACCGCGCCGCCCACCACCCCCGCCTCCCGCCGCTGGCTCGTCGTCGGCGCGGCCGGGATGCTCGGGACCGACCTGCTGGCGCGCCTCCGCACCCCCGCCGACACCTCCGTCGACGAGGCCGGCGCCCGCGCCGACGTCGTGGGGGTCGGCCGGGCCGACCTGGACGTCACGGACGCCGACGCGGTCCTCGCCGCGGTGCGCGGGTTCGACGTCGTCGTCAACTGCGCGGCGTGGACGGCGGTCGACGACGCCGAGGCCCACGAGCCCGAGGCGTTCCGTGTCAACGCGACCGGGGCGGCCAACCTCGCGCGGGCCGCGCACTTCGCCGGCGCCCGCCTGGTGCAGGTGTCCACGGACTACGTGTTCGACGGCGGCGCCACCGCGCCCTACGCCGAGGACGCGCCGCTGGCGCCCGTGTCGGCGTACGGGCGCACCAAGGCCGCGGGGGAGTGGGCCGTGCGCGCGGAGGCGCCGGACCACCTGATCGTGCGGACGGCCTGGCTGTACGGGGCGCACGGCGGCTGCTTCCCGAAGACGATGGCGCGCCTGGGCGCGGAGAAGGACCGCCTCGCGGTCGTGGACGACCAGGTCGGCCAGCCCACCTGGACGCGCGACCTGGCCGACCTGATCGTCCGCCTCGTCGAGGCAGGGGCCCCAGCGGGCACGTACCACGGCACGGCCTCGGGCCGGACGTCGTGGTTCGGGTTCACCGGCCGCGTCCTCGCGTCCGCGGGCCTGGCGACCCCGCTGGAGCCCACGACGTCCGACGCGTTCGTGCGCCCCGCGCCGCGGCCGGCGTTCTCCGTGCTCGGCCACGACGCACTGCGTGCCGCCGGGGTCGCGCCCATCGGCGACTGGGCGGAGCGCTGGGACGCCGCCGCGGCCGAGGTGCTCGCCTGACCCTGCCGGTGAGCCTGCCGGGCTACTGCTCGAGCAGGCCGAGCAGGTAGGTGCCGTAGCCGGACTTGACGAGCTTCTCGGCCCGCTCGCGCAGCTCGTCGTCGGACAGGAAGCCGCGGCGCCACGCGACCTCCTCGGGCGCGCCCACCTTGAGCCCCTGGCGGCTCTCGATCGTGCGGACGAAGTCGGACGCCTCCAGCAGCGAGTCGAACGTGCCGGTGTCGAGCCAGGCCGTGCCGCGGGGCAGCACCTCCACCCGCAGGTCGCCGCGCTCGAGGTAGGCGCGGTTGACGTCGGTGATCTCGTACTCGCCGCGCGCCGACGGCTGCAGGTTCTTCGCGATCTCGACCACGTCGTTGTCGTAGAAGTACAGGCCCGGCACGGCGTAGTTCGACTTCGGCTGCGCCGGCTTCTCCTCCAGCGACACCGCGCGCCCGTCGGCGTCGAACTCGACCACTCCGTACGCCGTCGGGTCCGCGACCCGGTAGGCGAACACGGCGCCGCCGTCCACGGACGTGAACTTCTGCAGCTGGTCGCCCAGCCCTTGCCCGTAGAAGATGTTGTCGCCCAGCACCAGGGCTGCGGAGTCGGAGCCGATGAACTCCTCGCCCAGCACGAACGCCTGGGCCAGCCCGTTCGGCACCTGCTGCACCGCGAAGCTGATCGAGATCCCGAACTGCGAGCCGTCGCCCAGCAGGCGCCGGAACTGCTCGGCGTCGTGCGGCGTCGTGATCACCAGCACGTCCCGGATGCCCGCGAGCATCAGCGTGGACAGCGGGTAGTAGATCATCGGCTTGTCGTAGACCGGCACCAGCTGCTTGCTCACCCCGAGGGTGATCGGGTGCAGCCGGGTGCCGCTGCCGCCCGCCAGGATGATTCCGCGCATCGTTCGTTCGTCCCTCTGTCGGTTCGGATCTCAGGAATGGGTCGGTGCGTCGTCCGCGCCGTGCTTCGCGACGGGCGCGTCGAGACCATCGTCGCGCACGACGCGGTCGGCGGGGCGGCTCACTCGGGACCCGCCCCGGCGGTGACGGCCGCATACACGTCGGCGTACCGGCCCACGAGCCGCTCCCACGTGCGCTCGGCGGCGACGTGCCGGCCGGCGGCGACGAGCGCGGCGCGGTGGTCGGCGTCGTCGAGCACGCGGGCGACGGCGTCGGCCCACGCGGCGGTGTCGTCGGGGTCCACGAGCACGCCGGCGGGCGCGCCGCCGGGTCCCGTCGGCTCGAGGGGCGAGAGCACCTCGGCGAGCGCGGGCAGGTCGCTCGCGACGACGGGCCGCCCGAGAGCCATCGCCTCGACGGGCTTGAGCGGTGTGACGAGGCGCGTGACGCGGTCGGGGCGGCGCGGTACCAGCACGACGTCGAGCGCGGCGAGGTAGGTGCGCGCCACGTCCCGCGGCACCCGCCCGGGCAGGTGGGCGTGCTCGCCCAGCCCGAGCTCGGCGGCGAGCCGCAGCAGCCGCGGGCGGTCGACGCCGTCGCCCACGATCAGCGCGGACACGTCGACCCCGCGCGACCGCAGCAGGGCGACCGTGCGCAGCACGGTGTCCAGGCCCTCGTACCCGACCACGCTGCTCACCGTGCCGACGACGAACGGCGCGGTGCGCAGGCCCAGCGCGGCGCGCGCCTCGGCGGCCGACAGCGCGGGGCCCAGCAGCGCGGCGTCGACGGCGTTCGGCACCACGGTGATGCGCTCGGCCGCCACCCCGCGCCCGACGAGCTCGTCGCGCATCGTCCCGCTGAGGGTGACGACGTGGTCCGCGGTGAGCGCGAGGTCCGTCTCGCGGGCGCGCAGCAGCGCGAACCGCTCCGACGCGGCGGCGCGCTCGCGGCCCTCGGGCGTCGGGTGCGACGCGGCCCACGTCTCCTCCGGCAGCCCGCGCACCTCGTAGACCCAGGGCAGGCCCACCCGCGCGGCGGCGGCGCGGGCGGCGTCGCCCGTGGTCCACGGGGTGGTGGCGTGCACGACGGCGGGGCGCGTGTCGTCGAGCGCGCGGGCCAGCAGTCGGGCGTCGTCCGCGGCGCGGCGCCGGTGGTCGGCGGGCAGCGACCGCGGCACCAGGCGCCGGTAGGTCACGCCGTCGACGACGTCCGCGCCGAGCGCGCCGAGCGCGCCGACCATCAGCGGGTAGCCCGCGCGGGTGGTCGCGGTGACCGGGTGCCCCGCGGCGCGCTGCGCGGTGAGGATGGCGTGCGTGCGCAGGGTGTACCCGCTCTGGGTGTGCGGCAGCGAGTTGGTGAGGTGGTGGTGCACCGCCACCCGGCCGGTGGGCGATGCCGAGATTTCACCCGGTCCGGTTCGCGCCATTTTTTCACCCGCTCGCCCCGGGAAACCGTCCGCATCCCGAGACGATCCGGCGGCGGGGACGGCCTCGAGCACGGCCACCTGGCCCAGCAGCGACGCCCGGACCCGGCGGCCGGCGCGCGTCGTCGGTGCGGCCGCGCGCAGGGCTCCGACGTCGCCGGCCTGCCACGCGGCACGAAGCCGCCCGGCCTCCCCGGAGGTCCCGTCGCCCAGCGCCCGCTCCACCCAGGGCACGACGACGGCGCTCACCCGCGCCGGGGTGCGCCGCGCCGCCTGGAGCACCAGCCACGCCGGGTCGGTGCGCAGCGCGCCGCCCACGAAGGACGCGGCGAAGCGTGCGTTGCGGGCCAGCTCGCGCACGCGCGTCATCGGGCCTCCGCGGCCGCCGGGCCGGTGAGCTCGCGCAGCAGGTCGACGTACCGAGCGGCGAGCGTGTCGTCGTCGGCGTTCCGGGCCACCCATTCCGCGGCGCGCGGGTCGGCGGCGGGCACGTCGCCGGACAATGCCCAGCCCGACCACAGCTCGGTGAGCGCGTCGACGTCGCCGGGCGGCACCACCGACCCGGCGCCGGAGCGCTGCACCAGCGCGGCGGCCTCGCCGGCCACGCACGCGGTGGCGTAGGCCCCGGACGCCATCACCTCGTACAGCTTCGACGGCACGGTCCACTCCAGGGGCTTCCAGTCGCGCAGCGACACCACGACGGTGTCCGCCCAGGCGTAGTAGCGGCGGACCTCGTCGTGCGGCACGGCGCCCACGAACGTCACGGGGGCGTCGAGCTCGGCCACCAGCCCCTCGAGGAACGGCACGCGCGCGCCCGCCCCCACGATCCGGACGTCGAGCCGCAGCCCGCGACGGGCCACCTGCGCGGCGGCGCGCACCACCGACTGCAGGTCCTGGGCGCGCCCCACCGTGCCCGCGTACACGACGCGCAGCGGCCGGGCCGGCGGGGCGTCGTCGGGCAGGGCGTCGGCCAGGTCGGTGACGTCGTCGGGGGTGAGCGGCTGGAACGACGTGCCGTTGCGCACGACGGCGACGCGCGGCACGCCCCGCTCGAGCAGCACCTGGGCGAACGTCTCGGTCGTCGTGACGACGGCGTCCGCGCGCGACTGGAGCCGCGTCACCGCGCGGTGCACCAGGGCGCGGGCGCCCGCGAGGGCGCGGGCGGCGGCGGAGCGTCGTGCGTCGAGCACGCCGCTCGGCTCGATGAGGTCCGGCCAGGCGTCGCGCATCTCGATCACGAGCCGGGCGCGCAGCAGCCGCGCCAGCAGCCACGCGGCGAACATCGACGGGATGCCGGGCACGGTGCCGACCACGACGTCGGGCCGCACGTGCCGCTGCCGGAAGTGCCGGAGGCCGAGCACGACGGAGCTCGCCGCCGCCACGGCCTGGTCCGCCGTCCGCGACAGCAGGTCGGCCGCGTGCGGGCGGAACCTGGTGCGGACCACGCGCTCGCCGTGCCGCCCCCGGGAGACGGAGCCAGGCCGGTGGTCGGCGGCCGCGTCCTGCAGCCGCCCGCTCGGGTAGTGCGGGGGAGGGGTGAGGACGGCGACGTCGACGCCCGCCTCCATGAGGCGCGGCGTCAGCGTGTCCCACCGCCGTTGCGGGGCGCCGTGCTCCGGCGGGTAGTGGTGCGTGACCAGCAGCACGCGGGAGCGCTTCGACGACGACGACGTCGCCCCGGTGCCGTGCATGGTCGTGCCCTTCGTCTCGCTCGCCGTGCCCGCGGCCCTGCGGCGGCGCACCCGGCGAATGGTACGGCGGGAAGCCTCACGAGCGGAACACACCTTCTCCCCGACCTGGCCCGTAGGATCCCGCCCTGTGACCCGAGCCCACGCCCCGTACCGCCATGCCCGCACCGAGGCGCGCCGCAGCCGTCGCGCGCTGGCCGTCGTCGGGGTGCTCGTGCTGCTGCTCGCCGCCGGCGGCTTCGGCGCGGCCTGGTGGTTCCAGCGCAGCCTGGACGGCAACATCGAGCGGATCGGCGACCCGTTCGCCGAGATCCCGGCCGGCAGCGCCCCCGAGGTCGAGGAGGAGACCGAGGCGGTCAACCTCCTCGTGCTGGGCTCGGACAGCCGGATCTCCGCCGGCGACCCGTCGCAGTGGAAGGCCGGCGCCCAGCGCACCGACGCGATCATGCTGGTGCACCTCCCGGCGAACCGGAAGAGCGCCCAGGTGGTCTCGATCCCGCGCGACTCGTGGGTCGACATCCCCGGGCACGGCGAGGCCAAGATCAACGCCGCCTTCTCCTACGGCGGCCCGTCCCTGATGATCCAGACGGTCCAGGACCTCACCGGCGTGAAGATCGACCACTTCGTCGTCACCGACTTCGAGTCGTTCACGTCGATGACGGACGCGCTCGACGGCGTGCGCATCCGCGTGCCGGAGGACATCGGCGACGGCGAGCAGGTCTTCTTCTCCCAGGGCGTCCACATGATGTCCGGCGAGGAGGCGCTGAAGTACACGCGCCAGCGCCACGGCCTGAACAACGGCGACTTCGGCCGCGTCCAGCGGCAGCAGAACTGGATGCGCGCCATCCTCGCCAAGGTCAACAACAACCGGAACGACGTCGGCATGATGACCGACTTCTTCACCACGGTGAGCAAGTCGGTCGCCGCCGACGACGGGTTCACCATCGACCGCATGCGCAACCTCTACATGAGCGCGCGCGGGCTGAGCACCAACGACGTCGACTTCATGACCGCGCCGTACTCGGGCACCGGGCGCAGCGACGACGGGCAGTCGATCGTCGTCCTCGACCGTGAGCGGTTCGACCCGCTGATGACGGCGATCGCGAAGGACGAGGCGGGGAGCTACGTCAAGGAGCACGCCGACGACCTCGAGGTGCTCCCGGCCACCGTGAAGTAGCCGGATGGCGCTGCACGTCTCGCGGCCCTCCCCGGCCGTCACCGTCCTGACGGCGGTCGCCGTGCTGGTGGGGCTCGCCGCCTGCGGTCCGGCACCCGGCTCCCCGGCGGCCTCCTCCACCGCGGCCGGACCGTCGGCGAGCGGCCCCGCGCCGTCGTCGAGGCCGTCCACGGTCACGACCCCCGACCCGGAGCCGACCTGCCCGTGGGGCGGGCGGCTGGACCGGCCGGACGGCGCCGTCCGTGCGGGCTACGCCGTGACGGGCTGGTTCGTGCTCACCTCCCCGGACCGCTGCGCGACGCGGGCCAAGGTCCAGGGAGCGCACGCGATCGGGGCCGACACCCTCGTGACGTTCGGCGCGGAGCTCGCCCCGGCCTCGCCCGCCGACCTGCGCCCCGGCGGGTCCGACGAGCGGTTCGCCGGCTTCAGCGTCGACGGCGAGGACGGCTACGACCACGCCGTCGCGCGCACCGGCGGGGGCACCGTCCGGCACGTGTACACCTACGCGGCCAAGGCGACGTTCGACGACGCGGCCCTGTTCTGCCCCGGTCGGGACGGCCGGACGGCGACGGCGCACGGCACGTTCACCTGGTGGCTGCTGCCGGTGGAGGGCGGGTACAGCGACTGCGACTCGCCGAGCCGCGCGTACGACCTCGTCGTCGCGCGCACCGCGTCGACGGAGGACGCCGACGAGCTGCTCGTCGCCGACGCCGAGCGCTTCGGGATGGCGGTGTACCTCGGCCTGCCGAAGCCGGCGCCCGACCCCGCGGTCCCGTACGTCGCCGACGACTCGTACACCCAGACGCTCGGCGGCTTCACGTCACGTGTCCTCGCGGGCTGGAACGCCCGGTACGGGCACCGGGCCGCGTTCGCCGGCGTCTACCAGTCGCTCGAGACGGCCGTCTTCACCGACGAGGCCTCCTGGGCGCCGAACCTGCGGGTGTACGAGCTGCAGCACCGCATCGTCGGGTTCCGCCTGCCGCGCGACAAGCAGCGGGTCGTGGTCAGCCCCTACGCCGACCTGCGTCGCGACGGCGGCGTCCCGGTCGCGGCCGTGCGCCCGGCCCTGCAGCGGATCGCGGACACCGCGGCGGGGGTGCGGATGGTGCTCGCTCCGCAGGACGGCGGCGGCACCGGCCGGGTCGGTGTCTTCACGCCCGAGGACCGCGACCGGCCCGTGCGGGCGGACCTGCGCGGCGTCGTCGGGGACGCGACGTACGGCGAGGCGTACGCGGGCTCGACGGCGACGCTCTACGCCGAGGCGGCGAAGGTGCGCGGCGCGACCCTGTGGGCGAACGTCGAGGCGTTCCGGCCGCCGGGCGGGGTCGGCGACCGCGCCCCGAGCGACCTCGCGACCCTCGACCGCCAGGTCGCGCTCGCGCGCCCGCACGTCGAGAAGCTCATCGGCTACCGGTGGGACGACTACCTGGACGCCTCCGGGCTCGCCGAGGCGATCGCCGCCCGCGGCTGAGCCCCGAAGAGCGTTGTGGGTGGGCGTTTGGCCCTGTTTTCCTGCGAAACAGGGCCAAACGCCCACCCACAACGGGAAGGTCAGGCGGCGGTGTCGACGGCGACGCGGCCGTCGGCGAACGTCATGCCCTGCACGACGGTGCCCGGGTAGCGGGCGGCGAGCAGCCGCTGCACGTCCAGCGCGATGCGGGCGTCGGGGCGGATCTGGACCGACCCGGCGGGCAGGCCCTTCGCGGACAGGACGGACTCGATGCGGTTCTTGGCGAGCCCGAGCAGCTTGTGCGCGGGGAGGCCGCCGGCGCTGGCGTCGACGGAGAGCACGGCGACGCCGCCGTCGAAGCCCTCGACCCGCAGCCGCGACCGGACGGCGGGCACCAGGCGGGTGGCGAGCTTGAGCGGGCCGGGCAGGTTCTTCACCGCCCGGGCGTCGGCGACGACCTCGAGCTCGTCGCCGGCGCCGCCGACGGACGTGACGAAGCGGGGCAGGGTCCGGCCTCCCAGGAGGCCGAGCTCGTTCAGGGTCTCCGCGAGGGACATCTCGGTGCGCACGGCGCATACCGTACTGGACTCCGCGGGGGCCGTGGGACGCGTCACTCCCCGGGCGGGGAATAGAACGATTCGATAACCTGTTGCCACGGTCGACTACACCCCGAGGAGAAGGAGATCCGTGGCCCCCGCGAGCGACGAACAAGCCGGGGAGCTCGACCGATGAGCGCCACCTTCTCCTCCCTGAAGTACACGAACTACCGCATCTGGTTCGCGGCAGCCCTCGTCGCCAACGTCGGCACGTGGATGCAGCGCATCGCGCAGGACTGGATCGTCCTCACCGACCTCAGCGACGACTCCGGCATCGCCGTCGGCCTCACCACGGCCCTCCAGTTCGTGCCGTTCCTGCTGCTGTCCCCGTGGGCGGGCGTGCTCGCCGACCGGCTGCCGCGCCGTCGTCTCCTCATGGCCACCCAGGGCGGGATGGGCGTGCTGGCCCTCGCCCTCGGCGCCCTCGTGCTGTCCGGGCGGGCGGAGCTGTGGCACGTCTACGTCTTCGCGCTGCTGCTCGGCGTGGTGTCCGCGCTGGACAACCCCGCGCGCCAGACCTTCGTCGCCGACATGGTGCCGGCCGACAAGCTGCCCAACGCCGTCGGGCTGAACAGCGCGTCGTTCAACGCCGCGCGCCTCATCGGGCCGGGCGTCGCCGGGCTGCTCATCGCCGCCGTCGGCGCCGGCTGGGTGTTCATGATCAACGGCGTCACCTTCGGCGCGACGATCGCGGCCCTGGCCCTCATGCGGGTGCGCGAGCTGCGGCCGCAGCCGGCCGCGCCGCGCGCCAAGGGGCAGATCCGCGAGGGCGTGCGCTACGTGCGACGGCGCTCCGACATCGTCGTGATCATGGTCGTGATGTTCGTCGTCTCGACGTTCGGCCTGAACTTCCAGCTCACGTCCGCGCTCATGGCGCGCGTCGAGTTCGGGCGCGGTGCGAGCGAGTACGGCATCCTCGGCTCGGTGCTGGCGATCGGCTCCCTCGCGGGGGCGCTGCTCGCCGCCCGCCGGGACCGCCCCCGGGTGCGCCTGGTGATCGGCTCGGCGTTCGCCTTCGCGGTCACGACGGCGGTGCTCGGGCTCATGCCCACCTACTCGTCGTTCGTGCTGGCGTGCATCCCCGTGGGGCTGGCGTCGCTCACGATGATGACGGCGGCCAACAGCGCGCTGCAGGTCTCGACCGACCCCGTGATGCGCGGCCGGGTGATGGCGCTCTACATCATGATCTTCCAGGGTGCGACGCCGATCGGGTCGCCGATCGTCGGCTGGATCGGCGAGGCGTGGGGCCCGCGCTGGTCGATCCTCGTGGGCTCGATCGCCACGTTCCTCGTCGCCTCCGGCGCGACCGTCTGGGCGGTGCGGCGCTGGCACCTCCGGGTGCGCTACCGGGTGCTGTCCCGCCCCCACCTCGAGGTCGTCTACCTCGACCGCGAGGTGCTGGAGGGCGTCACCACGCGCGACGGCGTGCGGCGCGAGCTGAGCCGCGCCGACGCCGAGCGGGTGCCGACGACGGCCTGACCGCCGGCGCCGCGCCCGGACGGCCGCTCAGTGCCGGTGCGCGGCCGGCTCGCGCCGCGACGTGCGACGCGTCGACGGGGTGATCCCGTTCGCGCGCCGCCGCATCCGCTCCTCGAACTCCTGCTGGTCGCGCATCTCCTCCTCGTTCGGCCACATCAGGACGACGAAGATGAGCGCGACCGTGAGCGCCGCGATCCCGAGGATGAGCGGGCCGAGCAGGTCGATGGCGGTGGTGCCGCTCGTCGGCACGCCCGGGGTCCCGGTGATGGTCAACGCGGCCATGCCGGTGTAGTGCATGCCGCTGACGGCGACGCCCATGATGAGGGCCGCGCCGAGCGTCGCGGCGCGGCCGCGCACGTTCGCGCTGAGCCAGAGGGCCGCCGTCGCCGCGACGATCGCGATGAGGACCGAGAGCCCCACCACGGGCAGCGAGAACTCCATGTGGCCCGTCATGCGCATCGCGGCGATGCCCATGTAGTGCATCGCGGCCACGCCGAGACCGGCGACGATGCCGCCGGAGATCAGCCACAGGGGGCGGTCGCCCGCGAAGCCGACCAGGAACAGCCCGATCGCGACGACGACCACGGCCACGAGGGCGCTGAGGACCGTCTGCGGCACGTCGTAGTTGATCGGCATGTCGGTGACCGTGAAGCCGAGCATGGCGATGAAGTGCATGACCCAGACGCCCGTGCCGCCGATGGCGACGGAGGCCACCAGCAGCCAGGCCGCGCGGGTCTTCGTGTCCGTCGCGGCGCGGGCACGCGCCGTCGCGGACAGGCCGGTGGCCGCCCCGAGGCACGACGCGACGTACGCGAGCAGCGGGGTGATCAGCCCGTAGGTGAAATGGTGCATCTCCGGCATGCGGGGCCTCCCGGCAACTTCGCCCGTCTGTGACGAGGCGGCACGTTATCAGCCCGTGACCTAGCGGGTGAAAAATGCTCGCTGACCTGGGACGACGTGAGGCGTTGTCGGGAGGGTCCGCCGCCGGGCGCGTCAGCCGAGGTGCGCCACCACGTGGTCGACGCACGCCGTGAGCGCCCGGACGTCGTCGGGCTCGACGGCGGGGAAGACGCCCACGCGCAGCTGGTTGCGGCCGAGCTTGCGGTACGGGAACACGTCCACGACGCCGTTCTCGCGGAGGATGCGCACGACCGCGGTGGCGTCGATCGCGTCGTCCAGGTCGATCGTCGCCACGACCGTCGACCGCTCGGCGGGATCGGCGACGAACGGCGTCGCCCAGTCGCGCGCGTCCGCCCAGTCGTAGAGCACGCCGGCCGACTCCGCCGTGCGCGCGCTCGACCACGCGAGGCCGCCCGACCCGAGGAGCCACTCGACCTGCTCGGCGAGCAGCACCAGCGTCGCGACCGCCGGCGTGTTCAGCGTCTGGTTGACGCGCGAGTTGGCCAGCGCGGTCGTGAGGGACAGGAACTCCGGCACCCACCGCCCGGTGGCGGTCCCGGCGGACGCCTCCACGCGCTCGGCGCGCTCGACCGCGGCCGGCGAGCAGACGGCGAGCCACAGGCCGCCGTCGGCCGCGAAGACCTTCTGCGGGCCGAAGTAGTAGACGTCGGTGTCGGCGACGTCCACGGGCAGCGCGCCCGCGCCCGACGTCGCGTCCACGAGGAGCAGAGCCCCGTCGGCGCGCGCGCCGGGCACCTGGCGCACGGGCGCCATCGCGCCGGTCGAGGTCTCGTTGTGCGGCGTCGCGTAGACGTCCACGCCGTCGACCGGCGTGAGGTGCGCCACGGTGCCGGGCTCGGCCGACACCACGTCCGGGTCGGCGAGGAAGGGCGCGCGCGTCGTCGCCGCGGCGAACTTGCCGCCGAACTCCCCGAACACGGCGTGCTGCGCGCGGCGCTCGACGAGGCACGCGGCGGCGACCTCCCAGAACGCGGACGAGCCGCCGTTCCCGAGGGCCACCTCGTACCCGTCGGGCAGGGCGAACAGCTCACCGAGGCCCGTGCGGACGCGCCGCACGAGGTCCTTCACCGCAGGCTGGCGGTGCGACGTCCCCAGCACGGGGGCCGCCGGGTCGCCCGCCACGGCCAGCGCGGCGACCTGGGCGGGGCGCACCTTGGACGGGCCGGAGCCGAAGCGGCCGTCGGCCGGGAGGAGCGACGCGGGGATGACGATGCTCGGGTGGCTCGAAGGGCTCGGGTGGCTCGACGCAGCGGGCATGGTGTCTCCGGTTCCGGGCGTGTGGGAGCGGGTCGTCGGTGGGGCAGGGCAGGATGTCCCGGTGGGAGCGCGCACGACGGCGCCGCGCGACCCGGCCTGCGCCCACGCGTGCGAATAGACTAGGCCGCGCCGAAAGACGGGAGTGGACGTGACCGACCTGATCGACACCACCGAGATGTACCTCAAGACGATCTACGAGCTCGGTGAGGAGGGCATCCCGCCGCTCCGCGCCCGCATCGCGGAGCGCCTGGGGCACTCCGGGCCGACGGTGTCGCAGACGGTGGCGCGCATGGAGCGCGACGGTCTCGTCGTCGTGACGGGGGACCGGCACCTGGAGCTCACCGAGGCCGGCCAGGCCAAGGCGACCCGCGTGATGCGCAAGCACCGCCTCGCGGAGCGGCTCCTCACCGACGTCATCAAGCTCGACTGGGAGCACGTGCACACCGAGGCGTGCCGCTGGGAGCACGTGATGAGCGACCTCGTCGAGAAGCGGCTCGTCACGCTTCTCGACCACCCCCACGTCGACCCGTACGGCAACCCGATCCCGGGGCTGTCCGAGCTGGGGGAGCAGTACCAGGACGTGCCGTTCCTCAAGGGCGTGCAGTCCCTGCCGGGCGTGCTCGAGGCGCGCCGGGCGAAGGGCCTGACCGACGGCGACGGTGTCGAGCTGGTGCTCCAGCGGATCGCCGAGCCGCTCCAGGTGGACATCGAGCTGCTGGCACGTCTCGCCGAGTCCGGCCTCGTGCCGGGCGCGCGGATCGTCGCGCGCACCGTCCGCGACGACGTCGCGGTGGAGGTCGAGGGGTCCGGCATCGTGCTCGACCTGCCCGAGGAGCTCGCGAAGCACCTGTTCGTCGCGAGCCGCTGACCTGCGGTCCGGCTCCTGTGCCGGGGTGGCACGCCACATCGTGACCGCAGCGTGACATCGCCCGGGGTTGTCCGGTACGGTCGGGGCGCTCGCCGGAGTTCATCTTGCGGGCGCTCGACCGGACCGCCGAACCCTGCCACCGGCCGAGCTCCACGGACATCCGCACGGCAGGAGCGGGGGACCCACTTCGGGCGTCGGAGACGACGTCCTCGGGGTGAAGCCGGACGGGCCCGGTCACGGGCACGGACGGCCGGGTGTTTCTCCCACCCGAACCCGACAGCTGACCTCGCAGGCGACAGGAGAGGTAGACACGTGAGCGCACGCACGAACCACGGCCGGCACCGCGCCGCCCGTCGTCCGATCGCCCTCGCCCCGTCCGGCGCCGCCGGCCGCCGTGTGGCCGTGGCCGCCGCCGCCGGTGGCCTCCTGGTCTCGACCTTCGCCAGCGCGGGCGCCGCGCAGGCCGCCCCGGTCGACACCGACGCCGCCAAGAAGCTCAGCACCGTCGACCTGGGCGCCCTGACCGACCAGGCCCGCGAGGCCCTCGAGGCCGCGCCGGTCGTCACCGTCGACGCCAAGGCCAAGGTCGACGTCGAGAAGGTCACCGCGAAGATCGCGGCCAACGCCGAGATCACCCCGGCGCCCGAGCCGGAGCCGGAGCCCGTCGTCGAGGAGGTCGCCGACACGACCTCGGCCGACGAGTCCTCCGCCGACGCGTCCCGGTCCTCGGAGACCGCGTCCCGCTCCGACGAGCGCGAGGCCGTCGAGGTCCCGGCGTCCGCGAGCGGCTCCGCCATCGTCTCCATCGCGATGCGCTACGTGGGCGTCCCCTACGTCTCCGGCGGCAGCAGCCCGTCCGGCTTCGACTGCTCCGGCCTCACGCAGTACGTCTACGCGCAGGCCGGCATCAGCCTGCCGCGCACGACGTCCGAGCAGCGCTACGCCGGCACGGTCGTGTCCGCCTCCGAGGCTCAGCCGGGCGACCTGGTCTGGACCCCGGGCCACGTCGCGATCTACGCCGGTGACGGCATGCAGATCGACGCCCCGAAGCCGGGCGACGTCGTCAAGTACCGCGCCATCTGGCAGTCGAACCCCATGTTCATCCGCGTCGGCTGAGTCCGTCCGACACGCTCGCGGAGCCCCGTCGCGCCCTTCGCGCGGCGGGGCTTCGTCGTGCGCGGGGAAACCGGTTCGACCTGGGTGGATGTGACGTAGCGCACGCCGTCCACAGGCGCTGTGATCGAAACGTGACATCGCCTGGCGGGTCCGCTACGGTGTCAACCACTCGGCGGGTGATCCGCCGGGTCTCGACCGGAACGCCGAGCCCTGCAGCCGGTCGGGGACCTTGACCGCACGCAGGGGCGGGGGACCCAATTTCGGGCGCTGTTCCACGGCGTCCTTGGGGTGAAGTCGCACGGACCTGGTCCGTGAGGCCGGGTGTTTCTCCCACCCGAACCCGACAGCTGACCTCGTAGGCGACAGGAGAGGGAACACGTGAACGCACGTACCACGCGCGCCCGGCACCGTGCCGCGCGCCGTCCGCTCGGCGGGCTGGTCCAGAGCGTCAGCTCCTCGGTGACCGGTCGTCGTGCCGTCGTCGCCGCAGCTGCCGGCGGCCTGCTCGTCTCGACCTTCGCCAGCGCGAGCGCCGCCCAGGCGGCCCCGGTCGACACCGACTCGGCGAAGAAGCTCAGCACCGTCGACCTGGGCGCCCTGAGCGACCAGGCCCGCGAGGCCCTCGAGGCGGCCCCGGTCGTCACGGTCGAGGCCAAGGCGAAGGTCGACGTCGAGACCATCAGCAAGAAGGCGATCGCCAAGTCGGAGATCACCCCGGCCCCCGAGCCGGAGCCGGAGCCCGAGCCCGTCGTCGAGGAGGAGAGCACCGAGCGCTCCACCGAGACCGTCTCCCGCTCCGCGGAGCGCACCGAGGCGCCGGCGGCAGCCGAGACCTCGTCCAGCTCGTCGCTCGGCCAGCAGGCCGTCTCGATCGCGATGCGCTACATCGGGACGCCCTACGTCGTCGGTGGGGCCAGCCCGTCCGGCTTCGACTGCTCGGGCCTCACGTCCTACGTCTACGGCCAGCTCGGCATCGACCTGCCCCGTACCTCGTCGGACCAGCGCTACGCCGGCACGGAGATCCCCTTCTCCGAGCTGCAGCCGGGTGACCTCATCTGGAGCCCGGGCCACATCGGCATCTACGCGGGCGACGGGATGGTCGTCGAGGCCTCCCGCCCGATCAACTGGGAGACCGGCTACCACAAGATGTGGCAGTCCGAGTCGGAGGCCGTCGCGCTGCGCGTGTTCTGACGCCGCGCGGCAAGCCGCACCCGAACGTCGTCGACCCCCGTGCTCCCGAGCACGGGGGTCGACGTGTCTGGGCTCCGCTTTGCTGTGCCTTGCGCCATCCTTTCGCTAGGCTTGAACCAGGCGCCCTCGACGACGAGGGCGAGCTCTTCGCCAGCGGACAGGAGGCGCGAGATGACACGGCCTGAGGTCGTCCTGGTAGGTGTCGACGGGTCTGCAGCCAGCCTGCACGCCCTCGACTGGGCTGCCGCGTACGCGCGGCGTGTGGGATGGGGGCTGCACGTCGTCTGTTCCTACTCGTTGCCGTCGTTCACGGCCGCGTCGCTCGACGGCGGGTACGCCGCCCTCGACGACACCGCGATCCAGGAGGGCGCCAAGGCGGTCCTCGCCGAGGCGGAGGAGCGCGTCGCCGCCAGCGGGGTCCCCGTGACCGGCACCGTCGCGACGGGGGACGCCGCCGGCGTGCTCGTCGAGATGTCGCGGGAGCACGCGCTCGCCGTCGTGGGCACGCGCGGCAAGGGCGGGTTCACCGAGCGGCTGCTCGGCACCGTCTCCTCGGCCCTGCCGGCGCACGCGCACTGCCCCACGGTGGTGGTGCCGTACCGCGGCGACGGCGGCGGGAGCACCGACGCCGCGGAGCGCCGCGACGGCGACCTGGTGCACGAGGTGCGCCGCATCGTCGTGGGCGTGGACGGGTCGCCGTCGGCCGAGGTCGCGCTGAAGCACGCCGTCGCGCAGGCGACGGCGTGGGACGCGGAGCTCGTGGCCGTCGCCGGGGTGCCTCTCGGCGGCGGGGCGGGGATCCTGGCGTGGCTGCCGTCGCAGATCGACCACGAGACCGTCCTGGCCGACGTGAAGGCCGGCCTCGACGTCACCGTGGACCGAGCCCAGGCGGCGAACCCGGGCGTGACGATCAAGCGGCACGTGCTCGACGGCACCGGCGCCGAGCTGCTCACCGAGTTCTCCACCGCGGCCGACCTCGTCGTGGTCGGCTCCCGTGGCCGCGGCGGCTTCCGTGGCCTGCTGCTCGGGTCCACCAGCCAGGCGGTGCTCCACCACTCCGCCTGCCCGGTGCTGGTCGTGACGCGCAAGTGCGACGAGGAGCTCAGCGAGGACGGCGCCGACTCCGCCTCCGCCGCCTGACGTTGTGGGTGTGATCGTGGCCCTGTTTCGAGACGAAACAGGGCCACGATCACACCCACAACGCGCGACGCGCGGACCTGATCTCCTGACGCACACGATTCACGAAAGCTCTCGGATCGAGCAGGTCCTGAGCCACGACGACGATGACGGTCCAGCCCAGTGTCTCCAGCGCGCGACGACGTCGGACGTCGTCCTGCCACTGCTGGCGGTCCGTGCGATGGTGGTCCCCGTCGTACTCGATCGCGATCCGGTACTGCGGGTACGCGAGGTCCACGCGCTTCACGTAGTTGCCATGAGGGTCGAGGACGACGTCGTTGACCCTGGGGCAGTGGAGGTTGGCCGCGACGAGCGCCAACCTCGTACGTGTCTCCGTCGAGGAGTCCGTTCCCGGACGCATCCGTTCGATCTGCTCGCGGACCTGCGCGATGCCCTTGACCTTGAAGGTACGTTCGGCGATGGCGGTCAGCTCGGCTGGGGTGACGAGTGCGAGCTTTCGCCGCATCATCGCGTCACCCAGCACGACGACGTCGTCGGGGAGCCGCAGCGAGGTGGCGACATGGACGAACGTCTGCGCGGGGCTCGTGACCGGCAACCCGTCGACGACGACGGTGTCGAGGAACAGCTGCCGCGATCGGTGCGACACCACACCGGGTCGATCGACACGATCCTCCTGGCGTCGGGAGACCACATGGAGGTCGGTGTCGTCGGCCGCGGTCCACGGGAGTTCGACGCCGAGAAGGCGGAGCGCCGTCGTGTGGCTGAAGGCGACCCCGTCGTTCAGCAGCGTCGACAGGGCGTGACAGCGTGACCTGAGCTCGTCCGGCGAGCCGGCGGGAACGCGTACCCCGACGAACGGGGTCTCCCACCGGCGTGTCGCGCGAAGCATCTTGCGGGTCAGACCCCGCTCCATGGCGGTCCGGACGTGAAACGGGCCCTGAAGGTCGTCGGAGCTCTGGTGCATGCCCGAAGGCTTCCGGACGGCGCAGCCTCCGATGCTCGGTTTCCACAGGCAGAGCGTTGTGGGTGGGCTCGTGGCCCCATTTCGTAGGAAATAGGGGCCACGAGCCCACCCACAACGCGGGGGTCAGTGGCGGGTGCGGTACAGGTGCATGGTGATCGGGCCGAAGACGGCGGTGAGGACGACGGAGGCGACGAGCACCCAGACGATCTCGCCGCCGTCGGGGGTGCCGGCCATCAGGCCGCGCACGGCGGTGACGAGGTGCGTCACCGGGTTGACGTCCACGAACCGCTGCAGGGCGGCGGGCATGGTCGACGGGTCGACGAAGATGTTCGACGCGAACGTCAGCGGCATCAGCACCATCATCGACACGCCCATCACGGCGTTCGGCGTGCGCAGCAGCAGCCCCAGGATGGTGAGGATCCAGCTCAGCGAGAACGCGAAGACCAGCAGCAGCAGCACGCCGAGCACGACGCCGACGACCCCGCCGTCGGGGCGGAACCCGAGGATCAGTCCCAGCCCGATCGTCATGACCGACGCGATGGAGTAGCGCACGGTGTCGCCCAGCAGTGCACCGACGATGGGCGCCGGCCGCCAGATCGGCAGCGACCGGAAGCGGTCGAAGACGCCCTTGGTGATGTCCGTGTTCAAGGTGTAGCCCGTGTACACGGTGACGATGACGATGGTCTGCACCAGGATGCCGGGTAGCAGGAACTGGATGTACGCGGACGTCGACCCGGCGAGCGCGCCGCCGAACAGGTACGTGAACATCAGCGTGAAGATCACGGGGGAGACCAGCACGTCGAACAGCTGTTCGGGCACGTGCTTGATCTTGAGCAGCGCGCGCCACCCGAAGGTCAGCGTCATCGAGAGCGCGGACGGCCGCGCGGGCGGCTCGGTGAGCGCCACCGCCTGGCGCAGCGTGGTGGTCGTGATCTCGACCCGGTCGGACGAGGCATCGGCGGACGCGGTCATCGGGACACCTCCTGGGCGTCGGCGGGCTCGGCCTCGTCGTCGGCGGGCAACGGCTTGCCGGTCAGGGTCAGGAACACCTCGTCGAGGCTCGGCTGGCCGAGCGTGAACTCCGGTACGGCGATGCCCGCCTCCCCGAGCGCGGGCAGCAGCTGCGCCACGGAGTCGGCGCCGTCGTCGGGGACGCGGGCCGACAGGGCGTACGGGTCCGTGGGCAGCGTGGGTTCGGTGCCCAGCACCTTCTCGACGACGCTCGCCGCGGCCGACCGCTGGCCGGCGTCGGCCAGCCGCAGCGACACCGCCCCCTGGCCCACGGAGCGCTTGAGCTCGGTCGACGTGCCCTCCGCGATGACCTTGCCGTGGTCGATGACGGCGATGCGGTCGGCGAGCTGGTCGGCCTCCTCGAGGTACTGGGTGGTGAGCAGCACGGTGGCGCCGTCGGCGACGAGCACGCGCACGATGTCCCACACCTGGTTGCGGCTGCGCGGGTCGAGCCCGGTGGTGGGCTCGTCGAGGAACAGCACGCGCGGGGCCAGGACCAGCGAGGCGGCCAGGTCGATGCGCCGCCGCATGCCGCCGGAGTACGTCTTGACCTGCCGGGGGCCGGCGTCCGACAGGCTGAAGGCGTCGAGCAGGCCGTCGACGCGTCGCCGCGCCGCCGTCCCGGTGAACCCGTACAGGCGGGCCAGCATGAGCAGGTTCTCGGTGCCGGTCAGGTCCTCGTCGACGGACGCGTACTGGCCGGTGAGCCCGACGGCGGAGCGGACGGCGTCGGCGTCGGCCACGACGTCGTGCCCGAGCACGCGGGCGGTGCCGGCGTCGGGGCGCAGCAGCGTGGCGAGCACGCGCACGACGGTGGTCTTGCCGGCGCCGTTCGGGCCGAGGAGGCCGAAGACGCTGCCTGTCGGGATCCGCAGGTCCACGCCGTCCACGGCCTTGGTGACCTGCTTGCGGGTGGTGAAGTGCTTGACGAGCCCGCGGGCGTCGACGGCGAGGTCGTCGCGCGGCGGGCCGGGGTCGGGCAGGTGGTTCGTGGACGGGGCGGACATCAGCTCTCCCGGGGTCGCCTGGGTGACGTGCGTCACCTCTCAGGCTAGGACAGGCCTCCGACGTCGAACTCATCGGGCCGCAGGGTTCGTGGGAGGGTTTCCGCCATGACGGAGACGACGGACCTGCTGGACCCCGACCACCTCGCCGCCTGGGTCGGCACGCAGGCCGGCTTCGCGCGCGTGCCCGGCGTGCAGTACGCGGTCCGCATCGGGGACGACGTCGTGCTCGACGGCTCGTGGGGCGTCGCCGACGTCACGACCGGCGAGCGGCTGCGCACCGACCACGTGTTCCGCGTGGCGTCGCACTCCAAGACGTTCACGGCGACGGCGGTGGCACGGCTCGCGGACCGCGGCGCGCTGCGGCTCGACGACCCGTTCGAGGCGCACGTCCCCGAGGTTGCCGGCACCGCCGTCGGGCGCGTCACCCTGCGCGAGGCGCTCGGCCACACGGGCGGAGTGCGGCGCGACGGCACCGACGCCGACTTCTGGCAGCTCGGCGCGCGGTTCCCGGACCGTGGCTCCCTGGTCGCGGCGGTGCGCACCGACGGCCCGGTCCTCGGCCGCGGCGAGGCCTTCAAGTACTCGAACCTCGCCTACGGGCTGCTGGGGCTGGTGGTCGAGGCGGTCACCGGGGAGCCGTTCGCCCGGCACGTGCAGGACGATCTCCTCCGGCCGCTCGGGCTCGAGCGCACCACGCCCGAGCTGGACGACGGCGCGCCCGCTGTCGTCGGCCACTCCGCCCTGGGCGTCGCCGACGACGGCCGGCTCCCGGTCGCGCCGGTGCGCACGGGCGCGCTGGCCGCGGCAACGGGCTTCTGCTCGACGGCGTCCGACCTCACGCGATGGTTCGCGGCGCACTCCGACGGCTCCGACCTGCTGCGCCCGGAGACGCGTCGCCTGCTGCAGCGCGACGAGTCGGCGATCGACCGCCCGCACGCCCGGCCGCGGCGCTACGGGCTGGGCTTCGAGGCGCGCGAGATCGAGGGGCGCCGCGTCGTCGGGCACAGCGGCGCGTTCCCGGGTCAGCTCAGCCGCACCTGGGCCGACCCGGCCGAGGGCGTCGTCGTGTCCGTGCTGACGAACGCGGTCGACGGCCCCGCCGACGCGATCGCGACCGGCCTGTTCGCGCTGGTCGCGACCGCCCTCGCCGCGGGTGCGCCCACGGCCGAGGAGGCCGCCGTCCTGGGTCGCAGCACCGGTCGGTTCGCCAACCTGTGGGGCCTGACCGACGTCGTCCGGCTGGGCCGGGACCTGTGGCTGATCGACCCGCGTCGTGAGGACCCGCTGGCCGGCGCGGAACGGCTCGTCGTCGACGGCGATGGCCTGCGGCTGCCGGTCGAGCCGGGGTTCGGGGCGCCCGGGGAGCCGGTCGAGGTGCTGCCCGGCGACGACGGCAGGCCCGCGGGGATCGTCGTCGCCGGGCTCACGTCGTGGCGCGCCGAGGACTACGAGAGCGAGCGCAGCGCGCAGCTCGCCGCCAGGCGCACGACGTGAGCGGCGGCTACGGCTCGGGGAACGTCGGGGTGATCGGGTCGAGGCGGGGTGCGGGGGAGGGCCGGGGCTCGTCGAACGTCTCGACCTCGACGGTCTCCGGCTCGAGCAGGCGGGTGACGGCTTCCTCGAGGTTGGTGCGGATCGCGGCGACGAGCCCGTCGGCGTCGCCGGCCTCGAAGCGCTCGACCAGCTCGACGTGCGACTCGGCGGCGTCCTTGCGGACGGCGTAGTCCTCGCTGAGCGTGAAGCTCGCGATCCGTACCTCCACGATGAGCGTGGTCATCCAGCGCAGCAGCCACGGGTTGCCGCTGGCGGCGACGAGCGACCAGTGCACGTTGAGGTCGGCGTCGCCCACGCGGCGCGCGTCCTCGCTGCGCTCGGCGTCGACGAGGGCGTCGTGCGCGGCGCGGACGGCCGCGACCTGGGCCGCGGTGGCGCGCTCGACGGCGAGGGGTGCGGCCGACGTCTCGACCGTCGTGCGCGCCTCGTACAGGGCCCGCACCCGGTCGGCACCGATGCGCACCACGCTGAGGCCGCGGCCGGGGGTGGAGCGGAGCAGCCCCTCCTGCACCAGGCGCTGCGCGGCCTCGCGGAAGGGCCCGCGGCTGACGCCGAGCTGGCTCGACATCTCGACCTCGCGGATGGGCGACCCCACTTGCAGAGCGCCCGAGTAGACGGCGTTGCGCAGCTCGACGGTGATGAGATCGACCGTCGACGGTCGGGTCACCGGGGACAGGAACGGCGCGCTGCCCATGGGGGCCGGCGACGATGGGGTCATCTGCTCTCCTTCCAGGCGGTCGGGAGCCGTCCGACCGGGACATATCATCCCGCGCCGCGGCCTCCGGCCAGATCGTGACCCTCTTGTGACCATGGCATGACCGCGTTTTCGGACCTGCCGAGCCCGTCCGAGGCCGTCGTGCGTCCCGGCCGCGCCGCTCTGACCTGCGACGACGCCGAACGGAGCGCGTCGTGGCGGCGCGCCCTCGCTGATTGTAGACAATCCGACATGTGGATACATAGATTGTCGTAGCGTCGGCATCGCGGCTACGGTGTCGCACCGTCCAGACCAACGGCTCGGCGCGGACTCCCGCCGGGCGACGAAGGGAGACATCGTGTCGTCCACCAGGACCACGAAGCGCCGCCGGGCGTTCCTCGCTGCCGGTTCCGTGCTCACCATGACCGCGCTGGCCGCCTGCTCGAGCGTCGACGAGGGGGGATCGGGGGACGGCGAGGGCTCGACGCTCCAGGCGATCCAGGACGCCGGCACCGTCAACGTCGCGTTCAACGGCGAGAAGCCGTACAGCTACATGGACGGCGACGAGCTCACCGGCGCGACCATCGCGCTCGACAAGGAGATCTTCGGCGCGCTCGGAGTCGACGAGGTCGAGGGCACCGAGACGCAGTGGGACTCGCTGATCCCGGGGCTGACCGCCAACCGGTATGACACCGTGTCCGCGGGCATGTCGATCCTTCCGGACCGTTGTGCGCAGGCGGCGTTCGCCGAGCCGACCATCATGTACACCACGGCGTTCCTCGTGCCGGAGGGCAACCCTGAGGGCCTGACCGACTGGCAGTCGGTGGAGGGCTCGGACCTGACCATCGCCGTCACCAGCGGCGCGATCGAGGACGGCTACGCCAAGGACACCGGCGTCAAGACGATCACGGTCGGCGACTCGACCGACGGGCTCAACGCCGTCGTGACGGGCCGCGCCGACGCCTTCGCGCTCACCGGCATCTCGATCCGTGCGCTCGCGGACAGCACCGACGAGCCCGTCGAGGCCACGGACGCGTTCGTCGCCACGATCGACGGCGTGGCGCAGATCGGCGCCGGCGCCGAGGTGTTCCGCAAGGGGGACACGGAGCTGCTCGAGGCCTACAACGAGGAGCTCGCCAAGATCAACGGCGACAAGGAGAAGTGGCTCGAGATCATGGAGCCGTTCGGCTTCACCGAGGCGGAGTTCCCGCCCGAGGGGCTGACGGCCGAGATGCTCTGCGAGGGTGACCTCGCGGCCATCACGGACGAGCTGGGGCTGGATTCCTGACCGCATGTCAGATGATCTCCAGGCACTGGTCGACCGCCTCCCCAGCCTTGGCGACGCGGTCCTCGTCACCCTCGAGATGACGCTCGGCGGCGCCGTCCTCGCGATGGTCGTCGCGCTCGTGCTGGGCTTCGGCGCGCGCACCCGTTCGCTATGGGTGCGCGGGCCGTCCCGGGTCGTCATCGAGTTCTTCCGCGGCACGTCGTTGGTGGTCCAGATCTTCTGGATCTTCTACGTCCTGCCCCAGTTCGGCTTCAAGATGGAGGCGCTCGCCGTCGCCATCGTGGCGCTCGGCCTGAACTACGGCGCGTACGCCGCCGAGGTGGTGCGCGGCTCCATCGACTCGGTCCCGACGGCCCAGTGGGAGGCCGCGACGGCCCTCAACCTCGGGTGGTTCCACAAGGTGCGCCGCGTGGTCTTCCCGCAGGCGTGGGCGCTGATGATCCCGCAGCTGGCGAACCTGCTGATCCAGCTGCTCAAGGGCTCGGCGCTGGCGTTCTACATCACGCTGCACGACGTCTTCTGGTGGATCGACAACCTGCAGCGGGACACCCGCGACACGTTCTTCAGCTACGGCATCGGGCTCATCATCTACTTCGTGATCGCCTACATCCTGACCTGGGGGATGAACTGGGCCGAGGAGCGGGCCAAGCGCCGGCTCGGCCGCGGGACGCGCCCGCGCCTGCGTGACGTCTTCGGTCTCAAGCCGGGCGTCCCGACCGAGATCGCCCGCGTGAAGGGGGGTGTGGCATGAACGAGGAAGGCATCTGGAGCTGGGAGAAGGCCTGGGAGGTTCTGCCCAGCCTCCTGCGCGGCCTGGTGATCACCATCGAGGCGACGGTCGTGGGCATGATCATCGCCTCGATCCTGGGGCTGCTCATCGCCCTGGCCATGCGTGCGCCGACGCGGTGGGTGCGCGGGCCCTTGCGGCTCGTCGTCGACTTCATCCGCATGACGCCGCTGCTGGTGCAGCTCGTCTTCGCCTGGCTGCTGCTGGTCGACGTGCCGCCGCTCGTCATCGGGTTCGGCGTGCTCGGCGTGCACTACGCCACGTACATGTCCGAGGTGTACCGGGCGGGGATCGAGGCCGTGCCACCAGGACAGTGGGAGGCCGCCACGGCGCTCAACCTGCCGAAGGGGCGGACCTGGTTCGCGATCATCCTGCCGCAGGCGATCCGCAAGACCCTGCCGGGCCTGGGGAACTACGCCGTCTCGATGTTCAAGGAGACGCCGTTCCTCTTCGCGATCACCGTCGTCGAGATGTACTCGGCCGCCCTGAACTTCGGCGCCAACACGTTCTCGTACATCGAGGCGCTGACGATGGTGGGCCTGCTCTTCCTGCTGGTGAGCTACCCGACCTCGCTGCTCGTGCGCCGGATGGAGACCCGCCTTGCCTGACCCGACGACCTCCGCAGGGAGCCAGACCATGACCACCGCCTCGAACGGCACCCCCGCCATCGAGTTCAAGGACGTCGTCAAGCGCTTCGGCGACAACGTCGTGCTCGACGGGCTGAACTTCTCGGTCGCCAAGGGCGACCGCGTGACGTTGATCGGCCCGTCCGGCTCCGGCAAGACGACGATCCTGCGCCTGCTGATGACCCTCGAGGAGGCGAACGGCGGGCTCATCCTCATCGACGGCGACCCCTACACGCACGAGTACAAGGGCGACAAGTGGGTCGAGATCCCGGAGAAGCGCCGGCGCCTCGTGCGCAAGCGGGTGGGGATGGTGTTCCAGCAGTTCAACCTGTTCCCCAACATGACCGTGCTCGAGAACATCATCGAGGCGCCCGTGCACGTGCTCGGGCTGTCCAAGAAGGATGCGACCGAGCGTGCAGAGGCACTGCTCGAGCAGGTCGGCATGACCGAGAAGCGGGACTTCAAGACCAACCAGCTCTCCGGCGGACAGCAGCAGCGCGTGGCCATCGCCCGCGCGCTGGCGATGGACCCGGAGATCCTGCTGCTCGACGAGGTGACCTCGGCGCTCGACCCGGAGATCGTGGCCGACGTGCTCGGCGTGCTCCGCGAGATCGCCAACACCACGGACATCACGATGCTGCTCGTGACGCACGAGATGCAGTTCGCCCGCGAGGTGTCGAACCGCGTGCTGATGTTCGACCACGGGAAGATCGTCGAGGAGGCCGACCCGGAGACGATGTTCACCAACCCGGCGCACGAGCGCACGCAGGAGTTCCTCAAGGCCGTGCTCGGCCGCTGACCGCGGAGCCTCCGGAGCGCCGCACAGGCGGTTGCTCCCGGTATGACGTGCATCGACGCGTCATACCGGGAGCAACCGCCTGTGCGGCGTCTCGAGGAGGTCCGGGCGGCTCAGGACGCCGGGGGCGGCGTCGCCGTGCTGCTCGGGTCCTCCTGGGCGGCGCCGCCGGACGACCCGGAGCCCTGCTCCGCGTCGGGGTCGGTGGTGCCGGAGCCCGTCCCGGCCCCGGTGTCCGTGCCGCCGCCCGACCCCGTGTCGGTCCCGGTGTCGCCGCTGGTGCCGTCGTCGGTGCCGTCCGACGTGCCGGTGCCGTCGTCCGTGCCCGTGCCCGTGTCGGTGCCGTCGTCCGTGCCGTCGCCGGTGGTGCCGCCGGTGGACCCGTCCGTGGGCGTGTCCGTGCCGGAGTCGGTGCCGGTCGTGCTGTCCGGCGTGGACCCGTCGGTCGGCTGGTCCGTGGTCCCGTCGGTGGTGCCGGTCGTGGACTCGTCCGAGCCCCGGTCCCCGGTGCCGGTGTCGGAGTCGTCCCCGGGGATGTTGGCCGGGTCCTCGGCGGGGCTGGTCGGGGTGGGCACGGTGGTCGTGTCGTCGGAGTCGTTCGAGGTGCGGCTGATGCTCGTGCCGGACCCCTCCTGGCCGCGCACCGCGTCGGACAGCGGCTTGCCGATGACGAGCTCGACGACCAGCACCACGCCCATGACGACGACGAACAGGGCCGCGGCCGACATCGCGAGCACCTTGCCGGTGCCGTGCTTCTCCACGAAGCGCAGCCAGGCGTTGCGCGGCTCGGGCTCGTCGCCCTCGGGCGCACCACCGTCGGGCGTCCCGTCCTCGGAGCCCTCGCCGTCGGAGCCCCCGACGGACGCGAGCTCGGTGTCGACGCCGCCGACCGGCCCGAGGGGACGGGTCTCCCCGAGCATCGTGGTGGCGTCGAGGGGCTGCGTCCCGGGGATCGTGCCGTCGGCGGCGTCCGACGTGCTGACCACGGTGCCCCGCGCCGTCGTGGCGGTGCCGGTGACGCGCATCGCGGCGGTGCGCGAGCGTGCCGTGCCGGGGCCGGTGCGCGCCACGACCTTGGTGACGACGGGCTTGAGCTGCTCGTGCGTCTTCTCGATCGAGCGGGTGTAGAGGAAGTTGCCGATGACCGTGATGACGCTCGCCAGGCCCGCGCCGATGATCGTCCCGGCGACGCCGAAGAACGACATCAGCACCGTGGCGCTGACCGCGGCGAGGGCGCTCGCGATGACCTGGGTGAGCGAGAGCCGGGTCCTGGCGGGGGCGTCCTTCGCGTCGTCGCGCGGGTCGTCGTCGGGGTCGCCCGGGGCGGAGGGATGGGGAGAAGAGGTCACGGAGTGTCGCGTCCAGGTCGGGGTCGTCGGTCCGACGCCCACCGCTCCCGCCGGCACGAGGGCCGCGCGCCGCGGGCTCCGGCGTCTGCCGCGGGCGTCCCCAGCAGCCTAGGCCGGGCGTGTGCAGGTCGCAGCGGGCCGTCGTGACCCGCCCCGAGAGGAAGCGCGAAGATCCTGTGTTCTCGCACGTTGTGGGTGTGATCGTGGCCCCGTTCCGACCCGGAACGGGGCCACGATCACACCCACAACGAGGGGGTCAGGAGGCGGCGGCCTCCGCCGCGGCGAGCAGGATGCAGGTGGCGACGCCGTCCATCGCGACGCGCACCTCGTCCAGCGGCGGCATGGTCGGCGCGAGGCGCAGGTTCCGGTCGTCCGGGTCGCGGTGGTACGGGAAGGTGGCGCCGGCGGGTGTGAGCGCGATCCCGGCCTCCTTGGCGAGCTGCACGACGCGCGCCGCGGTGCCCGGGACGACGTCGACGGAGACGAAGTACCCGCCGTCGGGCCGGGTCCAGGTGGCGACGCCGGCGTCGCCGAGCCGCTCGTCGAGGATGTCGACGACGGCGCGGAACTTGGGCGCGAGGATCTCGCGGTGCCGGCGCATGTGCGCGCGCACGCCTTCGGCGTCGCCGAAGAACTGGGCGTGCCGCAGATGGTTGATCTTGTCCGGGCCGATGGAGCGGATGCCCAGGTGCTTCGTGAACCAGGCGACGTTGGCGGGCGACGACGCGAAGAACGCGACGCCGGACCCCGCCAGGGAGATCTTCGACGTCGACGCGTACATGAGGACGCGGTCGGGGTTTCCGGCCTCCGCGGCGAGGTCGATCGCGTTCGCCGACTTCGCCTCGTGCTCCGTGAGGTGGTGCACGGCGTAGGCGTTGTCCCAGACGATGCGGAAGTCGGGGGCCGCGGCGGGCATCGACACGAGACGGCGTGCGACGGCCTCCGAGACGACCGAGCCGTCCGGGTTCGCGTACGTGGGCACGACCCACAGCCCCTTGACCGTCGGGTCGTCGGCGACGAGCGCGGCGACGGCCTCCGCGTCGGGACCGTCGGGCGTCATCGGCACGGTGACCATGCGGATGCCCAGCTCCTCGCAGATCGCGAAGTGCCGGTCGTACCCGGGTACGGGGCAGACGAACGTGATCTGCTCCTCGCGCGACCAGGGCCGCTCGGAGCCCGGCACGCCGAACAGCAGCGCCTGCACGATCGTGTCGTACATCAGCGTCAGGGACGCGTTCCCCTGCGCGAGGAGCTGGTCGACGGGCACGCCGAGCAGCTCGGCGAAGATGCGGCGCAGCTCCGGCAGGCCGGCGAGGCCGCCGTAGTTGCGCGTGTCCGTGCCGTCCTCGGCCGTGTGGTGGCCCTCGCCCGGGAGGGCCAGCAGCGGCTCGGAGAGGTCGAGCTGCTCGGCGGACGGCTTGCCCCGCGTGAGGTCGAGCTTCAGGCCGCGGGCCTGCAGGTCGGCGTACTGGCGGCGCAGGCCGTCGAGCCTCTCGGCGAGGCCGGCGGACGGGGTGGACGACGGCGCGGTGGAACCCTCGGTGCTCACCCCACGGACCATACCGGGCGTGGGTCGGCGGCGGCAGAGCGTCCCACGACGTTGCCGTGGACGGTGCGGCGGGCTGTCAGCGCCGGCGGTCGAGCGCCCGTGCGAGCCGGCCCAGCGAGAGGTGCATGAAGCCGCGCAGGGCGAGCCCGACCAGCGGGGCGGTGACGGCGCGGGGGAGCGGGCCGGCGAGGTACGCCTCCTCCCACCACACGACGCGGCAGCGGCCGGCGTCCATCGGGACGACGTCGAAGCCCGCCTCCCCGAGCAGCACCGGCCCGAGCTTGCGCAGCCGGGTGCGCCCCACCCGCGCGGAGGCGGTGGAGGGACGCTCCAGCTGCTCCACGACCATCCGGTCGGCGATCACCAGGCGGCCCAGGGCGCTGCCGGGGTCGCGCCGCGCGCCCGGCCCGCTGACCATCGTGCAGCGGTCGCCCAGCTCGGGGCCGTGACCCGCAGGTCCCTGGAGCCGGGTGGCGACCATCCAGCGGGGGTGGGTGCGCAGGTCCGCGACCCAGGCGAACGCGACGGACGCCTCCACCGGGACGACGCGCACCACCTCCACGCGGTGTGCCGGGGACGTGCCGGGCGCCGTCACGAGCCGTCGTCCTCCGGCGTGCCGCCGCGGCCCTTGCGGCGCGGCAGCCACCGGCTCGGCGACGTGCGCCGGGGCGCGTCCAGCGCGCGCAGCGTCGGGACGTCGTCGCCCGGCTCGAGCACGAGCTCCACGACGCGAGGGAAGTGCTCGGGCGGCGGGCCGAACGCGCGCCGCGACTGCGCCACGACGCCGTGGCCGAGCGCGCGCCCGCCCGCGACGCCCACCACGAACCCGACGCCGAACGGCAGCAGCCGCCCGAGAGCGAGGGAGCCCTGCTTGGCGACCTGCCGCTTGAGGAACTGGCGGGCGAGCGTCTTGTTGACCCGCTTGATCGTCGTCTGCGGCATGGACGTGAGCAGCACCTTGCCCCACGCCACGGAGGAGCCGCCGATCGCGTTCTCCACGTCCTTCGCGCCCCGGTCGCCCAGCACGGTGGCCAGGAGCAGCGCGCGACGGCGCGGTACGTCGTCGATCTCGATGCCGTGCACGTCGGCGACGGCGAGCGCGAACGCCGCCGACGCCCCGAAGAACGTCGCCACGTCACCCGTCGTGAGGGCCGTCGCCGCGGCCGTCCCGACCGACGGCGCCGCGGCCGCCGCGCCCACCGCGCCGCCCGCCGTCGTCAGCAGGGTCAGGTACTCCTTCTCGAGGATCCGCACGATCCCGGCCGGGTCGGCCTCGGGGTTGCGCGCCCGCAGGCGGTCCACGTGCTTGTGGATCGCGGCGGACGGGATCGTCACGGCCTTGTCCAGGAGCGCGTCGAGCAGCGGCGTCGGGCGGTACCTCGCCCACTCCTCTCCGCGCGCGGCCGGGTCCTGGACCTCGGCGACCTCGTCGCCCGGCCCGGCGCCCGTCGCGTCCGGGCGCACGACCTCGCCGCCCGGCGTCGGACCCTTGCCACCCCTGCCGCGCGCGGTCACGACGCGGCGTCCTCCGCGTCGTCCTCCACGTCATCGACCGCCGGCTGCTCGAAGACCGCCGGCGGCACCAGGGCGCCCGCCTTGAGGGTGCGGCCCACGGTGCAGGCCCGGTCGATCGAGCGCTGCGCCAGCAGCAGGGTCTTGTTCCGCGTGGCCTCGTCGAGCCCCGACAGGTCGATCTCGAAGCGCTCGGTGAGCACCGGGTACCGGTCCTCGTCCAGGTCTTTCGCGTCCTCCACCCGGATGACGGCCTCGTAGGCCTCCCCGAGCACCCGGGCGAACTTCGTGTCGCTGCTCATGCCCGCGCACGCCGCCAGGGCCACCTTGAGCAGCTCGCCCGGCGTGAAGACGGCGCCCGCCTCCACCGGTCCGATCTCCACGCTCGCGCCGCGGGCGGTGTGCCCCCGGTACGTGCGGTTGCCGGTGCGCTCCACCCACAGCGGGTCGGTGGGCGACGGGGTCACGGGGGCCGCGGCGTCGGCCTCGGGGCCGGCGGCGGTATCGGTCGCGGTGCTCTGGTCCGTCATGAGGCGATCCTCCCACTGGTCGCCCGGGGGTGTCCGGGCGGTCCGGAGGAGAACGTGCGAGGACGGCGGACCATTCCGATGTGACCGGGATCACGTGCGGCCGCCTGTCACGGCCCGCCGCCGTCCGCGGTCGACAGGGTGTGGGGCGGCCACCGGGCCGCCCGTCGCAGGTAGCTCAGAGAGTCACCGCAGAGAGGACAGGCTCATGAAGATCGTGGTCGTCGGTGGAACAGGACTCATCGGGACGCAGGTCATCGCACGCCTCACGCAGGCCGGGCACGACGCGGCCGCCGCCACGCCGAGCACGGGCGTGGACACGCTGACCGGCCAGGGCGTGGACGAGGCGCTCGCGGGCGCCGACGTCGTCGTGGACGTGTCGAACTCGCCGTCCTTCGCGGACGACGACGTCCTGCGTTTCTTCACGACGTCGACGCGCACGCTGCTCGACGCCGAGAAGCGCGCGGGCGTGCGGCACCACGTCGCGCTCTCGATCGTCGGCACGGACCGCAACCCGGACTCCGGGTACCTGCGCGCCAAGATGGCGCAGGAGGAGCTGGTGCGCTCCGGCGGCGTCCCGTGGACGGTCGTCCGGGCGACGCAGTTCTTCGAGTTCGCGCCGCGGATCGCCGACGGCGCCACCGTCGACGGCGTGGTGCGCATCCCGCCCGTCGGGTTCCAGCCGATCGCGTCGGCGGACGTGGCGCGGTTCGTCGCCGAGGCGGCGGCGGGGGAGCCCCTCGACGGCGTGCTCGAGATCGCCGGCCCCGAGCGGGTCCGGTTCGACGAGCTCATCGCCGCGGCGCTCGCGGCGTCGGGCGACGCCCGCGAGGTGGTGGCCGACCCCGCCGCGCCGTACTTCGGGGCCGTGCTCGCGGACGACTCGATCGTGCCGCAGGGCGACGCCCGGCTCGGCGCGGTGACGTACGCGGACTTCGCCGGGGCGCGGGCGTAGCGTGGCCGCATGACGTCGCGCCCCGACGCGCCCGAGCGCCCCGGCTCCCTCGACGACACCGAGGGTGCCGGGGCGCTCGACGCGTTCCTCGCCGTCCGGCCGCAGCTGTTCGGCATCGCCTACCGGATGCTCGGGGGCGTTGCCGAGGCGGAGGACGTCGTGCAGGACGCCTGGCTCCGTTGGCAGGGCACGGACCGCGACCAGGTCCGGAACCCGGCGGCCTTCCTCACCACGGTGACGACGCGGCTCGCGATCAACGCGGCGACGTCGGCCCGCGCCCGGCGCGAGACGTACGTGGGGCCGTGGCTTCCCGAGCCGGTGGACACGTCCGAGGACCCGGCGCTCGGCGCGGAGCGTGCCGAGGCTCTCGAGCTGGCGACGCTGCTGCTCATGGAGCGGCTCACCCCGGTGGAACGCGCCGTGTACGTGCTGCGGGAGGCGTTCGGCTACCCGTACGGGCGGATCGCGGAGATCCTCGACCTCACCGAGGCGAACGCGCGCCAGCTCGCCCGGCGGTCGCGCGACCGGCTCGGCACGCGCGAGGCGGTGCCCGTCGACCCCGGCGAGCACCAGCGCCTGCTCGACGAGCTCGTGGCCGCCGCGCACGAGGGCGACCTTGCGCGCTTCGAGCGCTACCTGGCCGACGACGTCGTCGCGCGGCCCGACGGCGGCGGGCGGGTGCACGCGTCGCGCGTCGAGCTGGTCGGCCTGGCGCGGGTGTCGCTGTTCCTCGACAACGTGTGGCGCAAGTTCTGGGACGCCGGCACGGTGCGCGCCGTCGAGGCGAACGGCCTGCCCGCCGTCGTGGTCGACCTGGACGGCGCGCCGTTCGCGCTGCTCGCCCTCGACGTCGTCGACGGGCGGGTCGGGCACGTGTACGTCCAGGTCAACCCCGACAAGCTGGCGGGCTACGCGACGGCCTCCTGAGCGGCGTCCTGGGAGGCTTCCTGGGCGGGCTCCGCCGCCTCGCCGTCGGGCGCGGTGGCCGCGGCGAACGCGGCGCGCGGCGTCTGCACCGACGCGAGGGAGACGACGTCGCGCCCGAAGACCGCGGCGGTGAGCCAGACCGCGAGCACGCGGGCCTTGCGCTCCCACGTCGGGACGGCGAGCAGGTGGTAGCCGCGGTGCATGAGCCACGCGAGGCGGCCGCGCACCACGAGCCGGCGGAACTGGAAGATGCCCGAGCCCAGGCCCAGGGTCGCGATCACGCCGAGGCTGCCGTGCACGTAGGGGCGCGTGGGGCGCCCGTGCAGGCTCGCGACGAGGTTCCGCGCCAGCCGCCGGCCCTGCCGGACCGCGTGCTGCGCGTTGGGCACGGCGAGCGCGCCGGGCCGCGCGACGGCGAGGTCCGGGACGGCGGCGCCGTCGCCCGCGGCCCACGCGTCGTCGACGGGCTCGTCGTCGGTGCCGACCCGCAGGTCGGGCCGCACGACGACGTACCCGCGGCGGTCCACCGGCAGGTCGGTGTGCGTCGCGACCACCGGGTTCGCGGCGTTGCCCGCCGTCCACACCAGCAGGCCCGACGGGAACGACTCGCCCGTCGAGAGGCGGACGACGCCGCCGGTCGCGGACTCGAGCCCCGTGCCGAGGTGCACGTGCGCGCCGCGCCGCTCGAGCTGCTCCACGACCCACCGGCCGGGGCGGTCCGTCACCTCCGGCAGGACGCGGCCGCTGAGCTCCACGAGGTGGAACCGCAGCTCGGCGGCGTCGATCTCGGGGTAGCGGGGGAGCAGGTCGTGCGCGAGCGACAGCAGCTCGGCGAAGCCTTCGACGCCGGAGAAACCGCCGCCGACGAACGTCACCGTGAGCAGGCGCTCCCGCTCCGGCCCGCGCGGCAGGCTCGCCGCCCGGTCGAACGACGTCAGCAGCCGGTCGCGGATGGCGACCGCCTCCTCGACGTGCTTCATCCCGATCGCGTGCTCCGCGACACCCGGCACGGGGAAGACGCGCGTCACCGCGCCCGCCGTCACCACGACCGTGTCGTAGGGCAGGCGGTACGGCTCGCCCGAGCGCGGCCGCACGACCACGACCCGGTCCGCGTGCTCCACGCGCACCACCGACCCGTCGACCAGCCGCGTGCGGCGCAGATGGCTGCGGTGGGCCACCGCCGCGTGCCGCGCCTCGACGGACCCGGCCACCACCTCCGGCAGGAACGGCTGGTACGTCATGTACGGGCGTGGGTCGACCAGCACCAGCTCGACCTCCCCGCGCCGCAGCTCCCGCCGCAGGCCCTTCTCCAGCTCCCGGGCCGCCGTGAAGCCCGCGTAGCCGCCACCGACGATCACGATGCGTCGCATCACTGCCTCCTGTGCCGCGCCCGTCGGGCGCTCTCATCACCTCGACCGCGCAGCGCGCCGCGGCGTGACGGTCGCGGGGTGTGACGTCGCAGACGTCCGCGCCGGCCACGGCACGACGCGCGGTCCGGGCGCCGTCGCCGGCGTCCGCGGGGTCGTAGGGTTGCCGCATGGCTGCGATCCCCACCCCGTACGAGGACCTGCTGCGCGACGTGCTGGAGCACGGCACGCACAAGGAGGACCGCACCGGGACGGGCACGCGCAGCGTGTTCGGGCGCCAGATCCGCTACGACCTGCAGCAGGGGTTCCCGCTGATCACGACCAAGCGGGTGCACCTCAAGTCGATCGCGTACGAGCTGCTGTGGTTCCTGCGCGGCGACTCCAACGTGGGGTGGCTGCAGGAGCACGGCGTGACGATCTGGGACGAGTGGGCCTCGCCCACCGGCGAGCTGGGCCCGGTGTACGGCGTGCAGTGGCGGTCGTGGCCGACGCCGGACGGGCAGCACGTCGACCAGATCGCGGGCGTGATCGACCAGATCACCGTCAACCCGGACTCGCGCCGTCTCATCGTGAGCGCGTGGAACGTGGCCGAGCTCGCGGACATGGCGCTGCCGCCCTGCCACCTGCTGTTCCAGTTCTACGTGGCCGACGGGAGGCTGAGCTGCCAGCTCTACCAGCGCTCCGCCGACCTGTTCCTCGGCGTGCCGTTCAACATCGCCTCGTACGCGCTGCTCACGCACATGGTGGCCGCGCAGACCGGCCTCGAGGTGGGGGAGTTCGTCTGGACGGGCGGCGACTGCCACGTCTACGACAACCACGTCGAGCAGGTCCGCACCCAGCTGGAGCGCGACCCTTACCCCTACCCGACGCTCCGCCTCGCGCCGCGCGACTCGATCTTCGACTACGCGTACGAGGACATCGAGGTGCTCGGCTACCAGCACCACCCGGGCATCAAGGCCCCGGTCGCCGTCTGACCCCGGCGACGACGTGATCGGACTGATCTGGGCCCAGGCGCGCGACGCCGCGGGCCGGCCCGTCATCGGGGCCGCGGGCGCGATCCCCTGGCGCGTGCCGGAGGACTTCGCGCACTTCAAGGCCACGACCGCGGGCCACCCCGTCGTCATGGGGCGCCGCACCTGGGAGTCGCTGCCGCGCCGCCCGCTGCCCGGGCGCACCAACGTCGTCGTGACGCGGCGGCCGGGCTGGTCCGACGACGGCGCGGTCACCGCCGCCTCGCTCGACGAGGCCCTGGCGCTCGCCGCCGCGGCCCCCGGCGGGGACGAGGTCTGGGTGATGGGCGGCGGCGAGGTCTACGCCGCGACGCTGGCGCTCGCCGACCGACTCGTCGTCACGGAGGTCGACCTGGAGGTCGAGGGCGACGCGTTCGCCCCCGTCGTCGACCGTGCCACCTGGGAGGTCGTCGACGACGGCGCGTGGGCGACGTCGTCCGGCCCGGGCGCCCTGCGCCATCGCGTGCTCACCTACGGCCGCACGCCCCGCCCCGCGAGGTAGTTCCCCGCCCCGCGAGGTAGTTCCCCCCGCGCCGAGGTCGTGGACCAGACCACTACCTCGGCGCGGATCGGACTACCTCGGCGCGGATCGGACTACCTCGGCACGGATCGGACTACCTCGGCACGCCCCTCGGCGAGCCCGGTTTCCGGCCCGCTCATCACGATCTCGACACCGATCGGTGGAAGGCGCTTGCCGATTCCGGTACTCGTCCGGTACGTTTCCGAGAAACCGGTTACCGGCGCGTTTCACCAGGAGCGCAAACAGCTCGAGGACGAGCAGAGGGGCACGCCAATGGTGGTTGTGATGAACGACGAGGGGCTGGCGCGATGAGCGCGGTCACCGCCGCGAAGACCGCGGCGCCGACGACGCCGACGACCGGCGCCACGACGCCGTCGCGCCCGCGCAAGAAGCGGGCGTCCGCCCTGTGGAAGCACAAGACGCTCTACCTGATGGCCCTGCCGGGCATCCTGTACTTCCTGCTGTTCAAGTACGCGCCCATGGGCGGGCTCGTCATCGCCTTCCAGGACTACCTGCCGTTCCTCGGCATCACGGGGAGCCCGTGGGTCGGGTTCGACCACTTCGTGCGCTTCTTCACCGAGGACACGTTCTACGTGCTCCTGCGCAACACGCTGATGATCTCGCTGGGGATGCTGGTCTTCGCGTTCCCGGTGCCGATCATCCTGGCGCTGCTGCTCAACGAGGTGCGCACCAAGTGGTTCCAGCGCAGCATCCAGTCGGTCGTCTACCTGCCGCACTTCCTGTCGTGGGTGATCGTGGTGTCGATCTTCTACGTGCTGCTCACCACCGACGGCGGCTCGGTCAACAACCTGCTCGTCTCCTGGGGCCTCGACCCGATCCCGTTCCTCACCGACCCCGACTGGCTGCGGCCGATGTACATCTTCCAGGAGATCTGGAAGGGCGCGGGCTGGGGCACGATCGTCTACCTCGCGGCGATGACCGCCGTCGACGTCCAGCTCTACGAGGCGTCGGAGCTCGACGGTGCCGGCCGCATGCGCCAGGCCTGGCACATCACGCTCCCGGCGATCCGCCCGACCATCATCGTCATGTTCATCCTCGCCATCGGCGACTTCCTCGAGCTCGGGTTCGAGCACATGTTCCTGGTGATGAACTCGCTGAACCGCGACGTCGCCGACATCTTCGACACCTACGTCTACACCGCGGGCATCGAGAACGGGCAGCTCAGCTACGCCGCCGCGGTCGGCCTCTTCAAGGGCCTCGTCGGCCTGCTCCTCGTCGTCTTCGCGAACCGCCTCGCCAAGCGGTTCGGCGAAGAGGGCGTCTACTAAAGGGGCGGCCGGTGTTCTCCTTCGAGGGCTTCGTACGCATCGACGCGTTCTGCCGCGGCGTGTTCCGGGTGGTGTGCCTCAACCTGCTCTGGCTCGCGACGACGGTGCTCGGCCTCGGGATCTTCGGTTTCGGGCCTGCGTGCTACGCGATGGCGAAGTACATGGACCGGTGGCTCCGGCACGGCGAGACGCCGTCGCCCGTGCGCACCTACGTCGCCTATCTCCGGGAGCAGACCCGTCAGGCGATGGTGACCGGCTGGATGGTCCTCGCCGCCGGCGCGGTGATCGTCACCAACGTCTTCGCCGCCGCCACCTGGGCCCTGCAGGCCGTGAACGTCGTCGCCCTGGTGGTCCTCGGGATCGCGACGGCGTACGTCTTCCCCGTGATGGCCGCCACGGACGTCGTCACCGTGCGGCGACGGTTCGCCGCGGCGCTGCTGATCGGCTTCGGGTCGCTGCACTGGACCATCATCGGCGCCGCCGCGGTCGGCGTCGCCGAGTGGCTGCTGTGGACCTACGCGACCCCGATGCTGCTGCTCTTCGGGGCGGGCGTCCCGGCCTTCGCGGTCGGGATGGTCACCCGAGTCGTGTTCCGCCCCCTGACGGAGTCCCCGGACCTACCGGGCCGCTCCATGCACCACCTGGACGCACCTGTGACGGAGCAGGTGTCATGAGAGGAGCTACACCCATGAGCAAAGCCATGTTCGTGAAGGGCGCGGCCACTGCGGCAGTGGCGGCGCTCGCCCTCACCGCCTGCGGCGGCAGCGGGTCGGGAGAAGGCGGCGGTGGGGAGGCCGACGACGGCCCGATCACCTGGATGTCCATGCTCCACACGCCGGTGACGCCGGACGAGGACGGGCCGATCCAGACGGCGCTGGAGAAGTACACCGGCCAGGAGTTCAAGATGCAGTGGGTGCCGGACGCCTCGAAGGAGGAGAAGATCAACTCCGCCCTCGCGTCCGGCGAGCTCGCCGACATCGTCTCGCTCACGGTCACCGACAGCACGACGGTTCGCCAGGCGCTCGGCGCCGGTCAGTTCTGGGACGTCGAGCCGTTCCTCAAGGACTTCCCGAACCTGTCGAAGATCGACCCGCAGACGCTGGACGCCGCCCGCCTGGACGGGAAGCTCTACGGCGTGCCGTACCAGAAGATCAAGGCGCGCTACGGCGTCGTCGTCCGGCAGGACTGGCTGGACAACCTGGGGCTGGAGGCGCCGCACACGATCGAGGACCTGGAGAAGGTCGCGGTCGCGTTCGCGAAGGACGACCCGGACGGCAACGGCAAGGACGACACGACCGGGTTCATCGACCGCGAGGAGAGCTTCCTCGTCGGGTTCCGGTCGCTGACCGGGTACTTCGGCGCGGGCGACAAGTTCGCCGTGGACGACTCGGGCCAGGTGCACGCCGCCTTCGCCAGCGACGAGTTCAAGGCCGCGATGGAGTGGTACCGCGGCGTCTACGAGAAGGGTGGCGTGAACCAGGAGTTCGTCACCGTCCAGAAGCAGAACCAGCAGGACGCGATCGCCCGCGGCAAGGGCGGCATCGTCGTCACCGGTCTGTTCGAGGCCAAGAACTACATGGACCTCGCCCTGAGCGCCGACCCGAAGACGCCCATGAAGTGGGCGCTCATCAACGACATCACCCAGGGCGGTCAGCCGCACCACATCATCACCGACACCGGCGGCGGCATGGGCGGCTGGCTCGCCCTGCCGAAGTCCGAGGTGAAGGACGAGGCCGAGGTCAAGAAGGTGCTCGGCTTCATCGACAAGCTGCTGGACGAGGAGCCCTACGGCCTCATGACCAACGGCGTCGAGGGCGAGCACTACTCGATCGACGACGACGGGATCGTGACGATCGAGGACCAGACCGCCTGGGAGCAGGAGGTCCAGCCGTACTCGTCGTCGCGCCCCTCGGAGAAGGTCGTGACCTACAAGAGCAGCAAGCCGTACGCCGACGAGGCGAACGAGAAGATGACGGCGCAGGAGCCCGACGTCGTCATCAACCCGACCCAGTCGCTGTCCTCGGACACCTTCGACCGCCAGTGGTCGACGATCGAGGACAAGGCCATGGACGCGTACAACCGGTACATCACCGGCCAGATCGAGATGTCCGACTACGAGGCCGTGGTCGAGGACCTGCGCGGCCAGGGTCTGGACGACATCGAGCAGGAGTTCACCGCGGCGTACGCCAAGGTGAACGGCTGACGATTCCCACGATCGAGCCTGTCGGGGCCCGCAGCGGTCCCGACAGGCTCGACCACGCACCTTCCCCCGACCCGAGAGGCGACACGTGCACACCCTCGACCAGACCCTGGCCACGGCCACGCTGCAGGCCGCGATCGACGACGCCGCGGCGGCCGGCGGCGGCACGGTCGTGGTGCGCGCCGGCACGCACCGCACCGGGGCCCTGCGCCTGCGCTCCCGCGTGGAGCTGCACCTCGAGGCGGGGGCCCGGCTGGAGTTCGTGCCCGATCCCGCGCTGTACCCGCCGGTGGACGCACGCTGGGAAGGGGCCACCGCCACCATCCACCAGCCGTGCCTGTACGCGCACGGCGAGACCGACGTCGCGATCACCGGCCTGGGCACGATCGACGGCGGCGGCGCGGCCTGGTGGGACACGTTCCGCCACGACCGCGACTCGCTCGCCCACCCCAGGCCCACGCTGATCGGCATCCACGAGTGCGAGCACGTGACGATCCGCGACGTCACCCTGACGAACTCGCCGGCGTGGACGGTGCACCCGCTGCTCTGCCAGGACGTGAGCGTCTCGGGCGTGCGGATCCACAACCCGGCCGACTCGCCCAACACAGACGGCATCAACCCCGAGTCGTGCCGGAACGTGCGCATCAGCGACTGCCACATCGACGTGGGCGACGACTGCATCGCGATCAAGGCGGGCACCGAGCGCACCGCCGAGCGCGTGCCGTGCGAGAACATCACCATCACCGGCTGCACGATGGTGCACGGGCACGGCGGCGTCGTGCTCGGCAGCGAGATGAGCGGCGGCATCCGCAACGTCGTCATCACGGGCTGCGTCTTCCAGGGCACCGACCGGGGGATCCGGCTGAAGTCCCGCCGCGGCCGCGGCGGCGTCGTCGAGGACGTGCGCGTCACCAACGTGGTCATGGACGGGGTCCTGTGCCCGTTCGTCATCAACCCCTTCTACTTCTGCGGCCCGGACGGCAAGGAACCGTGGGTGGCCGACCGCAACCCCCACCCCGTGGACGAGCGAACGCCCGCGTTCCGCCGGATCCACCTGGCGCACGTCACGGCCCGCGGCGTGCACGCCGCCGCCGCGCACCTGTACGGCCTGCCCGAGGCGCCGCTGAGCGAGATCACCCTCGACGACGTCGCGATCTCCTTCGCCGACGACGCCCGGCCGGGCGTGCCGGCGATGGCGGCGGGCGTCGACCCCGTCGCGCGCGCCGGCCTCCGCGTCGGCTACCTGGCGGACTCCACGTTCTCGCGCGTCCGTGTCGTCGGCGCGCAGGGGCCCGAGCTCACCGTGGAGGCGAGCCCCACGCTGCGGGTCGTCGACGTGGCCGGGCAGATCGAGCGGGACGACGACGTCGTCTCCCGTGCACCGAGCGCGCCTGCGACGGAGCAGGCGCCACGAGAGGAGCAGATCGTATGAGGAAGAGCCTGTTCACCCGGGGAGCGGCCGCTGCGGCCGTGACCGCGCTCGCCCTCACCGCGTGCAGCGGTGGCGGCTCCGGCGACGACGCGGCCGAGGCCGACGGCCCCATCACCTGGATGGCGACGCTGCACACGCCGGTGACGCCGGACGAGGACGGGCCGATCCAGACGGCGCTGGAGAAGCACACGGGCGAGGAGCTCAAGATCCAGTGGGTGCCGGCGGCGTCGTCGGCGGAGAAGCTCAACGCGGCGCTCTCGTCGGGCGCGCTGGCCGACATGGTGTCGATGGCGCCGGTCGACAGCTCGACCGTGCGGCAGTCGCTGAAGTCCGGGATGTTCTGGGACGTCGAGCCGTTCCTCAAGGACTTCCCGAACCTGTCGAAGATCGACCCGCAGACGCTGGACGCCGCCCGTCTGGACGGGAAGCTCTACGGGGTGCCGTTCCAGAAGATCAAGGCGCGCTACGGCGTCGTCGTCCGGCAGGACTGGCTGGACAACCTGGGGCTGGAGGCGCCGCACACGATCGAGGACCTGGAGAAGGTCGCGGTCGCGTTCGCGACGGAGGACCCGGACGGCAACGGCAAGGACGACACGACCGGGTTCCTCGACCGCGAGGAGAGCTTCGACCTGGGCTTCCGGTCCCTGTCGGGGTACTTCGGTGCGGGGGACGACTTCGAGCTCGACGACGCCGGCAACGTGCGCTCGACCCTCGACAGCGACGCGTTCAAGCAGGCGATGGAGTGGTACCGCGGCGTCTACGAGGCCGGCGCGGTGAACCAGGAGTTCGTCACCATGCAGAAGACGAACCAGCAGGACGCCATCGCCCGAGGCAAGGGCGGCATCATCGTGACCGGGCTCTTCGAGGCCAAGGGCTACCTGGCGCTCGCCCAGGACGCCGACCCGAAGACGCCGATGAAGTGGGCGCTCATCAACGACATGACCTTCGAGGACGTGCCGCGGCGGATCCTCACCGACACGGCCGGCGGGCTCGGCGGCTGGCTCTCCTTCCCCAAGTCGGAGGTGAAGGACGAGGCCGAGCTGAAGAAGGTCCTCGGCTTCGCCGACAAGCTGCTCGACGAGGAGGCGTACGGCCTCATGACGAACGGCGTCGAGGGCACGCACTACTCGCTGGACGAGGACGGGGCGGTGACCATCGAGGACCAGACCGCCTGGGAGCAGGAGGTCCAGCCGTACTCGTCGTCGCGGCTCTCCGAGAAGGTCGTGACGTACAAGAGCACCGAGCCCTACGTCGACGAGGGCAACGAGAAGATGCTCGAGAACGAGGAGTACGCCGTCGTCAACCCCGCGCAGTCGCTGTCCTCCGACGCCTACGACCGGCAGTGGACCACGATCCACGACGAGGCCAAGGACGCGTACAACAAGTACGTCGTGGGCCAGATCGAGATGGCGGACTACGAGGCCGCGATCGAGAAGCTGCGCGGCCAGGGCCTGGACGACATCGAGCAGGAGCTCACCGCGGCCTACGCCGAGGTGAACGGCTGACATGGCCGTGACCGAGACGCCCGCACCCGACGCCCTCGACGACGTCGACGCGACGCCGCCGATGCGGCGCACCGTCGAGCTGTGGCTGGCGGGTGCGACGGCGGCCCTGACGACGCTGCTGCTCGGTGCGTTCACCCTCGTGGTGAACGGCGTCGACGAGCAGACGTTCGCCGACACGCTGTATCCCCTGCTCGCCGACGCCGGCGTCGCGTCCGGTGCGGGTGTCTCGGTCGACGCCGCCTACGAGGCGACGCGCACCCTCGCGGCGTGGTTCGGCTTCACGGTGGTGGTCGTGCTCGGCCTCACCGTGGTCGGCTTCGCCCTCGCTCGCCGTCGGCCGTCGCGCCGGTCGACCGGCTGGTGGTTCCTCGCGGCCGGGCTCGCCTGCCTCCTCGGCAGCCAGCTCCTCCTCTACCCGATCGCCTTCGGGTTCTTCGTCACGGCAGGGCTCTTCGCCCTGCGTCGCCCCGATCAGCATCCCCAGACTGGGAGTTCCAGATGAGCAACAACGTCGCGGCAGCGTCTGCCGCCCGGCCCACCCCCAGCACGGGTCGCGCCCGCAAGCCCTCGGTCGGGGTGCGCGTCTTCCAGGTGGTCAACGTCGTCGTCCTGACCGGGTTCGCGCTGCTGTGCCTGATCCCGTTCCTCAACGTGCTCGGCAGCTCGCTCGCCACGCCCGGCGAGATCGCCACCCGGCCGTTCATCCTGATCCCGCACACCTTCACGCTGGACGCCTACCGGTACATCCTGTCGACGTCGACGATCTTCCAGGCCATGGGGGTGTCCGTCTTCGTCACGGTGGTCGGCACGTTCCTCAGCCTGCTGGTCACCGCGCTCATGGCGTACGCGCTCTCGAAGCGGTACCTGCGCGGTCGCCGCGTGATCAACTTCCTCGTCGTCTTCACGATGCTCTTCAGCGGCGGCATGATCCCCACGTTCATCGTGGTGCAGAAGCTGGGACTCATCGACTCGCTGTGGTCGCTGATCCTGCCGGTGCTGATCAACGCGTTCAACTTCGTCATCATGCGCAGCTTCTTCCAGGGCATCCCGGACAGCCTCGAGGAGGCCGCGCGCATCGACGGGTGCTCCGAGCTCGGGGTGTTCTGGCGGATCGTGCTGCCGCTGTCGCTCGCGTCGATCGCCACGATCGGTCTGTTCTACGCGGTCTACTACTGGAACACCTACCAGAGCGCGATCCTCTACATCAACGACTCGGAGAAGTGGCCGATCCAGGTGCTGCTGCGCCAGATCGTGATCGTGGCGTCGGGCATGAACGCGGACGAGGGCTCCGTCGACGTGGTGCCGCCCGCCCAGTCGGTGAAGATGGCCGTCATCTTCGTGGCGACCCTGCCGATGCTGCTGGTGTACCCGTTCATCCAGCGCTTCTTCGTCAAGGGCGCCCTCATCGGCTCCGTCAAGGGCTGACCGCGAGATAGAGAACCCCCGAGCGCGAGATAGAGAACCGGACGCCGGAGTCCGGTTCTCTATCTCGCGCTCGGGGGTTCTCTATCTCGCGGGGGCGTAGGCGGCGTGGAACGTCCACCGGGGGACGAGCGTCTCGCCGAAGCCCTGCGACTGGACGGCGAGGGTGCCGTCGTCGGCCAGGGCCAGGCGCAGCCGGAGCGTGGCCAGCTCGTCGCCGTGCGTCCCCGCGCGCACGTCGAGGGTGCCGGGGGCGGACCAGCCGGCGGTGACGACCGCCGGCTCGTCGCCGATCCGGGTCGTCAGGGGGCCGGACGTGTCGAAGGCGATCGACCAGCCGTCGGAGGAGGCGAGGGTGCCGGCGTCGACGTCGAGCGTGAGCGTGCCGGGGCCGGCGCCGGGGGTGCGGGTGGTCCAGGTGCCGGTCAGCGGGCGGACGTGCGCGGCGTCGTGCCGCGGCGCGGGCCAGGCGAGCGTGGTGACGGCGGGGTCCGCGACCGGGGCGCCGGCCGCCCCGCTCGACCGTGCCAGCTCCCGCGCGGGCTCGACGAGGTGGGCGAGGACGACGTCGAGCAGCTTCTGGTCGCCGCTCGCCGCGGCCTGGGAGTCGGCGGTGACGACCACGGTGACCCGCAGCTCGGGGTCGCCGTAGACGATCTGCCCGCCCAGGCCGAACATCAGCCAGCCGCCGACCGGCGGCAGCCACAGCTGGTACCCGTACCCGGCGCGGAAGGGCCCGCCCCACGTCTGCGTGGCGGGGTGGGACTGCGGCGCCGTCGCGGAGGCGAGGTAGTCCGCGGGGAGCAGGCGCACGCCGTCGTGCACGCCGCCGTCGTTCAGGAGCCGGGCGAGCCTGGCCAGGTCGTCGGGGATGCAGATCAGGCCGGAGCCGCCGTGGCTGAAGCCGTCGGGGCCGGGCAGGAAGCGCAGGCCGGGGGAGACGCCGATCGGGTCGAGCACCCGTGGGCGCAGATAGTCGGCGAGCGACCCGCCCGTGGTCCGCTCGACGAGCGCGGCCAGCGTGTACGACGCGCTGGTGTCGTACGTGAACAGCGTGCCGGGCGGGTGCGTGGGCTCGACGCGGAAGTACGACTCCAGCCAGCCGCCCTCGCGCACCTTGTACGTCGTCGAGCGGTGCGGGCCGACCATCGCGAGCATGTGCCGCAGCGTGGTGGCCTCGAGCCACGGGTGAGCCGTGTGGCCCGCAACGAGGTCGGGGAAGTGCCGGACGACGGGGTCGTCCAGGCTCAGCGCCCCCTCCGCGGCGAGCAGCCCGACGGCCAGGCCGGTGACGGTCTTCGACACCGAGTACATCCGCTGGGGTACGTGCGGCCCGAGCGGGGAGCACGCACCCCGGGTCACGACGTCGCCGCCGACCGTGACCTCGACGGAGTGCAGGGCGACATCGAGGGCGTGCGCCTGTCGTTCGAGGGTCCGCAGCGAGTCCACGACCCGCAGCCTGGCACAGATCGGACCCCCACCACCGCGACGTTTCGCACCCTGGTCGTCGCCGTGGCACCCCATCGGCGCGGTAGCGCACCCAGGGCGGCTCCGAACGGCCTGGGGGTCTGCTGACGTGCGTGAACGTGGTCGTACACCCACTCCAGAGGGAGACGACCATGAAGACCACGAGGACCACCATGATGCTCCGCACGGGCGCCTGCTTCGCGGCGGGTGCGGCGCTCGCGTTCGCCCCCGGCGTCGCGTCCGCCATGAGCTCGGTGCCCGACGTCGGGGACCTCGGCGTCGAGGAGGGACTCGCGGTCGAGGCGCCGGCGGAGGAAGCCGCGGACGACGGCGGGACCGACGTCGAGCCGGCCGGCGGCCAGGACCCCGAGGCCGCCGAGCCGGAGCCTGTCGAGCCGGAGTTCGCGGAGCCGGAGGCCGTCGAGCCTGAGCCTGCCGAGCCTGAGCCTGCCGAGCCTGAGCCTGCCGAGCCTGAGCCTGCCGAGGGGGAGGTTGTCGAGCCGGGGGTCGTCGAGCCGGAGCCGGCACCCGTCGAGTCGGCACCGGTCGTGGACGAGGAGCAGGGCGCCGTCCGCACCGAGGTGACCGAGGTGACCGAGGAGGCCGCGACCGAGCCCGAGGCCGCACGGCAGGCACCGACGGCGCGGGCCGCGCAGCCCCAGGACGCGGACGCCGCGCCGGCGGCCGACGCCGCTGGGCCCGAGCTCACGGACGGCGGTCGGGTCGAGGGCAACGACAAGTACCCGGGCATCGTCGACAAGATCGACGGCGACCGCTGGGAGAACGACGGCATCCCGGGCGTGACGTTCAGCTTCACGGACTCGGCGACCATCGTCGTGACCTTCGGGCCGGGCTTCGACCCCGCGACGCCGATCAACACCGTCGTCCTCAAGGCGGGCAACGCGCACGTGATCTACACGGCGGCACAGCCGTTCCGGGCGGGCGACACCGTGACGTTGACGACGGAGCACCTCCTCGACGGCAAGGACATCAGCCACGTGTCCTTCTACCCCGGCGGCGAAGACCCCACGGACCCGGTGGACCCGGTCGAGCCGACCGACCCCACGGACCCGGTGGACCCGGTCGAGCCGACCGACCCCACGGACCCGGTGGACCCGGTGGATCCCACGGACCCGGTGGACCCGGTGGACCCGGTGGACCCGGTGGACCCGGTGGATCCCACGGACCCGGTGGACCCGGTGGACCCGGTGGACCCGGTGGATCCCACGGACCCG